>Ga0315288_10006549_pt1 | contig 14772 bp, 24 predicted proteins | sample YL17G11_20_MG_FD_203454 | JGI IMG/M metagenome (GOLD analysis project Ga0315288, IMG submission 203454) | Sediment microbial communities from Yellowstone Lake, YNP, Wyoming, USA - YL17G11_20 | ecosystem: Environmental > Aquatic > Freshwater > Lake > Sediment | place: USA: Wyoming | collected... | reverse complement strand
GATTATGACGCTTCCTTTAGGGAGTGTTGGTCAAAAACCAATCCTCATGTATTTGAGTGCATCGAAAATTCATTGTGCAGAATATGAAGTTCAAAAGATCGATAACACTCGCACAATCGGCAAGAATGGCCTTTTTAGACCATTTGGTAGCCTATAATCAATTTTCCGAGTCGCTAGCAAGATTCGAGAATAAAGCCCTTAAAATCGAAGATATGAAGGTCTACTTCGATATGAGTTTACAGACCGATAGAAAATGGTTAGAAGCCGAAGCCAGAAATCGAGAGGCAGCGATCTGCCACATGACCCCCGATGACTATGACAGGACTTTAGATGAGGGCATTGAACAAAATCGACTTGTTGCCCTAAGATATTTATGTGAAGAATGTGGAGTAAAAATCTAAAGAGACCGATCGATGACCAAAACCCCACAGGACTGGTTTTAAGGCCCTTTTAAGCCAAGTTAACAGGTTAACCATGTCTTTGCCAGGTCGAGCGGTCTAAATCGATTCTAGGGCACTATAAAGAAGTTTTAAGAAAATCCTTGCCTCCCCTTGCGATAAATTCCAAAGTTGAGTAAGTTTCAAAAAGAGACTTTATAAAAGGAGGGAAAAATGCCAAAGATGGTTAAGCTCGTAGTGGCCTCTTCATCAGTTCATTTTCAATCGCAATTAGATAACGAGCTTACAGAGATAGAATCAGACGGATATGATGTTGTAGATATAAATTATTCATCTTTTTCCAATGGAGAAGATAACTACTACACCGCGTTAATTGTATATGATGACGGCGGGTACGAGGGTCCATAATGCTTCTATTGAGAAAACCAAAACATCAAGTGTTTTTATTAACTCTTTTGATTGGATTAATTATGGTTTTTATAATTACATCAGTATTCCAATCAACATCTAAATGTCTTAGATTATATCAACAAAACAATTGCATTTTAGAGGCACAATGATTGTACAGTCTATATACAACACAAGTTCATTACCTTCACAGATAATTGAGTATTATCTAAACGAAGATGATTCAACAATCCAGCAAAGAATATTGCAAGCAGTTGAAGGAAAATTTCCAAGATGGATAAATGGGGAGATCCCAGAAGAATTGACAAAACCGACAGAGCCCATCTTCAATCTGCCTTCAAGAGAAGAAGACTGAACGCAATCCATGCAGGGCCCGTCGGCAAAAGTCGGCGGACTACCCTCAGAACTCGTAGGATAAGATCCTAGCGCCGTCGTCAGAGTCGTAGCGATCGGAGAAGTTTTCGTAAAGCTCGACGTCGTGCATCACTTCCCTCATAAGAACGGCTTCTTTTGCACAGCTACTCATTGCAAATACAAAAAAACTAAAAACAATTTTTTTCACAAAAACTCCCTATTGTGCGATTCCGTAGAGACTCACTGTTCCAGCCGACATGTTTCCTGGTGTGCCTACACTGTTTGCAAAAAACAATCTTAGCGCGTTGACATTTACATTTGTAGAATATCCACCGTAAATATTGATTGATGTTTGTGTGTTATTCATATTACTAGATGTACCTTTACCAATGATACTTGTCATGCTCCCTGAGGGAAGTCCGGTTAAAAAGCATTGACCAAAGATTCCTTCCAAATTATTTTTACAAAAATTAGTTAAAATAAATGAATTAGTAGAAATCTCCTGAGAAGAATTATTTGATGAAAATTGATAAAAATTAGTCTGACCGGAATTATATCCTGTGCTATTATAGGAAGCTCCTCCATTTGAAGAGGTCCTCATATACAGAGCTGAGTTGTTAGTCACGCACTTTACATTCGTTAAAAGCAAAACATAGGTCGCGTAAGTCGATGAGATCCCCGTAACAAAATCTAATGAAGAAACAGGGGCCCCCACAGTTTGAGTCTCTATAAGGACAAAGGTTCCGCCTCCGCCCCCACCAGCCTGAAAGCTTGGATCGGCAGCAACACCGTTGCTCGTGAGAACGGTTGTTGCCACTCCAGGAGCCACGTTAGTAACCAAGTTGTTGGCTGCTCCAACAAGTATATCATACTGAGTTAGCGACTGACCTGAAGAATTGATTTTTGTCGGCATATTTTATTCCTATTCTACAATTCCGTAAAGACTCACTGTTCCTGCTGAAATATTGCCTGAACTGAAAAATAATCTTAAGGCGTCAACATTCAAATTTGTAGAATACCCGCCAGAAACAATGCCAATGCAAGCCTGAATTGATGAATTAATAAATGAAAATTGTCCCGAAAGGCTTGTCGTAGATCCGGAGGTGAGGCCGTACAAAAAACAGTTCCCGGATACTCCAGGTTGACCACTTCCCAAAGGATCTGTGAAAACAAATTTATTAGTAAAGCTCTGATCATGAATGCTTCCGGAGAAATCATTTTGAACATTAATTTGTCGGCCGGTGTATCCCGTCGTATTGTAAGTAGCGCCACCGTCTGAGGAGGTCCTTAAGCATAAAAGAGCGGTATTAGTCGCATTTCTTACATTATTCATAGTCAAAGCATAATTTGCGTACGTACCCGAGATGCCCGTAACAAAATCTAATGAAGCAACAGGAGCGCCCACAGTTTGAGTTTCTAGCAGAACAAACGTACCGGTTCCCGAGCCTTGAGCCTGAAAGCTGCAATTAGAGGATACACCATTGCTCGTCAGAACAGTACCGGCCACCCCGGGAACGATGTTAGTGACCAAATTATTAGCTCCCCCGATAAGGACATTGTGATTTGTGATCGATTGAGCAGATGGGTTAATTGTTACTGACATTGTTTATTCCTAGGGTAAAATTCCGTAGAGGCTCATCGTTCCAGATGCAATATTTTGCACGGCATTTGCTGATGTGGACAAAAACACCCTAATCGCATCAACGTTTATGTTAGTAGAGAAACCGCTTGATATGCTCTGTGCTGGGGTCGTATTATTCCCCGTACCACCAACACATAAGTTGCCTGTAACGCTGGGAGAAGCTCCAGAGGCAAACCCGTACATATAAATATATCCATACATGCCATTTCTAGCAGCAAATGTATCGCGCGTTAAAACGAAGTCCACAGTAGAAGTTTTAGGGGTTCCAAAATTACTCGAACCGAAGCTATTGTGAGTTGCAAGTGAATTATACCCCGTGCTGTTGTAAGAAACTCCTCCATTCGACGAAGTCCTTAAGCGGAGAAATGTAGAATTAGTAGATCTGTTAACGTTAGTGAGGATCAAGACATAGGTGGCGTAGGTAGCAGAAATCCCCGTTGTGAAGTCGACCTGAGCGACAGGGGCGCCAACAGTTTGAGTTTGTATCAACACCCAACTTCCACTTCCACCAGTCGGAGCTTGGAAGCTGGGATCAGCAGCAACGCCGTTGCTCGTGAGAACGGTTGCAGCCACACCTGGAGCCACGCTAGTTATTAAATTATTTGCGGCTCCGACAAGGACATTATACTGAGTGATCGACTGAGCAGATGGATTTTTTGTTGTCGGCACATTTTTCCTTTTAGCTTAGAACCCAGTTTCCTGAAGCAGCTTCAACCATCCAAAGGGTCGAGGCACCCGCTGTAATACAGACCAGAACGATGCAATCGCCGACCGCTAAAGAGACGCAAGTCCCTGTGACGCCGACGGTTGTCGATGCTGATGTGAATTTGATCTGTTGGCCAGCAGCCTGAGTAATTGTAGTGATCCCCAATTTGCCCATGATCTGGATAGTGTCTCCGATCGCTGCTGTAGCTGGAAGAGTGTAGGTGACTCCGCCTCCTCGATCTGTGAGGTAGCCATTTTGCACGGCCAAAGTTTGAGTGGCTACTGTGACGTCGGTCCAAATAACAGATCCGCCGCCTCCCCCTCCGCCTGATCCAGAGAGCCTATAGCCTGAGAACCAAGTTTCGTAAGAGGCGGCACCGATGACATCGACGATTTTAGTGCCGTTGGATACCGTGAACGAGACAAAAGCTGTGTCTAGTCCAGAAATATTCATGGCCACGCATTGGGAGACTTGGAATCTTCCGCTTACGGCCGAGTTGAAAGGATTTCCGTAGAATCCGTGAGCTTGGTTTCCTGACCCTGTCGATATCTTAAGATCCATTAGAGTATGGGCAGCGCCGATGTCCCCTGTCTCTACGCAGACCATTAGGATGTAGGTGTCGGTGTCTGGGGCGGTAAATATACCAGTGGTGGTGTCATAAGCCGATCCGATGTTTTTGTCGGCTGTGTCAAAGATGATGGTATAGTTAGTTCCATCGCCTGTCACGTTGCTTGTTGTGGCTGTTTGACGAGCGAGAAACACGGGAGTGAGTACGGGCACTGGAGTGGTGGCTGTCACAGTGACGCTGCCGGCTCCGTTTGTTATTGAGATGCCTGCCCCGGATGTTAGAGTAGCTAAGTTATAAGAAGAGGTTCCAGTATTTCCGATTAAAAGCTGACCATTGGTAGGCGTTGAGGTCAATGAAGTCCCACCGCCAGCGATCGCACATGTTCCAAATATAGGCTGAGCAGCTGCCCCTTGAGAGATGACCGGAATACCAGAAGTGGCCGAGGGAGCGACCGAGTTCAACAGATTGCTGGCGGCTCCGGTCTGAACGTTGTACTGCGTGATGGTCTGGTTAGACTGGTTAATTTTTGTTGACATTTCGTCCTTTAAATTTTATGAATCTTCATTCCAGTTAACGGCCACTTGTATGTTTGAAGAAACCTGTGCAAATACGCTAAATGTCAGAGTTTCTGCTGGGGCAATATAAATGTTGTATGGAGTCATATCGATTGTAACGTTGTTATTCCTCGCGACCGTACCGTTAAAAATTAGAGTGCCGCCAGTTATAGTAGTTCCAGCAACGTCGTACGATGCTAAAGAATTCCCCGAGGTGATCGTGACTCCATTATCCCCAGTTGTCCCGTTAATCGTGGTATAAGCAGGAACTCCGCCTAGCGTTACTCCTTTTTTTAGCCTTAAAATTGAGATTCCGTTTCCGCTATCCGAAGCATATGACACCGATCTAATCCTAATGATCCCTGTATTTGTCATACCGTTATAGGTAGTCGCATTTCTTACGCTTAAAATATTCGTTTCTGCTGTGATTGTTGATTTTAAGCTATCGATACCCCATTGCGGTCCTAAATATTCTCGAATTCCACTGATAAATAAAGCAACCGAGCCAACATACATAATTAGATTGGTGGTATTGCCTGTGTTGACGGCGTTGGCATAAATTGGAAACGAGGCATTAGACAACTGAACAGATGCTGATGTGTTGGGATAGCGAATTGTATGGCATAAAATCCATGACGCATCAACGGGATTTTGCACCCAGAATGTAATAGCTCCATATCCTAAAAATGGATATTTGATTTGCATGACGTTTCCGAATGTTTTATTCCAGTTGAATCCAGAAGCTCCGGTTCCATCACATTTATCGCCATTCCACGCCGTTTGAGCAACCCAGTTGTCGGAGCTTGCGTCTCGTCTAGATACTCCAAACGCAGTCCCGTTAAATCCGAAGAAATAACCTAACACTGTGCTACCAACGCCTATGACCTGGGTGGAGCTAGCAGCAGACGACGCCCAAACTCCGGTAAATCGCGCAATCATTCCCTCGCCAGCTCTATAACGGCTAGTTTTTGTGGTTTGATAGGTCGCTGATCCAGCGGCTCCGACTCCTGTTTGCAATCTAAGGCGCGATGCGTCTGTATCAGCGACCCCAGTTGTTACAATAGAACTAGTCCCAGTTTGCGTATTAATCCCATAGATGAAATCAATCTGAGCTGATGGAGTCAATTGTGCGATATTCAGATCTCCAAATGGTCCGCAATTAGCTGGACCTATCGATGAGAGAGTGCTGTTTGTAATTTGGGATGTGAAACTTTGTGCCATTATTTGTTCTCGTTAGGTGTTTTCTTGGCCGAAAAGGTTAAAACTCAGAGTGGCCAGTGTCGCATAGACAGAAACCACGTCGGTAGTTGCTAAGCTAATTCCTAAAGTAGCTGAAAAACTTGCATTTGCTCCAATGACCACGTCATAATATAGATAGTGTTTTGGATCGATTGCAGCACCAGCAACCCTTACGGCTACACGAAAAGATGTCGGTGTTGCAGATTGATTACATACCACTATGCTACTGCATACTGTGCTAGTTGATGCTGGTACCGTGTATAGCGTGGTTAAAGATGCTGCACCTGGAGCCGATTGTCCGAGTACTTTTAGTGCCGTTGCCATTTACATGCCTCCTAGTAAAAACGATTGTGTATAAGATGGATTCTGGAAAGACGGCAACGCAGCAGCCCCATTACTCACTAATACTTGTGCTGCCGTGCCAGCACCTGCGTTTTGCAACGCTCCTGTTGCTGTCGTTCCTGCACATACAACGCCGTAAGCTGTCGTGAGTGTGGTTAATCCTGTCCCTCCACCAGCGACTACAGCTGTTCCAAAAGCCGGATTAACTGCTGCTCCCTGTGATATCAACGGCACGCCAGTGGTAGCTGATGGGGCGACGTTAGATAATGTGCTAGAGGTAGACCCACCTAAAATCACATTATATTGAGTTACTGGTGTCGAAGGAAATGTTGTCCCAGTATTCCCAACTATTCCTACTGTTGATGCATTTATGCTGTTTGATTGAGCCATTTATTTCCTATCAAGCAATTGTCCATGTTCCTACAACGCTGGTTGCTTCCCAAGTAAGAGAAGACAGCCGATATCTAAGCGTTAATGAATCCCCAATCGCGTTGCTCGTGGCAGTTCCTCCACTAGAGGTTATAGAAGAGCCTACGCGTATAAAATTTGCAGCTGGAGCATCTAACACTACTGCGCCAGCTGTATCGCAAACGACTATTAATATTTCGCCTTGAACTGCTGTAGCTGGCAATGGGTAATTGCCTGCGCCTGTCGCGAAATATCCATTATCAACGGCGAGAGTCGCTGCTGCTGTGTCGGTAAACACTACGCTGTTAATTGTAAGAGTAGATCCCGTTCCAGTAGTGGTAACCCCTGGGCCACCTAATATGTTCCAGTTCCCTGCTGTTGGGCTTAAAGCTCCTCCAGAATCTCCTGTAATTGCACTAGCTACCGCAGCCCGAAAACTAGGAGTAGCACTGCCATTACTAGTTAAAATGAATCCAGAAGTGCTTGAACTGATAGGGGCTAGATTCCCAGCATTATCGCATAAAACAACTTGAGGGGTGTTTGCACTTACTGGCGTTACTCCAGTTATTCCAGCAATGTAACAGGCGTTTTGTTGGGCAATCCCTGATCCTGAAGTTCCAATTCTGATTTTATTACTCTCACCAACTACACCATTGTTACCAATCACGATATTTGAAGACTCACTGGATAGATAAGCCTGGCCCATATTCGGCCCTAAGACGATGTTATAAGACCCTACGTTGGTTCCTGTAAGGGTATTATTACCAATAGCTATATTGTAACTGCCTCCAGTAGTACTCACCAACGTATTGGTTCCATAGGCGCAATTATAACTACCTGTATTTAGGTTAGCTAATGCAGCTACTCCAAAAGCAGCGTTTTGAGTCCCAGACGAAATTGACAAGTTGCAATTTATACCGCAAGAAACGTTATTTGCACCTGCTCCCGTTGTATTGCCTGTATTGCCTACGTAAAGGTTGCCACCCCAGTTTTGTAGCATTTTAACGGAATTGATTCTTACTTGACCGTTCCCTGAATTATCCGTTGAAGGAAGCGATAAAAAGTTAAAACTCTCTGTTAAAGTCGAGGCAGCTCCTGTGAATACCGCGCCAGAAGTACCACCAGTGATATTTATTGTTGTTCCTGTGGCTGATCCGACGTCGCCAGACAATGTAATGACTGCTGTTGATGCCGTAAACGTAGGGGCCGATCCTGCACCATTTGAGGTAAGTATCTGCCCAGATGTGCCAGGAGAAACGTTAGCCAAGGTTCCGCTCGCACCACCGACCTGAGTGTTGTACTGAGTTGGGGAATAATTAGAACTGTTATTTGTTACCATTAAGCTACCTGTATATTTCCTTGCAGATTAATTACCTTAAATACTGTGTTAGCTACTGCACATACTATCTGAACCGTATCTTGTCGGAATGACGACGATATGCTACCAGCGACCCCGACGGTTGAAGTTTGAGCCCCTACAACCACTGATTGTCCACCCGCTTGGTCCAAAGTCCACCCACCAACCCCGTATCCTGCGATTATGAATACGTCGCCGAAAGCTGCTGTGGCAGGAAGAGAAAATGTGACGAGTCCCGCATTGTTAGCAAGATAAGCAAATGAATTAACTAAAGTCTGAGTCGTCCCCGTGACATTAACCCAAGTAAATCCACCGGAAGTCGTAGAGTTAAAAGTGACAGTGTTTCCGGCGCCTGTGATATTCATCCCCGTGCCGTTAGCGAAGTTGATCACTCCGGCAACGGGAAAAACCATCGCAAGATCAGGCGTATCTATTTGGATAGTCGATCCAGACCCACCAGACATAAGAAGCCAGTTAGCGACTCCCAACGGTTTCGCGACTAAAATATAAGATGTACCAGCCAGGGGGTTTATCCAAATCGTGGGCACATCAAAATTATTAAAAGCTGTAGTGGGCGGGAAATTTCTGATTATCCACGGAACAGCAACCGAGCCTTCATACGATAAGGGGGTTGGAGGAGGTATGCTCATTTGTTACTGCCCGTAAGGTTTTGTGTTATACTACAGTTATGTTTCCTACACTGTTTAAAACTATAAAGCTGGTATTTGTTATATTACAAACTATCATAACTGCATCATATATATTTGTTGAATTCAGGAACCCTGTGCCTACAGTGGTGCTGAAGGTCCCAAAGCGGATTATCTGACCAGCGTTGACGGCTAGTCGCCAACCTGTGGCGTTGTTCATTCCAGTCACTGCAAATAAAGAGCCAACCGCCACTGTGGCCGGCAGAGTTACCGTTGTTGTTCCGGCGTTATCAGCAATATATCCGTTGTTAACTGCGGCGGTTTGAGCAGCCCCTAAAACTACTGTCCAGGCGATCATACTGACGATGGGGGCGCTACTTGCCCCTGAAATTGATCCGGACTGACTCATACTATCTCCTGCTACATTGTGTATTGTTTAATTAAATCTAAAAAATCTCTCATGAATTTTGGGAGTTTTTGATACCTTTTAACTAAAAACAATTCAAAGTTATTTAATTTTAGTAAACAATTTCTATTTGTATTAAATATCATAATAAAACCTCTAGGATTGGTAAATTACTTCAATATACAAAGTCCCTGCGGTGATAGTTCCTGTTGTCCTGGCGTAAAATTGTGTAAGAGCCGGTATTTTTAAATTTTCTTCTGGGATGGAACGATTAGTTGAAACGTCATAAAGGACAAAGGAGGCCTCTGCCAAAAATATATGATCGTTTACACCATTCGTGCTTAAAAAAATATCCGCATTGGTGGTGTTAATTAATCGGAAAATGCTTGCGGGGAAAACTAAAGGAACGCTGGCTGCCTGATAAGCAACATTTAAGCTAGTTCCCACTACAGATCGAATCGTTTCAAATTTTGCTACAATGCCCATTGTATTGCCTTAGTTTATAATTTCCCAGCCGACCACGGAAACATCTGAAGCCTGGAGGGACGATGCACTAGCCGATTGCGCTGCGTTGAGGACGAAGGATACGCCTGCTGTGATGGTCCCAATAGTGAGCATACCCAGTGCGGTGGCTCCCGTTGCTCCGATACTTTGACGCCATAATTTAATCAGGGAAGCTGCTGTGACAGATGTGGTGGCGATGGTTGCGGTGCCTCCAACTAATGTGACTGATCCAATTGAGTTAGCTCCAGCAGCTGTAGTTGTCCCCACGCTAGACCGAACCATTTTATTTCCAGCCGCCGTTAGAACCAAGTTGCCGTTAGTGGCTGTGATGGCTCCGAGAGTAGCTGTAAGGGTGGTTGTGGCTGCGATAGATCCAGGCGCTATGAAGGCCGCTGGCGTGGAGAGAGTTATAGTACTCCCCGCTCCGGTTGAGGTGATTTGAGAGGCAGTCCCTAGAATATTGAAGTTTCCTGCTGCTGGAGAGCGTGCGCCGCCGGTTCCACCCGTGATAGTCGAGATGAGAACAGTTCCTGGGGTGATTGATCCTGTGAGGGTAGCGCCCGCACCGGAAAAGGCTAAAACGCCAGTTCCTAATACGTTGACGTTTCCGGCTGAAGGGACAACTGCACCTCCTGAGTTACCCGTGAGGGTATTCATCGTTCCTGAGGAGACAGCGACTACAGCCCACGTCGCTACGGCTGCCGTGACATCTGTTAAAATATAAGCATCATTCCCCAAGGTGTCCATCCACATTTGACCTATTGGATACTGAATATCAGTGCCGAGGGGAGCCCTTGCAGCTTCGATAGGTGGTGGAAAAACTTGAGATAGTGGCTGCGGGAATCCGTAAAGGTTATTGCTGGGCATTGGATGGCTCCATGTTGGTGTGTATAAACTTTATTTTAATGTAATATTATATTTAGACGTACCAAATAAAACGCGATATTGGTAAACTTTCAGGCAAAATGTGGGGAAATATGGAATGGACACAATTTATTATTCTAGTACTAGCAATGGCAGGAATGTGCTTTTGGAACAGAACAGAAGCTCGCGCCGATTGCAGACATTTTAATAACGAGACAACAGCCCTTAGGCGCGAAATGGTCGACATTATTCGATCTATGGAACAGGAATCCAAGGACTTCCACGGTCGGCTTTGTGCTATTGAGGAAAGGAGAAAAAAATGACCTTCCTAATCACATTGATAATTATAGCAATGGTATTTTCATTCATAGGTGAAATCGTAGATTTGATTAGCGACCTGATTAGATGAAATTTACGGCGATTTAATCTTTTCAACAGCCTTCGCGTAAGCCTCTACGTCATTGTTTGATATTGCTTTCAAAGATTCATCAAAAGCTTGTCTTCTAGATGGAGACGAAAGAACATGCCCATATCCTTTTCTTGCCCACTTAACGGGCTTCATAAAAAAGCTTAGAGAAAATATAGAATTAAAGTGTTTATAGCTTTCAGTAGTCATCCTTTTAATTGCTTCAGTAGCTTTTTTTAAATCTTTTGAAATCTGAACTAATTCCGAAGCTCCTTCTTTCCCCAAGGAAATCTCTAGTTTTTTTTGAGTGTTAGGATTTGTAGCAATCTTGGTTACAGCCGAACTATTTACTTTTTCTCTAAAAATAGGTTCTAACAAATCTAGAGTTTTCTTTGCAGACATATAATCCCTAAACTCTTTATTCATTTTTTTAAATTCACGAAACCAGGAAGAATCTTCGGGCAGAGTTTTTTGAACAGCTTCGTCTATCGTTCTATTCATTTTATTTAGAAAATCCACATACTGATCTCTTGTTCCATTCAAAAGTCTTTTTTCATAAATTGATTTTAGCTCTTTAGAATTAGATCGACGAATTTTAAGAAGAGTGGACAGATCGGAAGGAGGCCGTCGAGAATAATATTGCATTTCAGAAATAATAGCCTTAGCATCTCCCTTTGGCTTTGTTCCTCGATATTGTTTTGCTGTTTCTGAGAAAAATTTATTTATTGGGGTTGTATCTATTTTAGGATTAAACTTTTCGGCAGCGGCCTTTAATTTTCCAAATCCTTCTTCATGATACTTGGCAAAGTCGAATCCTTCTTCGATCTTTTTAGTTAAAGGAACATGTTTCCCTATGCTTTCTTTGAAGAGATCTTGCGCCTCTTTTTCTAGTTTTTCTACAACTTTTCTTTTGTCCCCCTTAGAAATTAATCCTAACTCGGGACGAGAGGCTTCTACTGCCCTGGGTTTGGTCAATCCACTTTCGAATTTCTCTGTGACTCTTGGCGGTGGTTCTGGCGGTGGCGTTCCTGGCTTAAACTTAGATCTCTCGGAAACTGATTCGTTTAGCTTTTGATTCGATGTTTTTTTCGGCCCAACTTTTGGAGCCATGTTAGCAATGTGAGCGGCAGATCCAAGACTTATTATTTCGGCCAACCATTCAGGAGTTCCTAATTCTACGAGAGCTTCTTTACCGGCTTCCCCAATGAAGGCACCGGAAGCAGCTTTCTTAAGAGACATTGGTGAGGCGCCACCTCCTCTTAAAAGGGCTAAAAACTCACCAACTCCTCTTGTTGCTTTTTCTTCTGAGGTCTTTGGCTCTGTCTCTATTCCAGCAGCCCTAAAAGGAGAGCTAACCGCACCGCCTACCAGTCCTTCTTTTCCTAAAATCTGTTCCTCTGCTTCTTTAGCTCCCTGTTCTATTTGGCCTCGATTCAAAGGAGGAAACTCACCAGGGTAAAGATACTGATCCATTATGTCTGATTCCAGAAGCTCACTTATGACGTTTTGAGTAGCTCCAGGAAGGGCAAATTCTCCTGCAATAGCAGGAACGGCGGCGGGACTTGCGTAAATAGCACCTTTTCCGGCTCCGATGGCTCCCTGCATTAACGAACGGCCTATTTCATTTTTTGGTTTTTGATATCCCTCAAAAACGAATTGACCTTCTTTCCCTTCGTTAGAATTAGAAGACTTAGGCGCGTATCCCTCAAAGACAAAGCTCATATTTCCTTCCATTTTTTGCCGTCGGACATATATCGCTTATCCCCTTGCTTAAAGATCGCGTCAGGATAATCAGACGCCGACGGGAGTTTGTCGAATGACTGGCCTTCGGAAAGTTGTTTGTCTTCGGTGGCAGATTCTTGTTTTGCCTCAGACTTCTTGCCTTTAGATAAAAAATGCTTTTCAATGATATCATTAAAGGCGTCAATTTTACCCTGATAAACCCTTTCAGAGTCCTTGGAGGTAGGCACCCTTTGCAATAAGGCATTAAAAACCTGCGTGGACATTTGCCCCTTAGTATTCATATCTCTAAGTAAGCCTTCTAGCGCAATTCCTTCGGCGTCAATCTGCGCTCTTTTTTGTATACCTTCTCGATTAAGTCCCCCTTCTTGAGCGTTAAAAGACTGGGTAAAAGGTATTTTTGTAGATCCGGCATAACCTTTCAGTTTTGTCAAAGTATCGGTAATACCCTTAAAAGTCTCTCCCTTCTCAAAAAGTTCTAGGTTTTTTGCCTCTTTTTGAGCGCTCTGCTTATTTTCTTGTTTGGCTTTATCCTCTTGGATTCTCAAATTAGATTGCAAAAACGGCTCATATTTCTTACGTGCTGTTTCGCTGAGGTTTCCCCAAAGTGTATTAAATTGTATTGGCGATACGTTCCCCGATTGCAACTGTTGCAAGATCGGCGCGTCCGCTTTATTGCGCTGATGTTTACCGATCGCTTGTCCCGCCATTCCAGCAGCTTGTTGGATATGTGGAGCTAACTGCTCTAACGGCGATTGTACATATGGCAAAATCTGAACCATCTTACTTGCCTCCTTTAGCTTTTCTAGGATAATCCTGCATTCCTGCAAGTCCCGGGCGAGCCTGAGTCTGAGCGCCTGGTTGTACGCTGTCGCGTTTACGTGCTTTAGAGGGCGAGTTAGGCTCGATTCTGTTAGCTCGGTTGTCCGCATCTACGGGCTGGTCGGGGACGTATCCGCCTTTAAATTGTCTCTGTGGTACTACATTTTTCTTAGCCATTATCGCGCACCCGCCCAGCCACCAAAACCTTGTCCAGCAGCGCCGGCCCCAGTTTGCAACAGCTGTTGCCATAGAGGAGGTTGCCTTTGCATGTAAGCGAATCCTGGCGTTCCTAGACCCTGCTGTTGGCCCTGTGCGCCCATAGTACCGAGCCCTTGAGCTGCGGACAATTGCAGTTGTGATAACATCGATGCTAGATTGCTATTGAGGTTAGCACCACCTGACGCCAGAGCTTGATTAAGAGCAGACGATCCTTTAGAATCCGAGCCAAAAGCATTCATAATCGAAGGTATGGTTGTCTGTTCAAAGTCCTTCATCGCTTGATCTTTGATGGCCTGACCACCGCCACCACCAGGAAGAAACTGCTTGTACCCCTGAGCGGCCTGCTGGGAATTCCCCTGAGACTGTTGAAGGAGATTTAATAAACTACTCATCTGCTCAGGAAGAAGAGTTTCTTTTTGCGTGTAGCCGCCGCCCTTGGATTGGCCCAATTGTTCACCTATGTGGTTTTAATTTTCATTATATTCTAATAAACATATTTTTGATTTACTGAAACCGTGCTTAATGAAAAAACGAGGATTAGTGCTACACCACAACACCCGGGGAGCTTTTGTTGTCGATTTCAAAACCGAGGCAAAAGCAATCGCCTCTTTCATCGCGGCGCCCTTTCCCCAAAAAGCTTTGGAAATAGAAAAGGTGTTGATGAAAAGAGAATTGTCTAATAGATTCAGCTCAGCCCAGAAGTACCCCTGGATTTTCTTTTCTGGATCAATCAGCGCATACAGGAAATTATACGGATTATCCACCTGTTTCTCTTGATATTCGATGAACTGCTCGGGAGTAAATGTCCTTCCCTTCACCGCCTCTATTAATTCGATTGGGATCAACCGCGGTATCCTCAGCCGGACAAAATCCAAGCTGGATAGTTTTTCTTCTTTCTCTTCAGTCGCTTTTGACGTCATTGCGCTCCTTGCGTTCCTAAAATTCTTATGTTAAAATTTGCACTCACACCAGCTCGATCGTGCTTGATCTGGAAGTTAGTGGCTGTAGATGTAATTGTAAGGGCATTTCCTGCCCAAGCTACAGTCCCAACTTGAGAGCCTAATACCGCGATAGATCCCGAGGCAGCAGCACTGGCCTTGCAAAGGCTCGCTGTCAAAGTGGGAAGCGTAGAGTCCGTTCCGCTTACACAGACTATATAAGCCCCGAAGTTCGGAAGGTTAGAGATAT
>Ga0315288_10006548_pt1 | contig 14773 bp, 44 predicted proteins | sample YL17G11_20_MG_FD_203454 | JGI IMG/M metagenome (GOLD analysis project Ga0315288, IMG submission 203454) | Sediment microbial communities from Yellowstone Lake, YNP, Wyoming, USA - YL17G11_20 | ecosystem: Environmental > Aquatic > Freshwater > Lake > Sediment | place: USA: Wyoming | collected... | reverse complement strand
GGTTGCGGTTTTATCCTTTTCACCACAAGATTATCATAGAGAAGCAGGTCTGGGAGCATTATCTTTTGGTTAATCGAATGACCAGCGAAGAAGCCTTTTATATGGCAGGAGAGTATTCGGCACTAGCAATTTCTAGGTCAAAGGAAAAGTGGAACATTGATTTTGGGCAGTGGGAGAAGCTTGCAATGAAGGAGAAACTTATTACCACAAAGGACAGGCATTTCAAAAGAATCACCGAGACCAAGCTCGTCAATTCCTACCATGCTTACAATGAGCATGAGGTCAAGACCTATAAAATGAACAAGGGCGAATGGAAAGCCTTCTGGCTTCTGCATAAGCTCTATCCTGAAAAATTAATTTTCAAACTCGGCTTTGTTTCTAAGACTAGGGATGCCTCCATGCTTGAGAATGCGCTGGTTAAACCGCTTGTCATGCCTAGAGATGTTACTGGAGATTTCTATGTAGATGGTGTGGGATGCTTTGAAGTGAAGTGGATTACAAAGGCACATCTTTACACATTTATAAATCATCAATTAAAACGAGGATTCAAATATGTTTTTGTCTGGAAAGAGGGCATAAAAATTTTAACTTATAAAGACTTCTACAAAAATCTTACAAAACTCCAGCCAGAACGGTGGAAGCTTGTTGACCAAAAACGATTGAAATATAATCATAGTTATCCTAATCGTGCCTTAGCCCTAGGTCATGTCATCAGGGTAAAAAGCACTTTCAAAGTGTAGTTCTTTCGCCACTGCCCAGTAATTCATCCTGTCGCACATTTTTCTTTAAATATCTTACAGAAGATAGGATGTCTATGCCTAGGACAAAAGAGGACAGTGAACTGAAATATGCCCTTACGGTGGAAGAGGCAACCCTAAAGACAAGGCTGAATGAAATTCGGGAAGAGCGCAATTCTAAATCAGAGAAAAAGGTCGGCTTGTTTTTTAACTGGCTCGCCTTGTTAATTGTTTTTGTTTTCATGTGGGTCGGCAGTGTTATTTTAATAGTGGGCAGTGTGCTGGGCATGCTGTTTATGCCACAGTGGTTTTATCCGCTAGGCTCTTCCGCAGGGCTTGGCATAGTCATGTTTGTCTGTGGAATGTTTGTTAATTTGATTTCCTGCATGATATATTTTACTGGGATACACAACTACGATGAGCAGTTAAAAAAACTGAGGAAGTAGTTTATGCTGAAGAAATGCCCAGATTGTTTTTATTTTTGGGACAGGGATTTGAAAGGGAAGCGTTGCCCGCAATGTTCCCCCAGCTAGGGTGTAATAATGTTTGTCTTTAGAAAATTATCAAAGTGGAAGATTGTCTCATGGTTAATTATTCCCTTTCTGGTATTTTTCTGTGGTGAGATGTTAGCAGTAGGCGCTCAGGGCGCTATATTGTTTTTTCTGTATATGATATTTTTGCTCATTGTGAGCATACACGAAAATTTGGAGGGGATTGTGGATGAAAGACATAAACGAGGTTCTCCCGACACCAGAAAGGCTGGAAGGAGAAAAGACGGACAAGAATGAACTGCTTGGCAAGACAATTATCATAAAAAAATTTGCCCTGCTGAGTTCTGCCTTCGAGGGACAGGATGAATTTTCTGTTGTTCAGGCGGAATTGAATGGAAAGCTGATAACCTTCGCAGGCGGGTCAGTTGTGACCGACAAGCTGAAGAATATCACAATGGCAAACCTGCCAGTGCGTTGCAAGCTGGACATGGTAAAAAGCAAGAAGGGTCGTGGCTATTGGGACTTATGTAATCCGTAATATATGTCATAGAATATTTTTGTTTTATTTCGCCAAACAATTTTGACACCTTGCATCGTGGCAGGTGAAATATCCTGCAACGATGCTTTATGATTGCAGTAAAAAATTACAAGGATGAAGTGGTCGGTCATATCATTGGAAATAAGTTTGTGACAGAGCGCAGACCTGAACACTACTTTAGAATTTTTCAGGGCTTTGGAATTTCAAAGGAAATTCTGGAGCGCCTCATTGCCAGCAAGGTAATTGTTATTGAGCTGGTTTATCATGGAAAAACTGGAAATAAAATCCTGCACAGCTCTCCGCAATACTGGCTCATGAACGGAAAAAGTTTTGTGAATGACATGGTGGATGAGCAGTTGATTCTTGCGGAAAAAGATTTTGAATGAAAGAAATTTATGAAAAGACTATGAAGATGACCTTGATGAAGGGTAGTTTAGGCACTGACCAATTTTTTGTTCGCATACCCAAGGAACTGGAAGATTTTTTAGAAATTAAAAAAGGTGATAGTTTCAAGTTCTGGATAGACATAAAAATTCCAAAGGAAAAAAGCAAATTAATTTTTTCCATTATTCGAGGTTAATATTATGAATGTGAATAAAATCAGAAAGCGAGGATGGTATGGTCATTCCTATGAGCATCATCTGGCTTCCAGAGGTGAGCAGATTGCTGGAAAAGAATGTCAGAAGTCTTTTGATGAAGAGCTGGTTAAAATTTTAAAATTAGCTGGCAGAAGGTTGAGTGTTAAATATTTAGCAACCAGAACAGGATGGTCATGGATGGCAACTGCCAAGCATCTGAAGATTCTTTATGACAAAGGTTTAATTCAGAAAATTCCCTTGAAAAGTATAAATTATTGGAAGGCTCTTCCTGAAGAGTGAATACTATGATACCGCTCAGGATGCTTCTTCTGTTGGCGTTCTTTACGATAGCACTGATTGCCCTGTTGATAATTATAGCTCAGCCCGCATTTCACTTGCAACCTTGTTCAAACCTTCAGGTTTCAGGTTGGTTTGGCGGAGGACTGTCAGGTGGAGCGGGAGCTGGATTGTAGAAGTAACTGAAATCATTTATAAAATAAAAAACAAATTCCTCATATCATCGGAAACTTTACTTGAACAGTTCATCAACAGCATCGTTCTAATTAGAACAACGCTCTTGCCTGAGTAGCCAGTATTCCCAGTGCGAACAGCAACGGTATGATGGAGATTATTGTTGCTGTAGCTCCTGTTACATTCGCATTTGTTGCAAGCGAATATATAACAGGCACAAGGACTACGCCTATCAGGACAACGATGAAGCTTTCAAAGAGTTTGTTTGCTTCGTGACCCATTGCCATGTAAGACCCATGCACGAGCTTCATATATAAAGATGGGTGACTAAAATAGTGACAGCAGTCTTATAAGGCGGGTTATAGATGGGCATCATAAAAAAAGTTCTTGTAAAATATTATCCTCATCTACTTCACTGGGAATTTTTCATCCGATTGATTGTTGACCTCATCTTCCTTATTGGCTTTTTAGTGCTGATTTTGAAGGCTACACCCATGCTTGTTTCCTATTGTCCAGCCAATCTTACGATTCAAAATTTCCTTGCCAACGGAACGAATGCCACGAACTTTACCCATATTTATATGTTGCCGAATTTGACAGGATAGGTCACTAATTTAAAGACCCATGTTTAATTACTTTACGATGCTAACGAAAGCTCACCAGAAACTTCTGGTGATGATGCTGGCTAAAGACATAACACGAAAAGACAATTCCATATTCAAGTCCAAAGCCTTTTACCGAGCCATAACATATCTTGAGAAAAATGGCTTGGTGAAAAGATTTCAAAGGGAAAATGAAAGCTCCAGAACCGAAGGTCACAGGCAGGTAGTAATAAAACTGACCTTTGCGGGACTCGTGATGGCAAAAATGCTTGCAGGTTTGACTGATGTTCCAGAAGAAACTAGGCTGGCACATGGATGGAGATAAATTTGAACGAAGCTGAACTCTTATTCTGGTTACTTGGGCTGGGACTTCCAGTCATCATGTTTATGCTTTTAATTTTTATTGACATGATGGGCGCAAAGAAATCTGTTGTCCTGTATTTTGAGAGCAACAAGATTGCACGATTCCTTTCTATTGGCGTTAAGGATGGGATGACACAAATAAAAAAGAAAAGATTTTTTGTTGACACTTCTTCTCCGCCAGTGGTGATGGGAGGAATATTAATCCGCTCCTTCCGACCTCTTTACATATTCAAGCATGACCGAGCAGTGCCTATGAAGGTATCAAAGCAGGGTCTGGAAAGCGAAAGGTCGCCAGAGAATCTGAAAAATCTCATGGAGAACAAGACCCTTGACCAGTTGCTCACGCCAAAGTCCAGTGGTGGCGTGCAGTTGTTATTTTTAATTATGGGCATTGTCATTGGAGGGCTTCTGGCTTATGCCCTGCTACAGTCGGGAGTCATACCGAGCAGTTGATAATTATGTCAGAAATATTTTCAGAAACCTGCAAGAGTTGCAGGTATGGATGCACATGCAGATTTACAAAAGATGTGCGCAGGGTTTGCGCCTGCCATAAGAACAAGAATGTGCTGAGGTTCGTTTATGACAAAACAAAGTAAAAAAGAAATTGCCGAGAGATGCAAGCGTTATAATGAGTCCCATAGGGAAGAAATCAAAAAATGGAAGCATGAAAATTATTTGAAGCATAGGGATGAAATTTATCAAAAACATCGTGTCTGGCATAACAAAAATAAGGATGCAGTAGCACGCTGGCATCAGGACTATAATCGAAGAGGCATGAAAAATTATTATTCAAAAAGATTTCAGGTTCTTACACTTTATGGTGGAAACCCTCCTGTGTGCCAATGTTGTGGTGAAAAAGAAATGACTGTCCTTACAATCGACCACTTTGATTTAGAGCAGGGAAAAAGAGATGCTCGGTCAAATATTATTACCGTTACGAACAGACTTCTAAAGGAAAATGACCCAAGTAAGTATCAGGTTCTATGTCTTAATTGCAATTTTGCTAAATTTCGGTATGGCGGATGCCCGCACAGGTATCCTGAAAAAAGTCCTTGGAGGAGATTGCAGATTGCCTAAAGATAAAATCGAACAGCCAGATATTCCAACTGTAGATGTAGATGTGGATGAGGGCATGTAAAAAATTGTTGATTGCAATTTTTTTGTCAAACTGTCGATGAAGCATTGGCTAAATCGGTATAATTGCGGTTATCCGATGCCAAAAAGTCGCAATGCTTCTCGCTAAAGTCCACGAACCAAAGACGTTGAGTGAGGTCAACGAGGCAGAGATACGCAACTGCGCCTCGCTCTATGTGGTGTCCAAGAAAATGGATGATGCTATGCTGGCAAATTTCCTTGAATCATTTTTATTGTTGCGGGTATCAAAGGCACGAAAGGGAAGGGATGAGCTGTTGCAGATAGCCCGCTCTGCAAAGGAGGCTGGAGAAAACCGCACAGGCAGGCTCAAGTCATTTTTGCAAGGGCTGAGGTAGTAAACCGAAGGTTAGAACATGGAGCAACATGAAAAAATCTGGCTGGCAATTATTTTTGGCTTTGTTGTTATCTGGATTATTGTTGCGTATTTTTGGTTTTTATCACAGCTTCCGCCTCTGCCAGTTCCGCCACACTATGAGCAGGTTAGAATATGAGGCTTGAAGTCGTTTGGATTTGCTCGTGCAGAAAAGAACTGCACACGACAGAAGTGAAACAGCAACATCTGAAGATTGGTCATACTATAGTTGCAAAAAAGATTGCAAGAAAAAAACCGCCCTTTCTGATGGAGGGCGTAACCGAAGAGGAGTTCAGGAGTTTATGAGACCATTCAAGCATCATAAGCATGGATTTGAATGCGAAGGTTGTGCAAGAGAAATGCAGTATGCAATTCAGATGAAGCGGGAAAATCCGAAATGGAAAGTCCTGCTGTTTGTAACCGATGAACTGCATCTCTTTGTGGAAGCCAATTATAAAAAAGAAGCAATGCTGAAGGAAGGGCGCAGGGTGATTGCATGAGAAGTGAAAAAGAAATTCGGGCAAAGCTCAAATCCCATGAGCGTTTTGTAGTTATGGGAAAGCCATTTCTCTACGATGACCGCCTTATAGTAAAGGTTTTGAAATGGGTTTTGGAGGGAAAATAACATGGAGATGAAATGCAGAAAATGCATTCTGCGCTACCGCTTTGACAAGAACACGCATTTTTTTTGCATTAATTTTATGCAAAAAGCATGACGGTAGATTTGATATGTATTATACTGAGGGTGATAAAAATGAAAATGCGACTAACTACAACACTGCCTGTGGAACTGATTGAGCCAGCAATGACCCACTTCTGCGAAGAAGGCAACAAGAAGAGCCTTGGCACTTCCAAGTCCTACTGGACAAAGGAAGGCGAGCAGGTGTCGGTGAGTGAACTGACAAATCTGCCTACGACTGTGCGCACATATTTTGTGCAGATAGATTATCTGCTGGAAAATTCAAAATCAAACGGTGTTCTGCGTGGTTCTCTGGAGCATGGGCTTCATAAGAAAGACCCGCAGGGCAAAGTCGAAATAGTGGAGGAGAAAAAAAATGTTCAACCTGAAAAAAATGTTCAACAAAGCAAATGGAAATTCTGGTAAAAGGATGATGCCAGCAAAGATGCAGATTCCAAAGCAGAAAGGAGACCTGCAAACAGCCAGCAAGCTGAAGCAGTTTGATAATTTCCTTAACAAGAACTGCAAGCACAAATGTTTTCTTTGCGAGTCCTGCGTGATTGAAATCAAGAAAATTCTAGGAGAAAAGGAAATGCGGGAGGATTAATTAACCCAGAGGGTCAAAACATGCGTGGTCAAATAAAAGTCACTCTAATCTTCAAGAATGCCGAGGACTTTTTTTACTGGAGCGAATACATGAAAGACTGCAATATAGATTTTCATATAACTTATCATGGTGGTGAAAAATTTGGTAGTAGTATCGCTTGATATTCCCACGCTGGCAGTGTTATTTTTTGGGCTGACCATCGCAGGAATAATTTCAGAGTTTGGTAAAGACCTGTATCATTCATATTTTAAACGCAGGGCAAGAAAGGCGGTCAAGCACATTGATGACCGCATAGCTTCGAGGAGAAAAGCATGGGTAGGGTTATAGGAACTCCACATCATCCGCCTCGCCACTATCCGAGGTGTGTGGAATGCGGAAGAGTGCTTCCACATTGCCTTATGAAATGCGTGAGGTTAAGAGAAACAGGGAAGAAATTGCATTGGTGTCCTGCATGCAGGAGATAAATATGCCATGGAAATATTATCATGGAGGGAATAACAATGGTTGAACCTCATGGAAATCCTAAGCCAAAAATTTATGATAACCTTTATTCGGAAAACACTATGAAATTTTACGCTTGGATGATTGCTAGAAAATATTTGAAAAAATCTTGCTCAGTGTGCGGTTTGAAAAATATTCGTTTTAAAATTCATGTTCATCATAAAAATAAGAATCGCTGGGATAACCGATTAAAAAATTTACAAATATTATGTGCAAAGCATCATTATCAGGCAGATTTTCCAAATGGACGAAAAAATTGGTTCAAAGGAAGGCATCATACCAAGGCTACTAAGAAACTGCTTCAGATTCATCATTTAGGAGTTTTACATACTCAAGAAGAAATTGATAAAATAAGCTTAAGTTGCTCAAAATCAATGCAAGAGCATTGGGATAAAGTTCATGCTGGTCAAATAAAAAGAGGAGGGAGTTATAAATATGCAAAGATATAGAGGTGAGTTCTCTTGGTATTAATGTGCGTTCTTGGAGAGCTTGGCGCAGGTAAGACACTGGCAAAAATAGAAAGTAATTTCTATTTCCATGAATGACTTACTTCGCACTTCGCAACTACTGGAAAGGAAAAGCAATTTATGCAAATTATATGCTGAAAAAAATTCCCTTTACACCTGTGACAAATCCTGAACAAATCCAAACCATGAGAGACGGATTTTTTGCGGGAGATGAGCTTTGGGTCTGGGCGGATTCACGCAGGTCTGGAAGCAAGTCAAATAAATTTATTACGCCCATCTTGGCGCTTAGTCGAAAGCGTGGAATAAATATTTGCTACACATGCCAGTATTTTAAACAAATAGACATTCGTATCCGCACAGTCACCGATTTCATAGTCATGCCTAGGCTCAATGAATCTGAGTCTGTGTGTCGTGCATTCGTTTACGCCAGTCCAGCAATGGAACTGCAAAGAGTTTTCAAATTCAAGACAGCGCCCATCTTCGACCTCTACGATACGAGGGAAGAAATCGGAACGCTGGACATCGGCTGATGTTTCCACAAGCAACCTTCAGGTTGCGGAGTGTCTTTAAAAACTGGAAGGAGAATGTTTATTTATGTCGAGGCTTGGTCGTGCTTTTGTAGGGCTTATTTTAATTATTACAGGTTTTGCCCTCTATGGAATGCTGTCAAGCATGTTTATCACAGGCTCGATGGAAGCTTTTCTTGCTCCGCTCTTCCCGATATTCTTCGGGCTGATACTTATTGCTTCGATATTTTTCATGGGTGATAACTAATGGGTCAGAGTCCTCTGGTATATGCAGGCATCCTGATAGTTTTCGTCATGTATTTATTTGTCATTGCCAGCGCTCCCGATTACATCACAGGCATGGGAAAGAATCTGCTTTACATATTTGGATTCCTAATTATGTCGGTCATTTTCTATATGATGATGAGGCATTGAGATGAGCGATGAGCTATTCAGGGAAAAAATTCTCTGGACAATTATTATAGTTCTGGTCGGGCTTCTTGGCGGAAATATCATATATGGATTGTCAATGTGGCGGAATCTCAGCGAGCCAATATCATTTTTTCTGTCTATTCTACCGCTTGGAGTAATCCTAGTTTTTCGCCATCGTCTAATAATGAGATGGACTCCCAGTGAATTAGCTACCCAATTAATAATGAAGGAAAAAGAAAACAAAGAACTTCTCAAATCGCAAACTTCGCCTCTATAGCAAGTCTTCTCTTTTCAAGATTTTTTCCATTTGTTCCTGTCCACGAGAATAGGAAGAAAGATATATTGAATCTTCCGAAAGATAGGCTATAATATTCTCTTCATCCTCACCGAAAAATTCTTTTATTGTTTTTGAGCTTGTTCCGATGCAGGATTCGGTTGCGCAGTTTCCATTCTTTCCAAACTTCATGCAAATCAGTTTTTCTTTTTCGCTTTTTAGCTTAGAGTAGTTTTGTCCTCTAAATCCCTCTGGCAGAGCAACTGAAGAGCCAAGTTTAATAACTCGGAAACTTCCTATAGACCATTTTCTTCCTTGTCTTGTGAAAGGTGTCCAATCTATTGGCATTTTTATTCAACTCCTTTGTCTAATTCAGCATATATCTTTTTAAAGCTATGTAGCCAAGAATATACAATAAGGGGGAGATGGTAATGGGAAGAATATTTCTGCCAAAATGGGTTCAAATTTTGAATGGACTGCCTGCGGATACGATTACAAAACTGACAAAATTAAACATCACCTATGCGCATGTGTGGAATGTGATTAAGGAACTGGAGGAGTCAGGTCTGGTAAAGTCCGAATTGCGGGGACGAGAAAGAAAAATTACTCTGACAGCAATGGGAAAGGAGTTGCAAAAATTTACTCAGGATTTGGATTATTTTGCAAGCAAGTATCCCAAGATGATGACCTATGCTTGAGCTGAAAATTATTCGGGAAGCCATTGAGATTTTCCTTGCAGTTAGTTTTGGAATTTTGTGCTATCAGGTCATGGCAAATTCTGCTTTGCCATTTTTCAATGCCATTGCTGTGACACTGGGATGGCTGGGATTTTTCTGGGTTCTCTATTGCTGTTCGTGGTATGAGACAAAATTCAAAGCCAAAATTCTTCGGCAGATGGAGATAGTAATATGATACCCAGAGAAGTGCATGCAAGTGAAGATAAATTTCGCAGGGCAGTGGAGTTTCTGCATCTCGCTGGCTTACTCAGGGATGAGGGAACGACTTTGCAGATTACTGACAAGTTTATCTGCCTGCTCGTGAAGAATGGCTATGCGGACATTCATAAAAATAATTCTGGTCATGAATACATGAAGGAAATTCTGATGAAGGCTGTCTATGAAGGTCTGGAAGCTCCCAGAGACCACGAACTTCTGCTGGAATGTCACCGAGTAATGAAAAGCATGATGGTCATTAATCTGCGCACTGAGCCAGACCCAAGGGCGCAAAAGATTCTTGAATTTCTGGAGGCACAGGCATGAAAGAGGCTCATAAAAAGAGGATGACAAAAAAGTTTGATTCAATTTACAAAAGCCTTTCTTCTGGGATAACTCCAGTTCGCAGGCAGAAAATCATGACTGAGATTGCTGTTATTGATAAGTTATTTGCGATTGGAAAATCTAGAAATATAAAGGACAAAGATTATAGAAAGTGCTACAAGCTCTGGCTTAAAGTGCGCTGGAAAATTATGAAATATCTTGCTGAGAAAAAGGCGAAGAAACATGGCATTCTTCAAAAGAAATGACTGTCGCTGTTGCAGAGACAATAAAAGCCCTGCGGAACATTGTATGCAGTGCAAGATTGAGTTTCATAATCAGTGGTGGAGGGAGGAGAAATGAATGCCAAATAAGCAATATATTAAAGGCGCGGTGTTTGAAAGAAAAATTGTGAACCGTTTCAAGCGCTACAAGACCTGCACTTTTGTAGCCCGCACTGCTGGAAGCCATTCTCCGTTTGATGTGGTTGCTATCATAGGCAACGATTTGCTTCTCATTCAGTGCAAAGCCAAGAACATGACCGAGGGAGAGCGGAGAAAAATAAAGGATGCACTGCCTATAATTCCTGCGGAGCTGAATGTAAAGATGCAGTTGCGCTATCGAAAGAATCACAAGGAAGTGGTGAGCGATGTATGACCTACCTGAAAGAATTTGGGAGACCAAAAGATTTTGAAAAATGGGACAAAGGCACGCAGGCAATGTGGGACACTACCATTGTTCCCTTTTGCATAATGATGGATGCAATTACAGAGGGGAAAATTAAAATGTTTACCTGCAAAGGATGCGGTTTCAAAACAGATAAATCAAATATTTTAAGCCTGCATATCCTGAACTGCCCTGAGATGACTGAAGAATATTTTGAGGAAAATTTATGAAACCAAAAACACGAGGCTGGAGTGAAGCGAAGAGGAGAGCCATAGGCATCAGGAGAACCACAGGACTGGGCAAAGCCTACCTCATCAAGCGCAAGGGCTTCACAAACAGACTGCTTCTTCTGAAGGAAGGCGAATCCATGATGATATATTACAAGCTGGGTCGGGAGCGCAGAGGCAAAATGATTCACTGCACAGCCGACTATGCCGAGCCAAATGCCTAGGTCACTGAACAAAGGACTTTCCACTTCTTTTTAAACTCTGTCAGGACAATTATTTCTTATGGTGAATTTTTTATGAGAGAAGTTGACAAAGAGCTGAGGAGAATCCAGAAAGACAAAAAAGAGCTTGAGCATGAGATTGAAACCAAGAGAAAAATCTATGCGAGCCTTGAGGAAATAAAACAAGACGAGAGGGCATTGCGGTCTGTGGAAAGCGACCTGCATCCTACCAAGGCAAAAAAGATTGCCAAGGCACTGGGCAAGGCACTTGCAGGGCTGAAGAAAGGCAAAGCAAATTATATGGAAGCTTACAAAGCTCAGCATCAAACTGAGCTTCATGCTGTTCATCGAAGAAAAATGAATGAGGTCGCCTGATATGGCAAAGCTGACAAAAAAGAAACTTAAGTTTTTCATTGCAGATGAGAAGCATGCGGACAAGGAATACCGCCACTATGGTCTGCCAAATCTTGCCAAGGATGAGCGCAAGCATAAAAGATTTTTGACAAAGAAACTCAAGAAAATGAAACAGATGTGCTGATATGTTCCAGAAAAAATGCAAATGCGCACTCAAGCCAGAACATTCGGTCATGGAACATGACTGGTGTTGCCAGACTTGTGGCGGGTCGCATTCAGAAGGAATCTGCCCTGAGAGAAAGGCAGGAAAAACTAAGATGAAAAAGGTTGTTTAAAATGACAGATAGAAAAAAGGGAATGTATTACTGGGAAGAAATTAATTTTTATAAAAGTGGACAGCCACACTATCGTGCTTCAAAAAATTTTAAAACTAGGGCAGAGGCAGTAAAGTTTGGAAAAACTCAGTTCAAAAAAGGCAGGATTGTGCAGGCTCGTCTGTGGTATTCCAAAAATATCCTCAGTGATGTGCAGGCAGGCGACATCAATACAAAAGGTCAATATACTAGGGAAGATTGGGCAGAAAGACTGGCAAAGAAACGAGCTTTGAGGAAGTTGGTTTAAAATGACTTATACAATAACTCTGAGAAACATCAAGGCACTGGTTCATGCAATTAATACTGACAATACCATGAATGAAAAGGAAAAGCAAATCGAACTTGGTCATCTGCGAACTTCCATAGACAGCAAAAATCTGTCTGAAGTTGGCGCTATGTTGCGATATTATAAAATAAGTGGGTATAAGTCTGAAGAATTAAAAAGTAATGAAGGAAAAAAGTTACGGAGCATGAGCTGATATGGCAGGAAATACTTATTGGAAAAAAAGATTAGAGGTAGCACGCTTCAGCCCTCGGACTTGGACTGTCATAGACAAAGAGGCTGAAATTGGAGAACCTCCTGCCATCGAGCAATATTCTAAAAGAGAACAGGCAGTTCGTTTGAGGAGAAAATTAATTAATGATTCGGCTACACGAAAAAATTATGGCTTGAGAAAGTTACGGAGCATGAGCTAATATGGTTACAAAATATTCAGAAGGATGTGAGTGTGGAGGAACAGCAAAATATCTTCGGACAAATAAACAGGGCGATGTAATTCTGAAATGCAATCGCTGTGGCGATACCTTCGATGCAGTTCCTGCGGGCAAGGAAAACCCGATGCTTGAAAAATATTTGAAGGCTATCAAGAAAAAAAGAAAGTTACGGAGCATGAGCTGATATGACAAAATTCAAACTTACCGCAAAGGAAAAGGAACAGGTCAAGGAGTTTTCACTTCTGCCTCGCTGGGCGCAAATTAAGGTCGCCACAGACCTGCGGGCAGGGAAAGATGTCACAGTCCTGCGACATCCCGACCACATCGAGATTGTTTCCATTCCAACGAAGAAAAGAAAGCTGAGGGAGATGGCATGAGAAAGAAATACAATGTTATGGTTCAACTTGATGATGGTGTTTCTTCGTCTCCACAGATGGTTGAATTTGAAGCTGGAACAAAAAAAGAAGCTCAAAAAATGCTAAAACATTTTCAACAAAATGATGATTATATGGGCGGTAAAATAGTTTCACGAAGAAAGCTGAGGGAGATGGCATGAAGAAAAATAATCCTGTATCGGTTGATAAAAATATGGATGGCTCTTATACTGTCTATCAAATTAAGCAGGGACACTTGGAGCATGTAACTTATTACGGTTATCCGAAATCCATTGCGGTTCGGAAATTCAAAGCACGAAACCCAGAAGAGCGCAGACATTTGCGTGAAGTAAGAAAAATGAGGTCGATTTCCTGATGCCTGCTCCAGCCTTCGAGAGAAAAGTAAACAGCATCGTGAAGCAAATCAGCAAGACCAGTGACCGCAAGAAGCGGGTCGCACTGGAGAGGGAATTTGTTTCCGTTCATATTGCCCACCATGAAAAAGACTTGGGCATGGGACATTCGCAGGCTGTTGCAGTCGCCCTGAATGAAGCACGAAAGCGTGGTTACACTGCGGGAGCTTACGCCTCGGCATCGCACAGCCGACACAAGATGAGGGAGATTTTTTAGTATGACAAAGAAAAGTAAAGCAGAAGAAAAATTCCTAGACCTTGATTATGATGAAGCATCAGAAGTTTTCAAGCAGACCTTTGGCTACGATTATAATACTGGAAATGTTTCAAAAGACTTGACCCTTATGGACAGGGATGTTAAAAAAGCAAAACAATCTACTAAGAAAGAATTATTGAGGAGGATGGTATAAATGCAAGAGTTCAAAATTGACAACCACACGACAGTAGTGGCAGAGTCTGAACGCACACGCAGTGGATTCCGCCATGTAGTTATTTTAATGAAGGATGGTCAGGAAGTTGACCGAGACAAAGTGACCTACCAGAACAGGACATGGGAATCTTTTGAATTTGAAACCGCCCTCAAAAAGATTTTGAACAAGCATCCTGAGATTCCTGAAGAAGAAAAAAAGCAGTTCTTCGCAAGGTCAGGCAGAAATTATGAGGAAAAGGTTGAGAGTCAGTTCAAAACAACTGCAAATGTTGCCAAGCTCGGAAATGTTTTTGCCAAGACTCCAAAGGAAAGGGCAGACTGGAAGGAGCGCATGCTGAAAGCTGGGCTTCCTGATTTGCAGATACCTGAAGATTGGAAAAATCTCAGCGATGAGGAAAGGGAACAGCGCCTTGACAAAGTTATCGAGCTTGCGGGCAATGTTAACCTGAAGAAGAAAAAGAAACTGAAGGAGATGACCTGAAGTGGAAAACTTTCGCAGGCTTAATAAAGATGAGAAAAATTTCCTTAAAACAATCAGCTCCAGCAAGGAAAAAGAATTTGGTATGCCTGCAATGGACTACGAAAAACTGAAGAAAAAGTTTGGCACACGAAAGGCTGACAGGATTTCCCAGACTTTCTTTGAATCTGGTTTGATGTTTGAAAAAACTCCTCACAGGCTTGTCCTGCTTACCGATAAAGATAATCCAAATATTCTTGTTTACAAAAAGAAAAAACTTGGAGAGATGACCTGATATGCCCAATGGCACTCAGGCAGTCGCAGGCGCAATAGTTCCGCTATTTGCGACAGGTGTTGTTGCCTATGAGGGCAGGGCAATAATGGCAGGCGCTAACAAGAAGAAAAAGAACAAAAAAGCGCATCTTGAAAATCATCAGAAACCAAAGGGTTCTATGAAGTTGAACAACCAAAGGTTGTCCAAACTGAAGCGAAGCAAAGGCAGGCATAAACTAAGGGAGATGATGTAAATGTCGGGGT
>Ga0315288_10006546_pt1 | contig 14775 bp, 15 predicted proteins | sample YL17G11_20_MG_FD_203454 | JGI IMG/M metagenome (GOLD analysis project Ga0315288, IMG submission 203454) | Sediment microbial communities from Yellowstone Lake, YNP, Wyoming, USA - YL17G11_20 | ecosystem: Environmental > Aquatic > Freshwater > Lake > Sediment | place: USA: Wyoming | collected... | reverse complement strand
GTATTCGCGCTTGGCGCGCTCGCGCTCGCCGCGCTCGTCGCCGCGTGGCGACTCGAACCGGCGAAACACGCGGACGCGGTGGTACCGCTGCCGCTGGTGGACGACCGCCGACCACTGACCGCCGACCGCCGCGAATGTCCTGCGCGCGTGACTGAAACAGGCGCGATATTTGAATCCGCGAAAATGCGTGTCGAGGTAACGCGCGTGCCCTTCGGCGTCGTTGTGAAAAACACGCGCGGCGAAACGCTGTGGCAACTCGCGGAGAACGGACTGACGCGCGACCTGCCCTTGCAAAAAATCATTTCGATCCCAATTCTCTACACTGGCAACACAATGAAGACAAAGTTGGGGGCAATCAGGCGATCAGTCAATCAAGTGACGAACATCGAAACGCAAGACAATGCGCTCATCGTGAAATTCAACGGTGCTGTATTACGATTTGCTTTTTACGCCGACGACGTCCTCCGCATCGAGTTCCACCACGCATCACGCATTACGCATCACGCATCAATCGCGTTCATCGAACCACCCGACGCGCACATCTTCGGTCTCGGACAACGCTTCAACAAAATTGATCAGCGCGGCGAAGAAATGTACTTTTTCGTCGAAGAAGGCGGCGTCGGTTACGCGTGGGCGAAAAATCGCGCGCCGATTTTGTACCCCCTTCTCAAGCGCTGGTTCGGCGCGCGCGGTTCGTTCCCAAACGGCGAACAGTGTACGGGATTCCCAGTTCCCTTCGCGCTCATCGCGCGCGAGCGCGGCGCGGCGGTTGGGGTGTTTTGGAACACGTACCGCCCTTCCTGGTTCAAGTCTGCTAACGCGCAGGGGGGCAAGGGAGCAGAGGAGCAAGGGAGCAAACTCTCCCCTGCATCCCTGCAACCCCGCACCCCTGCGGCAATAAACCGTCTCACCGTCCTCGACAACCACCTCGACCTCTTCCTCTGCGCGGGTCCGACGCCGCTCGACGCAATTATGCAGTACACTTCGCTTACAGGTCGCTCAGACACACCGCCAGCGTGGGCGTTCCTCCCGTGGAAGACGAACACCGGCGCGGTCGTCGAAGAGGATGTGCGAACCGACATTCGCAAATTCCGCGAACTCGAAATTCCGCTCGCGCAAGTTGGCATTGAGCATTGGCAGGAGATGCGCGGCTCGTACGAATTTTCCAAACAGTGGTGGCCCCACATTGACGACCTCATCAAGACCGCGCGCGACAACGGTTATCGCGTTCACATCTGGCATTTCCCGTACATGAACGCTGGCTCGGCGACGCATCGCGAGGGCGTGCGCAATGGCTATTTCATTCGCAACCGTTTGGGCTTGCCGTACCAACAACGTATCTTTCACGGCATTGCGACGGTGATCGATTATACGAATCCGCACGCGTCGGCGTGGCATGAGAAAATCGTCGCGCACACTTTTCACGAACGCGGCATCCAAGGTGTGATGACCGATTACGCTGAATCCATTCCGCCCGATTCGATTTTCTACAATGGACAGAGCGGACTCGCGATGCGGAATGCGTATCCTGTGATCTACTGCGCGGCGATGAAGCGCGCCGCGCAAAGCGTGTTGGGTGACGATCACCTGCTCTATCCGCGCGCGGGCTACGCGGGTTCGCAGCGCTTCGTCGCCGCGCAATGGCCTGGCGATCAAGACACGGACTGGGACGATGGCGACGGCTTGCCCGCCGCTGTGCGTGCGATGATCAACGCATCGATTTGCGGTTTTCCAGTTCACGGTTCCGACATTGGCGGCTGGTACGATTGGTTTGCGCCGATCACGACGAAGGAGTTGTACATTCGCTGGGCAGAAGTCGGATGCTATTCGCCATTGATGCGTGCACACGGCGGACCGATTGGGCGCAATCGCGAGCCGTGGAAATTCGCTGACGAGACCGTCGGGATTTATCGCGCGTTGTCAGAAGAGCACGTCAGACTGTTTCCGTATTTTTACTCGCTATCCAAGCAAGCGACGCGCGATGGCACGCCGATCATTCGGCATCCAGCGCTGACCTGGAGCGACTGCCCCGAGTTGTACGAAATCGAAGACGCGTGGATGATCGGCGACGCGCTCTACGTCGCGCCGATCATCAGGCAAGGACAGACACAACGCGAAGTCATTTTACCGCCAGGCGAGTGGTGGTCGCTCAACGACAACAAACCTGTGCGCGGTTTGTCGCGCCTCGTCGTGGACGCGCCGTTCGGCAAAACGCCGCGATTCTTGCGCCGCGGTTTCATCCTGCCGCGCTTTGTGAAATCGTTTGACACGTTCGACATGCCGACCGCCGACCACCGACCGCCGACCGCGCCCCCACCGCGCGTGGGCTCACTCGACGATGATATTGAAGTGTGGTTATATCCTGATCCAAGCGCGCGCGCATCGTTTGCATTGTTTGATGGAACAGAATTGCGCGAAGGCGAAACGCACACTGGTACGCGACGCGTCGAGTGGCGATTCTTCAAATCAGAAATCCTAAATTCCTCAAGGAGGTTGAATGAAACACAGTATTCTACTGCACGAACCGACGGATGATGTCGGCGTCGCCGTCGAAGATTTGAAAGCGGCGACTGAAGTCGGCGCGGTGACGCTCGAAGGTCAACCCGTCGGCACGGTGAAACTGGTGAACGATGTCCCACTCGGTCACAAGGTCGCGATGAAAGACCTCGCGCCAGGGAAGGACGTGATCGAGTACGGTCGCGTGATCGGCGCGGCATCGCAGAACGCGCCGCGCGGTTCGCACGTTCACACGCACAATCTTAAAACGAAAAGGTGGAAAGCATGATCAAGCCACAAGACCTTAAATTCACGGGCTATCGTCGCCCCGACGGACGCTTCGGCGTTCGCAATTACGTGCTGATCATTCCCGTTGACGATTTGTCGAACGCGGCGGCAGAAGGCGTCGCGCACAACATTCGCGGCACAATGGCACTGCCGCATCCGTACGGTCGTCTGCAATTCGGCAAGGATTTGGATCTGACTTTCCGCACGCTCGCGGGTCAGGGTCGCAATCCGAACTGCGCGGCAGCCATCGTCATCGGCATTGAACCGAACTGGACGAATCGCATCGTCAAGGAAATCGAAAAGACTGGGAAACCGGTCGCAGGATTCAGCATTGAGCGCGCGGGCGATCACAAGACGATTGAAGCCGCGTCGCGCAAGGCGAAAGAGTTCGTGCATTACGCAACCGCCCTTGCCCGTGAGCCGTTTCCCGTCAAGCAATTGACGATGTCCTGCAAATGCGGCGAATCGGACACGACCTCCGGTCTCGCGTCGAATCCGACGGTCGGGCGCGCGTTTGAACGACTCGCGGACGCGGGCGCGACATTGATCTTCGGCGAGACGACCGAAGTGACTGGCGGCGAAGACATCATTATGCAACAATGCGCGACAAAAGAAATTGCCGCGCAGTTCAAAGCCGCGTTCGACGATTACCAACGACTCATCGAGAGTCAGGGCGTTTCGCTGCTCGGCTCGCAGCCGACCGAAGGGAACATTCGCGGCGGCTTGACGACCATCGAAGAAAAAGCGCTGGGCAACATTCAAAAAGCGGGACGCTGTAAAATCATCGGCTATCTCGATCCCGCCGAAGAGCCCAAGAAACCTGGTTTGCACTTTATGGACTCGTCGTCCGCCGCCGCCGAAATGGTGACGCTGTGCGCGGCGGCTGGATCGGTCGTCCACTTTTTCACGACGGGTCAAGGCAACGTCATCGGCAATCCCGTCGTCCCCGTCATCAAACTCTCCGCGAATCCGCTCACGGTCGCGACGATGTCGGAACATGTTGACGTTGACCTGAGTCCGATGCTGCGAATCGAAATGAATCTCGATCAAGCCGCGGACGCCGCACTGAAAATGTTGGAGCGCACGATCAACGGTCGCTTGACAGCAGCAGAAGTTTTGCGGCACAATGAGTTTGTGTTGACCAAGTTGTATCGAAGCGCGTAAACAACCGCAGGGGAGCAGGGGAGCAAGAGAGCAGAGGAGACGCTTTGCGTCCCCTGCCCCACTGCACCTCTGCCCTTCTGCATCTTGCATGAAGAGGTTTCTCTTGGCAGAGCACAAAATCCCCTACGCCAAAACCCACCTCACCTTCTCGCTCCCCGATTCGCTTCACGTCGAACGACTCGCGCCTGCGCCGATTGCGCCTGCGGCAGATGCGACACGCGCGGTGATCGACGCGCTCAATCATCCGCTCGGCGGTTTTCATTTCGACGATTTCGCGCGCACAAAATCAGTTGTGATTGCAATCAACGACAAGACGCGTCCAGTGCCACTACACATTTTATTGCCCCCGCTCTTGCAGAGACTCGCGCAAATCGGAATCCCTGATCGCGCGATTACGTTGATGATCGGCGTCGGCACGCACGCGCCAATGCCGCGCGAGGAGTTTGGCGCGGTTGTTCCTGCCGAAATTCTGGCGCGCTATCGAGTCGTCAGCCACGATTGCGACGACACCTCGCTCAACATTTTTCTCGGCAAGACGAAACGCGGGACGCGCGTGCTATGCCATCGCGAGTACGCCGATGCTGATTTGCGGATCGCGTTGGGCGACATCGAGCCGCATCAATTTATGGGATTCTCCGGCGGCGTGAAGTCGGCGGCGGTTGGCGTGACCGCGCGGGAAACGATCGCGCAGAACCACGCCTTGATGATGGAACCGAACGCGCACCAAGGACGCTACGACGATAATCCCGCGCGGCAAGATTGCGAGGAGATCGGCAAAATTATCGGCGTGCATTGCGCGCTCAATTCGGTGATTGACGAACACAAGCAAATCGTCGGCGTGTTCGCGGGCGATCCTGTCGCGGTGATGCGAGCCGGCACGCCGCTCGCGCTCGATGTGTACCGCGTGAACGTTGCTGCGCGGTTTGATCTGATGATCGTTTCGGCGGGCGGACATCCCAAAGATATCAATGTCTATCAAGCGCAAAAAGCGGTGGGGCATACGACTCCTGTGATGAAGCGCGGCGCCACGATCATCTGGGTTGCCGCGTGTCCAGAAGGCGCGGGGAGCAAAGTGTACGAAGAGTACGTCGCGCAGTTTTCGTCGCACGAAGCGGTCATTGCCAATTTCAAGTCCGCGCCGTTTCAGTTGGGCAAGCACAAGGCATTCCAAATCGCGCGCGACGCGACCCAGGTTCGTTTGTTGATGGTCACCGATTTGTCACCAGAACTCGCTCGGAAACTGCTCCTACCGCGCGTTGAATCGCTCGACGCCGCGCTCGCAATCGCGCAGCGCGATTTGCCTCGCGACGCGCCCGTGGGTATAATGCCAGTCGGCAACGTGACAGTTCCCGTGTTACGTGATGTGTGAAACGTGAGTTCGGCAACATTCCGTTGCCTGTTCAGCGCGGCTTTCGAGACGCGCAAAGAGGAATATGCAATGAATCAGCTGACGCGACGCGATTTTCTGAAGTTGTGCGGAGCATCATCTGTCAGCTTGGCTCTTGCGGCTTGCGGCGTTACGCCTACACCAACCGCAACGCCCGCGCCTACGAACACACCTTTGCCGACGAGTACACCACTGCCAACTACAACAGCAACGCTGACGAACACGCCTGCGCCGACCTTAACGCCAACACCGACCTCTACTTCGATACCTTCTGTCACACCTTCACCGAAGCCGACTCCGATTCCAGCAGAATCTGCAGATTTTCATCGCAAGGATATATCGGGTTTACCTGATGGTCTGTTAGATAGACGCCCGAATAGCCTCTGGGTTGGGGATTATGCTTACGGACTTAATCGTAATGTCGCACCTGATACCATAATTGAGCGACTACCAAGCTACGAACATTTTGATGGTTCTGTTTTGCATGTTAAAATTGGCAATTCTCCCCCTCCTGATACAAGCGATCTACAACGTGCCTATGTTACTTGGGAGCGATTACCCGACCGACAAGTAAAAGGACCTTGGGGATACGAGTTTTCCATATTGGTTCGGAACGTCCGAATTAGGCTAGAAAACAGTGGTTGGTCACAGGCACCAATTTACAGTATGACTTCTCTCCTGATGCATCTTCCAGATACGAAATTTCGGTCAGCAGGAGGGGTGTGACTTTTCAGTGAAGCAGACAATATTTCGTATCGGTTTATCGCGTCAATCGTCCTGGTGAGCCGACTTCAACTGTGGTTGATAACAAGAAGGTTCTTTTTGAAATTGGAACAAAACATGCTATCAGAGTAGAGTTGTTTTACAATCTCCAAGATGGGAGTAAACCTTATTTGAGAGCGTTTCTTTTCAAATTCGATTCGGGCGGGAAAAAGTCAGAACATCAATATGTCGGAGAACTTCCTCTTGATTCAGACATCAAGGAAATACTTGGTGATATAACCTGGTTAGGGGCTTACGTGGGTAGCCCGGTGAGAAACCTAGAAGTTGTTGTAGGTGAAGGCAAAGTATTCACCATCAAGTGAAAGCGAAAAAACAGAACTCAACGCCTCGTCCAATGGCTATGTGACATTGAGAACACCACCAAACACCTATGGATACTGCATTCATCCGCAACCCAAATCTCGAAGGCGACGCGTTTTTCTGGCAGGCAGGCGCGCGGAGCGTCGGCGCGCTGCTGATTCACTGCTTCACCGCGACGACTGCCCAAGACGGTGGACGCCCCAAAATAATCCGCGAATTACACGAATAGCACAAATGAAAAAACCATTCGCGGAGATTCGCGTAATTCGCGGACAAATTGATTCTCGCGGTCAAACGCTAGGCAAATTGAGCGACAGGAACGAGTTCAGACTGCGCGGCAACTTGACCTTCCGCAACTTGCGCGACGCGACGCATCAAACTCGCGTGATAGTAACGTGTGCCGCAACGGTCGCATACGCCAATCGGCACGTTCTCAAGAATGACGAATCCGTCTTTATGTTTGAATGACTCGCGCTTGACGATTTTTTCGCGCACGATGCCATCACAGTATTCGCATTTGTATCCGTACATTGTCATCACGTTTCACTCGGTCACGGCGTAAACCGTGATAATCAAAAAGATGCCCGTTTCTTTGAAACGACCGACGACGCCCACGCGAGTACGCTCGTTGACTGCCATTCCGACGATGGTATAGCGCGCGCCGCGCGGATCATCCGTTTCCATCTTGGTCACTTGTCCACTGGCAATGCGGCTTCGGCGTCGAAAATATCCAATCCGTCTTCCGCCATTTCTTCGACTGCATGAACGGTAACGTCGTATTCGCCTTGCGTAATCGCGGTTTGAATTCTCTGCAACAGACGTGCAGACATTGTGTCTAGACTCCCGAGTGCAAACTTGCGATTGATGTGAGTCTATCCCGTTTTCTGTTTCTTGTCAATGACGACGCGTGAAAGCGCAGCACATCTTACCTTCAACAGCCCAACCTGCGTACAAATCTAGAATCGGCAATCGAAAATCAAAAATCGCCTATGACCAGCCAATTCCTCCGCAACCCCCACCTCGATGGCGACGCGTTTTTCTGGCAAGCTGGAACAACGGGTGCACTGTTGATTCACGGCTTCACCGCGACAACTGCCGAAGTGCGCTTGCTCGGAGAATATTTGCACGCGCGCGGCTACACCGTCTCCGCGCCACTGCTCCCTGGGCATAACACGTCGCCTGACGAGATGAATCGCTGCAAGTGGCTGGATTGGACGCGCACGGTGAACGACGCGTACGCGCAACTTGCCACGCAGTGCGAACGCGTTTTCATCTGCGGCGAATCCATGGGTGCGATCCTCGCGTTGTACTGCGCGAGTGAACATCCCGAAGCCATCGGCGTTTGCGCGTACGCACCCGCGCTCCTCATGCCAGCATCCCGCGCGATTCAGGTACGCTTGCTCGCGCCATTCGTGCCGTACGCAAAGAAACCAGTGCGCGCGCCGAACGCGACCGATCCGCGGTGGAAAGGTTATTCGGTCAATCCATTGCGCGCGGTTGTGCAGTTGAACAAACTCCAACTCGAAACGCGTCGTCGTTTGTCGCGCATCCATCAACCAGTGCTCGTCGTCCAAGGTCGGCTCGATCAAACGATTGATCCGCGCGGCGGTCCCGTCATCTTGGCTGAAGTTTCTTCGACGATCAAAGAAATGCACTGGCTCGAAAAATCAACTCATTGCATCATTCTCGATCAGGAGTGGGAACACGCGGCGGAACTCGCGTACAAGTTTATGGAACGCGTAACGCAATGACCGCCGACCGCAGACGGCAGACCACAGAGAGCGGATAGCAGATGGCTTATAGCCAATAGCGCTGACTTTCACACGCCATACGCTATTCGCCATACGCCATTCGCGGTCAGCGGTCGGTCGTCGGCGGTCGTGTTAAAGGAGACACCTATGCAAAGACGCTTCCGCTGGTAAGACTACCTCACCATCAACACCTACTGCCTCGGACTCTCCACGCTGTCGAACACGATGGCGCCGTTCGTCATTCCGCTCCTCGTCGAGCAATTCGTCGGCGAAGCGCAAAAGGCGACGTCCTATGGCACGATTCGTCTGTGGGGCTTGATGGTCGCGCTGCTCGCGCCAGCATTCTGGGGTATCTTGAGTGATCGCAACGCGTCGCGTTGGGGACGCCGACGACCATTCATTCTCGGCGGCACGCTCGCCGATCTCGTTTTCATCGCGGCGATTGGTTTCTCCGCAGGACTGAACGGAATGACGGGCTTTGATTTTTTGTTCGCGATGTACTTGCTCCTCCAAGTTTCGACGAACGCCGCGCAAGCCGCGCAACAAGGACTCATTCCCGATCTCGTTCCCGAAAATCAGCGCGGACGATTCTCCGCGATCAAAGCGGTGTTCGAAGTGCCGCTCCCCCTCATCATCGTCTCATTCACCGTCGGGCGATTGATTGGCGCTGGAAATATGGGGGGCGGCATTCTCGCGATGGTCGCGGTGCTGGTGCTGAGTATGATCGTCGCGCTGTTCATCCACAAGGAACGATTGCAAGTAGCACCCCCCGCACTTGATTGGACGCCGTTCGCGCGACTCGTGTTGATGACCGCGCTCTTTGCAATCATCATCTTGGGTTTGGGCGAAGGCGTCAAATTCATTGGCGCGATTCTCGTCGGCGTCAAAGATGTGACGACGTTGTTCATCGCGTTCGGCGGCGCGGGGTTTATCGCGATGGCGATCGCGGTCGCGCTCGGCGGCGCGGGGTTTATCGCGATGGCGATCGCGGTCGCGCTCGGCGTGTGGCTCAGCATCCGTATCAGCATCGGCGACGCGGCGCGCGCGAACCCAGCATTCACGTGGTGGGTCGTCAATCGGCTCGCGTTTCTTGTCGGTGCGATCAATCTCTCAACGTTCACGGTGTACTTTTTGCAAGGACGCCTCGGACTCGTGCGCGAACAAGCGGCAGGACCCGCCGCGAATTTGCTCCTCGTCATCGGTATGCTACTTTTGATTTTCGCGCTCGTCAGCGGATGGCTCGCGGATCGTTTCGGGCACAAACGGATCGTCGGGGTTGCGGGTATTGTCGCCGCGCTCGGCATGGCAATCGCCGTCGCGGTTCCGAATCTCACCGTGATCTCCATAGGCGCGGCGTTCATCGGCGCGGCGACGGGAATGTTTTACACCGCGAACTGGGCGCTCGGCACATCGCTGGTACCGAAAGCCGAAGCGGGACGTTATCTTGGAATCTCAAATCTCGCGGGCGCAGGCGCGGGTGCGGTTGGTGCGGACATCGGCGGACCGATCGCCGACTTTTTCACGGTGAATATTCCCAGCGTTCCAGGTCTCGGTTACGTTTTGCTTTTTACGATTTGCGGTATCCTGTTCTTGTTCTCCGTCATCGCGCTCGCGCGCGTGAAGTGACCAACCGCTGACCGTTAACCGCCGACCACCGCACACTGCGGTCTGCCGTCGGCGGTCTGCGGTCATCCTCTTTGGCGTTTCTCCCCCTTTCGCATATAATCTCCGCAGTATGTCACTCCATCGTCTCTGGGCAGTTCTGCGAAAAGAATTTCGGCACATCTGGCGCGACAAGCGCACGTTGTTCCTCGTTACGCTTTCCCCCGCGATTATGCTGTTCACCTTTTCGTACCTCTTCGCGCTCGAGGTGCAAAAGGTTCGCATCGCGGTTTGGGATTCGGATCAGACCGCGCTGTCGCGGCGATTCATCGCGAGTCTCACCGCCGACGGCAAATTCATTCGGCAGGGCAACGTCGCGGGATACGCCAACATCTACCAGGAACTGCAGAGCGGCGCGATTCACGTCGGCATCGTCATTCCGCCGAGTTTTGAAACGCGCCTCCTCGCAGGCGAACGCGTGCCAATGCAAGCGGTCGCCGACGCCAGCGATCCCGTCACCGCGTCGCAGGTTCTTTCACGCTTGCGCCAGCGCACCTACAATTTCAGCCAACAGATTACGGCAAGCCAAGGTGGCACCGCGCCGATGATTTCTGTCGAAACGCAGGCGTGGTACAATCGTGAGCTCAACTCCAAATACTCGATGGTGCCAGGGCTGTTACCCATCGTGATGATTCTGCCGTCGCTCGCGATTGCGCTGGCGATCACGCGCGAAAAAGAACTGGGCAGTTTCGAAACGCTTGCGACCACGCCCATTCAAGCCGCCGAATATTTGCTGGGCAAGTTGATTCCATACATCGGCTTTGGCTTGATCAGCGCGCTCGTCGCGATTGCGGTCGCGATCAATTGGTTTCAAGTTCCCCTGCGCGGCTCGCTGATTGACTTGCTCATTTTCACGGTGCTCTATCTCTTCGCGTCGCTCGGCGAAACGATGTTTTTTTCGAGTTTTCTCGCGAGCCAGGGCACGGCGATGCGAATCATTATGCTGATCTTTTTCATTCCCAGTTTCTTTATGGCGGGCATCATCCTGCCGATTGACACGCGTTCGGGCATCGCACAAATCGCGTCCTTCTTTTTACCTGCTACCCAATTCGTCCAGATGACGCGCGGCGTGTTCCTCAAAGCGATGGACATTCCCGCGCTGTTGATGCAAGCAGCGTACTTGCTCGCGCTCGGTTTCGTGCCGTTGGTGCTGAGTGTGATTACGTTTCGCAAGCAAGTGGACTACTGATTATCCGCGAATAACGCGAATCTCGCGAATGAAAAAAGTATTGGCGTTATTCGCGGATCATTGATTTGATGAAAAGCATTCTCAATCTCGCGTGGAAAGAAATAATTCAACTCTTGCGCGATCGCGTGCTGTTGATCTTTCTCATCGTCGCGCCATTCTCGCAATTGATCTTGATCGCGGAGGCAACAGGCGGTGGCGTGCGCGGCATCAAACTCGCGGTGTGGGATCAGGATCAGAGCCAACTGAGTCAAGACCTGGTTCGCACACTCGGCAATTCCGAAGCGTTCAAACTCGTCGCGCGCGCGCAGAGTTACGAACAAGTGGAGCAATTGGTCAACGATGGCAACGCGGCGGCGGTCCTGATCATTCCACCCGACTTTTCGCGCAACGTGATGCGTCCCGACGCGCGCGCCACGCTCAACGCGATCGTGGACGGCACGAACGTCATTGTCGCGCTCAACATTCTCGGGGACATTCAGGGCGCGGTGAACGATGTCCTGCGCCAATTGCTCGCCGAAGCAGGATTGGCTTCGCTTGGCGGCGGCATCGATCTCATCGTCGAAAACGCGTTCAATCCGACACTGTACATTCGTTGGTCAACGCTCACCGCGCAACTGCCGTTCATCACGTACCAAGTCGTGCTCGTCGTCGCGGCAGTCGGGTTCGTCCGCGAGCGCGAACTGGGCACGATGGAGCAACTCGTCGTCACGCCGATCAGTCGTTTGGAATTGATGCTCGGCAAAGGGTTGATGGCGCTCGCCGTCGGCATCGTCAATTACGTCATCCTGTACATCACACTTACGCAAGGTTTCCGTTTGCCGATGCGCGGCGATCTGGTTCTGTTCACCCTCCTGGGAATTTTGTTCGTCATCACAGAAATCGGCATCGGCACTCTCATTTCGATCATCACCAACAGCCAACAGCAAGCGATCCTGATTGTGTTCTTGCTCGCGATCTTGGAAGTCACCTACTCGGGCTATCTCGTGCCGACGGAAAATATGCCTGTGTTTATGCAAGCCGCCGCGACCGTTTCGCCATTGCAACATTTCATCGCGATCACGCGCCACGTTTTCTTGAAGGGCTCGACGCTGCCGATGATGCTCGATCATGTCGTGATGTTAGTTGGACTCACCATCGTCAGCATCGGCGCGGCGTGGTTCTTGTTCTCGCGGGCAGAAGTGTAGATGACCACCGACGCACGAGACACAAACTCCAATGAATGACCCAGGACGCATCGAAGCCGAGAAACTAACCAAACATTTTCACAAGATCCAAGCCGTGCGCGGAATCAATCTCGACATCGCGCCAGGCGAAATCTACGGCTTGATCGGACCCGATGGCGCGGGCAAGACGACGACGATTCGGATGCTCGCGGGCGTAATGAAGCCGACGATGGGCGTCGCGCGCGTCAGCGGTTTCGATACGCATCGCCAGGCGGAAAAACTGCGCCACCAAGTCGGCTATATGGCACAGCGATTCAGTTTGTACGGCGATTTGGCCGTGCGCGAAAACATGGAATTCTACGCGGACATTTTCGGCGTGCGCGGCGCGGCGCGCGAACCGCAAATTCAGCGCTTGCTCCGATTCGCGCGCCTCGAGGAATTTCAGGATCGCAACGCGGACGCGCTGTCGGGCGGAATGAAAAAGAAACTGGGACTCGCGTGTGCGCTGATTCATCGTCCCCAAGTTTTGTTTCTCGACGAACCGACGAACGGCGTAGATCCGATTTCGCGCCGCGAGTTCTGGGACATTTTGAGTGACCTGCATATCGCGGGCGTCACGATTTTCATCAGCACCGCGTACATGGACGAAGCGGAACGCTGTTCGCGCGTTGGCTTGATGTACCAAGGCGAAATCATCAAGCAAGGCACGCCCGCCGAACTGCGCCAACTCGTGCGCGGCGATTTGATCGCCATCGTCGCAAACGATCTCGCGGCAACCGAAACCATCGTCGCGCAAATGATCGGCGTGTCCGAAGTGCAAGCGTATGGAGACCGCCTGCACGTTTTCGTAGATGACGCGACGCGCCGCTTGCCCGAAATCGAAACTGCGCTCCACGCAGCAAACATCCGCGTCACGCAAATCCGTCCGACCGCGCCGCATTTGCAAGAAGCGTTTATTTCACTCGTTACACACCAACGACCGCCGACCAAATGACCGCCGACCGCCGAGGAAACCATGTGGCGATCGACAGCCAGCGGTCGGCGGTTGTCAAAGGAGGAGGGATGCCCTACAAATTCGAGAAACTCGAAGTCTGGCAACTTGCGATGGAGTACTCTGACATGATGTACGCGATCATTGCCAAGTTGCCTCATTCGGAAGACCACAACGTAAAGAGTCAATTGAGGCGCGCGGCAACGAGCATCACTCTCAACATCGCCGAAGGTTCCACAACCGCAAGCGACGCCGATCAAGCGCGTTTCGTTGGAATGGCAATCCGCTCCATGATCGAGACAGTAGCCTGCCAACACCACATCAACCGCCCCAGGTACTTGCCAGACCCTACACCTCTGCGCGAAGCGTACCAATTCAGCGAAAGACTATTTCCCAAATTGCAATCCCTGCGCGCATCGCTCAAGCCAAGGCATACCGCGCATGAGGAACAAGAAGAGTACCACATTGACTCTGGCACACCATTCTAACTCAGCACCTGGTCGTGTTGGCGGTCAGCGGTCGGCCGTCGGCGGTTCAGCGGAATTGAAAGCGTCCTCTAATCGCAGCGACGCAATTATCGCAGACAAGTTGACTCGCAAGTTCGGCAAGTTCGTCGCCGTCGACGCGATTTCGTTTTCCGTCGCGCGCGGCGAGATTTTCGGCTTCCTGGGTCCGAACGGCTCGGGCAAGACGACGACGATTCGGATGTTGCTCGGCTTGCTGCACCCGACAAGCGGAAGCGCGTCGGTGCTGGGGTACGACATCGCGCGCAACGCCGACGCGGTCAAGCGCAATGTCGGTTATATGTCGCAGAAATTCAGTTTGTATAACGATCTGCGCGTGGTCGAGAATTTGAATTTCTACGGACGCGCGTACAATGTATGGGGTAAGGAACTGATCGAACGACGCCAACGCGTGCTGCAATTGACCGAACTTGGCGGCTACGGACACGCATTGACCGCGAACCTCGCGGCTGGCTACAAGCAACGTCTCGCGCTCGCGATGGCGATCATTCATTCGCCGCAACTTGTCTTTCTCGACGAGCCGACCGCAGGTGTTGACCCAGTCAGCCGCCGCGACTTTTGGCGATTGCTCTATCGGCTCGCGGCGGACGGGACGACGATTTTCGTGACGACGCACTACATGGACGAAGCGGAGCAATGTCATCGGCTTGCGTTTATTCACAACGGGAAAATTGTCGCGACGGGTACGCCGAATGACATCAAAGAAAAACAGATGCACGGTCAGGTCGTCGAGATTGACTGCGACACCCCAGGTCGCGCGATTGAAGTTCTGCGCCATCTTGAAAACCTGGATGAAGTTGCGCTGTACGGTAGTCTCGTGCACGTCGTCGTGGCTGATTGGGCAGCCCATCGTCAAGTGATCGAAGCATCGCTCCATGCGGCGCAAGTGAAAATCAACAGCATGATCGTAATTCCGCCATCGCTAGAAGATGTATTTATCGCACGTGCGCGAAGTTAGAGGATATGGAATGAAATTGTCAGTTGCTAATTATCAATTATCAATTGCAAGAATCACAACGATCATCACACTCGTACTCTCTGCAGTCGCTTGCCAATCGGCAAACAATACAACCACAC
>Ga0315288_10006543_pt1 | contig 14778 bp, 15 predicted proteins | sample YL17G11_20_MG_FD_203454 | JGI IMG/M metagenome (GOLD analysis project Ga0315288, IMG submission 203454) | Sediment microbial communities from Yellowstone Lake, YNP, Wyoming, USA - YL17G11_20 | ecosystem: Environmental > Aquatic > Freshwater > Lake > Sediment | place: USA: Wyoming | collected... | reverse complement strand
GCATGTCCGCTATGAACTGTTCCTTGTCCATCGGTAACAGCCGTTCCATGGCGTTTCTCCAAAAACCAGTCGGCTCCGCCGGCCAGCCCTCTTCATTATGCCATCTCCCGAATTTTTGGGCGCACCCACAGTAAGAGGCGCGCTGCGGAGGCTTGTCATTCGGCCTGTCTGTGCTAGAATGCGACACGGGATAGCGGCTTGCAGTAATGGCGTTGCCTGGTACCGGGGACTTGACGCAAGTTGGTAGGAACGAGTATCTGGGCCGAGTACCCAAGTGGACTAAGGGGACGGATTGCAAATCCGTTATTCATCGGTTCGAATCCGATCTCGGCCTCTTCAGAATAACCCGGAAAAACAGGAACGAAACTCACTTCAACCCGTTCAGGGGCCATGAGACTGATCCTCGAGTGTTCCCGGTCTAAACCTTCGTTTCCCGCTCAATAATAGGGATAGGCGTTATGCGCCGCGTTATGCGCCCGTATAGTGAAGAAACTCAGCCGACCAGCCAACGCTGCAGAAACTGGGAGATCGAAGGCAGTTGGGGCGCGGATTCCGGACGCGGTCGAGATGCAAGCGGCTCGGATTCAACTGCGACGCGTTCTGGCCAGGGTGGTACGTGCAGTCCCGGTGCCTCGCAGCGACGATCGCATGTGTGCGCCAGGGGCGCCGTCCAGCAGTCTCGCCGGATCGTTCAAGCTGCCTGGCGGTGGTAGTACCGCAGGATCCCACCCAGCCGCTGGCGGCATCGGATCCCGCCCTGCAACCGCCCGACCTCCTCGCCAGGCTCAAGGATCCGGTTGGCCATGCCCTGATGATTCCGCTCACCGTGGTAATGAACAAGGAACTCGCCAACAGCGTTCCGCAGTGACTGCTCGCCAAAGAAGATCATCCGATGCAGGCATTCGTTCTTGATGGTCCGCATGAATCGCTCGATGTGCGGCGTCAGATTGGGCGATCGAGCGGGTAGCCGCACGCAGTTGACGCCGGCTTGCTCAAGCAGGTGGCGAACGGACTCGCTGTACTTGGTGTCCCGGTCCATCAGCAGGTAACGCTTGTCGCGTAGAAACCCGGCCAGGGGATCGGTCAGGTTCCTGGCGATCTGCTTCATCCACGGTTCGTTTGGACTGCGTGTGCAGCCTGCCAGGTGAACGCGCCGGCTGCCCACCTCCATCACAAACAGCAGGTAATGCGTGACCAGTCCTCTGGGCGTCCACACTTCCACGGTCGTAAAGTCGATCGCTGCCAGGACATCCAAATGGGCCTTGATGAACGTCTTCCAAGTGGTCTGGTGCTTCCGCCGTGGCGCAGGCTCGAAGCCATGGGCCTTGAGGATGTTGCCCACGGTGGTGTCGGAGAGGCGATACCCCAAGTTGGCCAAGGCGCCCTGGATACGATCATACCCCCAGGTCGGATTCTCCCGGGCCATCCGCAGAATCATTTGAGTGATTTCGGCAGAGACTGGAGGCCGACCCGGCTGAACTTTGCGAAAATTGCTGTAATTCCATTTCGCTGCCACCAGTTGGCGGTGCCAGCGAAGAATCGTATCGGGCGTGACGATGGTGGCGATTGCCTGCGGAGCCTTCCGTCCCAGGGCCTTGCCCTTGATCGCCGAACGGCGGCGTTGGTCGTCGCTGAGCGGGATGCGTTTGCCGCCGTGAGTTTCCTTGAGCACGTGAACCTCGGTCAGGAGGAAGTCAATCACCGCCTGCTGCTGGCGGCTGAGCCAGCCGGTCAAGATGACGACGAGGAGTTGCCAAGGCTGGAGGACAAAGTTCATAGGGCCACCGATGTCGGCGTTGGGCAGTGCGATAGGATCGAGGATCTCGGACGGTTGTCAATCGATCCAGATGAGCACTTCCCAGTTGGAATCAGTGGCAGTTGGGGACAGGACTTGCGCTTCGGCGGAGTATTTTGACCACACGGGCGCAGGCTATCCTCGACAATCCATACACCAAGAGCATTTCCGACAGGCTAAGTCGAGTCCGCCTCAAATGACCGGGAGACGGCAGAATCCCCTCCTCACTTTTAGTCTCTCATCAGTTCCAGCATCGCCTCGCCCATGGCGTGGCCGATGCGTGTGAACCAAATCGCGCTGCCGAGGTAGTGGTAGCCGTGGTCCCCGCCGGTCAGTTTCCATTGCTCGATGTTTTTCTGCCACGTGGGATAGAGTTCCTCCGCGGCCTTGTCGACCAGCACATCTGTGCGGAACGCCTTGACGTTGCCTTTGAACTCCGGCACGTCGTTCATCGCGAGCTGTGCCTCGCGAATCGTGAGCATTGCCCCGGCGGCCGGCTTTGACCCGTTCTGACCCATTGCGGCGATCACAAACGGAAGATTCGGCGCGTTGAGGTCCTTGCGCACGTCCTTGATGAAATGCTTCATGTTTGACGCATACTCGTCCTGCGCCCCATACTGGTCGTTCCAGCCTTGAAACCACACGAAGCCGGCCATTTCCAGCGTCTTCCCCTTGAGTGTGGGGAACATCGTGGCGTAATTGTCCATCACATCTTTCACTTCCACCATCATTTGTCGGTACGATGCCCCGTAATCTTTCTTGATGTCCTCCATGGTCGGCCACGGGTCATTCTTCTTGTCCTTTTCGTTGTTCTTCTTCACGTTGGCCTGAGCTTGGTTGAGTTCCTTCTGGACCATTTCCTCGGGGTACGCGGCCGAGGGTGAGCGGAAGAGCTTGTAGAGCGAGTGCCCTCCCCACGCGGCCTTGATCAGGATGACCGGCTCATCGAAGTGATTGCCCATCATGGTCCCGAACTCCAACTCGACGCCTGTCCGGCCAGGTGAGCCGTAGCCGACGGTGAGGGGGCCTTTGCGGTCGAGGAACTTGATGAACACGTCATCACGGACGATCCACTTGTCATCCTTGCGCAAATGGGCGAAGAGGTCCTTGGTTGTCGCGCCCGAGGCCTGATAATCGAGCAGGGTGTTGGGCGCTTTGCCCTCCATGTTTGACTGTCCGGCGAGGATGAACACCTTCACTGGTTTGTCAGCGGCATACAGAGGCGAGGCCAGAAGAAGACACGCCGTCAGGCAGGCAATCGTGAAACGAATCATCGGAACCCTTTCGTGTTAACGAGTAAATCGAGTTCGGCGCAGTCGGCAGTCGAATAATGTATTGCCTCGGATCAAGTTATGTTGCAGCCGCGTGATTGTCCACGCCAGTGGCTGCCGGACGTCTGGAAGCAGAATCAGCCGACAACGTAACCCGCCCGGAGCAGCACCTCAGCCGGCATTCATCCTCGTACGGCTCGGATCATGCCAAACAGAATCACCGGCGCGAAGGTGGGGTTGGCGTAGCGGACACGATGTACGTCCTGCACTTGTCGCACGCCACAAAATGAGCCCGACCGATGTTGAACAGCCGGGTTTCGTGGCCGTGCTTGCACTTCACCTCGCAGAAGCACTCGCCCATGTCGAAGTTCTCGACCTGCACCCATGATGATTGCTTTCTGCCCATCACGCACCACGACTCCGGATTACCGCCTGCGGGCGGTTCGCCGACCCTGGGGAACCGCCCGGGGGTGCGCCTTTCCCCGGCGTATGGCGGGGCAACCATACGCCAGCGTGAGCGTGTCACCCGCATGCGTCTTCCGCAGCATGCGGGTACGCCGAGATCACGGCTGCTTCAAACGTCTCCGAAGCCACTGCGAGTTTGCCGGCAAGGCAGAAGCGGCGGGAGAGGAGGGGACGAGGGCGGCATGAGGCGGGCGGTCGGCTTTGGGACAATGCTTTTGCTCACGGATGGCTTCGGTGGTTTCGATCATTCTGCATGTACGCCCCTCTCTGTTCGATGGCCGTTTCACGGAGGAATTGTCATGATGTCTCTCGTCCCGATGATTATCTGGTCGTTCTCACTCAGCATTGGAGCCATAGCCATGAACCAGGTGCAACAGGCGGCTGCCGCTGCTGATGCGCCAGACGTGTGTCGGGTCCAACCGGCAAGCGACGCCCAGCCCGGTGCCCCAATGACGTTCGACGAGCTACGTACCGCCGCCGGAGAGGAGCCGATGGGACCGTTTACCTGCGAGAATAACGCAGAGCTTGCACCTGCTGACGAGTCGGTCGCCCAGCCGCCTGCTGCTGTTGACGCGGGGATCAATGATTCGAAGCCCGCTCTCATAGAAGAAGCGATGGGCCCGCCGGAGCCCGATAATCCTATAGATGATGATCCTGTGGATGAAATGCCTGATGCTGATGCAGTCGCTCCAGCAGCCGATACCGATGCCCAGGCTGGTCCGGAGGCCCAAGCAGTTGCCCACGAGCAGTGTAGCGAGTTCTGGAGCAGCGTATCCGATGCTCTGGAGGAATACGCCGCACAGATCCCGGCGATGCTGGAGGAAGCAGGCGTGGAGTTCGACGGATTCCAGGTGCATGCAATGGCCCAGAAGCTGCAAGCGGTCCTTGGGCAATGAGCATGGCTCTGGTGTCAGTGATGGGCCCTTTCTATTGGCCGTGGTCGATGAATGGCGCTCATTTCTTGATGCGAGGGGTGAGTATTGCCGGGGGCGAGGCGGTGTCCGCAATTGCGCACAAGTAACGAGCGACGGAGGGGGGCCAGGAGCATGCGCTCATTGTCGGGATTCCAAACAGGTTTGGACTGAAAGCCGGTCACATGGCAGGTCACACGCCTGGCGACCGTCACTTGCAGCCACGCCGCTCAGCGCAGCTCCTTCACCTTCACATTGCGGAATTCGATGCGGTAACCCTCGCCCTCGACGCCCACCAGGCCTTTCGGATGGCCGCAGTCTTTGACCTCGCACGTGACGGCACCGTTGACCCACAAGATCAACACCTTGCCGCGCGCCGTGATTTCGAGCGTGTTCCATTCGCCCACGGGCTTCACACGGCCTTTCGCCACGTCCTTGGCGGTGGTGAAGAACTTCTTCTTCCCATCCGCGCCGGGGGTTTCGCCAAAGAGGTACCCGCCGCTGGAATCGCCGATTTGGGCCTGATGCCAGAGGGAGCCATCTTGGTTGTTTCGCACGTAGATGCCGCTGTTGTACCCAGTCTTCCCTTCGACTTTGGTGTAGCGGAACTCGACGTGAAACACCGCGTCAGCGAACTCGCGATCGCACAGAAGCATGTCGTGTCCGCCATCGCCATCGCAGATCAGCATCTTCCGCTCGGCATCCACATGCCACTGCTCGCGGCCAAGCTTGCCGGTAGGCGGCACGGACACGCGATACCAGCCCTTCAAGTCGGCCGGTGGCAGAATGTCCACCCAACCCTGCGGATCAGCTTCCAGTGCGCTTCTGGCTTCCGCGCCGGCGGCGTTCTGCGCCCAGCAAACGGAAGAACACACAGCAGCAAGCGCCATGGAGATGGCTAATGATGCCGCTGCTATGACGACTCGGCGCGAAAGTACCGGCATGATTCGATTCCTTCTGTCTTGCATGTCCATGACTTAACGGGAACGCGTCGGGAGTGCAAGTTGACGAAGGACGAGGCGGTCCTGCCTCTCGTTCGCCATAAACGCCCGGGCGAAATCCCTGGCCTCCAGGCGGGTGCTGATGCAGGCAATGGATCTGTGGACGCCGTAGTTTCCATCGGCCTCCTGGTTGTCGCGATAGATTGTCTGACTTTGCGATTGCGACGTCCAGAGTCGGTTCTCGCCGGCCACGTGACTGACCGACAGGCGGCGCACGACTATACGCCTCTGCGTGAGCTCAACCCCTGATACCCGGGCCCCCTCGCTCGACCACGCGGAATCAAATTTTCTATCAGTCATCGCCATCATTGCCATTTTGGCGTCGTTGCTGTTGTCGGCGCTGGCCAGCGCCAAGCGCAAGGCACAACAAATTCAAGGTATCCATCGGTAATCAAGGTTTTTGTCCGCTACCTTCGATCTCGGCCAGGGCGACCTTCGCCAATTCCTGCACATTGCCTGCGCCCTTCCACCGAGGAGCGGCCCAACCCCCGAACCGCCCCGTAGCGGCAAGCTCACGGAGCAACGGCAGCGCCTCGCGGAGACGGAGCTGGCCGGCGAGCAGAATTCCGGTGACGCCATTGTAGCTGGGATCTGGCTCGAAACTCACTTTGCGAAGGTATTCGCTGGCCAGGCGATGCCAGGTCGCCGCCAGATATGTGGCGGTGACCTTCTGCAATTTGTCTCTTTGAGCCTTGGTGGACGCGGTCCGCCATTGATCATTGCGCAGCTTTCCGCTGGCCAGGTCAATGGCGATCACCTCGCCCCAATAAAGCCGGATGAACAGAGAGTCTTCGAGGGTCTGCTGCCAGGGTTCGCCACCTTTTTCCGCGAGCGGCCCGAAAAGCATGATCGCATGTTCATCCCACCAGTAACTGGACACGCTCCGGGAGATGTTCGGATGGCGTTCGAGGTTCAAATCAGCCAGGCTCAATTCCGCAATCAAGCGCCCGCCCTCACCGTAGATCACGACAGGCTTCTCGCCGACGGAATGCCACTCGTCAAAGGTGACGACATACCGCCCGGAGTCGGTGACCTTCGCTGAAACTGGTGCAACCTTGTTGACCAGTCTTGCCTCCCAGAGGCTGGTCGAGAACTCGCCTTGCTTTTTCCGGAGGATGGCCGACGTGGGGCCCTTATTCGAGGCAGGTGTGATCACCAATTCAAATGCTCCGTTCTCTGAGCGGATCGTGGCGACCGAGGGCAAGGCCCAACTGTCGGCGCGCAAGGATTGCACTGGCGCCATGCACAGAAGCATTCCGCAAAAGACGTGGAGAAACTTATGTTTGAAGTGTGTCATGGAACATATCCATTCGTTTTTCTGGTTTTGGTGATTTCGCAATGGTTTCAACAATTTCCGTACGGATTTGCTGCACCTCGGTTTCTGCTGGCGCCAATTCCGGTAATCACTGCCGCCGGCGGATTGTTCTGGGGTAGAGGTTCTACTGGTCGGGGGACGATCCTGGCCGGCGACGGATCAACAACGCTACTGCGCCAAGCACCACCAGGGTACCTGCCGGCGCCTCTCAGTCCAAGAGCGACGTTGCCCGCAACACCCCCAGTCCGCACAACCCGCACAGCTTGCCCTCCGAGGCAACGAACCAGCCGGATTTCCCCTGCCACTGTTTGCAGACTGACCTTGCGTAAGGCAGATTGAGGTAACGCCTGCTGCCCGCAGGCACGATTTGCGATGATGCCCCTGAGCCTCAATAGAACAGGCGGGGCATCTCTTTTTGCGCGGTCCTTCACTGCCAGTACCCCAGAGGCGTCGATGTACATCCGCTTGCCTGCGCCGCGTACTGTCGTTATGGTTCTCCCACTCATCAGAAGACAGGAGATATACAATGCCACACCCCACTGCAATCGTATCGCTCACCGACCGTATCCAACAGCTTCTCAATGACCGAGAACAGCACGCCGACGCCATCGCCGGTATCGACAAGACGCTGGAGCAGATCAATAGCCTCCTCGGCGGAGTGAAGGCGGGTCGCAAGCCTGGTCCGAAGGCAGCCGCAATGCTGTCCGCCGTCGAGCCGCCTGCAAAGAAAGGTCTCCGCCGGCAGAGGTTCGCCATCAGCGGCGAGGAGTCGGTTCTGGCGTTTGTGAAGGAGCAAGGCAAGCCAACGAGCCAGGAGATCGAGCAGCAATGGACGGCAGAAGGACGAAAGGGACGTGCCGCCAAGGCGCTCAGCAAGCTGACGAGAGAGAAGAAGCTGAAACGGACACCCATCGCGGGCAAGCGCGGCAGCCGCTACACGCTGGCGGTTCCCGCTGCGAGAGCTTCCGGCTCCAAGGCTGTTTCCGCCGGTTCGCTGGCCCTCACCGGGCAGGATTTCGTCCTCCAACTCCTCCGCCAGCAGAAGAACCTCACCACAGCCGCGATCAACGTCCGCTGGAAGGCCGCCGGACGCCCTGGTCGGGCCAACAAGGTGCTGGGGGTATTGGTGCGCGCCCGCAAGCTTAGTCGCACGCCAGTGAAGAGCGGCCGGGGCAGCCGCTATGCGCTGGCCTGACGGTCGAGGCCAGCAGGGTTGAAGAATGCCTGCAAGGGGCAACTTATGCGGCCGACACTGGCCGGAGATCCGTCGCACATATTCCCTCTCTCGCCAGTCACTGTGCCACGTTTCGCTTCGCCTGTCGGCGGTCAGCGAAGCCCGCCGCCGCCACCCCCATCTTGGTTTCGTGGGCGGCCCGCGAGATAATCGTGCATCATGACCGTCCTCGAAGCCATCAGGCTGCGTCGCAGCGTGCGGGCGTATCGCGTACAATCAGCCTCAACCCCGGGGGCAAGAAGGAGAAATCATGGCCGAGACCACCGACACCCTCAACTCCGCGACGAACATGCAACCGGACACAGACGCGCCACCGTCACAGCTGGAGCCGGCCGCCCCGGAAGTGCAACAGGCAGAGCGTCCGCCGGCATGGGCAACGAAGCTGCAAGCGGACGTGACGGCACTGCAGGAGCGGGTGGCTCAGTGGCAAGCGAAGCCGCCGGCATGGTTCGAGCAAGCGGTGGCAAAACTGCCCAAGCGGCTGGCGGGCCAGATCGACCTGCCCACGCAGCTCCGCCAGTTGGAGCAGCGGGCACAGAAGGCCCGCGACAGTCAGGCCCGCGCCGTCGTCAGTTCCATCACCCGTGCAGTGACGGCGTCCGGCAAGGGGCTGGCTGGCCAAGTCGGAAAGCAGCTCAAGGACTTGGACCGCCGCGTGAAGGCCGTTGAGAAGATGCTGGGGCAGATCCAGCGGAAGATGAAGTAGCGGGACCTGTGCCGGTGTCGGCAGCCCCGCCGCCTCTACACCGTCAGCGGCACGCGCGTGACAATCCGCCAGCTGCCGCTGGACTGCGGCCACTGAATCGGCAGGATCATTGCCATGAAACAGCTCGCATCAGCCAATCCTAACCAAGCCATTTTTCGCGATGACTGGGGCGTCGTCTGGCGCGTCATTGGATGGGTCGCCGTCGGCTTCGGCGCACTTGCCATCATCGGCAGCCTATTGCCGCAAAAAGCCGGCGCCGAGGCGTCCGCCACGCCTCCCGTCGCCTCCGCCATCGCCGGCACGGTCGCCATGCTCCTCGGCGGCTGGTTCCTGTGCCGCCGCTACATCGTGCTCGACCGCCGGGAAGCCGCCATATCCATCAGGCGCGGGATCGGTCCGCTGGCGATGCGGCAGATCGGCAGGGCCGGCGAATTCACCCACATCGACATCGGCGTCAGCCGCGACGAGTCAACCTCGCGCGTCAGCTACCGCGTCTTCGCCGCGGGACCGGCCGGTGAACTCACACTGGCGAACTTCCACCACGACGAGCTCTTCGATTCGCCGGAAGACTCGCGCCAGTTCGCCGCCACCGTCGCCTCGTTCCTTGGCCTTCCTCTCACGGACCGGGCGCAGACGCCGGCTGCGCAGAGTTGAGAGCGCTGTGCCCAACGGCAGCCCGGCGCGCCGCTACGGCGATTCGAGCAATTCCATATTCACATCGTCCAGCCGGAGTGCGGCGTCGATACGTCCTTCAAGATTCCCCTTCTCTGCCGCCAGATGCCTGGGACGGACAAGTCGTCGGTGTTGAGGCCGATCGGCCAAGGCGTTTTCGCCCTGTGTGCAGCCCTGTCGAACGCTGCCATCCCCGCCATGATCCTCCAGCCGCGCTATCTGCTGCTTGTGGCCTTGGCCGCTATTGTCTTGCCGACAGCTCTAAATGGCGGGAGACCACCCGGTGAAAACTCGGGTCCGAAGGACCCACATCGCAGCCGGGCTGCGACAACGCCCCTACGCCTCTATTTGCCGTCGCCATCGCCCGAAGCGTCCGGCTCGTCCTCCAGCAGCCAGCCAAACTCGAATCGAGCACCACACGACCAGCAGCTCATCTGCTTGGACAGGTACCGCCGGTCTCCCATCACGTATGCTCGGCACATCGGGCACTCGGCGATGGCGAATTCGCGGCACATTTCGACGCCATCCGACGTATCAAACGGCACAATCCCCTATGGGTGCGGGACGAACCATTCGGGGGCAGCGAGCCTTGTGGTCGCTCCATCAACAAGCACCTCGATGAGACCGGGCTTGATCATGCGGAACGAAGCCTTCGGCGGCACATTCTGATCCACATCCGCCGCCGTCAGCACATGCAGGAAGACCGTCCGGTTCGTCGATGGGCGCGGCTCGATCTGGATGACCTTCTTGCCGTACCTCAGGTGATGCGCGTTGCCTTGAGCCTTTCCCATCGCCTGGCCCGCGGCATCATAGCCCTGGGCCGTGCCGTCGGCGTGCAGGATCAGGGTGTAATCGCTCGGAGCCAACGTCTGGCAGTACAGTCGGGCTTCGGCTCGCTTGGATCGCAGGCTCTCGTCGGACCACTTCCGCTCGGGTGCTCTGTTGGTGACGGCGATGAGATGGTCCGTGATCTGCGGCGTCGCGGGGCAGTGCAATTGCCATTGCCGGCGGATTTCCGGCTTGGTCGTTTCCACGATGTCCAACACGACCAGGTGCTTGTTCTTGAGCCAGACGAACTCTCGAATCCACTGTCTGCATTTGGTCGGCGGGTTGGTCTTCGTCAGATCGGCCCGGCAACGAGCTTCGCCATCGGAGACTTTCCATTCGGTGATGCTCGCCACGTCGAGGCCGGATCGCTGGCGGATATCGAGCCACTGCGGCCAGTCGCGATGGTCGGATTTCAGGCCGCGGCGGGTGTTCTGGTCGCCGCGATCGTCGGCCTAAGAGGGGTCCGTGAACAGCACCACGTTGGTCGAGATGCAATTGCGATGATACTGATCCGGTGGAGAGTCATAGCTGCCATACTTGCCGCTGCGGTCGGCCAACGGCGCGTACCTGAAGATCTGGAACTCTCCCGCCGCCACGCCGCCATGCACGTCCATCGGATCGCCGCAGCGGAAGAAGACGTGGGTGGCCGTGTCCGGCTGTCCGTCCGCCGGCCAATGGCTGCGGAAGAAGCCGTAGCCGCAGCTCTCGCGGCCGAACAGCTCCGCCAGGGGCAGATCCGTCAAGGGTCGGGACTGAAGGGATGGGTCCCGGAAGATCAGGCGGTGCGCATACTCGCCGTGGTACAGCGCCGGTCCGAATCGCGCCAGCCATCGCTGCGACCAGGTCCGGCCATGGCCGCTTCGGGTGACGTAGGTGGCGATGTCCAACCCCTGGCAGAACTCGTCGTGAGTTGACCAGATGTCGCGGAACTGGTCGTTGATGTCAGTGAATGCGAATCCCGGCCGCATGTACCAGAGGTAGAATCGCACGATGCCGCCCAGCCAGTCGCCCTCGTTAGCGAGAATCCAGTCGGCCGGGTTCCTGCCGGTGGCCGACCACCAGGCAGCGCAGATGCCGGGCAGATCAACGTACGTGTAGGTGAGGGTGTACGTTGCACCGGTGGCCGCGCCATCCACCCACTGATAGGCCCTGAAGTATTCATTGACGCCCCACTGGCGGAACAGCTTGAGATAGACCTCGGCCTTATCACTCACGCCATGCAGAGCGATGCCGGCGAGCGTCACCCCAGCCAGCGCGCCGGGCGTGCGGGTGTAGAAAAACGGGGCCTGGCCGCTGTTGATGTGCGCAACGGCAGCATCGGCGGCCTTTTCGATCTTCGCGATCGTTGCCTGGCGCATCGGCTCGCTGAGTTCGGGGTACAGCCAGTCGAACAGGGTCGCAAGATCCATCAGCGCCGGCCCCCGATCGCTCCAGGTGCCGTCGTCGGCGTTCATGTTCTTCAGCCCCGCGATGGCCGCTTCCAGGTCCTCCCGCTTGCCGTCGAGCATCCAGAGGATCGCCCGGCCCAGGGGTCTGCTTCGCCATTTCTCGCGAGCGCCAGCGAATTCCGGTTGACGCACGTTGCGGCGGAGTTTGGGGATGGTCAGGCCTTCAAATCGATCGTCGGCGCGGATGAACACGCGCGGGCGAACGTCCAGGACCGGCGCATCGAAAGGGTTTCCCTGCGACTCCGCCGGGCGGGCCGCAGCAGATGCTGCAAGTGCCGCGACAAAGGCAACGATGCAAAGCCTCGTTGGCGTATTCACTTCGCTTCTCCTGTTCGATCCGGCTTGCGCGGTCCTGGATCTGCCTGCTCGAAGCATTCGAAGAAGACCTCTCTCAACTGCTGGCCGAACTGCTCCCAGGCCTTCCCGGATGGAGGCTGCTTCAACCCCGCGATCCAGTTTGCGTTCAGCTCAAGTATGCAGGCGTCGATTCCATATCGCTCCAGCAATCCCTCGACAATGGTCCCGGGGTTGCGGAAGTTCGCCCCAGAATTGCCTTCGGTGAACCATGTGTGTTTCCGCAGGAGCTGCTCGAAGAGCCGCATGCGATCGAGGTGACGGCCGAGGTTTTCGATTTGAGGCCTCGAGATGTGCAATCCCCCGTCGTCATCGTTGTGAAGGTCGATCAGCAAATCCGGACGCCGGCCGCGCTCCACCATGCCCTGAATCCACGTCTCCAGGGCATGATTCTCGGGTGCGAGTTTCGGATCGGAGAGTTTGTCCCAATTGCGGTTGAGGTCTTTGCCCAGCAGATTGAAGCGCGTACGGCCGCGAGCCACGCCATCCTTGTTGGCCATGGGCATGACGTAAACGCAATACCGCGCGAGGCACCGCCGTGACACCTCATCATCGCGCAGCAGGCTGCGGATCAGTCCTTGAACCACCCAATTGCCGCCCGGCTCCCATGCATGTGCCCGCGCCCGGAGCACGACCTGATGCTCAGCCTGGGCATTGCCGACGCGGATCATCTCCAGCGGCCGACCTTCGACAGTCTTCCCGATGTCCGCGATCTGCACCAGCCGATTGCCGCGGATCTCATCCAGGAAGCGATCCAGATCCGAGAGGCGATACGGCTCCAGGCGGGCCAGGTACAGTGAGTCGCTTTCCACGTGTACGTGGACGCGGATGGTACTGCCCTCGAGCTTCTCGGTCGGCAGCGCCTTCCATGTTCTGCCGTCGGCTGACGCAAAGCAGATGGTTTTGTCCGAGACGGCAGCACCCGGCCTGCCGTTGTATACGTTGTCGAAGTTGTGCAGGACCAGCGCCAGGTCTGAGCCGCTCTTGGCCTGAATCTGAAAATGCCAGTGCCCGGCCGCGCGATTGGGGCTGCTTCGTTCGTAGTCATAGAGCATGTAGACATGCACGGTTCCGTCTGGTTCGACGGTCCATTGCAGCGGTGAAGCGTTCTCAAAACCCGTGTTGATGAACTGGAGATCCGACTGCGACGGCTCGGGCGTCACAGGCCTGGTGGCTGCCCGCGCCATGTGCAACCCGACCAGTGTGAGTCCGATAGCGAGGATTCCCAGATGGCGTTGGCAGCTCATAATTCCTTATCTCCTGGCTGGCAGGCATCACAAGGCCGGTACTGCCGCCGTGTCGGTGGTTCCGCTCTGTTTACGTAATACCGCAATCGACGGACCAGAGTTGCCGAGGCAAACGGCGCGTGCCAACTGCCGGCCATACAGGGACGATGATTTCAGCGGCATGACCCGGGAAAGACCGCCAGTCACGATTTCACCAGGACGAAGGCGGCGAAGGAGGCAGTCATGGGAATGTCGATGGTCCTGCCCTGGCATCTGTCCGAGAGGACCGGCTGGCCGAAGACATCCATGGCAGGGAAACGCTTGAAAACGTCCCCTGGCCTGAGCCAGGAGGAGACATCGAGCGAGACCTTTGCCGCGCCTGCCCCGTTGTAGACGGCCACATGGGCTCGCGTCGCGTCGTATTTGCTGGGAATCAGGATCGCTTTGGCGGCCGGCATTCCGCGGAGGTTGCCTTCATCGACGACCTTGTTCCATTTGTTCAGCTCGATCCTGCCGTCGGCCACGATATTGTCGCGAACGTCGACATCCTCGTTCTGGGCGCCGTAGCCAAGCATCATGCCGACGCCGTGCAGATAGTTGCGTCGGACGATGATATTGTGGCTGGGCCGGCCGCCACCGATCAGGAACGGGCCTTTGCCGAACGCGATGTTGTCTTCGACGGTGAAGTTGTCGAGGTAGGCGGCCTTCGAGCCGTAGGCGTGCATTGTGTAGGAGCCGTTGAAAGGTACGGACATGATGCAGTTGGAGATCGTCTTGGTGCCGTCCTTGTTCTGGGTGTAGATACAGTGGCCGTGGCCACGATCGGGACCCCGCCAGCCGTTGTTGTAGATGATGCAGCCGTGGAATTCGCTGTCCGTTGCGCCGGCCCAGAAGCCGACGCCTCCGCCAACGTTGTCGTGGATCACGAGATTGATGTACTTGCAGCCGCTTCCGCCATAGACATCGAGGCCGCCTTTTCCGGGGAGGTCGGAGGGCTGCGACCCCGTCTGTTTGGTCTCGCGCTTCTCGATGGGAATGGACGAGGCGATCTCCAGGTTCCAGAGCCAGACGTAGTCGGCCGGCGGATTGACGGTGAGTCCCGAGTCGAGAACCGTGGCGCGCCCGACGGCAATGACATGAACGGGTGCCTTATCGCTGCCGATGAGTTTCAGGTCGAACTTCCCGGTGTACGTTCCGGGCAGAACATAGAGGATGTCGCCGGGGGCGTTCTTGTGCGCATTGGCCAGGGCCGAGGCGAGGTCCCAGGGCGCATCCTTGGTTCCGCTGTTCTCGGCTTTGCCATCGGGTGCGATGTAGCATTCGCGAGCCCCGGCACTGTAAGGCACGCGCTCGCTGAAGAATGCCGGGCGGTCGGCAAGGGCAATCGAGCACAAGAGGAGGGGTAGAATCGGTGCTTTCATGGTTCTAGAGCGACTTGCGCCTCTTCGTGGCGTAGCCGCAGTGGGCGATGTAATTCAGTGCGTCTGTCGGGCGGATCGATTCGAGCGCTTCTCCGATGCCGTTGAACAGTCCGTCGACACGTCGCCTCGCG
>Ga0315288_10006542_pt1 | contig 14779 bp, 11 predicted proteins | sample YL17G11_20_MG_FD_203454 | JGI IMG/M metagenome (GOLD analysis project Ga0315288, IMG submission 203454) | Sediment microbial communities from Yellowstone Lake, YNP, Wyoming, USA - YL17G11_20 | ecosystem: Environmental > Aquatic > Freshwater > Lake > Sediment | place: USA: Wyoming | collected... | reverse complement strand
TGGCCCCGCCCCGCGCCCCCCCCCCCCGCCTGGGGGGCCCCCCCCCCCGAAGAAACGCCTCCTGCCTCTCCTGTCTCTTTCCTCTCCTCTCTCGCTCTCTTTCCTCGCACCTTGCGCGTGGTCGCGATGTCGGCCGCCGCCTTGGGCTTGTCCGCGGGGGGGTCCGGGGTGGGGGGTGCCTGTGGAGAGAGACCGATGAGGCACACAGCGTACAGGAAGTGAGAGAGGGCCCTCTCTCCTACCCCCTCGCTCTCACCGCGCCCCGCGCTGAGAGATCTCTCACACTCCCTCACCTTGGTTGTCACAGACGACACGCCATCCTCGGAGGGTGAGGGGGCGGCGGCGACGGCGGCGCCCGCCCGGACGGATAGGCAGGCGCCCATGCAGGACAGGGGAGAGAGGAGAGGTCAAAAAGGTGGAAGAATGATGGGGGGGAAAAAAAAAAAAAACACTTTTCACTCAACCCTGGCTACCCTCTCGGGGACCCGACCCGACCCTGTGCGCAAGCGCCGCCAACTCATCACTTATCTGGGGTGCACACCCAAATGGCTGCCCTGCCCGCGCACCTGGCCGCCCGGCCCCGGCCCGCCTGCCATCCCACACGCCAGGGCGCGTGTGGGATGAGGCCAGCGCCAGGCCGGCCGCCCGGGGTGTTGCCGTCGCGGCTCGGCGCCGCCAGGACCACCGACCGCGCCGTCCAGCACCACGCCTTCAAGCCCCACCCCTTCCTGGGCGGTGGAGATGAGGAAGAGGGTGAGGGCGAGGCTTCAGGCCCGGACGATGCCTCGCCGTCCTCGTCGGCCGACAGCGACGACGCCGTTGCCGAAGCTTCCTCCTCCTCTTCAACGGCGGCCTCGCCCGCCGAAGCCGCCGCCGCCCGGCGGGCCCTGTCCGGGGCGGCCGGCTGGGATGGCCGGCCCATCGGGGCGGAGTACGGAGAGGTGAGAGAGATTGAGAAAAGACAGAGCTTAGGGGGGGCGCTCCCAACTTCCCGACCCACCCCCATCTGCCCCTGCCCCTTGCACACCTCTCCACCCCTCTCTCTCCTTCCTCATCAGGGCTTCACCCACTTTCGCCCCTCCGGCGTCCAGTCCCACCTGGACGTGGACACGCTCAACGAGAGATTGCAGCCGTCCGGCGCCGCCCGCCACCGCCTGACACTGTCCCCGGACGAGGCGCACGGCGCGATCTTTGTCTTGGAGGGCGTGGTCGCGGACACCGGGGCGGCCGCCGCGCGCGCGTGGGCGGCCGTTGCGCGGGCGGGCGGCTTCCCCCCCCCCCCCCCGCCCTCGGCCTTGCCGTCCCTGCTGGCCGTGCCGCCCGAGCGGGCCATCACCGACCTACTGGGCTGGACCCGCGACTGGGGCACCGCCCGCCGCCTGGGCGCGGAGGTGGCGGCCGCGTACCTGGCGGAAGCGGCCGCCCTGTCCACCCCGCGCGCCGGCCTGGGCCGGTGGTGGGCCGCCCTGGCCGCGGCGCGGGTGCCGGTCGCGGTCGTGTCCGAGCTGGACCGGGGCACGGTGGAAGGGATGCTGGGCCGCATGGGGCTGCTGGGCGGCGGCGGCGGCGGCGCCGGCCCGCCCCTGCCGGCGCCGGCCATCGTGGGCGCGGAGGACGGCGCCGACACGCGGGCACAGGCGCTGCTGGCCGCGGCGCTCAAGCTGGGCCGGCCGCCGTGTTCGTGCGTCACCTTTGCCGGCTGCCGCGCCACCATCGCGGCCGCCCACAACGCGTCCATGGCGGCCGTCGGCGTGGCCTCCCCCGCCCACCCGGCCTTCACGCTGGCGGCCGCCGACCTGCAGGTCGCGTCCTTTGACGGGCTGACCGTCCAAAACGTGCGCCGCCTCTTTGCCGGGCGGGGGGCTCTCTTCATGGACCTGGCCAAGGAGCGGGTCGCCAAAAATGATGGTGGTGGTGGTGGGAGGGGTGGGAATGGCGGGCGGTGGGTGGACCGGCCGCGCGGGGCGGCGGTGGATGAGCGGGAGCCGCCGCCGAGGGGGGGGAGAGGGCGGCCTTTGTAGAAAAAAAAGATGGAGATCAAAAAAAAAAAAAAAAAAAAAGCGGGGGTCGAGACAGACACTCTCGCATTCCCGCTTTACACACATGGCCCTGGCCCGCGCCGCGGTGACCGGCACCCACCTGGCCACCCGCAGCGCCGCGCGGGCGGCCGCCAGCATGAGCAGCAGCGCGCCCGCCGCCTGCCCTCTCGGCCGGCTAACCCCGGCCACCTCGACGCTTTTGGTCTGCGACGTCCAGGAGCGGTTTCGGGGGCTCATCCACTGTTACCCGGCCGTCGCTGACGCGACTTCCCGCCTCGTCCGGGGCGCCGGCGTGCTGGGCGTGCCCGTGCTAGTCACAGAGCAGGCGCCGAAAGCGTTGGGCCCCACGCTGTCGCCCGAGGTGCTTCCCTTCCTGCCGCCAGGCACGCTGGCGCCCATTGCAAAGACTGCCTTTTCCATGTGGCCAGCCATCGCCCCGCACCTCGCCGCCCGGGGGGGCGCGGCCGCCGCCCCGCACCTGGTCCTGGTCGGCATTGAAGCGCACGTGTGCGTCCTGCAGACCGCCCTGGACGCCACGGCGGCGGGCTTCCAGGTCCACCTCGCCGTCGACGCTATCTCCTCGCGCCGCCCGGGAGACAGGGCGACCGGCCTCGCGCGCGCGCTGGGCGCGGGCGCGCACGCGGCGACCTCCGAGATGGTCCTGTTCCAGTGGGCGGGGAGTGCGGGGCACCCCCACTTCAAGGCCGTGTCGGCCCTGGCCAAGGAGGGCAGGCCCAGTCCCCAGCTGCCCGGGGTCGGGGAGAGCGGGTGGGATGGGGGTGGAGGGGCCGTGGGGGCAGCGACGCCCCGGCTGTAGGGGGTTTCCGAAACAAACAAAAAGGACACTACACCCACGCACGCACGCACGCTCTTTCTCTCTCTGTCTCTCTCTCTCCCTCTCTTGCTCATCAAAACACGGCCCGCAACACGACGATCAACAGCATCCCCACCACCAGGGCGGCCAGCAAGAGGATGCACGAGACCAGGCGCCCCGCCCGCTGCGCCTTCTCCGCCCGCACCAGCTGCCGCACGCCCGCGTCCACGGACACGGCCGTCGCCTCCAGGTTGTAGTCGATGCGGTCCAGGACGCTGCCCTGCTCGATGACGAGGGACGACAGGTCCTTCATCACCTGGGCCAGGGCGGCGATGGAGGTGGTCACGGAGGCGACCTCCCTGTCCCGGTCGGCCGCCAGGGCGTCCAGCCCGGACGCCCGGGTGGCCTGCGCGGTGGTGAAGGCGGCGGGCGGGGCGCCCAACCCGCCCGCCAGGCCGTCCCCGTCGTCGTCGCCGTCGCCGTCCAGGAGGGCAAAGGCGCCCGCGGTCGAGGGCGCCAGCTTGCCATGTCCATGGGCGCCGGCGAGCCCGCCGCCGCCGCCGCCGCCGCCGCCGCCGCCCCTCCCGCCAAGCCCGCGCGCCGCCCGCAGCTTTTCCAGGTACGCCTTCTGCTGGCGCCGGAAGTGGAGGGACAGGGCCTGGAGCTCGCCCGCCAGGGTCCGGCGCACGGCGTCCCGCACCTTGGCCTCTGCCGGCGAGAGTGAGGGGGGGGGGCCGCCGCCGCCGGCGGGTCCGCCGCCCGCCGCCCCGTTGAAGGAGGCCAGCCGCGCCTCCGCCGCCCGGAACAGGCGGGTCAGGTCCGCGGTCGCGACTTCGACGCCGTCCTGGGCGGCCCGGGTCTCCGAGAAGGAGACCAGGGCGGCCCGGCCGTGGAGGGCCGCGAGCTCTGCCATGCGCGCCCTGATGGCGGCCGCGTCCGCGCGCGCGGCGTCTCGGAAGGCCACGACCGCGGGGGGCGGGGCGGAGGGGGAGGGTCCGGTGCCTGCCTCAGCATCGTGGCCAGGCTCGGAGCTGCCGCCGCCCAGGGCGGCGTCGAGGAGGCGGGCGGCGCCGCTGCACCGGGGGAGAAGGGAGGGGGGAGAAGGTTGAAGAGAAAGACGGGTGGGTGCTGCGCTAGCGTGGCCCTTTCTCTCTCGTTTGCTCTCCGCCTCCTCCATCCCCGCCATCCCTGGTGTAAGCCAATGCCTCTGAGTGCACGCCCACGGGCAGCGCCGTGTCCCCTCCCCTCCCTCTTCTCAGCACGCACCGGTCTTGCGCCGACGGCCCGCTCACGATGCTCCCCCCCTGCACCGCCCGCCGGTACTTTAAGAACCGGTCCGTCCGGGACCGGGTGGTCCCCATGATGGTGGTGGTGGAGGTGGCCATGTGGGTACACGGCGCGCGTGCGTGAGCACGCGTGTGTGTGTGAGGGAGAGACGAAGGGGCACTCAGGCGCGCGCGCCGGCACGGCGGTGGAATGCTTCCTTTCTTTTTTGCTAGTCACGGCCTGTTACCAGACGTGGCGCCGCCTGCGCAACTGCACCTGTTCGTGCGTGTGGGCGTGGATGGGGGTGCGGGCGCCGGACCGGGCGCGCGCGTGCTTCCCGTCCCCCGGAAGAATGAAAAGGAGAGAGTTGTGTTGACCGGTGCTCGCGAGCCCTCCCCAACACTCTTTTTTCAACCTCGCTCCTGGCTGCTCTGGACGTTGCTCGAAAGCCGGAAAAGGAGCTGGAAGCCCCGCCGCGGTTCAGGTAGCTGCTGCCCTCTCTCTTCTACACACCGCTACACGCCCTCCAGCTCCTCCACGCACGCCTGCATCAGCGCCGCAAGGAAGGCGGCCTGGTCGCCGATGCTCACCGCCTCGGCGGGGGGGACGTGGACGAAGAGGGACAGGCGCCCCGCCCCTTGCAGCCCCAGGCTGAGGTAATAAAGGAAGTTGCACAGGTACCGCCCGGCACAGGTGGAGACCCGGACGGGCGGGGGGAGGGGCGCCGGCGACGCCGCCACCGCCGGCGACCCGGCCGCGACTGCCGGGCGGCAGCAGCGGCTCCCGAAACCAACCCGCCGCGCCGCGCCAGCCCTGACAAGCCGCTCCACGAGGCGCTCCACGGGCACGCCGCTCGTCCGGGCCGCCCCGCCAGCCACCCCGGCCTCGATGGGGCCGCATGCCGGGCACGCCCCGTCCGCGTCGGGTAGCCTGAAGTTCGCGGTGTTGTAGGCCGCGGCCTCCAAGCAAAACCCCCCTCCAGAGCTCTCCGCGTTGACGCCCAGGTGCAGGGCGAGGGTCAGGGAAGCCTGCCCCCCGCCTCCGCCCTGCTGCTGTTCGGCCTCGGATGCTGCCCAGGCCCGGGCGGCCGCCAGGGAGACGGGCAGGACGGTGGCGGAGGTCACGCGGCCAGCCAGGGACGGGGGCAGGGCGGCCAGGAGCGGGGAGGTCGGGCGAGCCGCGTCACCTTTTGGTTGGAGACTCTCCAGGAGGAGCTGGGTCGGGTTGGCGGACACGGGGCCAAAGGGGCCGAAGCCCGTGATGATGAAGGTGAGGCGAGGGGGCATGGTCGGTGCGGGACGATGAGGCCCGGCGTCTACCTCCTCTCACACCCCCGAGTGCCGAGTAAAAAGGAATGAAAAAAAGGAGCAATCGGCGCACCCACCCGACATAACAAACTTCTCCAGACAAGCTCTTCTCAGGCATGGCCGCCTCCCTCGCCCGCTGCGCACCCTGCGCTGCCATCAGGTCGTCCGTCGCCCGCGTGACTGCGCATCGCCACCACCCGCTGCCGGTGACCACCCCCATGGGAGCCGCCCAGAGCCGCGCGGCAAGCGGCAGGCCTGATGCGCCCACACCGGCGCGGCGCGTGGCCGCGCTCGCGGCTGCTGCTGCCCCAGACGCGTTCATCGCCGCCCAGCAGGCCTCCCCTCGCCCTAGTCTCGCAGAAGAGGCCCGCACGCTGGTCCAGTGTGGCAGGTAAATGAGGGGTGCGAGTGAAGGAGGGGGGCGCGCGCGTTTTTCTCGCTCGCCCTCTCCATTCAACCCCCCCCCCCTCCCCCCTCCCCCGTGTCTCCCTCCTCCGCCCCTCCACACCAGCCTGGGCGTCCTCTCCACGCTCACCCCCACCGGCCACCCCACCGGCTCGGTCGTCCAGTATGCGGCTGACGAAGGCGGCCGCCTCATCATGGCCCTGTCCTCCCTGTCCGCGCACACCCGAGAGCTGGGCGCCGACGGCCGGTGCTCGCTCACAGTCCTCTCCCCCTGGGGCTTCGCCTCCATGGCCGACGCCCGGGTGACCATCACCGGCGCGGCCGCCGCGCCAGTGCCGGCGGGCGAGGAGACGGCCGCCGCCCGGGCCGTCTACATGGCCGCCCACCCGGACGCCTTCTGGGCGGACTTTGGGGATTTCGGGTGGTGGCGCATCGACCCGGCCGCCCCGGCCGCCAGTGCGCGCGTCGTCCTCGGGTTTGGGCGGGCGGGCAGCGTGGAGGGGCCCGCCTGGGCGGGCATCCGCCCCGACCCCGTCTCGGCCTTCTCCGGCCCGGTGTGCGGCCACATGAATGCGGACCACGGGGACGCAGTCGCCGCCATGGTGGCGGCGGCGGGCGTGCCAGGCAAGGTCGTCAAGGCGGCGATGAAGAAGTTGGACGCCCTGGGCTTTGACGCGGTCGCGTTGGTGGTGGAGGCCGCGGGGGAGGGGGAGGGAGAGGGGGGCCGCCCGGAATCCGTGGATGTGCGGGTGAGCTTCCCGCGCAAGGCGGAGGGGCGGAAAGAGTTGAAAGAGGTGCTGGTGGAGATGACGCGGGCGGCCAAGGGAGGCGGCGGCGTGTAAGAGGTGAAAAAAATTGTCGGGGCGGCTGGCTAGGTTGAGAGACACTCTCCTCAATTTTTTTACTAGACGCCTGTCTTCCCCCTCTCTCTCGAAATGGCGTCGTCACGGGCACTGACTTTGCGTGCTGCCACTGCCTGGCGCGTGCGCACCAGCACCAGCACCAGCACCGGTCGTTGGCCCGTGCCCCTCTGGGTGCGCGGCACGAGCACGGCGGTGGATGAACAGGGCGAGGCCGCCGATGCGTCGCGCCCGCCGCCGCCTCCTTTCCGCCCGCCCCCACGCCTGCCCGCCGCCCTGGTCACCCTGCCGACATCCCTGCAGGCAGCCCTGGTGAGTGCCGCGACCGCCGGGCCGGGCGACTCACTCACCCCACGCGCCGGCCCCCGCGTGGGCGGGCCCCTCCCGTCCACCCCGACCCGGCGCGCGGCCGGCCGCCTGCTGAAACGGGACGCGGCCGACCTGGCGGCCGCCCTGAAGGCGGCCGCCCGGTCGACGGGGCGGGGGGGGAGCCTGGCCTTGCCCTGGGCGGCCCAGGGCGTTGCCCGGGACGAAGAGGCTGGGCTGTCGCCGTCGTCGTCGGATGAAGAAGGTGAGGATGATGAGGAAGCGCCCGACTGGTCGAGCAACGACGGCGACGATGAGGCCAGCGATGATGAGACGCCCTGGTCGGACTCCGAGGGGGAGGGCACGGACGGTGGCGCGCCCCCCTCCGCCCTCCTTGTCCCTCGCCTAGGAGGGGGGTCCCTGGACCTGGTGGCGGCCGGGCGGGCGAAGGGGAGGAGGCGGAGCGGCGTGTTCGACAAGCCCCGCCTCGAGTACGGCCCCCGCCAGGCGGCCGCCTACGCCGCCGCCCGGGCGCCCGCCACCTTTGCGGCCGCGTCGCACGCGCTGTCCGCCCTGGCAGCTGCGCGGCCGGGGTGGGCTCCGGTGACGGCCCTCGACTTCGGGGCGGGCCCCGGCGCCGCGGCCTGGGCGGCCCGGGGCGTGTGGAGCAGGAGGGCAGCGGGGGGCAAGGCGGCGGGCGGTGGTGGTGGTGGAGCGGCAGAGGAGCCCTTGTCCTCCATCCTGGCCGTCGAGCGGTCGCCCGCCATGGCGGGCGTGGGGCGCGCGGTGGCGACCGCCCTCGCTGAAGATGAGGCGGTGAGCGGGGATGAAGGAGCCGGGGCCGAGCCGGCGTCGGCGGCCTTTGCCTCGGCGGCCGCCCCGCCCCGTTTTGTTGCCGCCCTGCCAGGGGGCTTCAGCTCCCAGGCAGGGCGGCGGCCCGCGGCCCCCTCCCCCTCTCCCACCCCGCCCGTGCCCGCCTACGACTTGGTCCTGGCCGCCTACTCCCTGGGCGAGGCGGCAGGGCCGGACGCGGGCGTGCGGCCTGCCAAGCAAGGCAAAAAGCCGCGCGCGGCCTCGGCCACCGCCGCCGCCGCCCCGTCCACCCGCCTCGCCCTCGACCTGTGGGCCCGCGTCGCGCCGGGCGGGGCGCTCGTCCTCTTGGAACCCGGCACACCCGCCGGGTCGGCCGCCATACGGGCGGCCCGGGCGGCCGTCCTGGAGGCGGCCGGCCCCGGCGCCGCCCATGTCGCCGCGCCCTGCCCGCACGACGGGCCCTGCCCCCTGGACTCTGCCCCGAGGACTCTTCTGGCTGCGGGGGAGGCAGCGGCCGCGGCGCGGGGCGGCGGCGGCGGTGGCGGCGGCGGCGCCTACCCCTCCGCCCTGCCGCCTCCCATCAAGTGGTGCCACTTCCGCCAGCGCTACGCCCGCCCGCCCCTGACCCGGGCGGTCGCGGCAGCCATGAAGCCGGGCGGGCGGGGCACGGCGGCCGGGCACGCGGACGAACGGTTCAGTTACGTGGCGGTGGTGAGGGGCGGGCGGCCACCACCACCCACGCCTGGCGGTGGTGGGGAGGAAGCCCGCCCCAGCCCTGCCCGCCTGGTCCGCCCGCCCCGGCGGCGGCGGGGCCACGTGTTGCTGGACGTGTGCGCGGGGACGGGCGCCTTTGGCCGGGTGACGGTGACGGTGGGCGGCGGGAAGGAGGAGTACAAGGCGGCCCGGGGGGCTGGGTGGGGTGGGGTGTGGTGAGAGCTATGTTGAGTGCCAGAATTAGGTTTCAATCAAAAATGGCCTTGCCTGCCCCGCCTGCGGGTGCCGCTCACCTCCCCGTGGAGCTGCTCCTCGAGATCTTCAGCCTGTTGTCTTTCACTGATCGCAGCGTGGCAGCGTCTGTGTGCAAGTGTGTTTTTTTTTGCACACCTGCCGAACTGGCTGACGGGGAGGAAAACGCGCCCCGCATGCGAGCAAGGTCGGGTCGTTGTGGATTTGGATTTGCGCCCCCCTCCCTCTCTCTCTCTCACGCCCTCACGCTCATCCTTCTTTCCTGTATAGGTCGTGGCATGAAGCCCTGCAAGCGCCGTCCCAATTATGGTATGTGGTGGATTTGACGGGCCCGCGGCGGGAGGGACGGAAGCGGTCCGCCGCGTCGGACGATAACCGCCTAGCCTTTTCGGCCTCCTCCTCTTCCTCCGACGGCGAGGATGGCGACACCGTGCCGGCCCCGGTGCCGCCGCCGCCCACCTCCACCCGCAAACGGCACCGCGCCGTCCCGCTCCCCCGCCCTTCAGGCGCCTTCAACGCCACCCTGGCCGCCGCCCGCCGCCGCGCGCTGGAGGCCTGGCTGCGGCCGCGCGCGCCGGCCGTCGTCGACCTGCGCCTGGCCGACGCGCGGTGCTCCCTGGGGCGGGGCGTGGCGGGGCGGGCGCCGCGCCTGGCTGCCCTGACCCTGGACCTGAGCGGTGCCAGCCCCAGCCGGGCGGGGCGGGCGCTACGGGCGGCGGCGTCGCTGCCCGCCCTCACCTGCCTGCGCCTGCACGGCCTGGACGGGCCCCCCCCGCCCGCCCTGTGGCGCCTCACGGGCCTCGCCGCCCTGACCCTGGACTACCGCGGTGGGGGGGGGGGGAGTGGAGATGGTGGAGGGGGCGGCGGCGGCGGCGTGCGCGTCCCCGCGGCCCTTGCCCGCCTGACCCGGCTGGGCGCCCTGGCCGTCCTCACAGGCGGCTCCTCTGCCACGTCCGTCTCAGTCGAGCCCGGCGCGTTTGCGGGCGTGCCCCTGACGGACCTGGTCCTGGTGGGGCGGCCGCCCGCGGTGGGTGGGCGGGGCCGCCACCCGCCGCTCCGCCGCTCGGACGCGCTGCCGCGGGCGGGGCACGGCGGGTGGTTGCCGCCCGACACGGTCGCCTGCCTCGCCCCGACCCTCACCAGGCTGGAGCTCGGGGTGGTCGCCCCCGCCGCGGGCGGCGGGGGCGCGCCGCCCCTGGGCCTGGCCACCCTCCTCCCGCCGGGGGCGGTCGGGCTGCGGGCCCTGCGGTCTCTGGTCGTCGGCGTGGCGGTGCCCACTGGCCAGCCGGCTCACGCCGCCCACCCAGCGGGGGGGGGCAGACTTGGCGGCCTAGACTTGGCGGCCGCACTGGCGCCCGCGCCGCCGCCGCTGCCGCCCTCCTCGCCGCCCCTGCTGCTGCTGCTGCCGGCCGGGGCGCCGTCCGTCCTGCCGCCCCTGGCCTCGCTGGACCTGCGCGGGTGTGGCGGCGGCGGCGGCGGCGGCGGCGGCGGCGGCGGCGGCGGCGGCGGCGGCGGCGGCGGCAGCCTGCTGCGCCTGCCCACCAGCCCGGCCTTGCACACCCTCACCCGCCTCTCCCTCATCGGCTGCCCCCTCGCCCGCCTCCCGCTGGCAGAGCTGGCGGCGGGCGCGCCGTCCCTGGCCTCCCTGTGGATGGGGGTGGCACCGGATGGCGAGCCCGCCCACCGCACGGCCGCCGCCCCGCACCGGCGGCGGCGGGCGCGGGGGGGGCTGGCCGCGACGGCGGAGGCGGACGTGGCGGACGCGGCAGAGGCAATGCCCGTCCTGGACGTGAGCGCGCTCGGGGGCCTGCCACCCTCGGCTGCGCCCGGGCCCGCGCCCGCGCCCGCCACCGCCCGCGCCGCCCCGGCCGCGCTCCTGCCCTGCCTGTCCGAGCTGCTTTTTGAGGGCGTCACTCTGTACGCGGGCGACGACCCGGGCCGGACGTGGGCGGGCGCGGCGCTCGCCCGCCTGCCGGCCTTGAGGCGTGTGCACTGGCGGAGCGGCGGCCTGCTGTCGCCCCTGGCGGCCGCGGGCGGGCCGGAGGCGGCCCTGCACGGCCTGGGCCCCGCCGCGTCCCGCCTGCTGGGCCGGGGCCCCCCGGGGTCGCTCCTGTGCGACTGCCACCACCCGGCCTGGGCGCCGCCGCCGCTGGCGTGCGGGCGGCGGGCGGGGTCGCCGGCTTGGAGCGGCGGCGGCGGCGGGTGCTCGCCGCCTGCTTGGAGCAGCGGCGGCGGCGGCGGCGGCGGTGCTCGTGGCGGCGGCGGCGGGTGCGTGAATGCCACAGGAGGCTGCTGCCCGGACCCGAGGGGGTGGTTGGCGGGGCGGCCGCCGGCGGAGGAGGGCGGGGCGGGCGGCGGCGGCAGCCCGTCCCCCACGCCAACGCCACTCAAGACCCTGTCCACCGCCAGCAGTCGCCGTAGTGTGGGGACGGCCGTGTGGTAGGTGCGTGATGTTGGAAATGACGACAAGTAACAAAAACAACAAGACCCTCCTACGGCCGGAACACTTTGAGCGCCCGCCCGCGCGCCCGGCACACCGGGCACCGCGCGCCCGTCCGTCCCGCGCACCGCTCGCACGCGCACAGGTGCCCGCACCCGGTCCAGCAGAAATCGGCGGGTAAGTCCAGGCAGACGACACACGTCGACAGGCCGTCGCGCTCTTCCTCGCCCTCCTCCCCACCACCACCGCCACAAGCCGCCCGGGCGGCCGCTGCCCGGGCCCGGGCGGCCGCGACGCGCGCGCGCGCGGCCGCCGCCCGCCGGGCCACTAGCCTGCGCCGCAGGCCCCGCACCGCCCGCCCCAGCAGGGCGATGGCCAGCCCGGCTGTGACCGTCGCCCCGCCCACCCGCACCGCCGCGGCCGCCGAGGCGGACGCCCCCGCGATGACGCTGTCCAGGGGGCGGGTCGTGATGAGGTAGGGTAGGCCGGAGGAGGGCGGCGGAGGGCGGATGGTGAAGGCGCGGCGGCGTTGGGAGGGGCGGCCGCGGCGCCTGGTAGTGGCCTCGCCCGCCGCCGCCGCGCCCGGGCCCGCCGCCGCCGCCTCCTCCACCACCTCGCCCACGACTGTCAAAGGCGTCCCGACCACCAGGGCGGCCTCCAGCCGGCGCGTCCCCACCTGCCGGCGCCCGAGGAAGGTGTCAAACAGGGTGAGCGGGGTCGGCGAGGCGGGCGCCGGGGTGTGCGTCTCCGCGACGGGGGCCAGGGGCAGGGACCGGGCGGCCGAGGACGCCAGCACGGGGACGAGGACTGTCGGGGGCGGGGCGGCAGGCTCGCCGCCGCCCGCCGCCCCCACCGCCCCGGCAACCCCGATCCCCCACCCGGGCGCCTCCCGGGACGAGGCGCGCAGGGTGTGCGCCTCCCGCACCCACCGCCCGTTGGGCAGCTGGTACAGGGCGTGGAGCTCTTCTTTGAAGGAGGTGAGGGCGGCCCTGATGGTCGCCGTCCCCTCCAGCTCGCAGGCGAGCGGGGCAGGGGCGGCCGCGACGCCGGAGAGGGCGAGGAGGCGGGGCGGGGCGGGCGAGGGACTTGAGGCTAGGTCGGCCGCGGACACTCGCTCGACGGCGGCCAGGCGGGTGGCTTTGCCCCGCGCCCACAAGCCCGCCCCGCCGATGAGGGAGCCGGCAGTGGTGAGGACCGCGCCGGCGATGGTGTCGGGGCCCATGCGTGCGCGATGTGGCAGAGCGGGCAGGGAGGCGCTAAGCCCCCACCCGCCCGCGGCCCGGACGGATGAGAGGAAGCCGGCAGCCAACAAAAGGCCGGCCGCGGCGAGCGACGCGGTGCCCGCGCAGAGGAGGAAGGCGGTGGAGGGCGGTGGAATTTTGCGTGTGCTGTCTGCTCTCATCATCTTCTCAACTCTCCCTTTTCAGTCAGTTACACGCCCTCCCTCACTCCGTGCGCCTCGAAGAAGGCCCGCACGTCCGCTATAAACTCGCCCGGGTTCTCCATGGCCGCAAAGTGGCCGCCCTTGGTGGCGGGCGTCCACCTGGCCAGGTTGTAGTGCGCGGCGACCCACGCGCGCGGCGGGCGGAACAATTCAAAGGGCATGGCCAGGACGCCCGTCGGCACCGCCACGCTCCGCCCCAGCAGCCAGCCCAGGTCGCCGCACGCCTCCGTCTCCCGGTACAGGCGCACCGAGGAGGCGGCCGTCCGGCCGTGCCAGTACAGGGCCACGTTGGCGACCAGGTGGTCCAGCGAGAAAACCTCCAGCAGGCGCTTTGCGCGCACGGCCGCCCGGCCGGCCGCCCGTTCAGCGGGCGTCGCGCCGGGCGGCAGCGCCGGCGCCTCGCCCGCCGTGTCCGTCCACGCCCCAAACTTTTCCCCGATCCAGGCCAGCAGGCCCGCCGGCGAGTCGGTGAGGCCGTACGCCAGCGTTTGCGGGCGGGTCGCCTGGAGCCGGAAGTAGCCGCTCTCCGCGGTCGCATAGTTCCACCCGCTCCTCAGCCCCGCCGCCTCAGCCCGGGTGAGGAAGACGGGCGCATAGCCGGCCAGGGGAGCGTTCAGGGCTTGCAGGATGGTGCGCGGCGAGGACAGGCGCGGGCGGGCGACGGGCATGTTGACGTGGAGCGCGCCGGCCGAGGCCGCCCACTCCGTGCCTAGGGCCCGCCCGATCAGGGCGCCCCAGTCCCCGCCCTGGACGTTGTAGGCCTTCAAGCCCAGGCCTGTCGTCATGAGGGCGTTCAGGGCGCGGGCGACTTTACGCACGCCCCACCCGGCCACGGCGGGCGCGTCGGAAAAGCCGTAGCCGGGGAGGGACGGGATGACGAGGTCGAGACCGGGCAGGGCGGGGTCGCTCGGGTGCGTCAGCTCTTCGATCACGCCCTCAAACTCCAAAAACGAGCCAGGCCACCCGTGCAGCATGAGAACGGGGGCCGGGCGGGGAGTGGGAGGGGTGGCGCCGCCCCCACCAGCCGGCGCCCGCCGGCCTCTCAGGTGGAAGAAATGGATGCCGAGGGGGCGCGCCCCCGGGTGGTCCGGGTCGGCGTAGCCCCACTTGAACTGGGGGCGGGCGTTGAGGCGGGCTTCCAGGGCACGCCAGTTGAAGGCGGTGGCCCAGTGGGTGGTCAGTGTCTGTTGTGCGGAGGGAGTGTGCGTGAGATATCGCGGGGGCGCGGGGAGAGAGAGAGGTCGAGGTTGAAAAAAAGGTCTCGTTTCTACCTTCACGACGTCCAGGGGAATCCCTGCCTCCCAATTTAATCCTTCAACCTCATCCGGCCAACGTGTGTTCAGCAGCCGGGATCTCAGGTCATCAAGCTCGGTGTCAGGGATGGCGATGGTGAAGGGGGTCGGGGCGGGCATGGTCGGGGGAAAAAAAAAATGACGCACCAATGCAGGGCTCTCTCTCTCCTAACCTTCACACACACACCGCGTCTCGCCTCGCACCCAAAATGGACCGCCTCGCTGTCCTGGCCCGCCATCTGGTGGCCCAGGAGGACACCACCTCCCCGGCCCTGCTGAACCCGTCCCCCACAGCGGCCGCGGCCCCATCCGACCTGGGCGCCTTCTGCCCAAAGGCACTGCACCGCTTCATCACGCCCGACAACTATGAGCTGCGGGAGGCGATCAAAGCGTTTTTAAAGGTGAGAAAATGTGTGTGAGGTGCTCTTCCACCTGGAGCACATGTTCAGGCTGGCTGTGTGGGTGTCGGGCCTGCGTGAGGCGTGCGGCGGGGGAGCCAATGCATGAGAGCGCGGGGGGAGGGCCATTGGCGGCTTCTCTCCCTTTCTCGACACGCGGCGTGCGACCCCCGGGCCCGAGGCGGGCTGGAGCCGCGTTGGGGGGTGTGACCTCTTAGGCGTACACATCTCTCTCGCGCGTGAGAACGGGGAAATAGAGGCTTGGTGAGCCCATGAGAAGCGGGTGGAGCAACACCATCCGATGTGCCCCGCCAGCGAACGTCCCCGCGCAACCACGGGCCCCTTCCCATCCCATCCGTGCATCCGCCGTGGCACACCCCCAGCGCACTCCCGCCGTGGGCACACTCACGCGCGCACTGCACGCCCTCG
>Ga0315288_10006535_pt1 | contig 14785 bp, 12 predicted proteins | sample YL17G11_20_MG_FD_203454 | JGI IMG/M metagenome (GOLD analysis project Ga0315288, IMG submission 203454) | Sediment microbial communities from Yellowstone Lake, YNP, Wyoming, USA - YL17G11_20 | ecosystem: Environmental > Aquatic > Freshwater > Lake > Sediment | place: USA: Wyoming | collected... | reverse complement strand
AGAGACGGGTTCTGTCCATTGTGGATTCATTTTTAATAAGTCTTTAGCACGATTTTCAACCGTACAACTGAGCATCTGTTGGCGGAGATTCACTAACTCTTGTTCACCTGTTCCAAGTAAGGCTAGTTCCAAAGCGTAAGTGCGTGTGTAATCATACCTATTGCAGTATGGCGGTGAAGTTATAATAGCATCGTACACTTTGTCGGATAGAGTAGGCATTATCTCAAGGCATGAGCCGCAATAAAGATTAATACGACCTCGTAAATTCTTTAAGACGAAAAGGTCCATTTGTTTTCCATTGGTGTTAAGGTCAAAAACAATTTCGTTTATTTTGTCGCAGATGGCTTGGTCGAAGTTTAGAACTATTCCTTTGTTGAAGGACTTTTTGCCCTGCTGTCTCCCAGATCGATAGTCCCACCGTAGATATTGTCCGTCTTTGCGTGTATAACTCACCGATTCCAAAATGCACAATAATGCAAATCGCAGAACCGTTTGTACACGACTATTTTCTTTTTGACAAACGAATAAGTATTTCTCAATCGCTTCTTTAGTTTCCTCCGGATATGCGTTTTTTGTAATTCGCAACTCCTGTAGCGGCACTCGTGAATTGGATTTTTCCCACGGACGGTATAGTGACCATTGTTTAAGAGTAGCGAAATCTTCTACTGTGAATTCTGACTCTAACAATCTCTTTGTGGTAACTATCTGTTGACCGATAGGCAACAGCTCAATGCCGTCAGCTTTTATCCCTTTTGCGCTAGCTGCAAATAAAGCTGTTCCACTACCAGCAAATGGGTCAAACACTTTGCCTTTAACGACATTATATTTATCAAATAGATACTCTACTAAAGAAGCGGAAAATGCTTCCTTAAATTTATACCAGCGATATATTTCTCTGGTTTTATTGTCCTGAAAACTCACAAGCGAGCGAGACAAAGCCCATTCAAGACGAAATTTGCTTTCGAAATGTTGATATAACTCCCGGTCGAGGCGTTCAATTTCGGCCAACCCATCCTTCTGTTTCAACTCGGTATTGTTTTCAGACAAAATTAACATTTTATTCTATCTCACAGCTTTATCACTGGTTTCGGCGTTGAAATTTTTTCATTTGTGGCCGAGCCGAATATCTCCCGTCTTTTGACGCGGTACTGCTCGCAAAGCCGACCTAATTGCTGCTGATTATTTTGTACAATGCCGCTCATATTACCATTCTTCTCAACATAGTTTATTGAAAACAGTGTAAATCCATTGCAGGAGCTTGTCAAACTTAATCGGCGCAAAGGAACCCCCAAAACCATTTATCTGCCTTCGCAGGCGCCGTCGGCCAAGGTCTATGGCGTCCGGCCGAAGACCGAGGTTTTTAGCCGGTTGGCATCTCCAACGGTGGGAATTTTATGTTCCTGGCCTTATCAATCCACGCAGCGTCTCCATATACTCCTGCCTGGCTATAATCAAAGGGCTTAAAACCAAGCTTGAAGGCGGGGGAGTCGGGCTTTAGCCGAAAATCAAGGTTATTGGCATCAACAAAAAGCGGGTCCGCGATAATCGAATTTGCATCGTATCCCTTTTCCCGCCACTGTTGCAAACTCATACCAACGAAATCAACTTCCCTGCCGGAGGCCTCCCAATAACAATTCTTATCCATATTGATTTTAACCTTGTCCCACGGTCCCGCTAATAGCGGCCCGGTCTTCCAATACACGATGTTTTTCTCGAAAGTGAAAGACAAATGCTTCTCTACCCGTGTCGCCTGGAGCTGGTGCTGTTCACTGAAGGCAAATATGTTGTTGCGAATGATATTTTCTTTGCCGTAGTGCTGGTGAAAACTGCCGGTCTTTGTGTTATAAACCAGGTTGTTCTCCATCACGATGCCAGTGCTGCCCTCATCGGTATAAAGTCCCCAGCCGCCGTAAGAGTAGGAGTAAATATCGTGAAAGACATTGTTGCTGACGATGGTGCCTTCGGAAGGGCCGAGTGTGTAGATTCCGCCCATATCGCTGAGCACGCCCCAGCCGATGTGGTGAACGTGATTAAAACGGATGATGTTGCGTTTGCTTAAACTCTCGGCGTAACCCCATCGCCAGCCGACGGAAATCCCTGTATAGAAAAAGTCGCCGATGTCGTTGTGAGTGATGGTGTTGTCGCCGCTTTGTCCGACCCAGACCCCAACTGCTTCGGTATTAATGCGGCCGCCGCTTCGGATTATATTATTGTCAACCGTAATATGGCTGGTTCGGGAGGGTTCATCGGAACGCATCGCTCCCTCACCGATTCTTATGCCGCCGGCCCCGAGGTCGTGCAGGTAGCAGCGTTCGAGTCGGCAGTCCCGGCAGCCCTGCCGAAACCATACACCATATTCGCCCGTATGCCCGACTTCGCAATCCTCTATCACAATATTTTGCGCACCGTCGGCCATAATAGCTGCCTCAGTTGCAAAAGCCGCCTGATATGGCGCATATCCGCTGGCCGGCAGCAGCGCCTGGCTGTGGAGGAACGTCAGCCCTTTTAGTTTGATATGCTCGACAAATCCTCCTATCTCCGGTTTGCCCTCAATGATAACAAATTTCTCGACAACCGGTGCAACAACATTAGCTTTGGACATATCTTCCCCGGGCAATGGCTTGTAATAGAGGGTGCCATCGCGGGCGAGAAACCACTCACCCGGCGCATCCAGTGCCGGCTTAAAATTTTCTAAGTGAAAGCACGTATTTGGCGGCCAGTCGGAATAGTCTTTCAGTTTCTCTCCAACCGTGATTATCGTGTTGGCTGCCGGGTCAATCTCTTTTAAGAAACGCCTGGTTATGCACCATTTATGATATACCACCAGCGTAACATCTTTAATTTCCTGGCTGGAAAGATTTCGTAATGGTTCCAGAGCATCCGGGCGGACGGATGTAGTCCTTCGATGGACGTCTTTGGTCCCATCGACAGGAACCTCGGAGGTCGCCCCCATATAGTAGTAGAATTTATTAGGTGTGCGGGCACGAACGGCACGGCGGCCATTGACGAATAACTGCTCGAAATACCATTTGCCCGCAGCGACCTCCGGTATATTGGTCTGCCAGATGTCACCTTCCCCGCGTTTGAAATCGCCGATTTGACGTCCGGCGGCGAAGACTGGCCTGGCGCCCGCAGCCGCTTCATAGACAATAGGACAATCTTTTGTCCCGCTGTCTTCAGCGGTTAATACGAATGGCTCCGTCAGCGTATATGTCCCATCCGAAATAATCACCTGAACAGATTCCGTGAGCGGTTTCTGCGATTTGAGCTGCCGAATTGCATCCCGAGCGCCGGTCAGTGAAGCCAGCGGCCCATCTGTTTTTTCTTTGTTGGGCTGGGCCAATTGTCCTGACCATTTGTCATTGCCTTTTGCAGAAACATACAGCGTAACCGCCTCGACTTGTTGAGTTACAAATACGAAAAACGCCAGATGCAAAAAGATACCTATCAATCTCATATCACGTTACCCTTTCCCGCACAGCAGAAACGCCTATTATGCGGTTTGGCTGATGTTTTCCCATTCTATTCCGAGTTTCTTTAAGGCGTAGCCGACCTCACGCAGATAATCGCCGTAGCAGGTCATCCAGTGAAATCCCTGCATATCTTTCAATAGCTTCTTCCAATTTCCTTCAATCTCCAGGTCAATCTGCGACCGGCATATATCATAGAAAGGATGGCCAAGAATTTTTCCTCTGCATCCTACCCATTTTTTGCAATGGAAGTCAGGTATCAGGTTCGTGATAACCTGTCCCTTGCTCATCTGGACTTTGGGAGCCGCGCCGTAATCCGACTCAAAGTGCGTGTGTATTTCGGCTGGTTCGTAATCCACGCCGTTCATTCTCCGCGGCGCAGTGCAGTGTGCGCACGTAATCATGCCATCGTGCGGATGGGTCGGGTCGTTGAGAAAGACCGGCTTGCCGGAGATGTAACGCAGCAAAATCCCCGAAGGAATCACCACAAAATCTGACTCACAAAATGCCATTAGGCCTTCATCGTTAATTAAGCTCAAAGGCATACAAGCGGTGGTCCGCGACATCGGGATAATCGTCCCCATGCACTGATTGACCGTTAGAGCCGGTGCGTCTGCCTTCTCCATAAGCTCCCTGAAGACCTTCTTTAGCAGAAAAGCATTGACCAGGAATTTCTTATCGGTATGCAGGGACACGCCTTTTTGAGCGAGGTATTCATCCGTCTGGTGTTCGGCCTCCGCAACCGCTTCCTTGTCCCCGAGATTCTTCTTAATCATCGGCTCCAGTTCAGCGTAACTTACCGGCTTTATATCCAGCTTCCAGATTTCTCTGGCGGTCTTGGGCGCAAGCTCATAGCCGATTCCCCATCCGCCGGCGTCGCCTATTGCCACGATTTTTGTCCCCAGAGTGTTTTTCAGCCCGTAAAGTGCCCGCAGCCGCCACAGGACCTCATCGTAGTCGTCCACAACAATGTCCCAAATATCCATATCTGGCTGTTGGTAATCATCCGTTGCCCTTCGCAAAAAGTGCGGATGTGCAATTTCATACCACAAATATACCGGCCCCGAATCGTGCCTCAAAAACATCACAGTCGGCTTCTTTGTAGCTGCAATAGCATCTATCCAGCCCCCAGCGCCGCCTGCCGCATAGACAAGGAACACATCGCAATCGGTGTCCTTTACGGCAGCGGCCTGCTGGTCGTTATTGACAAGCGATACCGGCTGAACCTCCATTAAAAAGTCCGCCTTCGTGGCTAAAGTTTTCAACTCACTCTCAATTTTCTTGGCCTCATTTTCCACATCGGCCTGGTTGTGCAGCCCGCCCCACGACCGCCAGCTCGTGGCCTCTCTTCTCTGGCTAAGACCATAAACCAGGGCCGGCTTGACTCTGATGGGCTTGCCGATTCGCAGACCCACTCCACCAGCGGGCTTTCCAAAACTGCTCACTGTGCTGCACGATGAGAGCGTTGCTCCCCCGAGACCTGTTGCACCAAGACCTACAACTTTCATAAAATCGCGTCGATTTATGCCGTCCATCGCAAACCCCTTTCCAAAATTGTCATTCCTGCGTCTTTTTATGTCATTCCCGCCCCGTATCGTTGTGCGGGGTAAACTCCAGCGGGAATCCATTTTTATTCTACCGTTTGCCCCAGCAGTATAACCAAAACATAGACCGGAAAAAAGAAAAAAAGATTGGTCTGCGGATTTTCTTTTTTCGGGTGTCTATCGGCCTTGACGCAAAATCCTGCTTACAATACAATCGTCCTTTCTATGTGCTTGGTGAGTGGTGATTAGTGAATGGTAAGTGGTGAGTAGCCCCGACAGAAACATTCGGGGCCAATTAACCACTCACCAATTAACCAGTAACGAGTATAGAGGTTTAAGTATGACAGCAATTAATGAGAATTTTATGAAACTGCGGGCGGGGTACCTGTTCCCGGAAATCAGCAGGAGGATTCGCTCTTTCAAAGACCAGAATCCCGGTGCGAAAATAATCAGCTTGGGGATAGGTGATGTTACGCAGCCATTAGCTCCGGCTGTTATCAAGGCAATGAAAAAGGCGGTCGGCGATATGGCCAGTGTGCGGACCTTCCGCGGCTATGGGCCCGAGCAGGGCTACGAGTTTCTTATAAATGCGATAATTGAAAATGACTATAACGCTCGCGGCGTTGACTTAGACAAAAGCGAGGTCTTTATCAGCGATGGGGCCAAATGCGATACGGGCAATATGCAGGAGATATTCGGCATAGACAATATTGTCGCTGTAACGGACCCTGTATATCCTGTATATGTGGATACCAACGTAATGGCGGGCAGAACCGGCATAGCCGACAAAAATGGCCAGTATGAAAAAATCGTCTATATGCCCTGCACTGCGGAAAATAATTTTATCCCGGACCTGCCTGATGTTCCTGTTGATATTATCTATCTTTGCTTTCCGAACAATCCTACCGGAGCGGCAGTTACTAAGGAAATCCTGGCAAAATGGGTCGATTTTGCCCGCAAAAATCGGGCAGTAATTCTTTTTGATGCCGCATACGAGGGCTTTATTACCGACCCCGATATTCCACACTCAATTTATGAGATTGACGGCGCAAGAGAAGTGGCGATTGAGTTCCGCAGCTTCTCCAAAACCGCCGGTTTTACCGGCGTCAGGTGCGCCTTTACTGTTGTGCCGAAACAATTAAAGGCCTATACCAAAGACGGCAGGGTGGTCGAGGTCAATCCCTTGTGGAATAGACGCCACGTTACAAAGTTTAACGGCGCTTCGTATATCTCCCAGGCAGGCGCAGCAGCCGTTTATACTCCCGAAGGCAAAAAGCAGACCCGGCAGATTATCGACTCTTATATGAGTAACGCCGCTTTAGTCCGTGAATCGCTGACCAAACTCGGCTACAAAGTCTATGGCGGCGTAAATGCACCGTATCTGTGGGTGAAGACGCCGGATGGTTTTGGCTCGTGGGACTTCTTCGACCGGCTGCTGCAAAAGGCAAATGTCGTTGTAACGCCCGGCGTCGGCTTTGGGCCGGCCGGTGAAGGATACATCCGTATCAGCGCCTTTGCTACCCCTAAAAATGTCAAGGAAGCCCTGCAACGCTTCGCTTCCATAATGTAGCAAAGCGGTGATTTTTACTGGTTGTTTCTCTTATCTAAGATTTATTCAGCGACTATGAACTACGAACTATGAACAATGAACTACGAACTATAGCATACATCTGTCTTGGCAGCAACTTAGGCGATAGGCGCGCCTATATAAAGCGCGCTCTTAAAATGCTTGCTGAAACAAAATATATCCAGGTTTGCAGCGTAGGTGACATAATTGAAACTTCTCCGCTCGGCGGAGTCAATCAGCCCAAATATCTAAACACCGTTGCTGAACTACAGACGACGCTCGGTGCACAGGGTTTGCATAAAGCCCTTACCGATATCGAAAAAAAACTGGGTAGAGTAAAAAGAGAAAGATGGACGCCAAGAATTATTGATTTAGACCTTTTGCTATTCGGCCAGGAGGTCGTAAATCTGCCCCATTTGACCGTTCCTCATCCGCAGATGCACTTACGCTCGTTTGTGCTCAAGGGTCTGCGACAGCTTAACGGCGATTTGCTTCACCCTGTTATAAAAGAGCCGGTCAGCGAATTGTCAGACCGGCTTGGCGGCTGCGATTTTGTCCTCAATCCTGATGTGCCGCAGCTTATCAGTATGGCCGGCGTTATCGGCGTCGGAAAAACAACCCTCGCACGGAAACTATCAAAACTGCTTGCCCGCCGCTTGCCCGCCATCCGTGTGGCGGGTCCGTCCGGCGGGCTCGGCTGTAAAATCTTCCTCGAACCATACAATACAAATCCTTTCCTGCCGGCTGTCTATGCCGGCAAAAAAGAGCTGGCATTAGATTCGCAATTATATTTCCTGACCAATAGAACAAGGCAGTTGAATCGCGACACCCTGCCGGCAGGCCGGATAACCATCAGCGACTATATTTTTGACAAAGAGCTCATTTATGCTAAGTTGCTGCTCAATCGGCAGCAGCTTGATTTGTACAAAAGGATTTTTCCGCCATTCGCTGCAAAAGTTGCCCCGCCGGTGCTGGTAATATATATGATAGACTCGCCGAAAAAGTGTCTGGAGCGTATCCATAAGCGTAACCGTCCTTATGAGCAGAAAATAAAACTGCAATTTCTGGAATCGCTCGATTTCGCTCACCAGCGGCTCTTTGCCGATTGGAAGACCTGCCCTGTCATCCGTTTAGCCGGCTCGAACTTCGATTGCACCAAACCCGCCGATATCAATCGTTTGGTAGACCAAATAAAATGTTACGTCGCTTGTCGGCCTGTCATTGCGAACCCGCCGTAGGCGGGTGTGGCAATCTCCTGCCGTAATTTAGTGCGGTGTCATTGCGAGCGAACCTGCCCTGCTTGCCCCGCAAAGCCCTGTCGTTTAGGGCGAAGTGGGGAGCGTAGTCGAAGGGGAAGCATCTGGCCTGCAATCGTAAATCGTCAATAGTCAATAGTAAATCGTGGGGTCATTGCGAATCCGCCGTAGGCGGAGTGGATTGTCTGCAATTTCAATCCCTCAAAGCACATAACGATTGGCCTTACCGGCTGGTGATCCTCGACGCGCGGGACATTAGTACGGTTCAGGCCGTGGTTCGGCCTGTATTCATTTCCTGAAGTTCAGTAAAAACAACATAACCCGTGCATCGCGCCAGTGCTTGCCAGAGTTCAAGCTGGTTCTGACTAACCTGCCATTCCGTCAATGGTTCGTTTTTCTGATCTCCCTTCTTGGCCCAGTATATTAGACCGGAGAAGTCCTCCTTGTATTTCCAGTTGGCATGAGCCAAGGCATTCCGAAATGCTCTGACCGGGTTGTCGGTCAAGAACTTGCAGCATTTCTTCGTCGCACTCTCATTAGGCATTATGTCGCGCAACACCTTGAATACCGAATCGCCGAGATACACAAAACAGACATAGTTCTGCACGATGATTTGAGCGCGTATGACAGCCGGATGAACATGGGAGGAGTGAACGATGTCCATCCATGTCTGGAATCCAACAAGTTCATTGAGCCTGCTCTGGATGCCGACTGCGTCCGACATGTGTACTTCTTGGACAATGTGTGTGTCTAAGTTGCGGATTTCCTGCGCCATCGATGTTGCAATGCTGTTACTCTGAGGCGCAGCAATCTGGAATTCGTCGCGGAAGAACGACGAATACGCTCGCATCTGCGAGTCAAGATGTGCCCAATCGGTCCTCATTCTTTTCTGGCCGAAATGTGCTTATATGATTTCCATATAAGACACCATTCAGATGTATTTTAACCGATGGCTTCGGCCCTTCGATTGCGCTCAGGGCAGGCAAACTCACCACAATCCACAGGAGCCCCTACGGGAGATTTAAAATACATTACGTTTCTATGCCATCTGCATATTTTTATATAAAGGTTTGGCGATGGGCTTTAAGCATTTTGAGGCGTTCAGGATTTCTATCCCAATCACCTGGCCTTTATCGTCAAGCTCTACATTTATGCCTGGAGCAACCTCTATAAATTCTTCTTCCACAGCTTTCTTGGCTACGATGTAAAGGACATCTGATTCGTAATCGTAAGTAATTTGTGATTTCTTACTCATATTTTTGCCACCTCCCCGAGTTTATTCGGGTTATTTTCTGGTAAGCCTTTATAGGGTGAATCGTAATTATTTCTATCACATCTTTCTTTTTGTCATACGTTAAGGCGAACTCTCTTATTTTATTGTTGGACTCGAGTTTATGAACTGCCACATAATGGCCGGTTAAACTATCGTAATAATGCTCCTTTGATTCTTTGAAAATTTTTTTCGGCAAAGAAGATGGTATATTTCTCACCTTTAATCGAAATTTCAGATGGGCTGTGTATATTATATTCATTCTGAGACCATCATTAGAAAAATGACGTGGGTTGTCAAGCATAAAATCCTCAAACCCACAGACGATCTTTATACTCTTTATAGGTGTCTTCAAAAAAATCCGTGAAATCCGCGAAATCTGCGGTTAAAATGTTTGTACATTGTGCCTTTGCCTGTCCTCCGTAGTCCGCCACTCCGTCTGGCGGACGAAGGATGGATGTCTTAGTGGCAGGAAAAAATGAAAATTGCAAAAACAATCGAATCGGTCAGACATCTGGTAAAGGCCGCTCGCAGGGCCGGTAAGAAAATCGGCTTTGTCCCGACAATGGGTGCGCTTCATATCGGCCATATCTCACTGATAGAAGCCGCGAAGAAAAATTGCGATTTTGTCGTGGTCAGCATCTTTGTCAATCCCACACAATTCGGCCCAAAAGAAGATTTCAAAAAATATCCCCGGCCAATCAAAGCCGACCTGAAGATGTGCAGAAAAGCAGGCGTCGATGTCGTTTTTTCCCCGACGCCGCAAGAGATGTATCCTGCTGAAAACTTCACGTGGGTTGATGTCGAAAAACTAAGCGAACCGCTCTGTGGAAAGTTTCGGCCGGGACACTTTCGCGGCGTGGCCACCATCTGCGCCAAGCTATTTAATATCGTTACACCTGACGTTGCATATTTTGGCCAGAAGGATGCGCAGCAGGCGATAGTTATTAAGCGAATGGTTGCCGACCTTAATATGCCGCTACAAATTGTTGTCTGTCCCACGGTGCGGGAGAAAAATGGGCTGGCGATGAGCAGCAGAAACCAATACCTTACGCCGCAGCAGAAAGAGGATGCGGCCCTCATTTATAAATCGCTTCAGAAGTGCCGGCGAATGATTAAGCAGGGGGAGACAAACGCGAAAAAAATCATCGCCGAAATGCGCAAAGTGCTGAAACAGATTCCATCTGTGGAAATACAATATGTGAGTATTGTTGATGCCGAAACGCTCCAGAATATAGATAAAGTTGCCGGCAAGGTCCTCGCCGCCATTGCCGTCAAAATCGGCTCCACACGGTTGATTGACAACATTCTGATAGAAGCCGGCCAACTACGATGTGCAATAACCGATTAACCTAAGCCCGAATTGCTTGCATTATCCGGTATCACTATGTAGAATTATGAACCAAAAGCGCGGCGGCGTAGCCGTGCTGTCCTGATACGAGAAATTCTGGTTTCGTAGGGAGGCGAACAATGAAACGGTTACTTATTATATTTGGGCTGATTTGGGTTATTACGCTGGCGGTGGAAGCGGCGGAGGCAATTGCTGCCGACCAGGAAGGAATAGAAACCGACTTCGTCCAGATATTCAACGGCAAGGACCTGACCGGCTGGGATGGCGACCCGCGCCTCTGGTCGGTCAAGGATGGTGCAATACGCGGCCAGACCACAGAGCAAAACCCAGCGAAGGGTAACACATTCTGTATATGGCGGGGCGGCAAACTCAAAAACTTCGTCCTCAAGATAAAATTCCGCATCGAAAACGGCAACTCCGGCATCCAGTACCGCAGCAAAGACGTCGGCAACTGGGTCGTCGCCGGCTATCAGGCCGAAGTCGTAAACAATCCCGGCAGTGTAGGCTTCCTCTACGATGAACGCGCACGCGGCTCGCTGGTCAACGTCGGTGACATTATGGTCGTTGACGAGAAGGGCAATAAAAATGTCGTTGGCAAAATTGTCGACATGAATGAACTCATCAAAGCTGGCTACTATAAAGACAAGGACTGGAACGAATACACCATCATCGCACGGGGCAATCACCTCATTCACATCCTCAATGGCTTCCAGACAATCGAATTGATTGACAATGACCCCAAAGGCCGGGCACTGGAAGGCATTCTTGCCCTGCAGATTCACGCAGGCCCGCCGATGGTTGTTGAGTTCAAGGACATCCGTCTCAAGCATCTGCCCGAAAACTTTGGCGAAGCAAAACTCTTATTTAACGGCAAAGACCTGGAGGGCTGGACATTCTCCAGCGACCAGTTGAAAAATGTTTGGTCAGTCAAAAATGGCGTAATGTCCAATCAGGGCAGTCCCGCCGGCTATATCCGCACAACAGCCGACTTTACAAATTTTATTTTGCGGCTTCAGTTCCGCCATATCACCGAGGGTAATGGTGGCGTCCTTCTCCGTAGCGTAGGCCCGGATAAGGTCTGGCCTCGCAGTATCGAGGCCCAGGGTCAATCTGGCTCTGTCGGTGACATCTGGAACATCGATGAATTTCCGATGAAGACCGACCCGGCAAGAACCAAAGGTCGCCACACGCCCAAGATGCACAAGTCCAACGAAAAGCCGCTCGGACAATGGAACCAGTACGAGATTATCCTCAACGGCCCTAATCTGGAGCTGAAGGTCAACGAGCTGGTGCAAAACACCGCTGCCGAGTGCTGGGAAACGCCCGGCAAGATAGGCATCCAGTCTGAAGGCGCAAAGATGGAGTATCGCAACGTCGTTCTGATTCCAATTACCCGTGAAAAGCGGTGAGCTATGTTCGTAAAACTATTAAAGAGTAAATTGCATCGCGTGACAGTTACCGATACAAAACTGCACTACCCGGGCAGCATCGCGATAGATTCTGCGTTGATGGAGGCAGTGGGCATTTTACCATACGAGTCTGTTTTAGTTGCTGACTTAAATAACGGCAACAGGTTCGAAACTTACACTGTTGTCGCAGAAGCGAATTCCGGCCAGGTCGTCATACTTGGTCCGGCAGCTCGCTTGGTAAAGCCGAAGGATGTTGTCGTCATTTTTGCATTCGGCTATTATAGTCCCGAAGAGGCCAGGAAAGTTAAGCCGAAAATCATTGTTCTCGACAAAAATAACAAAATAAAAAGCGGCGGATAGTAATCTGTGCTTGTTGACTCGCACGAGGCACGAGTCACAAGCGACGAGTCACGAACGAAATGTATCAGAAACTTTTTGAGATACCTTTTCTTCATCGGCCGCTATACAGCTTTGGCCTGATGATGGTCATCGGCTTTCTTATGGCTGTTGCCATCATAAGACGCCTCAGCCGCGACATCACGCCCAATCCTCAGCTTATCACCAATGCTGCGCTTTACTCTTTAATAGTCGGGGTAGCGGGGGCGCGTCTGTTTTACGTAGTTCATTATTTAGACCGTTACCGTGATAATCTGCTTTCCATCTTTGCTATCTGGGAGGGGGGGCTGGAGCTTTATGGCGGCGTCATTCCCGCCATAATTATCATTGCTTTTTACCTCTGGTATCATAAGCTCCCTATTCGCCGTTATCTTGACATTCTCGCTATCGGCCTGATGCTGGCGCTGGTGTTCGGAAGAATCGGCTGCTTCCTGAACGGCTGCTGTTTCGGCAAACCGACAGACCTTCCCTGGGCCGTCCGTTTTCCATACGATTCGTTCGCTTACCAAAGCCAGGTAAAACCAAATTTCGCAAGAAATAGACCCCGTCCGCAACTGCAACTGCCAGATGAACATTTCATTTATGACGAAAGGTCTTTCGATATTGACCTAAAGTTCCAAAGCGAATTGGACAATCAGATTATTTCCGGAGATTTACGGTCCAGATTCAAAAATAATGGTGTCCCGCTTTCCCGGTATGCGAAGGTCTCTGTAGAGCAGAAAGGCATAAGATGGCTGATAACCAGCAGAGAAGATAAATTCACTATCGCCAAACAAGATTCGAGAGTAGAAGTCCAAAGCAAAATCCAATACTTAAAATCCTATAAAGATTTAACCCCGCGTCAGAAAGAATTTCTGCGGACAAGCGACCAACTTCGTTCTTTGCCTGTCCACCCGACTCAGTTGTATGAGTCTTCTGGTGCCGCTGTTATGTGCCTGCTCCTTTACTTGTTCTGGCGAAGAACACAAAATGCCGAATCCTCTGGCGAAACGAATAGATTTCTTGCCAGGTCTGGCCAGACCTTTGGCCTGATGTTTGTGCTTTACGGCATCACCCGGTTCTTTATCGAGCTTTTGCGTGATGACAATCCGTTTGAACTCGATGGCCTGACAATCTCACAACTCGTCGCCATTGCTATGCTGGCATTCGGCATTATTTTAATAGTAATATTTCAAAGAATGAAAACTCAACAGCCGAAGGAACGTATAGGCGATAAATAACAGAGTTGCCGTTACGATATACGCAATACGCATTACGCAATACGAGTACAAATGGGTCTTTACGACAGAGATTATACGCAGGAAGGTTATCAGCAGCAGTTCCGCAACGTGCCGCAGATGCGGCTGGGCTTTCCTCAGCTCACGCCGGCAGTTAAGTGGCTTTTGATTATCAATGTAGTCGTGTATTTTGCGCAGATTTTGGGCGGCGATTCGCTGTTGAAATTATGGTTTTCGGTTTATCCGGCCTCCCCGTGGCTGACATTGCAGCTCTGGCGGCTGGTAACCTATCAGTTCCTGCACGGCGATACATTTCACATCCTTTTTAATATGCTGGGCCTATTCTTTTTAGGGCCGACGCTCGAACAACACTGGGGCGGCAAAAAATTCCTGGTGTTTTATCTTGGCTGTGGCGTGGTGGGAGGCCTGGTTTATCCTGTCCTGCTGGCACTAAGAATAATTTCCCCTCACCCGGTTTTGCCTCTTATAGGCGCCTCCGGAGCGATATTGGGGATTCTTGCGGCCTGTGCAATAATGTTTCCCCATTTTGTGGTTTTCATAATATTTTTCCCCGTGCCGATTAGAGTAGCGGCAATAATATGTATCCTCATAGCGGTAGCCGCAATACTGGGTCGCGGCTCAAACGCCGGCGGCGAAGCTGCTCACTTAGGCGGTATGGCAGCAGGTGCCGCTTACGTGCTTTCGCAGTCCTGGCGAAATAAGTTTGGCTTGAAAATGCGAACCGGCCGATGGGAAAGGAAAATGGCTGCGCAGCGCAAGTTGCAGGTAGAGCTTGACCGCATTCTGCAAAAGGTCTCCGACTCCGGCCTCCACAGTTTGACACACAGAGAAAAAAGGACGCTTAAAAAAGCAACCAGAGCACAGCAAATGCGTGACAGGTTATAAAAGCAGGGCCATACGAAAAATATTGGGCAACGAAACAAGGCAATGGTAGAACAGAAACAGGCGGGACTCCTCGCAATGACAAGGGATGACCGTTGCTTCTCGCAATACGCATAAATACGCATAACGCACAGCGTTTTTTTCACCGCCGCAGGTAAGCGAGCTTTTCCGGCAGGGGGATATTGTTGCCGAGTTTGTCCTCGCCGTATCCGGATTCAGCCAGCAGCTTAATGTCAGCTAACACTCGCTTATCGCCGACAAACGTTACCATAAGCTCTGTATCAACGTCGATTTTCCCCAGCGCCAGAAGTCGTCCTATTTCATCGGCAACCTTCTCCAGCATCGTCCCTTCTTTTCGTGCCGGTTCTTCCGGTAATTGCAGGGGCTGTTCGTAGAGGATTA
>Ga0315288_10006534_pt1 | contig 14786 bp, 11 predicted proteins | sample YL17G11_20_MG_FD_203454 | JGI IMG/M metagenome (GOLD analysis project Ga0315288, IMG submission 203454) | Sediment microbial communities from Yellowstone Lake, YNP, Wyoming, USA - YL17G11_20 | ecosystem: Environmental > Aquatic > Freshwater > Lake > Sediment | place: USA: Wyoming | collected... | reverse complement strand
TGGAATATGGAACAACGGTCAAGGCGAAGAAGGTTTTTTTCAGCCTGAAAGAAAGACTTGAGGAAGGCGCCTTTTCCAATAATCAAAACATCGTCCTCAGGCTTGGCAAGAAAGAGGAGGATTATTCTTTAGCGAGGGCTTCCTTGAAGGGGATCCACAATGTAGAGAATATGATGGCTGCCCTTACCACGGCCAGAATCTTCGGATGTTCCAAAAAAGCGATCGAGGCCGTCCTGAGTCGTTTTGAGGGCCTTGAACATCGTCTTGAATTTGTGCGTGAGATCGAAGGAGTCCGTTTCTACAATGACTCGAAAGGGACTAATGTGGGTTCAGTGGTCAAATCTCTCCAGAGTTTTTCAGAACCCATCGTCTTGATCGCAGGAGGAAAGGATAAGAAAGGGGACTTGACCCCTCTCAGAGAATTGATACGGAGTCGAGTCAAGCAGTTGATCCTTATTGGAGAGGCTCAAGGGAGAATGGGTCGGGAACTTGGAAGATTGACGGATACGGCCATGGTAAAAAACATGAAAGAGGCAGTGACACTCGCTTATCAATCGGCGAATAAGGGAGAAGTGGTTCTCCTTTCACCGGCCTGTTCGAGTTTTGATATGTTCAAAGATTATAAAGAGAGAGGAAAGGTTTTTAAGGAGGCAGTATTTAGATTAAACAAGAATTAATGCCAAATGTAAAAGTTCAAAGTTCAAATGAAGTTCAAAGCGTAACTCAACCCTTTAGGGTTGATCTGGATCAAGGCTGAAGCCTTGAGTTACAGTCATTTGTCATTGATTTGACATTTGCCTGCCTACCGGTAGGCAGGGATTTTGAACTTTGGAATTAACAAACTTTTTTGATTCCCGCTATTCCGGGTAAGTCGAGACGATGAAGGGGAAGAGAAAATTTGATTATATCCTGTTGATTGTAGCCCTCGCCCTAATGGGCATTGGGATTGTGATGGTCTACAGCACCAGTGCGATCCTGGCCGGAGACCGTTTCCAGGATCCTTACTACTTTTTAAAGAGGCAAGCCCTTTATGCAGGGATTGGTTTCGTCCTAATGATCCTCATGATGTTTTTCCCTTACGAGGTTCTGAAACGATTTGCTTATCCCATCCTTATCCTTTCCATCCTTTCCTTGATTGCCGTACTGATTCCGGGTATTGGGCATCGGGCAGGCGGATCGATGCGTTGGTTGAATATCCAGTTCTTCTCCTTCCAGCCCTCGGAATTGGCCAAGTTAGGTTTGATCATCTTTTTAGCCTACTTTTTGACTAAGAAAGAGGAGAAGATTCGGAGCTTCTCATTTGGGTTCCTTCCTACTATCCTCCTCTCCGGTGTTGTCATCGCCCTGGTGGTGAAAGAGCCCGATTTTGGAGCAGCCCTCTTTCTCACCGCGGTAGTCTTTCTCCTTCTCTTCGTCAGTGGTGCTAGGCTGATTTATGTTTTCGGTGCTTTTTTACTTGCCGCTCCGGTTGCCTATTATTTCTTGATGAATGGAGGGTACCGGTATAAAAGGCTGATCAGTTTTATCCGACCTTGGGAGGACCCTACTGGCACCAGTTTCCAGATCATTCAATCCTTCCTCGCCTTTGGTTCAGGAGGCCTCTTTGGATTAGGATTGGGGGAGGGAAGACAGAAACTCTTCTTTCTTCCAGCTCCCCATACAGATTTCATCTTTTCTATCATCGGAGAGGAGTTGGGATTGGTTGGCGCGATGATTGTTGTGCTCCTCTTTTTGATTCTGACCTTGAGGGGAATCCAGATCGGGCTCTCCCTTGAGGATCGGTTTGGTGCCTATTTGGCACTGGGAATCACTCTGATGATCTCTCTACAGGGGGTGATCAATATGGGGATGGTCTTGGGACTTCTTCCCACGAAAGGGTTAACCCTTCCCCTGGTCAGTTATGGGGGGACGTCATTAGTTACAAATTTAGCCGGGGTGGGGATTCTTCTTCACCTCTCGACCCATATGGAACGGAGATGAGATTTGTGATTGCCGGTGGTGGTACAGGAGGTCACCTTTTCCCGGGGATAGCGATCGCAGAAGCGTTCATTGAAAGGGAGATGGGGAACGAGATTCTATTTATTGGAACAGAGAGAGGGATTGAAGCCAAGGTATTGGCAGGAGGGAAATTTCCTCTGAGAACGATCAAAGCGATGCCCCTCAAAGGGAGGTCTCTTCTTGGAAAGGTGAAAGCCATCTGGTCTATTCCAATGGCCATGACAGAGGCTTACTCGATCTTGAAGAACTTTCAACCTCAACTGGTATTGGGTGTAGGAGGATATGCCTCCGGACCGACTCTCATGGCCGCCTCCCTTTTAGGGATGAAGAGAGCAATCCATGAGCAGAATGTTATACCGGGGATGACCAATTGCATCTTAAAGTGGTTCAGTCAACGGATCTTTGTCTCCTTCGAAGAAACCAAAAAGTACTTTCCTGACGAGAGGACCATTGTGACAGGGAACCCGATCAGGAAAGAGATTTTTCGTCCAGGTGTCGATGTTAAAGGGATCGAGGAGAGAAAAGGGTATCGATTTACTCTCCTCATCTTCGGGGGGAGTGCAGGAGCCCATCGGATCAATAAGGTGATGATAGAGGCTCTGGACCACTTCCAAGAGATGAAGTCCTTTCTGAGGTTTTTTCATCAAACAGGGAGAGAGGATGAGGATTGGGTTTCGAAAGGTTATCAGGAGAAAGGTTTTGATGCAGTGGTCAGGCCTTTTTTTGAAGATATGGCAACTTATTATCAACTTTCTGATCTGGTTGTCTGCAGATCCGGGGCAAGCACCGTTGCTGAACTGGCAATCTGTGGGAAGGCGGCCATCCTTATTCCTTATCCCCATGCGGCCCATAACCACCAATTGATCAACGCACAGAAATTGGTGGATCTTGGCGCAGCGCGAATGATACGGGACGAGGAATTGAATGGACCATCGCTCGCCCAGACCATTCTCCATCTTTATGATCATCCAGAGGAACGGACCCGGATGGAAGAACAAATCCATCAGGTAGGCAAACCGAGGGCGGCACAAGAGATTGTGGAGCATTGTTATAAGCTCGTTGGAAGGTAGCTTCACCCCCACCCCAACCCTCCCCCGTCAAGGGGGAGGGGATTATAGGTGGATTTCTTAATGGCTTCCCTCTCCCCTGGTGGGAGAGGGGAAGGGTGAGGGGGAGAAATTTCAAGATGTATCGAAAAGGAAAGATTCAGCATATTCATTTTGTGGGCATCGGTGGGATCGGCATGAGTGGGATTGCCGAAGTGCTGCTCAACCTGGGCTACCACATCAGCGGCTCAGATATCAAGGAAACAGAAGTAACCCGAAGGCTCCAAACCTTAGGATGCGAGATCTCCTATGGCCATCGAAAGGAGAATGTGAAGGAGGCAGATGTGGTGGTTATCTCCTCCGCGATTCGCCATGGTAACCCTGAGGTGGAAGTGGCTGAGCAGAGGCTTATTCCAGTGATTCCGCGGGCAGAGATGCTTGCAGAGCTGATGCGGATGAAGGTTGGGATCGCTATTGCGGGAACCCACGGAAAGACGACGACCACCTCCCTCATTGCAACAGTCCTCGGTGCTGGCGGGCTTGACCCAACTGTGGTGATCGGAGGGAGGCTGAACAGCATCGGAAGCAATGCCAGACTTGGCCAGGGGGATTTCTTAGTGGCCGAAGCTGACGAAAGCGATGGCTCTTTTGTGAAACTGATGCCCACCATTGCAGTGGTGACCAATATCGACCCAGAACATCTCGATTACTATCCGGGGATCGATGAGATCAAAGAGACCTTTCTCAGTTTCTTAAATAAGATTCCCTTTTTCGGATTGGCCGTGCTCTGTCTCGATCATCCCAATATCCAGAACCTCATCCCAAGGCTGAAAAAACGATTCACCACTTATGGATTAACATCTCAGGCTGATTTTCAAGCGAAGGAGATCAAATTCGAAGGTCTTTCCACCAGTTTTGACATACTTCACAAAAACCAGGAGATCGGCAGGCTGAAGCTTCAGATGCCAGGGCTCCATAATGTTTACAATGCCTTAGCTACTGTTGCGACAGCCTTTGAACTGGATATTCCTTTCCGAATCATTCAGGAAACCCTCCGTGACTTTAGCGGGATTCAAAGACGGTTCCAGATCAAAGGGGAGAAGAAAGAGATCCTTATTGTGGACGACTATGGTCATCATCCTATAGAGATCATGGCCACACTGAGGGCGGCGAGGAGCGGTTGGAAGAGAAGAATCGTGGTGGTTTTCCAACCTCACCGTTACTCCCGGACAAAAGCCCTTTTCCAAGATTTTTTAACTGCTTTTTACGATGCCGATGTCCTCATTCTCACCGATATCTACCCAGCAGGAGAGGATCGAATCGAAGGAGTGGAGGCGAAATCGCTCTTCGAAGGCCTTCGGGAATACGGCCATAAAAATGTCACCTATTTACAAAATAAGAAGGAGATTGTCGACCATCTCCTTCGCATCATTGTCCCGGGGGATTTGGTGATCACTTTGGGAGCAGGGGATATCTGGCAGGTGGCTGATGAGTTGGTGAATCGACTTGAATAGTTCGGAGCCCCTCACCCCATCCCTCTCCCCAGCCGGGGAGAGGGGAGGGTGAGGGGGGCGAAGTAAATGCAAAGGGATTATAAAAAAATGGCGATGGGTCTGATTAAAGGGAGGGTCCTTTTCGATGCACCGATGAGGAAGTTCACCTCGATCAAAGTGGGCGGTCCTGCGGACAGCCTTCTCTTTCCAAAGGATGTGGTGGAGCTGAAGAAGGTGGTCCGGTACGCTAAGAAGAAAAAGATCCCCATTTTGATCTTGGGAAAAGGTACGAACCTGGTGGTGCGGGATAAAGGGATCCGCGGATGGGTGGTTAGTCTGACTCAAGGAATGAAAAAGGTTCAGTTCGATGAGGATGTGGTTGAAGCTGAAGCGGGTCTTTCTCTTCAACGGTTGGTCCAATTCTCAATTCAGAAGAGCCTCACAGGGCTCGAGCCCTTCTTCGGCATTCCAGGAACAGTGGGGGGTGGGTTGGCAATGAATGCCGGCGCATGGGGTGTGGAATTGAAGGACATCCTTCTTTCTACCGCCTTGATGAATGAAGAGGGCGAAGTAATGGAGAAGCCTCGGCAGAAGTTGAAATTTTATTATCGGAGATTGGCTATTCCACCTTCTTGGATCATCCTCAAAGGACGGTTTCAGCTGAAAAAGGGAAAAAAAGAAGAGATTCTTGAGCGGGTGAAATCTTATTCTGAGATGAGAAAAAGAACTCAACCTTTGGATTATCCCAGCGCTGGCTCCATTTTCAAAAATCCTGCAGAAGGTCCTGCAGGAAGATGGATCGAGGAATCAGGACTGAAGGGGTTCAGGATAGGACAGGCGATGGTTTCGGATCGCCATGCCAATTTCATCATCAATCTTGGAAAGAGTACGGCCCAAGATGTGATCAATTTAATGGAATGCGTGGAAAGGAAGATCTATGAAGAGAAAGGCATCTCCCTCGAAAGGGAGGTAAGGGTGGTGGGGGAAGCATAATGCGGAATGAGAACTACGGAGTCATTGCGGTAGATACAAAATTGAATTGACGCAGGCATCGGAAAATCTCCCCTCGCCCCTCTTTGCCAAAGAGGGGTAATTCCTCCCTTAGGAAAAGCCTGCCTGCCGGTAGGCAGGGGAGGGGAGGAGGGATTTTACAAATGGATGTCTTTACTATTTTGAGAATATTAATAGATGAAGGATCAATCTCTTAAGAAAAAGAAGATAGGAGTGATGATGGGTGGCCTCTCCCGGGAGAGAGAAATCTCTCTGAAGACTGGAAAGGCTATCCTGAAAGCTCTTACCGAAAAGGGATATACCGCTTGCCCCATCGATGTAGATCAGGACGTTGCCGAAACATTGATCAAGAAGAAAATCGAATGTGCCTTTATAGCCCTCCATGGAAGGTTCGGAGAGGATGGGACCATCCAGGGGATGCTGGAATTAATGAGGATACCTTATACGGGGTCAGGTGTTCTGGCGAGCGCTTTGGCTCTTCATAAGATCATGGCCAAGAAAATCTTTCTTTGTGAAAAAATACCAACCCCTCCCTTCGAGGTTGTTCAACGACAGGAGATCGGAAAAGATCCACTTAGAAATATTTCATTGTCCCTTCCGCTTGTGGTCAAACCAGCAAGAGAGGGTTCCACGATTGGAATCTCGATTGTTAGGACAAAAGAAGAACTGGTTCCTGCGTTAAAAGAGGCAGGGAAATATGACGAAGAGATATTGGTAGAGAAATTTATGAAAGGTAAGGAGATCACCGTTGGCATTCTCGAAGACATTCCCCTGCCAGTCATTGAGATCGTTCCCAAGAGTGGTTTTTACGATTACCACTCTAAATATACGAAAGGGGAGACCCAATATATTATCCCTGCCCGGATTCCGAGAGAAAAGTATCTCTATGCCCAGGAAATAAGCCTCAAGGCCTTTCAAACACTGGGTTGTTCTGGTTGTGCCCGAGTGGATTTGATGACAGATGAGAATGACGATTCATTTGTGATCGATGTGAACACCATGCCAGGAATGACAGAGACGAGTCTCCTTCCGAAAGCTGCCAATTATGTAGGGATTGCATTTGAAGACTTAGTCGAACGGATCCTATTGGGGGCCTCGCTGAAAGTATAAAGTGGAAAGTAGTGTACTGTCTCAGAAAAAGCTTTACCCCGTTAGAAAGCCCCGCTGCTTGCAGCAGGGATGAAGATAATTTCCTTTTGAAGCGAACACGGGGATTAATGCCCCGTGTGAGCCGTCCCGTTAGAAGGGCGAAGCTCTTCTAACGGGGTTTACACATTTTGTCATTCCGGACTTGATCGTTCGGCTGAGCTCACGACGAAGCCCGGAATCCAGTGTTTTCCCTCTGGGCCAGAGGCCCTTCTGGGCCGGAGGCAGTCTGGATTCCCGCTGGAGTTTACCCCGTTGTAGAACGGGGCGGGAATGACAACACTTGGATCATTGTAAAGAAGTTTTAGAGACATACCACGAGAAAGTTTGAAATTAAAAGAGATGGAAGAGATAGTCGTAAGAGAAGAGGAAAAATTTTTTCGACCACGGAAAAAGAAGGAAGAGAAGGGGGGGGAAAAATTTCAGAGAATTTTGAAAAAGGCTGTTCGAGTGACTTTTCAACTTCTGCTTCTCTCTCTTTTCTTCTTTATCGGTTATCAGGTCTATGTCCGTCTTTTAGAGGATCCATGGTTTCGAGTGAACGAGGTTGAGGTGGAGGGAATTCGAAAAATTCCACGGGAAACTGTCCTGTCCCTCATCGAGCTGGAGGGAATGCCCAACCTCTTCACGCTCAGACTGAGGGAGGTGGCCAAACGATTAGAGTGTCACCCATGGATTGAACAGGTGAAGGTGAGAAAGGTTTTTCCCAATAAGATATCGATCCAGGTAGAGGAAAGAAAGCCAATCGCCATCCTTCAATTAGAAGAGCTTTACTATATCGATACCAAAGGGGTGATCTTTTCTCCAGTGGGGGATAGAGATAAATTTAACTACCCTTTCCTCACGGGACTGACCCGTCAGTCTCTGGAAAAAGATCCCTTGGAGGCAAAGCGTCTCATCATGAAAGCCTTGGAATTTTTAAAAATCGTCAATAAAGAAAAGGCTTTTCCACCAGAGGAAATTTCTGAGATACATATGGAGAAGGCTTTTGGACTCCAGTATTTCACAAAAACCGAAGGGATTGAAGTGAGAATGGGATGGGAAAACTTTGGAGAGAAGTTGAGAAGATTGTCCATCATCTGGTCGGACCTTCAGAAGAGGGGGGTATCCGTCGTTTCGATCGACTGCAGTGATTTAAAGAGGATGGTCGTCAAAAGATCCTCGTCATAGGAGAACGAGGAAGGAGGTGATCGCAAGGTGGGTAAGAAAGATCCGTTGGTGGTTGGATTGGACATTGGAACTACAAAAATCTGTACCGTGGTTGGAGAAGTAGCAGAGGGTCAGTGCGATATTATAGGTCTTGGAACCCATCCCTCAAAAGGATTGCGAAAGGGTGTTGTTGTCAATATTGAGAGCACGGTCCAATCGATCAAGAAGGCAATTGAAGAAGCGGAATTAATGGCAGGGTGTCACATCACCTCTGTCTATGCAGGGATCGCTGGTGGACATATCAAGGGGATTAACAGCCATGGAGTGATCGCAGTTAAAAATAGAGAGATCGGACCAAGCGATATCAAGCGGGTGATCGATGCGGCAAGCGCAGTGACCATTCCCACGGATCGGGAGGTGATCCACATTATCCCTCAAGAATTCATCGTGGACGATCAGGATGGAATCAAGGACCCTGTGGGTATGTCGGGGGTAAGATTGGAGGGAAGGGTCCATATCGTCACGGGTGCGATTACCTCTGCCCAAAACATCATCAAATGTGCGAATCGAGCAGGGCTCGATGTGGATGACATTGTTTTAGAACAATTGGGTTCGAGTGAAGCGGTCTTGACGCCTGAAGAGAAAGATTTGGGGGTGGCCATCATCGACATCGGAGGGGGGACGACGGATCTGGTCGTCTTTTCAAACGGGTCGATCAAACATACCGCTGTCTTCTTATTAGCCGGAAACCACATCACCAGTGATCTCTCAATGGGGCTTCGGACACCCATGGAGGAAGCGGAGAAGATCAAGATACGGTATGGATGCGCCCTCACCTCATTGGTTCGTAAGGATGAGACGATTGAAGTCCCCAGCGTTGGAGGAAGGAAACCTCGTGTCCTTTCCAGGCAGACCCTGGCAGAGATCATCGAGCCCAGGGTCGAGGAGACCCTTACCTTAGTGCACAATGAGTTATTGAGGATGGGATACGGAAATCTGATTGCTTCCGGTGTGGTCCTCACTGGGGGAAGCGTCATCATGGAAGGGGTTCCTGAGTTGGCTGAACAGATTTTTAATGTACCTGTTCGAAGAGGAAATCCCATCGGTATTGGGGGCTTGGTTGATTTAGTCAACAGCCCTATGTATGCGACCGGAGTAGGTTTGGTTCTCTATGGAAGTCGCAATAAAGCCCAGAGTCGATTAAAGGTGGGTGAGGGGAATATCTTCACCAAGGTCACCCGCCGGATGAAGGAATGGATTGGAGAATTTTTTTAACAATTGAGGAATTGGGGAATTTAGGAATTATTTAATTCGCAATCCCTCAATTCCTAAATTTAGAATTTAATCCTTAAAAAAGGAGGAGGGAAATATGATCGAATTCGACGAGAACAAAAATTTGGCCGCCAAGGTCAAGATCATCGGAATTGGAGGAGGAGGGAATAATGCCCTGAATACCATGATCTCTTATAATCTCTCTGGAGTCGACTTTATTGCAGCCAATACCGATGCTCAGGCACTGGCGGCAAACCTGGCTCCCATCAAATTACAGTTAGGCGCCTCATTGACCAAAGGGTTGGGAGCTGGAGCAAATCCCGAGATAGGGAGAAAGGCCGCTCTGGAGGATGTGGAGAAGATTCGGGAGGCTCTGAAAGGTGCGGACATGGTCTTCATCACGGCCGGATTAGGTGGTGGAACAGGTACCGGCGGGGGACCGGTGATCGCCGAGGTGGCTCGTGAGATGGGCGCTCTTACGGTGGCCATCATAACAAAGCCCTTCCATTTTGAAGGAAAGAAGAGGATGAAACAGGCTGATGAGGGGTTGGCCAATCTGAAGATGACAGCGGATGCCCTGATCACTATTCCGAATCAACGACTTCTCAGCGTCAGCGGAAAGAGCATGACCTTGCTGGAGGCCTTTAAAAGGGCGGATGAGATTCTCTATCATGCAGCCAAAGGGATCTCAGACATCATCGTCGGCCATGGGATCATCAATCTGGACTTTGCGGATGTCCGAACCGTCATGTGTGAAACGGGTATGGCATTGATGGGAACGGGGATCGCTTCCGGTGAAAACCGGTCGATAGAAGCCGCCCAAAGAGCCATCTCAAGCCCTCTCTTGGAAGATATCACCATTGAAGGGGCAAGGGGACTTCTTATCAACATTACTGGAGGCCAGAACATGACACTGAGTGAAATTAATGAGGCCACCACCCTCATCCAAAAGGAAGCCCATGAGGAAGCGAATATTATATGGGGCATGGTGATCGACGAAATGATGAAGGAAGAGCTCCGGGTAACGGTGATCGCCACAGGGTTCGGAAAAATAGAGGAGAAGAGTGCGTCGCGGTTTAAGAAAGTAGCTCCCATTTCTTTCAGCATGAGAGAGAATAAAGACGTTCCTACCTTCATGAGGAGGATGAAGGTTAATGAGCGATTTGATGAATTGAAATTAAAAGAGCCACCGGAATTCTCAGTGGAGGATGAAGATCGCTTTGACATCCCTACGTTTTTAAGGAAACAGGCCGACTGAAAGAACAAGTTATCAGTGGACAGTGGTCAGTCATCAGTCGTAAATGCTAAAATTATCTGCGAAGACTGAAATTTGTTATAATTGATGTCGTAGATCTCTTTTTGACAACCGATTACTGACTACTGACAAAACATGACTTCTTGGAAACTCGTTCAGAAGGCCAAACGCATTCTTGAAAAAGAGAGAGGAGCTGTTCAAAAACCCTGGGGCGGGAAAAAATCGATATGCCTCATCTACCCCAACACCTACCATGTGGGAATGTCCAACCTGGGATTTCAGACTGTTTATCAATGTCTGAACTCGGAAGACGATATCGTCTGTGAAAGAGCCTTCCTCCCCGATTCCGAAGATCTTCGAGAATATACCAATACCCAAACTCCCCTATTTTCATTGGAGTCCCAAAAGCCTCTTTCCAACTTCGATATCATCGCTTTCTCGATCTCCTTTGAAAACGATTTTCTAAATATTCTCACCCTTTTGGACTTAGCTCATATTCCAATAGAGAGTCGGCTTCGTGAAGAAGGATATCCACTGGTGATTGCAGGGGGGGTGGCAGTTTTTTTAAATCCAGAACCCATCAGCAAATTTTTCGACCTCTTTATCATCGGTGAAGCAGAGGAAGTGATCAAAGAATTTTTAGAGGTTTACCGTAACGACTATTCAGAAAAGGGGAGAAGAGAGAAAGATGATTTTTTGAGAAAGGCGGGCAAGGTGGAAGGAATCTATGTCCCGAAGTTTTATCATGTGACCCACACCGAGGATGGAAAGATTGAAGCAATGAAACCCGAGTCCGGATTTTCTCAACATGTTAAAAGAAGATGGGTCAAAGAGATCGATCAATTTCCAACCCGCTCCATTCTTTTTACTCGGGAGACGGAATTTAAAGAGATGGCCTTGGTGGAAGTAAATCGGGGTTGCCCAAGAGGGTGCCGCTTCTGTGCAGCCTGTTTTGTCTATCATCCTTTTCGAAACAGAAGCCTCTCCCTTCTTGAAACTTTATCAAAAGAGGGCCTTACTGAGGAATGCCGAATTGGTCTCACCGGAACTGCAGTCTCTGACTATCCCGATCTTCTCCCATTGTGTCAAAGCATCCTCTCTCAACAAGGGGGAATTTCACTCTCTTCTTTAAGGGTGGATGCCGTCACTCATTCTTTAATCCAATGCCTGAGAAAGAGTGGGGATCGAACGGTGGCTATTGCACCTGAAGCTGGATCCGAAAGGCTTCGAAAGGTGTTGAGGAAAGGTTATACAGATGAAGAGGTATTGAAAGCCGTCGATACATTGGTTGAGAATGGTCTTTATCAGATCAAATGCTATTTTCTCATCGGTCTACCCTCCGAAACCGATGAAGATGTAAAAGCCATTCCTTTGCTTGCAAAAAAAATTCGTCATCAGATTCTCTCAAATCAAAAGAATCAGAGGAGTCGATGGAAGTTGGTCCTCAGTGTCAATCCTTTTATCCCCAAACCCGCCACCCCTTTTCAGTGGGCTCCTTTAGAGGAAGTAAGTGAATTGAAGAGAAAGTTGAAGGTCATTCAGAGAGCACTCAAGGGGGAGAAAGGGATAGAGATGATCCATGACCTTCCTAAATGGGCTTATATTCAGGCTTTGCTTTCAAGAGGAGATCGGAGGGTTGGGAAAATATTAATAGCGACTCATCATTATGAAGGGAATTGGGGTCAAGCTCTTCGGGAGATGAGTATCAACCCAGACTTTTATGTCTACCGGAAGAGGGACTTAGATGAGGTTTTTCCCTGGGATTTCATCGACCACGGAATTTTGAAAGAAAAATTGAAGGAAGAGTATTTAACAGCGATGAAGGAAGCAGGCATAAAAATTTAGAAGACAGTCATCAGTGATCAGTAGGCAGTAAGCAGAAAGTCGTAGGTGGAAGGCAGGAGGCAGAAGATACAGCGCTCAAAGATAATCCCCCTCTTTCCCCCTTTAGAAAAGGGGGATTAAGGGGGATTTGATTCTCGAATCACGAGGGACGATATGAAAACAGAGATCGGTTGTTTTCAAAGCGAAGGGCAGAAGATTTCAGGTGTTTTGCACCTCCCTGATGTTTGGGCTCGTGTTTGTGTGATTGCCTCCCATGGTCTTCTTTCCAGTAAGAATAGCGAAAAGTATATCGCCCTTGGAGAGAGGCTTTCCCGAGAGGGGTTTTCAATGCTTCGCTTCGATTTCAGGGGAATTGGAGAGAGCGAAGGAAGGATCGAAGATGATACGATCAGCAAGAGAATTGCCGACCTCGGTTCAGCCATCTCCTTTATTCGATCCCGTTTAGGTCCGAAAACTCGATTAGGACTGGTAGGTTCAAGCCTTGGCGGATATGTTACTTTGATCAGGGCATCCATGGATAAAAAGATCAAAGCGATCGTCATCTGGGCCACCCCTTTCCATTTGGATGATCTTGGTTCAAAGAAACAGAATGAGGATTATCCTCTCCCCGCAGAAGCCTTTTTTAAGGATCTTCCAAAGCATCGACTCCTTCCCTTATTACCGAAGGTTTCAAACTGCATGGTCATTCATGGAGAAGAAGATGAACTCGTTCCCGTAGATCAGGCCTGGGAGATATTTCATAGTCTGAGTGAACCTAAAGAGATTCATATTATTGAGGGTGCCGACCATCGCCTGACAGAGCCAAAACATCGTCACCGTGCCATGGAACTTACAACAGAATGGTTTAAGAAATATTTGTGAAGTTCGGAGAAATGAGTTCGGAGGATCCCCGGTATTTAAAAATTCGAGATTCCCCATCTGAAGTTGAAAATTTTATTCTTCCCACCAAAGTATTTCAACCCCTATCCAGTTGCTGTAATAGATAGTTACAGGTTAACATTAATTGATGGATAGCATTACTCATACCCTTACAGGCGCGGTCATTGCTAAGGCCATCGACGATGAGAAGATCGGGAATTGGGGGACGATTGCCGGTCTGGCGATGGGATTCTTCCCTGATACCGATTTTGTCCTTGGCCTCATCAACCGCCAATTTTATATTGAATATCACCGGGATTTTACACATTCCTTTTTATTGATCCCTTTTTATGCATTTTTCTTCAGTTGGGTCTTTGTTAAAATCTCAAGGCGTCCCTACTTCTGGAGTTTTTATAAGATCTGTCTCCCTGTACTGATCAGTCATGTCATACTTGACCTTCTAACATCTTATGGGACGATGATTCTCTCTCCTCTCTCTGAACATCGGTTTTCATGGGATCTCGTTTTTATCGTCGATCTCATCCTCTCCGGTATCGTTTTTGTCCCCCTGATAGGGAGCCTTTTCTGGAAAAGGAAGGTTCAGTGGATCTGCCGTGGATCCCTGATCGGCATTACGCTTTACATTCTTTTTTGCTGGACACAGCACAATCATGCAATCCATCTCACAAAGACCTTTGTCCAGAGTCTAAACGAAGAAGTCATCCAGGTGGCTTCGTTACCACAACCCCTATCTCCTTTTCGATGGGCCAATTATGTTGAGACCAAGGATAGAGTCTACCAGGGATTTGTCGATCTTCCCGGGGGGGAGTCCTCTCGGCTTCTTAGGAAACTGACCGGACCTATCTCTGGTGCTCCTTTTCTTGATAGATTTAGAAGATTAGATAGCCTCTTTCAGCCTCCTGAAAAACTCGAGTATCGGTCCTGGCAAAAATTTAACGGTTCTCCGTGGGTGAAAAAGGCACTGGCCACGGATGGTGTTAAATTTTTTTACTGGTTTGCCCGCTTTCCAGTGGTGAAATCAGTGAATTCCAGAGATGGAAGGCACCGGGTGGAGTTTACGGATGTTAGATTCTTCCTTCCTGGTATTCGAATGCCTTTTGTATACTATGTGGAATTTGATGATTCGGGAAATATTCAATCAGAGGGGTTTGTAAGAGATCGGGATTAGGGGTCTGGGGTTAGGGATTGGAAAATATTTTGTTTCTTTGTAGATATCTTTTACCAAATCGATCCCCTTCTGCCAAATATTTAATCTCTAAAATTTTCGATATCTTTTCCCATGGACTTGTTCCCTTCACTAAACCCTAAGCCCCAGCCCCTAACAACTCTTTTACCTCTTTCAAAACACTGGCCATGATCGGGCCAGCCTGACCGTGAATCACCATATCAGCCATGTTATCATAAGGGGTCGGGTCACGGTTGATGATCACTAATTTAGCCCCATTTCGCTTCGCCACTAAGGGCATGGAGGCTGCAGGCTGTACCACCAGAGATGAGCCAATAACGATGAATAGATCGCTTAAGGAAGATCGATGATAAGCCTCTTCGGTTTCTCTTTCCGGCATAGATTGGCCAAAGGAGATGGTAGCAGGTTTAAGGGGTCCACCGCATTCGTCACAACAGGGTGCCTTCACCCCTTTCTTTAATCTTTCCTGGACCTCATCGCGATCGTATCTCTTCCCACAACTCAAA
>Ga0315288_10006533_pt1 | contig 14787 bp, 22 predicted proteins | sample YL17G11_20_MG_FD_203454 | JGI IMG/M metagenome (GOLD analysis project Ga0315288, IMG submission 203454) | Sediment microbial communities from Yellowstone Lake, YNP, Wyoming, USA - YL17G11_20 | ecosystem: Environmental > Aquatic > Freshwater > Lake > Sediment | place: USA: Wyoming | collected... | reverse complement strand
CGTATACCTGTGCGGACCCATGACCGGATGGGAATACGATGATTGTAACGACTGGCGCATTGACGCCAAGAAGCGCCTCGAAGCCTCCGGATACTTCGTCATCAGTCCTCTCCGGGGTAAGGACTATCTACAAGGACATGGTCCGCTCGTCGAGACTAATCAGCAGGGACCCTATTCCACGAATCCGGCCATTAAGCGCCGCGACAAGTGGGACGTGGAACGGTGCGACATTATTCTTGCCAACCTAACTGGGGCCAAGAAAGCCAGCATTGGGTCCTGCTATGAAATGGCATGGGGCGAGGAATTCAACAAATTCGTCCTGGTAGCCCTGGACGAGGACAATCCCCACAACCACGCATTTGTCCTCGAATGTGCAAGCCTGGTTCTTCCGACGTATGAGGAGTGTCTTCAGTATCTCCTCAACGTGGCAAACGCGTAAGGAGGTTGTGTAATGGCCGGTAGTCCCCCGATAATCAAACTCGAAGCCTGGCCGCTCAAAATCGCCGTCTGGGAAAACACGATCACACCGGCAAACGGCAAGTCGTTCAAAACGTACTCCGTCAAGTTGGTCCGCGTCTACATGGACAAGAAGACGAACAAGTGGGAGGAGACGACGGGCCTCTCGGACAAGGATCTCCTGGGCGCCGCGGCGCTCCTCACGGAGGTCTGGCGCACGATCAGCGTGAAGGAGGGGAAAACCTCTGCCGCTGCGGCGCAGCCCGAGTCGTACTCCCCGTCTCGTGACGAAGGCGATCATCCATTCTGACGATTAACAGGACCCACCTCGACTGATCACACTACACCACTCAGTTGTTGAAGGGATTTCAGCGGGTGGGTCCTTTATTCTCTTACAGAGTGGATCACGTACATCAGACAGGAGTAGTTAGGGGCCTTCTCTGTCGTAAATGTAACGCCGCTCTTGGATTGTTTAAAGAATCTCCGGAAATTGTCAGTTCTGCTCTGCAATATCTAACTAAGCATGTTTAAAACAAAGCCCTTCGCACATCAACTCGCTGAATGGGAATCTTCTAAAGACGTTCCATCCAAAGCGTGCTTCTGGCAGCAAGGGACTGGAAAGTCCTGGCTGGCCCTGAACACGGCGGCCCATATGTATCGGACAAACAAGATCAATGCTATGCTCGTAATAGCTCCTCCCGGAGTGACCACGAACTGGACTGTGGACGAAGTTCCAAATCACCTTCCAGATGATGTCCCTGTCCTTTCACACGCCTATGTGACCCAGAGCGCGAAGACGAAATGGCACCGGAACGAAATCCAGGCGCTCCTCGCTTTCGAGGGCCTTTCGTTCCTCGCCATGTCCTACAACGCCTTCATGACCAACGAGGGTAGAAGGACTGCCGAGTCCTTCTTCGCTCGTCGCAAGGTCTTCTACGTCCTCGACGAGTCGCACCGCATAAAGAACCCCGGAGCTAAGCGGACGAAGTCCATCGTCGCCACAGGGCGCCGCACGCCCTACAAGCGGATCCTGACTGGAACGCCGGTCACCAACAAGCCCTTCGACTGCTACTCCCAGATCAAGTTCCTCAACGAGGAGTTCTGGAAGACTCGTGGCTTCGCCTCCTACGAGGCATTCAAGGTCTACTTCGGTAATTGGGAGCAGCGCATCAACGGAGCGACCGGGCAGCGGTTCAACACCGTCGTCTCTTTCAAGAACCTGGAGCAACTCTGTCGAATGGTCGCGGAGATCTCCAGCCGGGTGACGAAGGCGGAAGTGCTGGATCTCCCGGCGAAGGTCTACCAGAAGAGGTATTTCGACCTGTCCGAGGCGCAGAAGACCGCCTACGCCCAGCTCCGGGACGAGTTCCTTCTGTTCCTGGAGAGCGGTGAGACGGTGACCGCCGCCCTCGTCATCGTGCGCCTGCTGCGCCTGCAGCAGATCACCTGCGGATACTTGCCGGTGGACTCGGTGGATGGAGGTCCAGCTCGGCTGGACCGGTTCCCCGAGAATCCACGTCTCGACGAACTGATGGACCTGCTCGAGGACGTTGAGGGCAAGGCGATCATCTTCGCTCGCTTCAGGGCGGACGTGGACCAGGTGATGGAGAAGTTGGGGACGGACGCCGTCAGATACGACGGTGCGGTGGACGACGAAGGGCGCCTGGAAGCGCGCCAGCGCTTTCAGGACCCCGGGTCCGACGTGCGGTACTTCGTCGGCAACCCCGCGGTCGCCGGCGTCGGTCTCACGCTCCACGCCGCCTCGACGGTCGTCTACTACTCGAACTCGTTCGACCTCGAACAGCGACTCCAGAGTGAGGATCGAGCGCACCGCATAGGGACGAAGAAGACCGTCAACTACATCGACCTCATAGCCAAGGGGACCGTCGACGCGAAGATCGTCCGCGCCCTGCGCGAGAAACTCAATATCGCGTCTCAGATCACCGGGGATTCAGCTAAGGAGTGGCTCTAATGTACGACCCCAACGAACGCCTCGACTGCGAAGACGTAGCACATTATTCGGACATGAACCGTCTCTCCCAGCTCGCCGACGAGCTGGCGCGCCGCAAGGCCCGCGTCCTCCTGGTCGAGGCCGAGTTGCGCGAGGCGCAGAAGTCCGTGAAGGACATCGAGGAGGGCACGCTGCCCGCCGTCATGGATGAACTTGGCGTGGCGTCCTTCCAGACGATCAGTGGTTTCCAGATAGAGATCGAGGAGGCGATTCATCCCTCGGTCCTTGTTGACAACCGTCAACGGTTCTTCCACTGGCTGGAGGAGCGCGGCCACGGCGGCTTGATTAAGCGAGCCGTGACGATCGCGTTCAACAAGGAGCAGGGCGAGGCCGCTCGCGCGCTCCAGGATGAGTTGATGGGTCGCGGATACCCGGGCGTGAAGTCAGACGAGTCAGTCCACCCGTCGACTCTGAAGTCCTGGGTAACCCACCGTCTTGAAGACGGCGAAGAGATCCCGGACACGATCGCTCTCAACCCCATTCGAATTGCCAAGATCACGAAGTAGGCATCGTCCGCCTTTTCAGGACGACGCCCCAAGTGTGGGAGGGCGGTAAAGGGTCCCACCGATTTGTAAGGAGGCCACATGGCCGACGAGAACGTTGTCGCGACGGTGGAGGATCAGGGAGGCGCCCTGGCGGTGTACGATTTCGGGTCGGACGCCGGGCGGGGCTTCGAGGACCAGACGTCCGAGGAGTTTCAGCTCCCGTTCATCGCCCTGCTCCAGGACCTGTCCCCGCAGGTCACCGGAGAGGACGGCAAAGGCATCGAAGGCGCAAAGGCCGGGATGTTCCTCAACACGGTGACGAACGACCTGATCGAGAAGTCGTTCGAGTTCACGCCCTCGCACAAGGAGCGGGCCTTCGTCGAGTGGAAGCCGCGGACCGCCGGCGGCGGGTTCGTCTCCCGCTTCCTGCCGGACGATCCGATCGTCGCCAAGGCGCGGAGCGAGTCGAAGGAGTTCGGACAGTACCGGACCCCGGCCGGCAACAACCTCGTCGACACAATCTACCTCTTCGGGATCGTGGACAAGGGCGACGGCAACCTGCAGCAGGCATGCCTGGTCTTCACCTCGACCAAGATGAAGATCTACAAGAAGTGGAACACGGTGGTCAACGCCTTCAGCGTCGTCCTGGCTGACGGCACTCGGCAGCAGCCGCCGCGGTACGCGCACCTGCTGAGGATCTCTTCGAAGCGGGACAAGTCCCCGAAGGGAAGTTTCTACAACGTCGTCGTCGAGCCGGCGCAGGGAGGGATCAAGGACTCGCTACTCCGCCCCAACGATCCTCGCTACCTGGCCGCCAGGTCCCTCGCCGACCTGGTGAAGAAGGGCGTGGCGAAGGTTTCCGAGGCGGTCGAGACCGACAACGACGCGGACGGCCCGTTCTGAGTTAATCCGCCTGGGGTCTGGGTAACCACACGCCAGGCTATTCGACGCCCCGGACAGTGTGCATAGGCCATAGCCGACAAGCACCGAGAGGTGTTGACGCAGCTCTCCGGGGCGCCTTCTCTTACCCACAAGGACTCCTCATGAAGATCTACACCACCGAACACCGTGAGTACACCAGCGTCACCGACGAGGAGATGACGCAGATCATCGTCAGTCTGCGGAAGGACGGCTTCACCCTGGACAAGGTCGAGACATCGCCCTGGCATCGCACCAACGGGCGCGTCGTCGGGACGAAAAAGACGGAAACGACGGTCTGATGTGCTGGTCCCCTCAACAGGCCGCCGCCCTTGATGACGTCGCCGGGTGGTTGCAGACCGACAGCAAGCCGATCTTCTACGTGGCAGGCTACGCCGGGACGGGGAAGACCATGCTGGCTTGCCACCTCGCCAAGCAGGCGGCCGGGAAGGTGCTTTACGCGGCGTTCACCGGGAAGGCGGCGTCCATCATGCGCTCGAAGGGCTGCGCGGGCGCGACCACGATCCACTCGCTGATCTACAAGCCGAAGGATAAAAGCGGGGAGACACTCCGTTTTCTTGAAACAAAACTGGACCGCCTGGAGGCGGAGACCCCGCCAGATCTCGCCAAGATCGAGAACACGAAGCGCCTGGTGGAAGCCGAGAAGCGCCGCGTGCGGCAGCCGGCGTTCCTCCTGAACCCTGACTCAGAGCTGCGCGGAGCCGCTCTGCTCGTCATCGACGAGTGCTCCATGGTCGGGCAGGAAATGGGCCAGCACCTCCTGTCCTTCGACGTGCCGATCCTGGTCCTGGGGGATCCCGCACAGCTCCCACCCGTGGCGTCCGCCGGGTATTTTACCCGGCGTACACCAGACGTCATGCTCACCGAGATCCACCGCCAGGCCGGGGACAATCCGATCATTGACATGGCGACCAGGGTGCGTGAAGGACGCGGCCTCCCCTACGGTGCCTACGGGGAGAGCCGCGTCCTTCGCCAGTCCGAGTTCGACCGGGACGAGGCGATCCAAAGCGGGGCGCAGATCCTGGTGGGGCGCAACGAGACACGAAGACGCGCGAACTCCCGTGTACGGGAGTCGCGTGGCTTCACTGACATATACCCCGTTTCTGGAGACCGGCTCGTGTGTCTGAGGAACGACCACGACATCGGCATCCTGAACGGGACCATCTGGACCGTGACGAAGACCCTTGGCGGCGGGGACCAGACCCGCTACCTGCAGGTCCGCAGCGAGGACGACGTGGAGATCGTCGTGGAGGCGCACGCGGCCCCGTTCCGCGGCGAGGAGGTGCCTATCCACGAGATCCGGGACGCTCAGATGTTCGACTTCGGCTACGCCCTGACGGTCCACAAGGCGCAGGGGTCGCAATGGGACGACGTTGTCCTCATCGACGAGAGCGGCTGCTTCAGGCAGGACGCGGCCTGTTGGCTGTACACCGGATTGACGCGAGCATCTAAACGTGTGACGGTGGTTCGATAGTCCAGATCCGGGACATTTCAAATGTAGGGACCGTCCCTACATTAGAAATTCATAACCTCAATACTTACGTCGTGGAACGGGACGTGCATTGTCGGGATCAACATGGACCTGGATAGCATGACCCTTCCGGAACTCGCAGCCCTCTACAACAGACTGACAGGTAAGAAAGTGAACAAATTTCCCTACAAGATCGTTGCTGTCCAAAAGTGCCGGGAAGCTCTCGTCTTCCATGGTCCGTGTATAGTAGAAAGGGTCCCCTCGCATTACAGGAGTTCCGTCCATGCGGAAGATCTTCTTCCTGGCGTTTCTGACTCTCGGCCTGTCTCTCATGTCCTGTGCTGCGCTCGACGCGCTGCTGATTCCCAAGAAGCCGGGGGGCCAGTCCCAGGCGCAACAGGGAGTCCAGTCGGGTCTGGACCTGGGAGTGATTCCGTCCCCGTGGGGACAGATTCTCCTGGGAGCGTTGAACGTGGTCCAGGCCGGGTACATCGGAATCCGGGGAAAACAGAACGCGACCCAGAAGCAGGAATCCAAGTCGAAGATCGAGGAAATCGAAATGACGATCTCGGACCTGATGAAGACCCTCGCCCAGCAGAAGGAGGAGAGCACGGAGACAGCCACCAGGCACAGGTCGACGATCACGGAACTGACGAAATCCCTCTCCGACAATTTGTCGAAGGCGTTAGATCCGACCTTGTCTCCGTCCGACTCCACCTCACCCCCAGTCGAGTCGACCGAATCCGTTTCCTGATGACGAAAATCCGGGCACACGACGAAGAGGACCTCATCGTACGTGCGCTGGAATATTACGACCGTGCAGTGTGCGCGGCCGTCATAGAGAAGTCCTCGATCGTTGCTCGTCACAGAGACGGGACGATCGAGGACTTGTCCCCGTAGGAAAGGAAAGACATGATCCCCCGCCGTGCGTCCCCGTTTTTCCAGCCCAAGATCCGCGCCGTCGCCGCTCGGCGAGCGGACAAGGTATTCGAAAGCGCCATCGACCAAGGTCTCTCGGCAGCGGATGCCCGGGACATCATGGCTGAGACGTACGCCAAGGCCATTGTCGAGCTTAACGAGGCACATCCGGAGGTAACTCCTGCCAACCCAGGACCGCTGATCGTCGAGGTGATGAAGAAGGACGCGAGGTCGTGACTCTCGTAGAGCCGGCGTCCGTGGCCGACCTGCTCAAGGCCAAGCACTACCTCGGTCCAACCCGGCGGGGGTTCGCCCTACAAGACATGGCTGGGGTCCTGGTCTTCGCGGCACCGACGTCCCGCCGGCTGCCGAAGGAATGGCTGGAGTTGACCCGCTGGTGCATCACCGCGGGGAAAAAGAACGCCGGGTCGCAGCAGTGGGCGCGGGCGGCAAGGTGGCTGAAGCAGAACCGGCAGGAGACGACCGTCGTTTCGTACTCCGACCCGGCGGTCGGCCACACGGGCGCGCTCTACCGTGCCTGCAACTGGGAGTGGGCTCCTACGTGGCTGCGTCTCCGACCTCCGCCTTCTGGGCAGGGGTGCTGGAAAGGCACCAAGCAGGAGTCCGTCAAGGACCGCTGGGTATTCTCTCTCCGCCCGGACGACCGTCGAGGCGTTCTGCTCCAAGTCATGGACAAGAGCATTGTGAAGAGGATGCCGTGGGCAAGTTACCCCGGAAACTACCAGCGATGGAAGAAGGAACAGGCAGCATGATTTCGGACATCAAAGACTCCGGTAAACGTGAGTCGTTCAACACGGGGTCTGTTCGCGACACCCGGGAAGGCAAGGGGCGATTCGACCTACTCCCCCCGACTGTCATGCGGCTCCTCGCAGTCCACTACGAAAAGGGTGCCCTGAAGTACGGCGACCGTAACTGGGAGAAAGGACAACCCCTGAGTCGGACCCTCGATTCCGCCATGCGACACATCAATGAGTATCGCGAGGGGCTTCGAGACGAGCCGCATCTGGTCGCTGCGACCTGGAACCTTATGGCCGCACTGCACACCTTGATCATGATCGAGCGGGGAATACTTCCGGCAAAACTGAACGATATTCCATCGTATCAAACTAAAGAGATCCCTGCGTCCGGTGGACAAGATCAGTCCACCGGTCCAAGTCCGTCGTCTAAAGGACAGGACAACCAGCGACAGGGGAGCGGTACCGCCCCTACTAAGTTGGGAGATGCGGGTTCGAATCCCGCCGGCCAGGGATCCTTATCATGAAGACCTACACCATCGTCTCCGCCATGGCCATCATTTCCCTCATGATCGCCATCTTCATCCGTGGAATCGAGCTGGACACCATTACCGCCCGCATCTGGACGCTGGAGAAGCAGGTCAAGGCGCTGGAACAGCGCGAGAATGACTCCGTGCACGTATTCCGGTCCTTGTTCGAGAAGCACGAGTAATGACCTATCTCCAGCAACCCTTCTGCCCCCCGGCCGCTCCTTGGCGCCCGCCGGCCATGTCGACACTTCCCTCATGGAGCGGTGCCAAACGGGTAGCGATCGACATCGAGACGAATGACAAGGACCTGCTCACTCAAGGCCCCGGCGTCCGCCGCGGGGCGTACATCATTGGCGTCTCATTCGCAATCGAGGGAGGTCCCGCCCACTACCTTCCCTTCCGCCATGAGGGCGGGGACAACCTGCCGGCCGAGGCGGTCCTTCAATACTTGAAGGATCAGGCGGCGGCGTTCAAGGGAGAGCTGGTAGGAGCCAACATTAATTACGACCTCGACTTCCTTGCCGAGGTCGGCATCAACTTCACTCCTCGATTCTTCCGCGACGTGCAGATCGCAGAGCCCCTCCTCGACGAGCTGCAGTTCTCGTATTCCCTGGAGAACATCGCCACTCGTCGGGGGATGAATGCGAAGGACGAACAACTCCTTCGGATCGCGGCCCGTTGCCACGGGCTGGACCCGAAGGCAGAGATGTGGAAGCTGCCGGCGCGGTACATCGGGGCGTACGCCGAGCAGGATGCCCGGCTGCCGCTGTTGATCCTCCGGGAGCAGGAGAAGGGACTCAGGGAGCAGAAACTCGGGTCGATATGGGACCTGGAGAGCCGCGTCCTGCCGATCCTCCTCAAGATGAGGAGGAAAGGGGTGCGGATAAACCTGAAAAAGTTAGACGAGGCAGAGGCGTGGCTGACGAAGGATGAGACCGAGTCTCTGGCGAAGGTGAAGGTGTTGTCCGGCGTCCAACTCGGCTTTGAGGACGTCTGGGACGCCGCGGCACTGGAAAAAGTCCTCGGAGTCGCGGCCCCACGGACCCCGAAAACCGGCAAGCCCTCGGTGAAGAAGGAGTTCCTTGCCGGCCTACAGGGAGATCTTCCTCGTGCATTGGAGCGAGCCCGTAAATTCGACAAGGCCCGGCGTGACTTCATCCGGACGATCCGGGAGCACGCGGTCGGGGATAGAATTCACACTACTTTCAACCAGCTAAAGATGACCCGGGATGACGGGGACGACGCCGGCACTATCACCGGACGGCTGTCGTCAGCGTCACCCAATCTCCAGCAGATCCAGGCACGCGACGAGGAGCTGGGTCCGCTGTGCCGAGGCATCTTCATCCCGGAGGACGGTGAGATATGGGCCTCCATGGACTTCAGTAGTCAAGAACCAAGGGCCACCATCCACTTTGCTGTCAAATCTGGATGTCGAGGCGGCCTGGAAATGGCCGAGCGGTTCCGGAAGGATCCACGGACGGATCTCCATCAAGCTACCGCGGATCTTTGTGGCATCAAGCGCAAGGAGGCCAAGACGATATTCCTCGGACTCGCCTACTCTATGGGTCCGGCGAAGCTGTGCGAGCGCCTCGGTCTCCCAATCGCCGAGGGATATTCGAAACGACTACGGCGCAAGATCCCAGTGGCCGGACCCGAGGGACAGGTGATCCTGGACAAGTTTCACGCCATGGTGCCGTTCCTGAAAGAGTTGTCGGAGAAGGTTCAGGCGGCCGGTGCCCGGCGGGGATACATCCGAACCCTCCTGGGTCGCCGTTGCCGATTTCCGATCGACTCCGAGAAGTCCGACGAGAGACACACCGAGTTCCAGCACCTGTCGAAGGCACTAAATAAATTAGTTCAATCCAGCAGCGCCGACCAGACGAAGGCCGCCATGCTGGCGGTGGACCAGGCTGGATTCTCGATCGGCCTCCAGGTACACGACGAATTGTGTTTGTCGGTACCGTCCAAGGCCGAAGCGGAACAGGTGGCACGTATCATGGAGAACGCTGTCCCCCTCGAAGTCCCGACCGTCGTTGACGTCGAGGTGGGTCCGTCGTGGGGCGAAGCCAAGTCCTGACATGCTCAGACGGGACTCGACAGGACGCGACGACACCAGACACGACAAGACGTAACGAGACGATTCGTTTTAAAAGAAAGGAAGGAGTCCACATGCCCAAACCGTCCGGGAACAAGAGTCGATACGTCCTCGGCAAAGGGGATCTGCGCCGCCCTGCGGCGATCCCCGACGAGGAGTTCGAGGAGCGGTGGAACTTCGCATTTGGCATATCGGAGAAGGTGAAAAAGGCGAAGGCGGATCCCGAGGTGAAGAAGTGAGCGGCGGCTACTACGACTACGTCAGTTTCAAGATCGATGCCGTCGCTGACAGCATCCGTGAAAACGGAGCTGAGCACGCAGCGCCGTCTGCCGTCCGCCGGGCATTCAAGGAGCACCTGAAGAAGGTCGCCGCCGCCTGCCACGCGATCGAGTGGAACGACTCGGGAGACGGGGACCGGGACGAGGAGCGCCTCGTCCGGGAGGTTCTCTCCCCCGGCGCCGTCCTCACCGAGGCGATCGATGCCGCCCAAAAAGCCGCCGCGGCGCTGGCGAGGGAACTGAAGAAAGTGGAGAAGAAGTGAAAGCCACCCTCGAATTCAACATCCCCGAGGAGAACTCCGAATTCCTCCACGCGACGAACGCCGGGCGGTACCTGAGCGCCCTCTGCGAGTTCGACGAGCGCCTGCGTGGGCTCAGGAAGCACGGCGAGGAGAAGACCCTCGCCGAGGACCTCATCCGTGCCTGGTTCGACGCGATCGAGGACGTGGATCTCTATGAATAAGACACTGGAGGAGCGGTTCTGGGAGAAGGTCGACAAGACCCCTGGACACGGTCCGAACGGAGATTGCTGGGTCTGGACCGGGGCTCGAAATCCGAAAGGGTACGGAAATTTCTCATCCAACAAGCGGTTTTTCAAGGCACATCGGCATGCCTGGAGTTTGTTCAATGGGGAAATTCCTAAAAATATTTTCGTCTGTCATCGTTGTGACAATCCCTCCTGCGTGAGACCAGAACATCTCTTTTTAGGAAGCAACCAGGATAACCTGCACGACGCATCGCTTAAAGGGAGAATGTCCTCGTGGCAACGCGCCCAGGGAGAGGCTAACGGAAATTCCCGGATAGACCGACGGGCTGTTCGCGCAATTCGAGAAGCCTTCGAAAACGCATGTTTTTCAGTCAAGCAATTAGCTGACGGATTCAATATAGGTCGCAGCACGGTACTGCACATATTAAACAGGGAGACCTGGAGGCATGTATGAGTTCAGAAAAGGAATTTAGAAAGCGGGTCATCAAGGCCCTCAAGCCTCTCCATGCAATCGCCGTGGAAAATGGCTGCGGCCTCGGGTGTCCTGATATCAACTACGTGAACGGGTGGATCGAATGCAAGAGCATGGACGCCTGGCCCGCAAGGGCGGATACGCCTCTGCAAATCCCTCATTACAGCCAAGACCAGCGTGTCTTTGCGACCATCCGCACCCGAGCCGGCGGAGAAGTATATTTCTTCCTGAAGGTCGGGAATGACTTCTTGTTGTTCGACGGCCTCATGGCCGCTGACCTGGTGGGGAAGCCCGGCGGCACCCAGCAAATGCTCTGGGACAACTGCCTGGTGGGCTGGGAAGGTCATCTCGAAGACAGCGAGTTGCTCGCTGTCATGCGGGGAGACGAGGTCCATCTGGAGCACGGCAAATGAAGAAGATCATTCAACTCGCTGATGGAGGACCCCAGATCACGGCCGAGGTCACGAAGGCCGGGATCTTCGCCATCCACAAGCCGCTTGGAGTCGCCAAGGGTTACGTCATGACACACATTCCTTCAGGAATGTGTGTCATGCTTTTCGACCGCAAGAAAGAAGCCACCGACTTCCGGAAAGAGATCGAGAGCCTGCCTTTCGACCAGATCCGGTGTAGGGTATTCAACCTACTCCAGCCTCAAGTAAGCGTCTAATAAGGCGACAATTGTTGAACAGAATGCGCTCCGGCTCTATCCCTGTCCGTGATTAATAAGGACTTAGAGACTGGCCCGGAGCTTGCTATGTTGGATATTGTGTTGAAAACCCGCACGAACCTGATATTGAAAATCATGTGGTGCCGGTCCAAGGATTGGCGCCGAAATTATGAGTTTCAAGACAAGGACGGGAACCGGTTCTTCACACGGCGTCGTCTTGATTCGCCTCTACATGGACAGGTCGGCGACATGGTAGCCGTGAGGGCAACTATTCATGGAACACGATTAACATATCTTCGGGAACAAGTCCCAGACCAGACTACACTTGACTGGACCGAACCAGCCTTGACTTGCCGAGATAGGACTGGACCAGATATGACAAGACCTGATTTTTATGGGTCATGAGGGGGTGGTAGGATTTAAAAATCGAAGGCAGTTTTTAGGTAGCGACAGAGCCCAAAACATTGTGTTGAGGGCCAGGACGCGGCAAAAAACAAGCCTTAGTTAGGAGTTTTTATGAAAGTCTTTACCGTGCATCTCTCCTCGCAGGACGGTTCCCCCTACCAGTCCGGCAAGCACGTCTGCTCCGACACGGTCTCCGGAGAGTCTCCGGATGCTCGCGAGAAGCGCACCTGGAGCGAGCGGGCGTCCTACGATCTGGCGACCCGGAAGATGTTCATCCCCGGCATCGCTTTCAAGAAGGCGTTGGAGACGGCCGCCTCCTTCCTCAACATGAAGATCCAGGGACAGCGGAACGCTACCTGGAAAAAGCACTTCCTGGCCGGAGTCCAGGTGTTCGAGTCCCTGAGCCTTCCCGTCACCGTCGAGGACGTCGCCGGAAGCTGGGTCTATGTGCCCTCGGACGGCAAGCGCGGAGGAGGAACGCGAGTCATGCGGTGCTTCCCCACCGTCCCCCAGTGGGAAGGAGACGTCAAATTCACCATCCTCGACGACCTCATCACTGAGGAGATCTTCCTGACGCACCTCCAGGCGGCTGGGAACTTCACGGGAGTTGGCGTCTTCCGTCCGGAGAAGGGCGGAAGCCACGGCCGCTTCAAGATCGTTTCCTGCACCAAGACCTACGACGACAACCCGCTGGCGAAGTAAGCATGAACGACCTGTCCTCTTACAAGTCCCCGCCGCCGACGCCCCGCGTCCGCGGGTGCAACAACTCGGTGGCAGATCTGCAGAGGCAGGCCGTCGACACCTCGTCGTTTAAGACCACCGTCCGGGAGAGAGTTCAGCAGACCAATAACCAATGTGCTGCTCTCCCGGACCTCTCTCTTTATACGTCAAAAGCACCTGTGGCCGAGGAGCAGCCGCCGAAGCGAGACTATAGAGGCCGCACTCGGCGCGACCAGATCAGGGAGATGCAGTACATCGACCGACGGACGGGCCAGCCGCCGCTTGGCATCATTGATCGCATTCGGAAGAAACAAGGCGGTCGGTGCGCGATCTGTGGGGACAGGTTTGGGGACTACCGGCGGTCGAGTGAGGACGGGCACCTGTACCAAGTCTTCGACGAGCTGGACCATGACCACGCGACGGGCAAGGCACGCGGCTGCCTTTGCCGTGCGTGCAACACACGTCTACACGTCCGGCTCGAAGGCAGGTGCGAGGTGCTCTCTGAGAAGGAGCAGGCGTACCTGAACAATCCTCCGGCTGGGGGCGAAGAAATTTACGAGACGTGACTCGACGCGACCTGATAGGGCCGGGTCTGACGCGACACGACATGACTCGACTCGACAAGACAAGACCTGCTTCGTTCATGGGGGCAAGAATTTACCCGACGCGGCGCGACAGGACTCGACGCGACTTGACGCGACACGACTTGACTCGACAAGACAAGACCTGCTTCGTTCATGGGGGCAAGAATTTACCCGACGCGGCGCGACAGGACTCGACGCGACTCAACAAGACGCGACTTTTTACTCATGACCCCGTGGTACAGTAGTCTCAATCACCCCTCAACCGCGGCCACGCGCCGCAGAAGGACCCCTCACATGCTCGTCTTCGACGTCCTATTCGTAATCGCCTGTTTCGTATTGCTCGTCATGTCCGTCCACATCCTCTCCGACCGAGCGGAGCGGTGCCGCTCGTTAGCACTCGACCGAGCGGCGCAGGCCAAGAACCTTGGGGAGGAGCTTCAGATCTGTCAGGACATCGCCAACAGCGTCCCGGGCTGGCAGACCCGGGCGGACCTCTACTCCGAAGCCGCTCGCGCCGTGCGTGCGCTGCGGAACCAGTTCGAGTCGATCACCGTCGCCGATCCGGAGGAGATCCGCGCCATGCAGGATCAGCTCTCTAAGGTGACGGAGGAGCGGGACGAGCTTGCGAAGTCACGATCCCAGCTCCAGGACATGGTAGAGGTCCAGCGGCAGATCATCCGAAAAGCAGACGCGGACATCAATCACGCCTTCAATGAGCGAGATGAGAAGTCGGCCAGGGTCGCCGGCCTGGAGGCGCAGGTTGAGCAACTTTCGAAGTCCTGCGATGGCCTCGCCGAGCAACTCAACGCCTCCCGCAAGGTCGCCGACGACCTGCGCGTGGCGGCGGAGAAGGGACGTGCCCCTCTCTACGACGTCGTCCTCCGCAGTCGCAAGGAGGGATCCGTGATTCCCCTCATCAAGGAGGTGAGGTCCTACTTCAGTCTGGGCCTGAAGGAGGCCAAGGATCTGGTCGACAACATGCCCTCGTTCCTGGGACAAGGTGTGACGGGGATCACCGCCCAATCCATCAAGTGTCGCTTCGAGGCGGCCGGCGGAATCGTCACGGTAAGGAAGGTGAAGTGATCATGGCCCGCGAGAAGGTCCTCATCATACACGCCGGACCAGAGACATATATCCGTCGGTATTGGCAGGATGTACTCGACGCCGAAGAGATCCCGCTCATTTCCTACTTCTTCGACGATATCGAGACGAACGTCCGACTCATGACAATGTGCGATTCTGTCCGCATTTGCACAGTGGCCTGTGTGATTGAACCCCAAGATATCGAACTTCTCAGGCGAATTGCCCGAGGACTTAGCAAGCCGATCGAGGAAGTTCTCTATACTCAGGAGGACTTCCTGTGAGATCTCCGGCTGAGCAACACCGAATCGCCCGTGAGATCGCCAGTGCCTGGGAGCGTCAAGTCCGCGTCCTGGAACTTGACGAAGACCTCGGTACCGTCCTGGCGACCGCTGTCGGCCTGATGGTGGGCCGAATGACGCTCGATCCTCTGG
>Ga0315288_10006531_pt1 | contig 14789 bp, 10 predicted proteins | sample YL17G11_20_MG_FD_203454 | JGI IMG/M metagenome (GOLD analysis project Ga0315288, IMG submission 203454) | Sediment microbial communities from Yellowstone Lake, YNP, Wyoming, USA - YL17G11_20 | ecosystem: Environmental > Aquatic > Freshwater > Lake > Sediment | place: USA: Wyoming | collected... | reverse complement strand
AAAGCCGGGTTCTGCTACGCGACGGCACCGCTTGCCGGTATGGCCGAGTCGCGCGGGATTCGGTTCCCGGCAAGCGCGCAGGTTCTGCCCAATCCGTCCTCGGGTTCGGTGCGCATCACCGCCCCCGGGATGTCCGAAGCGATTATCTACGACCGGGCCGGTCGTGTCGTCACGCGGCTGCTCGGTCGGGGAGAGGTAGTCTGGGACGGCCGGGATGCAGCCGGCAGTCCGGTCGGGACAGGTGTCTACTACTGCCGCGTCCGGCGCGCCGATGCGCCCGCAGCCGAGCGGCCAGTGCGCCTGGTCCGGTGCCGTTGAGCCGGGCGGACAAGACCGAGAACAGCTTGCAGCCGACAGCTAACGGCTGACAGCGCCACACGAGTGAGTAGTGAGTAGGGAGTAGTGAGTAAACTGGAATCGGACGAAGAACGAGGAGCGACAAGACGCGCCCGGGCGGGCGATGAATCGCTGCGCGCGAACGGAAGACAGAACCTGATTGCCTTCTGTGGTCTGTACTGCGGCGCGTGCAGTTTCCGGGTTGCGGCCCAGGATAACGACCGGGGACATCTGCGTAACATGCCGGCCAAATACGACGAGTACCGGGACGCGCCGATGGAGGTCTGCCCGGGCTGCCGACAAGAAAGTCAGGACGGCCAGTGCGCGATTCGTGACTGCGCCCGGAGGCATGGCCTGACCCACTGCGGTCAGTGCTGCAACTTTCCCTGTTCCCGGATTCGCAGTTTCAATGACGATGGCGTGCCGCATCACGCCGCGGCAATCAGCAACCTGACTCGTCTCGCCGAGGTCGGCGAGGAGGCATGGCTCCGGGAACAGGAGCAACGCTGGACATGCGCCTGCGGCGCCCGACTTTCATGGTATCGGAAGGAGTGCGGCCTTTGCGGGAACAAGCCAGCGGCCAACTGAGAACGCGGAGCGATGAACGATGAGCGCAGCGAATAGTGAGTGGTGAGTAGAGAGTAGTGAGTAGACGGCAAGCCAGAAAGGATTGCAGTGTCGTTTCACTCGCAAAAGACGCGGGGCGGGACCGAGACGGATGGAAGGAGCGCGGTGAAGAACATTGAATGCACTGTTTACATCACGACCAGACGCGGCCGGACATGGAAATACCGCAGAGAGAAGGACGGCTGGACCCAAACCGGGCCAACCGGTACCGTCCACTCGCTGACCGCCGAGCAGCTGCTATCTCACATCCTGCCACCTCTGGCCGCCGGGAATCGGAGTTCGGTCAGCGTCAGGGTGGAATCGGACAGAAAAGGAGAGCAGGGGCATTGAGGCGGAGTTCAGAATGCAGAATGCAAAATGCAGAATGCAAATTGCGCGGCGGGTCCACCCGTCGCTTTGCTGCGCAAACAGGCGCAGGAATGGACGATTCGGGACAGTCAGAGCGAATCCGGAAGGCCGGATTGGGCTTGAAACCGGCGTGGCACGGGATATGCACCATCCCAGGGCATGAGACGGACCGAAACCAGACAAACTACGGGACAGAAACCCGAAGGAGGTAATCCATGAGACGTCTGTCAGCCTTCATCCTCGTTCTGTGCAGTGTGAGTTTCCTGTTTGCCGACCCGGGCGCCATCGCCGGCACGGTGATTGACCGGAGTACGGGAAATCCGATTGGCCAGGCTGCGGTTGTTGCCCGAGGCGATAGCGGACGTGGCGCGGCCCGGACCGATGACCGGGGAAACTATGAAATCACCGGCCTGCGGCCCGGCAACTACCGGGTTGCGGCCGAGGCCGCCGGATTCCAACGCGGCAGCTATCCCGAGGCGGTCGTGGTTCGATCAGGCCAGACCGTGCCGGGCATCATCGTGCGGCTCGTCCCGGAACAGGGCGCGCGGCGCGGCGGAATTGCCGGCCGGGTGACCGACCTCAGGACCGGCGAGCCGATTCCCAGGGCGCTGGTTGCGGCCCAGGGCCGGGCCGGAAAGTTCCGGGCCGGGACCGACCGGCATGGCGAATACCTGCTGCTCGGACTTGAACCCGGCGACTACCGAGTGACAGCCAGAGCCCGGCACCACTTTGTCCAGAGCTATCCGGAAGCGGTTACCGTGCGCGCCGGTGAGGTGACCCGCGGCATCAATTTCGCACTCGCCCCCAAGCCTCGCAAGGGCGCGATTGTCGGACAGGTGGTTGACGCCCGGACCCGGGAACCGATTCGCGGCGCACTCATCATCGCCCGGGGCGACGATGCCCGGTACCGGGGCTACACCGATGCCCGGGGCGTGTATCGCCTGGGCGGAATGAAGCCGGGCCGGTACCAGGTGAGCGCCATGAAGCGCGGTTACCTGCCCGAGAGATTCCCGCGCCTCGTGCCGGTGCTGCCTGGCGAAGCGACCAAGGGGATTGACTTCCGGCTGCATCGGAGCAACGTGAAAGACAGCTAGGAGTCGCCATTCTTCGACAACCGAGGGCGGCGCGGGCCGCCCTCGGGCTTGAGAGAAATCCGAAGCACGAACCTCGAATGTCGAAACAAATCCCAATGACCTAAGCTCAAATGCCCAAGGGAAGCCGGGTTTTGGATTTGGCTGTTTTGAGCTTGTTTCGGATTTCGGTATTCGGATTTCGAGTTTCGCTTCGTGTCTTGGTGCCTTTGTGTTTAGATTCCATCTCGGGATTCTTCGGGCCCCGAAACCTTTTGACTCTCGGGCGCGGCTCGACTATACTGCATTCGTGACCGAGCGCAGGGAACTGTCATGAGGCGATTCACATTCTGGGCCGTCGCGCTGGCCGTGCTGGTCATCGTCCTGTTCAATATCCAAGGCTGGCTGATTCTCGCCCGGACCGGCCGGGAACTCGGCCGGGAACTCGGGGATCGGCTCCAGACCGTGGCAGTCATGCTGTCGCATGCCCTGGCGGCAGAGGATGCAGATGTTGCCGAGGCGGATTCTCCCCTGTTGACCGACGTGATGCGCGAGAACGGGCTGCTCAACGTGTTCATCGTCAATGAAAACCTCGAGTATCTGGCTAATGCGCGGGACCCGACCCGGGTCGGGTCCAATGACCCGGCACTCGAACTCGATGCCGCCGAGATACTGTCGGCGTTCTCCGGGCTGCCCATGCGGTCCCAACTCTACGGCGCGGGCGGCACCTACCTGGCCAGTGCCTATGCTCCCATGGAGACCCCGGACGGACTCGTCACTGCGGTCATCGGCGTTGAAGCCGACGCCCGATTCTTCTCGGCAATCCATGGATTCCGGAATTCGATGCTGCTGATCAACGTCCTGAGTCTCATCGCTATCCTGGCTACGGTGCTGGTTTCGGTGAGCCTGGTCCGCCATGCCCTGCGGGTCGAGCAGGCTGCGGCGCGCGCCAACACCCTGGCGATGATGGGCCAGATGTCCGGCGCGGTGGCGCACGAAATCAAGAATCCGCTGGGCATCATCCGCGCGGCGGCAGAGCGTCTCCAGCGCCGGTATGACCCGGCGCCGGCTGAACTGGACTATATCAAACAGGAAGTCGACCGACTGAACCGGATTGTGACGAAATACCTGAAGGTCGGTGCCGCGCGGGAAGAGGATGTTGAGCAGGTGGACCCGGGCGAGTTGATTCGCGATGTACTGGGGAGCGTGGAGCACGAAGCCACAGCGAAGAGCATCCGGGTTGAAGCCCAACTGGACGGGCTGCCCGGGGTGCGAGGTAGCCGGCTCGAACTGCGACAGGTCTTTCTCAACCTCGTGCTAAACGCAATCCAAGCCCAGCCGGACGGGGGCACCATCCGCATCGCCGGTCGCGCAAGCGGCCCGCGGGTGGTTATTGAAGTCGCCGACCAGGGGCCGGGAATTCCGAAGTCTGAGCTGGGGCAGGTGTTTGAGCCATTCTTCACGACCCGGGAGAAAGGGAGCGGACTGGGGTTGTTCGTCGTGCGGCGCATTGTCGAAGCGCACGGCGGCAAGGTCGGTATCCAGAGCGAGCCCGGGAAGGGCACGAGAGTGGAAGTAGTCCTACCGAAAGCTGAAATCAGAGGTCAGAAGGCAGAAGTCAGAATGCAGAACGCAGAAAGTCGAACTCGCAATGAAGATACTGGTAGTTGACGACGAGGAGAAATTCGCCCGGATGGTCGGTGCGCACCTGACCGATGCCGGTCACGAGGCGACCGTGGTCACGAGCGGCACCGCCGCGCTGAAGGTGCTGGAGCTGGACCGGTTCGACGTCGTGCTTACCGACTTGAAGATGGTCCCGGTAAGCGGCCTGGAAGTCCTGGATGCAGTCAAAGCCCGGCACGCCGAGACCGAAGTCGTGCTGCTGACCGCCTACGGCGCAGTCGAGACCGCAGTGGCGGCGATCAAGCGCGGCGCGTACGACTTTCTGCAGAAGCCGACAAGCCTGGATGAGGTGGTGCTCCTGATGTCCCGGATTGACGAAAAGCAGCGGCTGGAGCAGGAGAATCTCGCGCTGAAGCAGGAACTCGCCGGCGCCCGCCAGTTGTCGGAGATGGCCGGGGAGAGCGAGGCCCTGAACAAGGTGCGCGAACTCGCGGCCAAGGTGGCGCCGAGCGATGCTTCCGTGCTGATACTGGGCGAAAGCGGAGTCGGGAAGGAGCTCGTCGCCCGGCTTATCCACCGCCTGAGTCCGCGCGCCGGCCGGCCGTTCGTTACGGTGCATGCCGCGGCGCTGCCCGAGACACTGCTGGAAAGCGAGTTGTTCGGGTATGAGAAGGGCGCATTCACCGGCGCGAACGAACGGAAGCCGGGCCGGCTGGAACTCGCCGCAGGCGGGACGCTGTTCCTGGATGAAATCGGCGAGATTACGCCCGCGCTGCAGGTGAAGCTGCTGCGTTTCATGCAGGAAAAGACCTTCACTCATCTCGGCGGGTCTGAGACCGTAAAGGTGGACGCCCGGATTGTCGCGGCCACGAACCGGGACCTGACCGAAGAAATCCGCACCGGCCGGTTCCGCGAAGACCTGTACTATCGGCTGGCAGTGTTTCCGATTCAGGTGCCGGCGCTGAGAGAGCGGCGCAACGATATCCCGTTGCTGGCGCGGCACATTCTGCAGCGGCTGGGAACCAAGGCCGAGCCGTCGCGGCAGGTACTGGAGTTGCTGGCGGACTACGACTGGCCCGGGAATGTCCGCGAGTTGGAGAATGTCCTGGAGCGGGCGAAGATTCTCTCGGGCGGACAGGAAATCGAGCCGCAACACATTCAGTTGCCCGAGGCGGTCCTGGTTCGGCCCGGGACTGCGCCTCAGGCACGGCAGTCGCTGTTCGACGTGGAGAAGCAGATGCTGGAAGATGCCCTGCGCCGGGCCGCGGGAAACAAGAGCAAAGCGGCGAAGCTGCTGGGAATCACGCGGCGAATGCTGTATACCAAGCTGGAGAAATTCGGGATAGAGTACACTGAAGAGAATGGCGAATGACAACTGGAGAAGACGAACATCCAATGTCGAATACCGAACATCGAATACCGAAAAGCGAACATCGGATGTCGGGACGGAGAGCATCTTTGGACTCTAGTCTCTTCCTTGCCGTTGTGGTCGTTGTGTCGTTGTGGTGAGTCGGTCGCTTTGCGCGGTTCGTGCCAGAGGTGTGCAGAACTGCACACTTTTCGGTTGCCCGGGCGCGGATTTCAAGCTCGGCCGGCGCTGGCACAGGTAGTGCACTGAACAAGGCACCATGAGAAAGCTTATCATTCTATTTGCGGCACTGCTTGCGACGGGGCTTGCCCAGACTGCGGAGAAGGTCGAGTACGAACTGGGCCAGACCGACCGGGTGATTGAAAACGTCCGGCCCAAGGTCGAGGCGTCCGGTAATGAGCGGGCGCAGAACGTCCTGAATAGCGCGCTACAGACCCAGTCCTCGGCTTGGGACGCATTCCGGGAACGGGCTTTGCGCCGGGCGCTGGGCCTGACGCTTACGGCCCGGGCCCAAGCCAAGCAGGCATTCGCCCTGGTCGAGCTTAACCCGGACCGGGTGCGGGCGGAACTCGGGCGGACCGACGAGGTGCTGAGTGAACTCGGGCCGGTGGTTCGGCGCTCGGAAGAACCCAAGCTGCGCGAGCTGTGGCGCATGGCGCAGAGCGAGCAGGCCACGGCCCGGCAGGAATTCGACCGCCAGCACTACCGGCTGGCGCTGAAGTTCACGTTTGCCGCCCGGTTGCATGCCTGGGCCGCGTTCAAACTGGTGCGGCGCAACGCGGACCCGGAGAAACTGAAGGCCGAACTGGACCGGACCGACGACCTGCTTGAGCGCGTGAAGGAACCGGTGGAGGCGAGCGGCAACGAACGGGCACGGCAACTGCTGCATAAGGCCGGGAACTGGCAGGAACAGGCTCGCACGGCATTCGGCAACCGGCTGTGGGGCCAGGCGCTGAAGTTCACGCTGGCGGCCCGGGACCTGGCGCTGCGCGCATGGGAACTGGCGCGGGGGAGCACGACCCAGCCGCTGGTGGAACGGGCGCTGGGCGAGACCGACCAGTTGCTTGACGCCTGGTCGGACGAACTGCGCCAGTCGGACCAGACCCAGGTGACGACTCTGCTGGACCAGGCGATTGACCAGCAGGCCCGCGCGCGCCAGGCGTTCTACGACCGGGACCTCAAGACCGCGCTACAGGCGACCACGCTTGCCCGCAAGTTACTGAACCGGGCGTTGGAAGCGGTAAACAGCGACCAGTAGCGCACGCTTTACGCTTTACGCCCTACGCATGACGCCGAACACCCGCGGTTCCCTAATTGCGCGACAAAGATCCACCGCACGCCCGGGGAGTTCAAATCACAGATCACAGATTACAGATTACAGAGGTCAAAATGCTTCGGTTCAGTTTGCTCTCTGCAATTTGATATTTGCACTTTGAAATCCCATTCCTCGTCGCACGTTCCTCGTGTTTCCATCTTGGATCTTGCGTGGCTGTTGGTGATTCCCGGCTGTCTGCTCGCCGAGTTCTCTTCGGAGATCGGACTGGGCGGAGACTACACCAACCAGCGCTATTCGGCGCTGGTTCTGGACACCTTGACCCGGGATACGACCGCCCGCGAGACCGAGGGGCGGAGTTTCTGGAGCGTGAACCTGAACCAGGAGTGGGACCGGACTCGGCTCGACGCGGCAAACAACCTGAGTCTCTCCACGCTTTCGGTACGCGACCTGCTCGACCTCGAGCTTGAACAGGACCTTGCGGCGAGTCTGCGACTGAAGGTCGGGGGCGAAGGTGAACTGCGCTGGTATCACCGCGCGCTGCCGGTAGCCGAGGATAGTGGATTTCAGCGGAACTACCTGAACAACGCGGGCCGGGTGGAACTCGAGTGGCAGCCCTCGGACCGATTTGAAGTTCGGCTCAAGGAACGGCTCGAGAACCAGCACTACACCGCGCCGGACAGCCTGTACTACGACTATCTGCTGAACCGGGCCGGGATCGCGGCCGGGCTGGAGCTGGGCACGCTGAGCTCGCTGGATGCCGGCTATGACTGGTCAGCACGCCGGGCCAGCGGCGTGGACAGTCAGGACTACCAGGACCACAGCCTGCGGCTCGAATACAGCGGCTTTCCGGGCGCAGGCTGGCAGGTCAGGCTGGCCGCGGATGCGAGCCGGCGAAGCTACGGCGACCCGAAGCGCAGTTTTCGCGAGGGCTGTCCGGGTGTGAGCCTGGGCCATGACTTCAACAGCGCGGTCTCGGCCACAGTCGAGGATGAACTGCGCCTGACCTGGTACGACGCCCCGGACCTTGTGTACCGGAATCAGGCTCTGAACACGCTGGGGCTGAACGTCGAACTGCGCCCGACCTCCGAGATCACGCTGCGGCTCGGGCCGGCATGGGAGAGCGAGCGCGGTCTGCAGGGAACCGCACCGGAAGACTACCGGGAAACCGCACTCAAGGCCGGGTTCGAATTCATGAAGCCGGGCCGGTTGTGGATTTCGCTGGATGACCGGCTCGGAATCCGGCGCTACCTGCAGGGGGACTCGAGCTACCAGACAAACTACGGGTTCAACGAACTGGACGCGACGCTGAACTGGACCCTGCTCACGACCCGGGTCGGTTCACTGGTACTGGACGGCACCGCGAGTATCGCGCCGGAATGGCACGCCGACCAGACCGACGACCTGGCGGTGAGCACGTACACGCTGCAGCTCAAATTCGCGTTCTGAACCCGCACCGCTGACCGCCCAGCGCCAACCGCCAAGAGGCAAATACACACGAAGAGGGGAAGTCAAATTGCAGATTACAGCGTCGCTGCCTGCAATTTGCAGTTTGATATTCGCATTTTGAAATTCCCTTCGTCATTTGGTGTCCCTGGTGTTTCTATTCCGGATTCGTTCCCGGCCCGCTCAACTTGACTTCACGGCCGACGCCTCCTATCCTTAGTCCGTGGCCAAGGTAGGAATCTTCGGCGCGACCGGGCTGGTCGGCGGAACCGTGCTCCGGGTTCTGGAGGAACGCGGCTTCCCGATAGAATCGCTCAGGCTCTTTGCCTCGGAGCGCAGCGTCGGCGCGAAATACGTTTTCCGGGACCGGGAATACGAAGTTGAGGCCCTGGAGCATGCTTCCTTCGACGGACTGGATGTCGTCTTCTCGGCGCTGGATGATGCGCTGACCCACAAGTACGTGCCCCGGGCGATGAAACACTGCCTGGTCGTAGACAAGTCGTCAACCTATCGCCTGAAAGACGATGTGCCGCTGGTCGTGCCGGAAGTCAATCCGGAGTGTATTGCCGGGCACAAGAACCTGATTGCCACCCCGAATTGCACGACGATTCCACTGGTCGTGGCGCTGGCGCCACTGCACTGCGCGTTCGGCCTGAAACGTGTGGTGTTCGCCAGCTACCAGTCCGCTTCGGGCGCGGGCCGGGATGCGCTGGAGGAGCTCCAGTACGAGACTGAGTTCGTCGCGCTGCGTAGGCCAGTGGAGCGGCCGGACGACAGTCCGTTCCCGGCACAGCTCGCGGGCAACGTGATTCCCCAGGCCGGCAAGTTCCAGCACGATGGTTTCACCACCGAGGAGCACAAGACAATTCACGAAACCCGCAAGATCATGGGCCTGCCCGAACTGCCGGTCGCCGCGACGTGCGTCCGGGTGCCGGTGGCGGTCGGGCACTGCCTGGCGGTGCTGGCCGAATTCGAGAAGCCGGCCGCCCCGGGCAAGGTCGCGGACGCGCTGAAACACGCCGCAGGCGTGAAATTGATGGACCATGACCGGTATCCGACGCCGGTCGAGGTCCAGGACAAAGACGAGGTATTTGTCGGGAGAATCCGCAAAGACCCTTCAAGCGAGAACGGCATTCTGCTCTGGATTGCGACCGACAATCTGCGCAAAGGCGCGGCGACCAACGCGGTCCAGATTGCGGAACTGGCATTGAAGATAGGCAGCTAACCGCCAAGGCGCCAGGAGCGCGAAGGCCCACAAGGAGAGAATGCACAACATGAGAAAAAGTTTCGTATTGACTTCGCTACTGCTGGTCGTCGCCGCGCTGGCCTATGGCCGCGCGCCGAATCCAGAGCACAAGACCGTCCGGGCGGGCTGGCTGATGCCGCCGCAGGATAACCATGATTCCGCCCATGCCTATGACGTCCGGTTCTATCGGATTGACATGAACCTGCCAATGACCTCAGGCGCGATGCGGGCGCACGAGCAGATTGTCGTGACCAGCCAGCGGGCCGGACTGGATTCGGTCGTGTTGCACATGGCCAGCCTGACCTGCGACTCGGTGCGAATCGCCGGCGCGCCGGCGACGTTCACCGCGCCCTCGGGCCGCCTGGTCATCAACCTGGACCGGGCGTACAACCCGGGCGAATCGCTGGCAATTGACATCTATTATCACCGGGTCTCGGGCAGCTACGGTTTCTACTGGTACAGCCGCGGTTCGACCGGATATCACGTGCTCTGCTACACGACGACCGAGCCGGCAGATTCGCGGTACTGGTTCCCGTGCTTCGATGAGCCGTGGGACAAGGCCGAGCAGGGCTGCGCGCTCAATCTCACCGTGCCCGAAACGCTGTCGGCCTGCGCCAACGGCCTGCTCGACAGCGTCACAGCCAATACCGGCGCCCACACCAAGACCTTCTGGTGGAGCGAGCGCCACCCGATTCCCACTTATCTGATGACCTTCGGCGTGTCGAAGTGGGCCAGCTTCAAACAGTGGTTCGCGCTGAGCCCGACCGAGTCAACCTACATCTGGAACTTCTTCTGGCCCGAAGACTCGCTGGATGCAGTGGCCGCGTTCGCCCACAACCTGGACATGATGAGCTTCTTCTCGGACTCGCTCCGGTACGGCCGATACCCGTTTGAGAAATACGGGATGTTCGAGGCCTATCCGTTTCAGTGGGGCGGAATGGAGAACCAGACCATGACCACAATTCACAACTACTGGGTCGTCTACGGCGACGACGGCGGCATCGCCCACGAGATGGCGCACATGTGGTGGGGCGACATGGTCACCTGCCTGGACTGGCGCAATATCTGGCTTAACGAGGGATTCGCAACGTATTCCGACGAGCTCTACGACTATCACCAGAACGGCCGGACCTCGTTCATCGCGCTGATTACCGACCGCGCCCAGAGCTACTTCGATGAGGAGGCCGGGGACCTGCACCCGATCTACAATCCGCCCTATCCCGACCACCTTTTCGACTGGGGCCACTCCTACATCAAGGGCGCCTGGTTGCAGCACATGATGCGCTATGTCCTGAACGACACGATTTTCGACCAGCCCGGGCTCTTCTTCCGGGCACTGAGAGCCTACGGCGACAGCTTCAAGTACGGTGTCGCGAACACCGACGACTATTGCCGGATTCACGAGCAGGTAACCGGGCAGGAACTGAACTGGTTCTTCGATGAGTGGGTCTATCAGGCCGGGTATCCGCAGTACACCATCAACTGGAGTTCGGTCCCCTCTGGCGGCAATTACCTGGTGCGGATGCAGATTGCCCAGAACAACGGCGCCCAGGCCCCGGCCTGCTTCCACATGCCGCTGCAGGTGAATATCCGCAAGGCCAACGGCGATACGCTAGTGACGATCCCGATTGCCAGTAACCCGCAGGAAGCGTCATTCCTGGTTTCGGCGAACGCGACTTCGCTGGTCTCGGACCCAGGCCAGTGGGTTCTGGACAAGACCACACTCTATGTCGGAGTCGAGAACGCCACCGCGCCGGAACTGGCGCAACCGCTTGCGGCAACGCCCAGTGTTGTGCGCAACGCGGGCAGCATCCGCTACACCGTGGGCCGGCCGGGGAAGGTCTTGCTTGAGATTGTTGACGCTGCGGGCCGGGTTGTGAATACGCTGGTTTCGGGTCAACCCGGACTGGGTACACACCACGTCACGTGGAACGCTGGGAATGCCGTGCCCGGAGTCTATTTCTGCCGCTTGACGACGCCGGACCGTAGCGAACAGGTGAAGCTGGTAGTCGCACAGTAGCGATGCGGTATCGCGGCGTCCGCGCTTTCGCGGCAGGCTGGGGCCTGCTCGCAGCACTGTGCGCGCTGGCGGCAGCGCAGGGCATCGACGGGCCGATTGAACGGCGGCCGGCTTTCCCCGGGCTGGAGCCGCCGGGGATTTGCGCCGAATCATCTCACTCCTTTGATGTCCGGCACTACCAGATTGACCTTGTGCTGCCGATGACCTCGGAAGCAGCGGACGGGCATGTGCGGATGACCTTCGCCAGCCGCGTGCCGCTACTCGACAGTGTCGGGCTGATGATGGACAGCCTGGTCTGCGATTCGGCTAAGCAGGGAGGGACACTACTGGTTTTCCAACGCCCGACCGGCGGGCTTGCGATAGCCCTCAACCCGCCGATAGCGCAGGGCGAATCCGCGGCAATCGACCTCTGGTATCACCGGCGGGACGCAACCCCGAATCTCCCAAATCGCGGGTTCTACTGGTATCCGCTACAGAATCCGCGTCCGGCGCTGGCATTCTCCTGCGCTGCGCCGTACGACGCGCGATTCTGGTTCCCCGGCTTCGACGAGCCGTTTGACAAGGCCGAGCAGGGCTGCGCCATCAACGTGACCATCCCGGATACGTTTTCGGTCTGCGCCAACGGCCTGCTCGACTCAGTGCATACCGACAGCTTGGCGCACACCGCAACGTATTTCTGGACCCATCGGTTTCCGATTGCGACCTATCTGATGGTCTTCGCGGCATCCAAGTGGGTGCGCTACGTTCAGGAGTTCCATCCGCAGCAGCCGGATTCGGTGATTGTCTGGAGCTATTGCTGTCCCGAGGATACTATCTGGGTGCACGACAACTTGCGCAACCTGCCGGACATGATTGAGTTCTACACCGATACGCTGCGTTTCGGCCGTTACCCGTTCGAGCGCTACGGACATGTCTATTGCACCGGCTTTCCCTGGGGCGGGATGGAGAACCAGACCCTGACGATGCTCGCGCTGGGCGCGGTGAATGACGTTACGGTGAGCCACGAACTTTCGCACATGTGGTGGGGCGACATGGTCACCTGCGTTGACTACCGGAACGTCTGGCTGAACGAGGGCTTCGCGACTTACTGGGACGCCCAGTACACCGAGCACAAGTCCGGTCACGCATTGTTCCTCAGCACGATGAACGGCCGGGCATCCAGCTACTTCGCGGAAGACGCCGGGCACCGGTTCGCAACCTATGCGCCGGCGATACAGGATGTCTATGCCTGGGGCACGATTTACTGCAAGGGTTCCTGGTTGCAGCACATGCTGCGCTACGTCGAGGGCGACACCGTCTTCAGCCAGCCCGGCGTTTTCTATCGCGCGCTCCGGGCGTATGGCGACAGTTTCAAATACCAGGGGGCAAGCTCCGCGGACTGGCAGCGGATTCAAGAGCGCTTCAGCGGACTGGACCTGAGCTGGTTCTTCGACGAATGGCTGTACCAGGCCGGGTATCCGCAGTACCGGCTGGCGTGGTCGGTCGAAACCATCGGTCCGGACTTCCGAGTCATCACGAACCTGTCGCAGAACAATGGCAATCTCGCGCCGCCGGTATTTCACATGCCGGTGCAACTCAAGTTCCGCAAGGCCGGGCAGGACTCACTGGTTGTGCTGGCGGTAGACACCAGCCCGCAGATAGATACTTTCTTTCTGCCCTACCGTCCGGACAGCATATCGTTCGACCCGGGCAAGTGGATACTCAAGAAGATTACGGTGAGCGGAGTAGAAGAGCGGTTCATCGAGCACCCAGACCCTGAGCTTGAGATATCGGGTTCTTCATTTGTCCGCAATGCGGCGCAGTTCACAGTCCGCAGCCCGCAGCCGGCAGTTCTCAGCTTCTATGACGCGGCCGGCCGCGAGGCGAACCGGGTCCGGCTGAATCGCGGGACCACACGCATGGTCTGGGATTGCTCCCAACTCCCGGCCGGGGTCTACCTGGCCCGACTGACCAGCGGTGGCCGGTCCGAAAGCAGGAAGCTCATCATCACCCGATAGGCAAGGCCCTGGAGAGAGAGTAGGCAATGGAGCCAGGCCGTCCGGCTGGCTCCATTGCTCTCTACTCTTTTGCTCCCTATTTCTTCATCTGCTCATACTTCTGCTGCAGTTCGTTCGCCCGCGATGCGGGCAGGGCGTCAAATAAGCCGGCGATCTTGGTCTGCGTCGGGTACTCCACGAAGTAACCGATGTTCACCACGACCTTCTCCTGGGGTTTCATCTCAAGAGTATACGTGTACGTACCATTGTCCTTGTTCTCGACCGCACCCTTCACGTCGAGCTTGGTCAGGCCAATCTTGATATCATTATGCGCTGAAGTGGGAATCTGCTCAACCAGGGTCATCGTCACCGGCTTGTTATGATAGTTCTCGACCGTGGTCTTGAACTCGAGTTCGACCCGGGTGCGCTTGCCGAACAGGCCGGTCTTGGCGGTGAAGACCCGGACCCGCTTGTGACTCACTTTCATCCGGTCGTCAATTCCGAAGCTGGGGTTGGCTGACTCGCCCGGCGCGATGTTGGGCAGGGCGGTCTTGCCGGTGAACTCATCGCCGACATAGGTGTTGGCACTACCCGCGAGGAACACGAAATCCGAGCTGTTCTGGAGTCTCGCCCGCAGATAGGACGCGGTTCGAATCCGCGGATAGGCGTAGTAGCTGAACTCGGCCGGCATCTTCTCATCGTGCAGGAAGAATTTCTTGGCATCCTCGCCGCTCTTCAGGGTGATTTTGCCGGGCATGGCATACTGGAGTGAAATGCCAGCTTCGACTGGAATTGCCTGCGGCATGACGACGCTTTCCACGCTCCGGTTCAATTGCTGGTCTCCCGACTCATTCGCCAGATACGCTTGGCGATTGGCCCTCCTCTGCTGCAGTATATAGCCTTGCGCCTCGGCCAGGTCGAGATACCACGGCCTGGGCTCAGGCGCCACGCCGCCGGCCGAGGGCCGGGCGGTGGAAAGCGCCATGTTCACGCCGTTCCAGTCTTCATTCGTGCTCTGCTCCATCCGGACGTAGTAGGCGAGCGCGACGTTTTCATCGGTCGGCGAAGCGCGTAGCTCATAGTAGGGTTCCCAGGAAACGCTGCCCGGTGCCTGGTAAGACAGGGTGACATCGTAACGGCCGCTCGTGCCGCCGATGACATCGGCGATGACGGTCTTGCGGTTCTCGACCCGGGCGCGGACGTCCTCCCGCTCCAGCTGAACCGCGTACCTGATTTTGCCGAGTTCGGACTGGAGTTCCTCGATCTCGGCCAGCCGCTTACTCACCGCCATCAACTGGTCGCCGAGGAAGCTGATGGCCGCGCCCCAACTGCCCGCGTCAACTCTGCCCGCAGCCAGTGTCGCCACACAGCGAAAATGTCATAGGTTAACGCCACAGGGAAAATGTCATGCCTGCGCTGGACAGCCTCAATTCCGGGCGGTAGCTCCTTTATGTC
>Ga0315288_10006529_pt1 | contig 14790 bp, 11 predicted proteins | sample YL17G11_20_MG_FD_203454 | JGI IMG/M metagenome (GOLD analysis project Ga0315288, IMG submission 203454) | Sediment microbial communities from Yellowstone Lake, YNP, Wyoming, USA - YL17G11_20 | ecosystem: Environmental > Aquatic > Freshwater > Lake > Sediment | place: USA: Wyoming | collected... | reverse complement strand
GCAGACCGCCGATGTCGGCCTCATCAATGAAGGTCTCGATCTGCATCTTGTGAAGGTCCTGCGCGATGGAGAAAAGCGTGGGAGCCTGCAGCGAGGCGGCGACGGTTTGTCCCGCGTCCACATTGCGCGAAATCACCACGCCGTCAATGGGCGAGGTGATGACCGAGTAGGCGAGATTCGTTCGCGCCCGCGAAAGCTGCGCCTGCGCCTGCTGCATGCCGGCGCGCGCCAGTTCCACGGCGGTCAGGGCGTTGTCGTAGTCCGCCTGCGCCGCGAGGTTCTGCGAGAAGAGATCGCGCACCCGGGCCGAATCGCGCTGCGCTTGCGAGAGCGAGGCTCGCGTTTTCTCCAGCGCGGCTTCGGCCTCGGAGACCGCGGCTTGAAGGAACGTCGGATCAATGCGGGCGATGACCTGCCCTTGCTTGACCGGCGAATTGAAGTCCACGTAGATGTGCAAGATCGTGCCCGAGACCTGCGATCCCACCGAAACGGTGGTCACGGCGCTGGCCGTGCCGGTGGCGCTCACCACCGTCTGCACGGTTCCGCGATCCGCCACGCCCATGCGATAGGGAGTGACTTGGCGTTTCCCGGCGGAGGAACCGCGCCACCAGACAACCGCCGCGACCACGGCCAGTGCGGCGATGAGGATGATAATCCAGCGTTTCATGGAGTCTTTTCCAGCCAAGTTGCTTTGCTACTCAGAGTTAACGCGTCAATTTGTGGAAAGTTTCGGTGCAAATCAAGACGCGTCCGTCTCTTGCTGGTTAGACAGCCTGCGGGCCGCAAAGTTTAGAGCCCCATCGGGCTGTGAGGCCGCCTTCCGTACCCGAGTCAGAAGCCGCCGATTTCCGGTTGCTTTTTCCCGGCTTGGAGCGTAAATTGGCACAATATTCCGCCGGCGCGTCCCGCCTCCAATCACTTAGCCCACGGGAGAATTCCCCTCTTGGAAAAGAACCTGTCGAACGGCGCCCGGACTTTTTTCGGATTTCCGCTCGGCTACTGGTCGCTGTGCGGCATCGAGATGTTCGAGCGCTGCGCCTACTTCCTGGTGCGCGTGGTGGTGGCCGTTTACATCATGCAGGCCGACGAGCCCGGCGGCCTGCATCTCACCGCCGCCGACAAAGGCACCATCTTCGCCTGGTGGTTCATCTTTCAGTCGGTGCTGCCCATGTTCACCGGCGGTTATGCCGACCGCTACGGCTACAAGAAGACGATCTTCTTTTCCGTGACCATGAACATCATCGGCTTCGTGGTCATGGCCTACATGCGCACGTTCTGGGGGTTCTTCGGGGGCGTTCTCATTCTGGCCACGGGCACGGCTTTTTTCAAGCCCGGTCTGCAAGGCTCGCTGGCGCAGAACCTGAACAAGAGCAATTCGTCGGTGGGCTGGGGAATCTTCTATTGGGTGGTGAACGTGGGCGCGTTCATCGCGCATCCACTGGCGGGCGTGGTGCAGGTGAACATCGGCTGGAAGTTCATCTTCCTCGGTTCGGCCTTTCTGACCTCGCTGAACTACCTCATGCTGCTCACCTTCAAGGATTTTCCGTCGGGAGCGTCGAAGACCGAGACTGCGGGGCAGGTGTTCGTGCGCACGATCAGGAACATTTTCGAGCCGCGATTGATAAGCTGGCTTCTCATCATGTCCTGTTTCTGGCTGATGATGTATCAGCTTTGGGACTTGCACCCCAATTTCATCACCGACTGGGTGGACAGCTCGGCAGTGGCGGCGCTTTTGCCCGGCGTGCTGTCGCGCATGACCGACCGCGGCCTGCAGATGTTGCAGCAGAACATGCTGGCGCTGAACTCGCTTTTCATCGTTTTCTGCATGATTCCCGTGTCGTGGCTGGTGCGGCGGATGCGCACGCTCGAAGCGATGGTCATCGGCATGCTCGTCGCCACTTGCGGCATCTTGGTGGCGGGCCTCACCTCCAGCGGCTGGGTGTTCCTCTTGGGCGTGGTCTTCTTTTCTTTGGGCGAGATGCTCACCGGGCCGAAGAAGAACGAGTATCTCGGTCTCATCGCCCCGCCCGGAAAGAAGGGGCTCTATCTCGGCTACGTGAACATTCCGGTGGGCATCGGCGGGTTCGTGGGATCGAAGATGGCGGGCTACTTCTACGGCCATTACGGAGACAAGGCGGTACTGGCGCAGAAGTATCTTCTCGAACACACGCCTTTGGGCGCGGGCAAAGTCTGGAACGGCAACCCCGATCAACTGACTTCGCTCTTGAATGTGCCGCGCACCGAAGCCATGACCAAGTTGCAGGAGGTCATCGGCCAGGACGCGGTGCAGACCACGCAGCTTCTGTGGAACACCTACTCGCCGCACACGCACGTCTGGCTGCCCTTTGCGGCCATCGGCGTTCTGGCGGTGATTGCGCTCATCATTTTTGCCCGCATGGCCAGGAAGTGGTCGGATATGAATGCGTGAAGTAGAGGAATGTCGCCGCGAATGGTAGGGGCAGACCCCGGTGACGGGCCCGGGGAAAGCGGGTCGCAGACTCATCCTGCTTGCCTCTCGCTTTTTTCGTTGCTTCTTATGAGGAAATGTGCGATATTACGCACCGTAGAGCGGGCCAGTAACGCCCGCTCTTGTGTCACAAATGCCTGATTTTGCGTGAATTGCCGTTGCGATTCGAGGTGGGGCGGAGGGTGAGGCCATGACCTTTGTCATTACCGATAAGTGCTTGGGCGAGCGCTATGCCTCGTGCATGCAGGTCTGTCCGGTGTACTGCATCTATCCGGGTGAGCACGACGGCCAGCCCTTTGCCGTCATAGATCCCAAGCTGTGCATAGATTGCGGCGCGTGCGTGCCCGAGTGTCCGGTGGAGGCCATCATCGAGAATCCCAAGGAGGATCCGGTGTATGCTGAGCTGAACAAGAAGCTCGCTCCTCTGTGGAAGGGCAATCCCCTGCCGCCGGTGCGTCCCGCCACCGATCCGCCGCGCAAGGGAAGGGTGTACTGAAAAGACAGAAACCAACCAACCATAAATTCCACATCATGCTCCACCATCAATCCACCGGAAGCGGGCCGCCGATTCTGCTCTTGCCCGGACTATTGGGCACCATCGAGTCGGACTGGCAACGCTTCATTCAGCCCATTGCCGACATGGGCTACACCGTTATCGCCGCCGACCTGCCGGGGCACGGCCAGTCGGAGATGACGAAATCGCTCACCATGCGCGTCATCGTGGAGGAGATCGAGCGGCTCTTGAGCGGCATTCACGCCGATCCGGCGGTGATTCTCGGCTATAGCACCGGCGGCTACGCGGGCCTTTCTTTTGCCCTCAAACACCTTGGGCGCGTGGTCGGTCTGTGGATGCACGGTACGAAGTTCTACTGGTCGGGTGAAGAAGCCGAAAATCTGGCGGCGGAATTAGATGCCGTGTGGCTGGAAGAAAACAATCCGGATCGCCTCGCGGAGCTGCGCACCCGCCACGGAGTAGAAAAGCTCGACGCTATCCTGCCGTGGGCGAACAAGATCATTTCGGGGATGCCGGATTCCGGTCTCACCGAGATGGAGCTTGAAGACCTTGATTTGCCGGTGGTGATTTCGGTGGGAGATCGCGATGAGCTGGTGCCGGTCAATGAAGCGGTGGATCTGCAGCGGGCGCTGCGGCGCGCACAGCTTTCGGTGTTTGCCGACACCAATCATCCGCTGCCCAGCCTGCGCGATCATGTCTTCCTGCCGGCCTTTCGCGATTTTTTGAACCGGCTGGATTAAGCTCTGTCCTCGCCGGGTCTTGGCGGGCGGGATTAAACCTCGCGCCGCGGCCGCTGTCCAACGAGCGGAACAGGACCCGAAAGCGGAAAGGACAACCATGAAGCGAACCCTACTGCCCACGCTGATCATCGGGCTGATCCTGGCGGTGGCCGCCGCACAGGCTCAGCCGCCTGAGCCGGAGCGCTATTCGAGCGATCGCGCTCAGGACATGAAACACGTCAGCGTGAAGGGGAAGATCGAGAGGATCACCGGACAGCGCGCCGTTCTGAAAACCGATGACGGCCGCAAGGTGACCGTGCACTTGGGACCGCAGCGCTACTGGCGCGATCAAGGCTACCAGCTGAATACCGGCGCGAGAGTGACGGTGGACGGCTGGGGCGAAGTTCTCGATGACGACGGCGGATTCGTTTACGCGGGCGGCATCTACGGCGACGGCTACTCCATCGAGCTGATGAACAGCCGCGGCTATCCGATGTGGGCCGATCCCGAGGACTGGTCGGATGACTGGTGTCCGTCGTACGGAACTTTCGAACTCTACTTCGGTCCGCAGTGGGGATACGGCCCGTGGGGCTATTGGGGTCCGCCGCCGCGCTGGTGGCGGCCGCACGGATGGTGGCATCCGGGATCGCGCCACCATGATCGCCCGCATGATCGCCCGCACCGTCCGCCTCCGCGTCACCATCAACGACACGGCCGCTGGTAGAGATTTTGGGGTGCCGTCGCGCCGCCAACTAAGGACACGGAGTTGAGTCTTTGACCCGAGAGTGAACAGCTCTCGGGTTTTCTGTATCTACCTTTCTGCGGGGACGCATTATCCCATTTTGGGATATGCTCGATTGGGATTTATCTTGGGCGCATGTCTACAACAGTCTACTCCTCTCACTACAGGGCATTTCTGAAGCAGCTTCGGCGAGCTCGCTTGGAGGCTGGGCTGACTCAAGCGGATGTGGCGAAGAAGCTCGGATGCCACCAGTCTTTTGTTTCGAAGTGCGAGTCCGGAGAACGGAGAGTTGATGTTATTGAGTTGGCGAGGTTCGCAAGAATCTACGGGAAACCGTTTCCTTTCTTCATTCCGGACACTGTGGTGCAGAAATGAAGCCCAAACCGGAATTCGCCCGTTTGCCGCGGGATTTCTGGGCACATGTCCGCTTCATCTCTGAAACCACCGGCTATTCGGATCGGACAACGCCCGGTCTCCGGCGCTACACTCTTGACGACATGTCACAAGCGCTTTGGGGGTCTGGTTTGTCAGTGGGCTATGTGCGTGACAGGAATGGTCGCCCGACCAGCGAAGGCCGACTTCTCGTTCGTTATTTGAACTTCCGCGCCGACACTTTGGAAAAGGTGGTAGAGCCCAACTTGATGAACAAGTCGTGCGCGAAGACCGAATTCCAGTCGCTACGCCGGTGCTTGCGCCCTACCTGCTACCTGCCGATGAACAAGCAGAAGGGGAGCAAGCGACACCACAATTACTTGGCTTGCATTGTGAACATGCTGACCGCACACACCTTGGCAGGAAGGGCCTTTGACGACCGACCAAGCGGGCTCACACTTACGACAAAAGACGGCCAGCCACTGCGGACCTTTGCTCGATGGATGGATGGTGCTTATCCGAGCCGGGTTGATCCCTACGCGGTGTGGGAAGTGAAGGAATATTATGGCACAAAGACCTTCGGCAGCCGCGTTGCCGACGGCGTATACGAAACGCTGCTTGACGGCGAAGAGTTGGCCGAATTGCAGGCTACCGAACGAGTCAAGGTTCATCACTATCTCTTTGTAGACGACCATTTTACGTGGTGGGATTGTGGGCGGTCATATCTCTGCCGTATCATGGATCTTCTCCACATGGGCCTTGTAGACGAGGTCATCTTCGGCCGGGAAGTGTTGACTCGGTGGCCGAAGATTGTCGCCAATTGGCCAGCAAACCCTTGACAATTATCCCATTCGGGGATATATTGGAGCACGAGCCTACCGATGGCAAACCACCCATGACACAACTGATTCTGCCGCATACGTCCGTGGAGCGTCCGACGGTGCCGCGCTTCTCGCTCCAGCTTTTCAAGTGGATAGGGAACAAGCAGCGCTTTGCGCACGAGATAATCTCGCATTTTCCCGATCACTTCGAGCGATACTTCGAGCCTTTTCTGGGCAGCGGTGCCGTTCTTGGCACGCTGGGCCCGTCGAGAGCCGTTGCGTCGGACGCGCTTGAACCGCTGATGGGGATTTGGCGGATGCTGGCGGAGAGGCCGGATGACTTGCTCGATTCGTACTCGACCCGGTACAGAGCGTTCAGCAAAGACCGTCAGGTGGCCTACAAACGGATTCTCGCATCTTTCAACCGACATCCTAATCCTGAAGACCTTTTCTTCCTCTCGCGATCCTGTTACGGCGGCGTCGTGCGGTTTCGCAAAGACGGACACATGAGTACACCCATAGGTGTTCACGTTCCCGTGAATCCGGAATCTATGAGGCATAGAATCGGGGTGTGGCGGAAACGTACACGTGGAACCTCTTTTTTCCTGTGCGACTTTGAAGAAAGCATGTCGAAGGCGGGGCCGGGTGATTTGATCTACTGCGATCCCCCGTACTTTCACACTCAATCCATCCTCTACGGTGCACAGGGGTTTGATTTGGATCGTCTTTTCCGTGCCATAACAGAGGCCAAGAAGCGCGGCGCATTCATCGCCCTTTCCATTGATGGGAGGAAGAAATCCGGCACCGTGGAATGTGGTATTTCTCTTCCTCCGCGTCTCTTCACACGCACGGTGCACGTGAACTGCGGTCGCAGTATGCTGCGCCGCTTTCAGATGGCCGGCATGACTCTTGAATCGGAAGTTGTCGCGGACAGATTGCTACTGACCTATTGAGAGCTTGACTTGCGATTTCTCGCCTTCTTCTTTATCCTCACCGTAATTCCTCCACTGTCTTTCGCTTTTGTCACCGAGAGCGAGCCCAACAACACCACGGCGCAGGCGGATCGCATACAGTGCGGGGACACGGTGTACTGCGCGGCGCTGGACGGGCTGGGCGATCTCGACCATTTCCGCTTTGCGGCAGTGGCGCAGGACTCCATCGTCGTCTTCACGGAGAGTTGCAGCGGCAGCCTGACCAACACCGTGCTGGTGCTCTTCGACGACCACGACTCGCTCTTAGCGGTGAACGACAACGGCAACAGCGGCGAATTCTCGCGCATTCGCTACCGCGCTTTTTACACCGGCGACTACGTGGCGCGGGTGCTGCGGCAGTCGTTTCAGGACTCCCTCTACTCGCTGGTGCTTCGATGTCCGCGCGGCGTGAGCGAAGCCTACGATTCCTGCAGTTCGCCGCGCCTGATCGCCTCCTTTCCCTACTACAACGAAGGCAGCACCCGCGGCATGAGCGACAACTGCCGCGGCACGCTTTCCCCGGATGTGTTCTACCAGTTCTACAATCCGGTGCTGTCGCACCTGCTGGTGACGGTCTGCTCGAATCCATTTGACGCACGCGTGCAACTGATGTCGGAGTGCTGCCGCGGTTTCCTCGATGACGCCAGCGAAGGCGACTGTCTGAACGGCGCGGACATCGCGTACCTGAACCTGCCGGAGGGAGACTATTACCTGATGGTGGAAGGCATGCGAACCGAGGACGTGGGAGAATTCTCCATCGAAGTCAACGCTCTTATGCCCGGCTGCCCCGAGCCCGGGCCGGTGGTGCTGACCGCCGTGGGTGGATATCCGTTTCTCGACTGGCCGGAAGCGGCGGGACCGTCCTACTTCATCGTGTGGCAGTGCCCGTCTCTGGGCGGCTTGTGGGAGCACCTCGGCGCAACCTTCACCACCTACTTCGTGGATTCCACCGGCTTCTCGGGGGCGCGAAAGTTCTATCGCGTGAGCGCCGTGTGCCCGTGGTGAGAGTTCCGGCTCCCCCCTTGTTCCCCCTGCGCACTTTCCCCGAACAAACTCCCCCTTCTGATTCCTCCACATAGTGGGGGAAGGCTGATTTCCCCCCACTTCGTGGGGGGAACATAAGGGGGGAGTTCTCTTCTGAACGTGCGGAGATCCTCATGCCCCATTGGCCGACAGTACCGCAGGAACATTGGGAACGCGCCAGCAAAATGCGCCGCGATGTTACGAACGCGGAACGAGTTCTTTGGCGAGCGCTGCGCCGCGATCAACTGGGAGTCACTTTCCGTCGCCAGCATCCCATCGGCCCCTATATCGCGGACTTCGTATGTATGGAATCAAGGCTGACTATCGAATTGGACGGCGGCGGACATTGCGAACCCGATCAAATCGAATACGACAAAACGCGCGATGAGTACCTGAAGAGCTGTGGCTTCCACGTCTATCGTATTTCCAATCACGATGTCCTCACCAACTTGGATGGTACGACAAGAGAGATTGTCCGACTGCTAAGCGGAAAAGAGTAACTCCCCCCTTAGTCCCCCCACAAAGTGGGGGGAGACCCGAAACACAACGGGCGCGACCAAGGTCGCGCCCTTTGCGTTTTCGCCCTGCTTAGCCGTGGCATCAGCCGCCCGAGCGGTGGTCGCGGATGAAGCGTTCGAGTTCCGCCGGCTCGAAGAGAATCGCCTTGCGCGAGAGCCGCACACAGCGCAGACCGCCTTCCTTGACCCAGCGCATGACCGTGGTGCGATGGACTCGACCCAGACGGAAGGCCGCTTCCGAAAGAGTGAGCAGGCGGTCGCCGCCGGCCGTGGCCGCGCGCGGCGCGGCGGCATCGGCGGGAGGACCGGCCGAGACCCGGGTTCTAACGGAACGCTTCCGCGAAGGTCTTGGCCCCGCCGGCGGGGATGAAGATTTGCGTCCGCTGGTCATGGTGTCACCTCAATGCGCTTGCCCCACTCCCGGAAGAGAAGCGGGTTGTGTACGCTGCGACTGCCGTCACGCCGCAGCGCGGCAGCCAACTCCTGATAGTTCTTGTTTGCGCCGAGCGCGGCCAGACTGTCTCCCCAAGCTTGCCACAGGTGCAGCGTGTCGGCATAGCTTGCGTCGTGGCAGCCGATGCAGCTTTCCGCGTTCACACGCGCGATCACGCCGCCTTCAATGGCATGGCAATCGGTGCAGGCCACTTCCGCCGCGGCCATGGCCGATGGACGCGCGCCCTTGTACACTTTGGTTTGATCGTCATGGCACATTGCGCACGTGTTTTCGGCGGCGGTGCGGTGATGGCACTCGTTGCATGCCTGAGCTGTGGCCGTCAACGCTCCGTGGCGCGGTGGATCGGTGACATGGCAGGTCTCGCATGAAATTCCCTGGCGCGCATGCACAAAATGCGGCACTTGGCGTCCGTTCCACGCGGGCGCGGCATTTTCCGCCGCGGGGTGACATGCCTCGCACGATCCTTCGCGCGAGGCCGATCCGGTGATCCGCTCTTCGAGAAGCGGCAGCAGGTCGGGATTGTGAATCGGGTTTCCGGCTTGGTAAAGATTGATGGCGCGCAGGAGCGTATCGCGGGCGGCACCGCGCAGGGAGGAAGCGCGGTTCTCCAGTTTCTGCGCGGCCACCCTCAGTGGCCGTTTCCACATGTGCCACAGGCGGTCGTACGATTCATCATGGCAGGGTGTGCAGACCGGCGCGCCGAGCTTTTCTCCCTCTGCGCCGTGATGAATCGGTTCGGCGTGGCAGGCCGCGCAGGTCATGCCGGTTGCGGCCATGACGGAGGGCGTGCGGGGCAGACCGGGCAGCTCGCCTTTCCATATTGATTCGACCGCGTTGTGAAGCATGCCGTGACAGGCTGCGCACTGCCGCGACGGTTCCTTCTCCGCCGCCACGTTATGACCGTGACGGATGGCGATGTGACATTGCAGACATTCGACTTTGTGCTCGGTGACGTGTTTACTATGCACGAATTCGAGATCGCCATAGCGCTGAATGTGTTCGAGCTGCGCATGACACGAGCTGCAGCGTTCCGGCGGCACGTAGCCGTCGCCGGAAACGGCGGTGGCGTGGCAGTTCAAACACTCCACGCCGCGGGCGATCACCGGCGCGTGATCGAAGGGGGCGGCGGCACCGGTGGGCGGGCGATGGCAGTGCGTGCAGCGCGCCAGATCGGTCATGCGGCCGGCGGAATCCGGTTTGAAATGGCAGAGAAAACAGGTGCCTTCGGTGACCGAAATGTGCTCGCCCTGAACGATTTGCGCGTGACACGACGTGCAGCGCAACTGGCGGTCGCGGCGCGGCTGCACCAGATGCGGCGTGTGGTCGAAGTACACGCCTTTGAAATCCTCGGTGCCTTTGAGAAGCCGCGTCTCGTGGCAGCCGGGGCGCAGGCAGGACGCGTCGTCAATTTCCGCCCACGGTTTGGAACGCTTGTAGAGACCGGTGAGATAATTGGCCACCATGGAGAGGGCCATGAACTTGTGCTTCAGCGTTCCTTCCATTCCGGGCGGCACGTGGCAGGTCACGCACGAGACCTTGTTGTGGCTGGAGGCGCGCCACGCGTCGAAGTAGGGCTCCATGACATGGCACGACACACAGAAGCCGGGCTGCGAGGTCGCCTGGATAAAGGCGCTGCTGGCCACGATGGTGACGATGACGGCCGCCACGACCATGATGGCGACTCTGCGTCCGCCGAGGCCGAAGAATCGCCTGAAGCCGATGCCGATCAACACGAACGGCAGCTTCAGGACTTCCCAGCAGGCGGCCAGGAAGTCATGGAAAAGCGTCTTGATGAGCGGGCTTAGTTTCACCAGGCAAGCTCCCGGTCTCAGCGGAAGACCATGCTCATGACGATGAAAATCAGCAGCGTCATGCCGACCACGAAGGCGGCGGCGCCATAGAGGACGAGCACGCGCCGGATCCATTGTCTCATGGGCGGAACGAGCTGGAGTTCGATGGGCCCCGCCGCCGCCAGGGCCTCCAGTTCGCGCGCGCGTTCGTGGGCCATTTCCTCGGTGGACTCGCGCCCGGTGAAGATGACGTCATCGAGCGGGAACTTGTCGGGCCGCAGATGGCCGTTGAAGAAGTGAATAGTGAAAATGAATCCGGTCGCGAGCAACGCTTCCTCGCTGTGCACGACGTGGGCCAGACTAATCACCCAGCCGGGCAGGACCTGCGTGAAAAACTCGGGGAACCACAGCACCATTCCTGAACTGCCGATGACCACCACGCCCCAGAAGACGGCGAAGTAATCGAATTTTTCCCAATAGGCCCAGCGACCGAACTTGGGTCGCGCTCCCAGCCAGAAGAACCATTTGGCCTGAGCGAAGAAATCGCGGACGTCCTGCAGATTAGGCACCAGCGAATGCGGGCCGAAGAAGACGCCTTTGCGCCGCCGGATCAGGCCGATCCACAGCAGCGAAAGAAGATGCAGGACAAAGGTGGCGATCATGACGCCCGCGCTGATGCGGTGAACCAGCGCCATGGTGTGCAGGCCGATGACGTGCTGGGCGATCCAGTAGGCCAGATTGCTGTGCGAGAATTTCAGCGGCAGGCCGGTCATGGCCTGCAGCAGGAAGGTGGTCATGAGCGCGATATGCAGCGCTCTCTGGAACGGCGTGAAGCGGCGGATCCATTGACGGCCGGATTGCGGCGAGCGGACGCGCGGCGACTTGCGCCGCTCCACCGCCGAACGCATGAACCAGAGAACGGTGTGCACTCCGAAGAAGCCGAAGACGGTCAGGAGCAGCGCGTTCATGAAGCGTTCGGCGCCGGAGACGCGCCGTTCCGCGCGCAGCGCTCCCTGCTGGCCGCCATGCGGATCGTAATGCGACAGGAACGAGACGAAGTTTTCGTTGGCGTCGCGGTGACAGCGCGCGCAGGTCTGGACGATCTTCTGGCGGCTGACCATGGACTCCGGATCGTCCTGCGCCCGGATGTCGTGGTTGCCGTGGCAGTTGATGCAGGTGGCGAACTCCGCTCCCTGATAACCCAGACTGTAGACCTGACCGTGGTAGGTGCGTTTGTAGGATTTCACCACCTCGGGGCTGATCTGGAATTTGAGAGCGATTTCGCGGTTGCCGTGACAGCGGCTGCAGAGGTCAATCACCTGTTGCGGCCGCATGCCCTCGGACACTCTGAGAATATCGCGTTCGCCGTGGCAGGTAGTGCAGGTCGGCGGCTCGAGATAGCCTTTCTCTCTCGCGCGCGCGTGCGCCGACCTCATGTATTCCTGCGTTTCCTTGACGTGGCAGTTCTGGCATTGTTGTTTCAGCGAGGCGACGTGGCCGGTTCCGGCCCTGCGCCAGTGGTAGACATGGCACTGCGTGCAGTTGGACTGCTCGCCGGCCGCATTGAGCGTCATGATCCGGCCGTGAGCCGAGGTTTCTTTCTTGTGCCGTTCGTCGGCGTGACAGCCGTTGCAGGACGCGGGAATCGTGGGCCGCGACACGGCTCCGCCCGGCACGTGAACCATCTGCGTCTCGTGGCCCGTATGGCAAGCCACGCAAGTCATGAGCCGCGGATCGGCGTTGTCCTTGCGGTGAAGGGTTCGGTCATAGTCGGTGTGACAGCCTGCGCACAGATTGTCCAGCCGCTTTTCCGAGGTCGGCGCGGCCGGATTTTGCGGCGACAGGACGGCATGATAATCGTGACAGGTGACGCAGGTCGGAGCCAGCGTATCCCCCGCGGCCACCGACTCATAGTGTTTGCTCTGCAGGTAGTTTTCGGTTTCGCTCTTGTGGCAGCGCATGCAGCCCTTGACCATCGAGAGCGTCCAGTCGGCGGCGCTCATGGTATGGCGCCGGGTCTTGAAATGGGGCTCATGGCAAGAGGTGCAGGTCAGCGGCGTGCCGGGAGCGCCGTCATGCAGGCCGTGAATGCTCGCTTCGAGGGCGCGCAGTTCGGCGCGGTGACAGATACCGCACACCCGCCGCGTGTCGGCCCGCCGCGTCATGCGATGCACACCGTGGCAGTCGGTGCAGGCGGGAATGCCGCGATACCCCATTTCGTTCAGCTTCTTGAAGAATCCTTCCATGAAGGTCTTCATGGCCGCCTGATGGCATTCCCCGCAGTTGACCGCCGCCACCGCTCCGTGCGGGAAATCCTCCACGCTTTTCAGACTTGAATGACAGTCCGTGCACGATAGACCTTCGTGAGGCGTGCCCTTCAGGCTGTCGAGCGTGACGGTGAGAGAGACGGGGCCGGTGAGCCGGTCAATTTTCAGCGTCGGATCGGAATGGCAATCGGTGCAGACATCCTGTCCGCACAGCGGCCCGCTCAGGCCGGCGCAGAGAAGCAGCAGGACAGAGAGGTGAAGAGCCGCGAGAGGCCGGGCGCGCTCACCCTTCATGCGAGGACTCGCCTTTCACGTCTTCAAGCGGAGTGTCTTGCACGAGTGTCTTGAACCAGCGGCCGTGACGGTGGCGGACGTGCTCCAGCGAGATCCGGCCGGTGATCCACGTCCAGCTCATGGGATATTCTTCGGGATGGAAGATGACGAAGAAGAAGTGCCAGACGATGATGGCCAGCGTGGCCAGCCATGCCTCATAGAGGTGGATGGTCTGCGCGGCGGTGACCGCCCAGCGGGGCAGCAGCGGGGAAAATTGCGCCGGGAACCAGAGAATCAAGCCGGTCACGATCATGGCCACCGTTCCCCAAATCAGCGCCCAGTACTCGGCCTTCTGCGAATAGTCATAGCGACCGTAATTGGGTCTTTGAGGACTCAGATTGGTGTGGTACTTCATGGTATCGGCCAAATCGGTGAGGTCGGATTTGGCGGGAATCATGGCCGCCCATTCTTCGCGGCCGCGGCGGGTGAAGAACAGATAGACGACATGATAGATTCCGCAGGCGATGAGGAGCACCGCCATGATGCGGTGCAGAATACGGCGCAGTGATTCCTCGAGGCCGATGGCGGAGAGCAGTCTCACCCACCAGGCATCGGGATACTTGAGCGCGAATCCGGTGACGGCCAGCAGGATGAAGGTCACGGTCAGCGCCATGTGCTGGATGAGCTGATGCGTGTCGAAGCGCACCACCTTGCGGCCGGCCGATTGCCGCCGCTTGGCCTCCAGCATGTGGAAGTTGATGATCACCAGATTGTGCAGCACCATGCCGCCGATAATGACCGTGATGAGGACCCAATAGATGCGCTCAATCCAGTAGTTGATGCCGCCTTTGGCGGGCTGCAGGGCTTGATGAGTGTACGACTGCGCGAAGGCGGCGTCGGCGCGCGGGTGGCACTTGCGGCAGGTGGCGGCCACGTTGGCGGGGTGAATGGTGGACAGAGAATCGCGATGCGTGCGCACCGCGTGAGCCGAGTGGCAATCCGAACAAACCGGCGTCCTCTTGCTCTTGCCGCGCGTGGCCAGTCCGTGATAACTGTCCTCGTAGGTGGCCACGACACCGGGGGCCAGTCCGTACTTGCGGATGATGACCGGGTTTTCGTGGCAGCGGCCGCAGGTTTCCTGCGCTTGATGGGAGTGGCTGACGCGGCTGAGCGGATCCTTGGGCGAGAGCAGCAGGTGCTCGCCGTGGCAGCCGGTACAGGTGGGACTGTCGGCGATGCCGAAGCGCACCGCCCGAAAATGAATGGATTGGCGGTAGAGTTCCTGTTCCTTGGGGTGGCAGCGTCCGCAGGTGCGGTCAATATTCTGCAGGGCGATGGTGGATTGCGGGTCGCTGCCGGCGCGAATGGCATGTCCGCCGTGACAATCGGTGCACACCGGGACCTTCTCGTTGCCGCGCGCGAGCAGCCGTCCGTGAGTGCTTTCCTGATAATTTTCGAAGGAGCGGGGCAGGCGGATGTCGGGATCGAGGGTGATGCCGATTTGGCTGTGGCACTTGGCGCAGGTTTCCACCTGCCGCAAGCGGTGCACCGGCGAGAGCGGATCGGACAGGCGGCGGATATTGTGCGCCCCGTGGCAGCTTTCGCAGCGCGGCGCGCGCGGCGAGCCGGCCGCCAGGGCGTAGGCGTGCAGACTCTGATTGTAGCGCGCCACGGATTGGGCATGGCAGGAACCGCAAGTGGCCTCGGCGGGCGATTCGTTCAGCACCCGCAGGGTGGTATCGGAGGGCGCGCGGCTGCGGTGCTCGCCGTGACAATCGAAGCAGTGGGAATTGGCGCGGCCCTCGTTGAGGTCGGCATGCACCGATTGACGGAACTCGTCGCGGACTTGCGGATGGCAG
>Ga0315288_10006528_pt1 | contig 14790 bp, 11 predicted proteins | sample YL17G11_20_MG_FD_203454 | JGI IMG/M metagenome (GOLD analysis project Ga0315288, IMG submission 203454) | Sediment microbial communities from Yellowstone Lake, YNP, Wyoming, USA - YL17G11_20 | ecosystem: Environmental > Aquatic > Freshwater > Lake > Sediment | place: USA: Wyoming | collected... | reverse complement strand
TCAGGCAAGGTTTAATTCTAACTTGTCCAAATAATAATAATCATTTATAAACAAGACTCTACACAATCCAGTCAAATAGAGCCAAATATAAACCATAATCATTCAATTGTAGAGATGCTTCCATTTAGAAATGGAAGCAATATAAAAATACCTAGCGTCACAAGATTTGGTTTGCATTGATACAATTTAGCAAATATCTCTGTGCGGGTTTGTTGTGCGCCTTTTTATAAGATAGGATTGCATCTCGCAAACAATAATCATCTACCAATTCTATATTTTTTATCAATGGTTTTAACAGATCCACCTCAATACAAGGATATTTTAAAAGATAGTAATGTAACATTTCTTCGGAAAGCTGGATTTGATCTAATACAAGAGTCAGTACATCTTTTGTCTTGAATTCGATACACCAGTCTACATGTTTTAGAGAAAGATTTTGATCTCCCTCTAGTATCATAATTTCTGCCAATTCTTTTTTCTTGTATACTATGCAATTATACAATAATTTATCTACTTGTTGTCCAGTCAATTCATACGCGCACTCATACAACGACTTCCAATTTCTATTGACATGAGATTGTAGATTGTAGTCTTGTGCTGCCTTTTGTTGCCAAAAGTAATTATCATTCAAAATTTTTGTAATTTCCCCATTGGAGGCATTATTAACTCTACATTTTTTAATTTGCCTATAGTTTAATTTCAAGAGCAAAGAAAACAGCAAAACCGGGTCGCTAAAGAGCTCCATTGTGTTAACGTAGATTATTTTGTTTCCATTCTTAATAATCTAATAAATACTATCAGCCAAGAGAAGCATAAAAAATGGATGTGTTGGATAGTCTCATTGCGTTTTTAGACCCAGAAACGCAAGAAGATTTAATGACCAAACTAACGTACAGACCAAAAGTAAAAGATTGGTGGAGAATAAAGTTTTTTAACACTTTTGGTCTGAGGACTGTTCAAATGGAATTCGACAGCTGGAAAGACCTTTACAAATTTTTTGTTAAATATGGCCCTAGAAACGTCTTGCGGATGGTAAAAGATGAAAATGTAGAACATCTTGAAATTCTTCTACAATTAGGTTTGTTGACCAAAGACGACGAATTTATGGAAGAGGATTTTTTGTATGTTTACCTCAGAGCTTGCGAAAAAAATGAAACAAACATTGTCAACTTTATATCGGAACATTATGACTTTGAGATTAAAACAAAATTTGAGTTTGGATTATATCTCGCTTGCGCACAAAAAAATATAGATACGGTAAAAGCATTATTAAAGGAAGGTCAAATTGAACAAAGTAGTGACAGTTGTTCTTCTCTCATCAAAAGTATAGAATTAGACAAAATTGATATTGTAAAACTTTTGCTAGGAGACCGGGACAAAGGAGAAACTGTAGAAAGTGGCTATGGAGATGTGACTGCTCAGGGTTACTTGCCAATTAAACTTGCCTTTGACAAAAATTCTGAACCATTGATTAAATTGTTGTATTCGCATTTGCCGAATATTTCTATTGATTTTGAAAATGGATATGGAGTACGACGAGCAGCCGAATTAAAAAATGAAGTAATTATGAAATTCTTGATTGGTACCGGTGCTGACATTTCAATCAATAACAATGAGGCATTGAAAGTGGCAGCACGATTGGGGTATCAGCCAATTATAAATTTGCTATTAGCTAATCAAAAACCGGGCGTAGACAAGATGCAAGTGGCAAGATCATTGATTGTTAATGTTGCACCAGCGGAAAATATAAAATTGGCCAATGCATTGATAAAAGAGTTGGAAATGGGAGAAAAACAAGAGAGTCCTCCAAGAAAACTAAAACAGCCTCGCGCTAGAAGCAAAGAATCTGATTCTTCTGAAGAAAACCCACCAAAAAAGAAAAAACTCGCGGATGATAAAAAAGCCAAGAATGTTGACAAAAAGAAAAGAAATGACGATTCAGAATCTCAAGAAGTGGATGAAGACGAATCAGATCAAGACTTCAGTCTTGAATCCAAAAAAGATTCGAGGTAAAACAATCCCAATAGATATAATGGGAATAATGTACCAATCTCGATGGGCTCCTCGCAATATTATAGTCGCAAAAATGGACCCTTTTTCAGAAACTATTGATGAATTGGCTGTAGACTGTTTGTGGTTTAAGCATGTAATCAACAAAATTTTGCAATGGTGGGATAATTTCAAAATCTTTCCATTGTTTGTATATGACGGAACGCCTCGACCACTCAAAGCGGCAACTCTCAAAAATCGTAGAGCAAAACAAAATAAGGACAATGAAAAAATACAAACATTGTTAACAACACACGCCAATACTAGAAATTTACTAATACCAGAAGAAGATCGACAGCAATTAAAAAAGCTCTTGGCAAGGTATAATTTGGTTCCTAGAGAGTCTGCAGAGCGTTTCAAAAAATTCTTTCAAGACTTGGGTATTCCAACCTTGACTGTGGACGGAGACGCTGAAAGATATTGCTCCTTGTATTCTTTGGAAAATAATGTGCCCGTCATGAGTAAAGATGGAGATTGCTTTGCTCACGGGGCAAGCTCAGTGATTGTCGAAGAAGATGTTTTTAGAGAAAAAGGTTCACAATACACCGAGTCTACATTTAGTGTTATACGAACAAGTAGTATATTAGCAAAGGCAGGACTTGAGTATGATAGTTTTGTCGATGTTTGTATCATGGCAGGAACAGACTACAATAACAATGTAAAAAATTATTCCTTTATCAAGGTTCTCAAGTTTATTCAAGACTATGACTATATAGAAAATATACCTGCAAGTAAAAACTATAATGCTGAATTGTTAAACTATGTGCAAGTAAGAAAAGAATTTGAACAAGTACCATCCGACACGCTAATTGAAAGTGGATCGCTAAAAACAAACTATGACAATGTTGATTTAGATAAAGTCTTGAAAGAATATGGTCTAAGCGCCTACTTTGATGATATTGTTGCTTCCAAATTAAAAATTCAAAAACTAGAATAAATATTTATACAATCGTATAAATTAATAGATGCTTGTCTCTTGGCGGCTTGCAGAATGACTAAATTTATTTTGATGTCTAGATGAATCGTTTCCATAACTATTGTAACCAACACAGCAAACAATAACAATAATAAAAAAGATGACAATGAGGATAATAAACCACCAATAAGTTGCATGTTCTTCTTTATCATCTTCTTTATGACCTTTTTTGTCTTTGGCTTCGAGAAGCTTGCCTTTTTGTGGAGCACCCAATTTTTTGTTTGCAGTGACATGCTTTTTTCTAGGTAACAAGACTTCCAAATCCATAACTTGACTACGAGTCTTGTATTCGCCATTTTCCTTGATAGAGAGCACAACTTTTTCAATTCCTAATGCTTTTAATTCTTCAATTTCATCCTTGGCAAGAGTACATTTGCCGTTAATTTGGTGAATAAGGATAATGTTTGATTTTTTGATTGGAGTGTAAGTTCTATCAAAGATTCCGTCTCTGTAATAACCCACGTGACTATCGCAAAAAGAAATGCCAGGACCTTTTGGCATTGGAATGTTTCCGGCACATTCAGCTGAGCAGCCAACATTGCCATCAAAATTATTGTCGCCAAGACATCCGGCAAAGAAATTACCAACAGATCCTGGTTCAGAATTTCGTTCTGAACCAAATGTTTCTACAATAATCTTGTGAGATGTTTCGTAATCTCCTTCATGATAGAGAGTATACAAACTTTGAGATACTTTCATCATGAGAGCATGATCATTGTCTTGAAGGTCTGCTTTTTGTAATTTGGAGAGCTTTTTGAGTTTATAAAGATTTTGTTTTAATTCGTCCACGTCAATAATTTCTTCGCTGCGAGAAGACTGGCTACTGGTGTTATCCGAAAAAGAACTATCAAATGTTATCTTGGCTCTTTTGCGTCTAGTGTTGGAAGCGTCAAAAGTAGCTGAGCTTGGAGTAGACATTTCTTTCAATGTGTCTGAAAAATGCAAAATAAAATCCTCGACTGCAAATACAAACCTTGTCACTGTTTATATTAATTTTTGAATTAAAAAACTATTCATTTTAAAGTAGCAAGTAAATATCCATGGAAGTTACAAGTTTTGATACTCGCGAAACACAGCTATACAAGCTTGCTTTGGAATGGAACGTCGAAACAAAAATGATAATTGTTCTCAGACCTGACAGCAATACTCCAGAATTCATTAATGCAGAAAAGATTATACGCGATAATCTACAAGAATTGGACTTGTCTGCAATTGAAACTTTTTTGCGTATCAAGAGCAAAAAATCTTGGCAGGACAAGATTATAGATTTGGTAATTATTGTACTAGGAGAAGATTTGACCAAAATCAAAAGTAATTTTCAAAATGCAATGAGTTATTCCGAATCAGAAGCTGCAGCTCGACTCCAAGAGTATACAGAAAAAATCAATACATTTCTATTGGAGCAAAGGAGTGGAAAAAAGTACACATTCAAGTTGGTTGCAGAAAGGCATGTAGAAGTTGTAAAAATTAGGTACAATAGTCTTCTTAGAACAAGACGTATAGTTAAAGAAATCAATACAGTACATGAAAAATATGCCAATATAATGGAAAATCCTCCATTAAAGTCTTCTAATTTGGTAATTGTTTCTGAAAATATAAAGTATGCTCTTGTGGATAGAATTACTCAAAATATGCCTTTGGCCGACTCTATCCTATCCATCTTTGACAAGGTAACCCTAAATCGAAACGTTCCCCACATGATTTGCACAGATTATTTGGGAGTTTCCTATCAAAAATCCTATGTTCCAGATCCCTTTGAAAGTGAAATTCCTAGCAAATTCTTTTTGGAAGTGAGTAATTTTAACGAAAGATCAACTATTGTTTTTAATGTGGTGGACAATAATCATTACTATACTGTAGTATGGACTCTAGATACAGGTTATGCTGAAGTAAATAATGTGAGAGGAGCTTTTAGATCAAAATTAGATTTGATTGTTGATAGCCTATTTCCTTCTATAAAGTTGGAAAGGGGAGAGAATTTAATTACAGAATATGAATTGCGCTTGTATCCTGCAGATCCAGTATTGTTTATTCTAAAGGAATACATTTTACTTCATCGTTTAGTAGAAGAAGATGACGTCTTTCAGTTTTATCTCAACGAATCTACCTCTCCATATCCTTACAAAAAGACTTCAGAGTTAATCTTTCGCTACAGACCAAAATGGGTTACTGATTATTATATTGAAGACGAAGTTACCTTTACAATAGGTCTTGGTAGTACAATGAGTGACACAAACTGCTTGATTATTAACGCAATATCCAATTCTACAATTGGAATTTTTAGATTATTTACAAATATGATTCCGGCCATTTGCATTCATTACAAAGAAGACTTGATTAATGAAGGATTATATAGCAAACTATATTCCAATATTGGCCCTATTGATCCTGTAAAGGCAAAAACCAAAACAAAAATTAGACAACAGCTCTTTGACGAGTTTCCTGAAGTATTTACCGAAGCCTATCTCTATGGAGGTACTTCTAGAAACAAGGTTCACAAGAGAAATTTGGTAAAAATCACTACAGACAAGGCTCTAGCCAATGTATGGAAAACGCAGAGTATAGAAAGACCTAATCAAATTATTAAGCGTAGCGTAGATGAGTTTTATGAAAATAAAGAAGATGGAGGAAACTTTTTGTTTTGGTATACTACAGTCACGCCAGACACTCCATACCTTCGACTTATTGAAAATACGCGAGAGCCTAATCCAAAATATCCTCTTGTGCCGGGAAGTTCTACAGCCGAAACAGAAAGCAAAAAGGGCAAGGGAGAAATTGTTAGCATGAGCATCTTGACCAATTCTCTTACTGCCCTCAAGAGTGGTCGACGCGGTACTATTCCACCAGCCTTTGATATTATTTTACCAAATTGTCAAAGATATGGTGTAAACATTGGACCCAATGCTCTTTTGGAATGTATATTATTTGCTCAAGATAGTGAAAGAGATTACAGTCAAATTCAGCTTGCTGAGATTAGATTAAAAATTGCGCAGACTATTAATTTTTGGAGACTAAAGCAACAACTCTATGATTTGGAAGTAAAAGAGATTAAACAACATTTGGAAGATGTCGATAGTTATCTAGACCCAGAACTTTATATTGCCGCTCTAGAAGAATATTTTCAACTAAACATTTATGTAATTGTGCCTACTACAGAATCCAACATTACTACAATGAAGTTTCTTGCTCCACGTCATTTAAAGTTTTATGCAAGAAACGCCATAATCAAAAAATGCATAGTCATTTTCTGCCATCTAGGAGTTCAATCCGATAATCTAAAACATAAGCATTGTGAATTGATTTATAATATAGATGATCAAGAAGATTTTTTGATGAGTAAAGAGATTTCTGCTAGATTACAAAAAATCTTTATTGAAACAGTCACTACCCGAGCTCTTACGGGTGATAATTTCTATGCGTTAAACTTTATGAGTTCTGAATTTGACCTCTATCTAAGAAAATTCAAGATACTTTCTCAATATGTAGATGGATGCGGCAAGTGCAGAGCAGTTACATTTCTTTTTCAAGATTTTCCCATGACTGTAATCACAAGTCCTCGCGAACCTTACAATGTAGATCATACTAACGAAATAAAAGAGACAGATTATGCCATGATTATAGATTTTTGTGGCAATGAACCAGCAGGGGCATCTCCAAAAGGTATTTGGATTCCCTTTCAAGAAACAAATGAAATATTATATTTTAGAGTTGCCGATAGACAAAATAAAAAATTCAAGAATGTCATTTTTTTGGACACGGATCCGTTAATGAGCGAAAATGAAGAAGAGAGTGTAGTAAAGACTTTTGCCCAAAAAGAACGAGATTTTGCAATCATTACTCATCTTTTAAAGTGGGCGTTAGAAGTCTTTTTTTATGAAACCAAAGATGATTATAAATCCTTTTCATTTATTTATCTAGATTACAATAAAACTCCTGTCGATGAAAATACTTATTATAATACTCTTATAGTAACGCAAGTCGTTCCTCAAGTAGATAACCTAAACGAATGTATTGATTATATCAAACAAGTTATTCCCTTTAAGGGAGGCAAATTAAAACTTCACAGCAACAGCTTTTTGGAAAGAATCAACTATATATTAGAAAAACATCAGCGAGCGGTTAGAATGCTTTCTTCAGTAAAGGCATCCAAAATAATTCCAAACTTTTATCGTTCTATATTTGATTTTGCAACTCATAGTAAGACTCAGATACATACGGGAAATGTTTCTATCAAACAATTGCTAGCAAGAAAGAATCCCTTTGACATTAATGATGCAATTGTATATAATGAAAATCAAAGACAGCCCTTTGTTTATAGTCAAAAAGGCACTCTGTACTTGGTTCAAAATACCATTTTGGATGACTTGGGATCAGCCTTGAGGGTTGCCTATGGCTGGAATGTTGCAAAAATTAATCTTGGATACAAACCAGAGAGCATGGATAGTATCCAAGAAATATTGAGTTATAATTTTATAATTTACAAACTTGTCAATGGAACTTTGGAACCTGTATTCTCAAATATTGTAGATAATGAACCTATTTCTCTTGTATTGGACTATATGTTTGAAAAAGAGTCAATTGGTAAAAAATCCAAACAAGCCAAGCAATTACGCGAAACCATACCTAGAAAAAGATATGCTGCCTTGCTCAAATTATAATTTGCATATACCCGATCGGGTATATTTTAGAGACTCATATTGTCCATCTCATTTAATAGCTGAGTCAATTCATCAACATTTTCTACTGCTTCTACAGTATTGCGCAACTTTGCTTGAACAATATAAATATAAACTTCCTTTTCATAACGATAAAGAATTGTAATGGGAGTGTCCTTATCTACCTTATTCCAAGGCAACTCTGGCAACATTTTCTTTAAATGATACTTGCCTGCCAAATCCCGAGGATAGATTTGAACCAACATTTCTCTAATTTTATTGATGCTACTAGTTCTTTGATCAAAAGATACAATAGAAGGATAATCTTTTAATGTTTGAAGATCCATAACATACAATAGAGTCTTTTGAACCTTTTTACACAATTGCATTACTTTTCCAACATCTAGTTGTTGAGATCTGCACCAACTAGTCAAATATCCCACCTTCTTTTGAGTCAAATCATAGGCTGTATTGTTGGTAGATTGCATAATAGCTGTCCAAAAATTGAGCAAAGTTTCCAAATCATCTCTTCCTACATATTCTTTTAAATTGCCATAATCGGGTCTTGTATCTATTAGAACGGCTACCAACGCTCCATAGTAATTATTGATAGCTATTTTAAAAAAGGAAGCTCCATCTTTTGCTAAAACAACCACATGCATCATCCACAGAGACAAGAATATACTAGCGTCAAAGTCTAGAGGTAAATTTGCTACTATGCTAAGTAATTTTTTGTCAAATCCTTCGGACGAGAGTTTCCTTACTTCTTCAAGATTAGATGCAAATTCTCGAGTTACAAACTTTTCAACTTCAGAGAATCCAGCAGAAAACAATCCAGTCAAGACTTTTCTCGTATCTCCTATCTTTGAAGCAGGAGAGCGATCTTTTAACTTGTCAAAGGCAGCTCTACTAATTCCTCTATAAATGGTCCCTTTTGAAATGACATCTTCTCTGAGATATGCTTCATGTTTTGTAACAGAATTGGATATAAATCCCGCGTCTACTACACATTCCACATTATAATTTTTAATTTCCGAATCTGCCTTTATCATTCTAAAGTTTTTTGCTTTGGTATTGCCAATGAGAACAAAAGGCTGAACAAGATTAGAAACTAAATCATTAATATTAGGTTGGTATACAATATTGATTTTGCTGTCATTGATAGTGTACAAATCTGGTTTGGTGGGTAACCATGTATAAGGACTAACAGTAAGAGCAACCAAGGAAACTTTTCCAGTCATGAATTGTTGATATAATAGCCATATACCATAGGCGTTAGCGTCAAACTTGTCAACATTAGAAAGAAAAATATATCCGTCTTGTAATCTAGAGAATGCATCCTTTTTTATTAGTTTTTGTATATAGCGTCTAGCAGCAAAAGTTGTACAATACAAGAGATTAGTTGAATCTTTTAATTCAACGTCAAACTTGATCCTTTCCTTTTCTAGTTGCTCGATTGCTTTATTTAGAGCTTTGTTTGTTTTAAATGCTACAATCGTTAATTTACCTCTGGTGTTACTTTTTACCAAATCTGGTAAGATAATCTCCATTCTCGTAGAACTGAAACCTACTACTTGAGAATAATAGACTTTGCGAATATGTACAAGCGCTCCTTCTAGTTCTTGCATTTTATACAAGACTAAGTTGGGATAAAATAAATATCTTGTCGGCCTGCTCGGTCACACATTATCTTCCAAATTCGATCGTACATTTTTACAGTTTCGGGCTTTTTTGCAAATTTGAAATGAGAAACGTCGCAGGGTATGCGATATTCTAAACAAGTCTCATCGTTAGTTTTTTCATTTTCGTTAATGAGTTGATAATGTTTAAATTTTCTATATTCTACTGGTAAGCTTGAAGAACGTTCTTTTTCAGCTTCTGTCATTAAATTGTCCCAAACATATTGAGTAGCACGAAAATGATCCTTGATTAAACTTTCATAATTTGAAACATCTAGCCTTTCCCATCCATAAAAGCGATGACAAATATAAAGATAATCTCTATAGTAATCATTATACTTTAACTCTCTCATTGCAGCAATAATATCGTCTTGACTTGTTCCTTTTTTGCGACCAAATTCATTGACGGGTATATTCTTGTAATATTCTCTTGTATGTTTGCCCATGGATTCAAAATAAGTATCAAGTTTTTCCAAAAGAATCTCAACGTCAAAATTAAAAAGCTGTGTACAAGTGTCCCGTCTAACAGATTTTATTAAATTGGTAAGAACATCATAATCTTTACCAGAAGATTGTTCAATACGATCCGCACGATTTTCAGCACCACATTGACAGATGCGATTTCCTTTTGAATCATACACCAAAGATAGAATAGATTCAAAACAAGAAAGACATATTTGTTTGTGCGCAGATTCGGACTGAGGTTTTGTCTTTTCGATTTTCATGGGCATGTATTTTTTGGCAATTGCCAAATAATTATCAACCAACTTGCTCTTTTTTAATTCGCTAGCAGATATTTTTAATGGTGTAACGCTCATTAAATTGTTTGTTTGTTCATTTTCGGGCATGGTAATGTACTCTTGAATCAAATAAAATGTCTCTGAAGAGTAATTGGCCAGGGTATAAACTTGTGTCACGTCATTTAATTCTTTTTTTAATTCTGCAATTTCTTGTTTTAATCTATTGATTGTGACTACTCTACAAGCTTCTTCCAATAATTCTTGTGATCGGGCAAGTTTTTTGAGCAATTCTTTTTCCTTGACAGGAGCCGCGGACAGCTTTTGTTTGATAATTTCGTCAACTCTAACAATATCATAATCCGTAGAGTACTCTACAGAAAGAAAAGTTGGTATTTTTTGAACCTTTACTTGGGAATCCAAACATTCAAGCGCATTGGTGTTTCTGACTCGAAGATTTTTCTTTTGAAGAATATCGCAAAAGTCCATTTTTCTAGCGCTTTATTATATTTATGTGGGCCTTGCTAAATTTACATTCGAGCAACGGATTTCTTAATGTCGTTACACATGGAATTAACAGTACCTCTTACAAGACCAAAATCTTCTGCCAGATTCTTTTCGTTAATTACAAACGAATTAAGTGGCATCCAATACATTAAATAGGCAGCAATGACAGTTTGACTTTGTTTGGTTGTCAATTCAGGATCAAATGTCAGCAAAGTCTTGAAATCTTTGATAATTTCATTTGCATCACTTTCGCCGAGATTGCAAGTTTCTGTAATGTAGTGAAATATAACATCTTCTTGGCTAATTTCTGCATCATATGGTGCAAACCCTTTTTTATATGCGGGTTTAGTAGAGACTGCATTACGCGATTCCATGGGTGTCATTTCTAATCTTTTGCCAATTTCAATGACATTAACCCATGGTTTTTTATGAGCTACATATGCTTGATGTACACAATAACAAGCAAGACGTTTCTTTTTGGCTGATTTGTGATTCTCAACATCTAAAGTATCATAAATTTCTAGTGCCTTTTTCTGAATATAATCTGGAAAAGAACTCTTTTTAATAATTGGCGTAATGCCTTTGGATTTGCGAGGTTTTTTGACCATTGTGATACTAGCTGGCGAAACGGGATTATCTTCCAAAGATTGAGACATTTTTTATTCAATTAATAAATGTGTCAAAGTATCAAAAATGTGTTTGGTTTTTATCGTCAGCGTGTGGATAATGCACTATCGGGCTTTTCTCCTGAGAATGCTACTTTGCTTACCATGTTAATTGATGGATTGGGTTGTATATTCTTGTCATGTTTGGTTTGTGTCATTGCATATTTTTATGGATTAGTTTGGTTTGCAATTTTTAACGATAATGTTGATTGTATTCAAAAATTGTTATGGGTTTGTATATTTTATATATTTATCATAGGTTTAGGTGCTTTAGGAGGCACAGCCATAGTATTAGTTGCTGGCTTTAAAATTTATTCTCATTGTATAGTTTGCTATACAAATGAAGAACAACGACAAATTAAAATACGTGACGATATGCAAGATTCTTTAATATAATTTATCGCTCGATAAATTTATTTGCGATTGAGCAACATTTTAATTTCTTTGCAATTATTCTTTGAGTTTCCTCTATAATTTTCACAAAAGGTCAATGTTTTTTCCGTTACAGCAGAAGGTTTTACACCTGCAGCCAAGAGTATTTTTACAACCCCTACGTGTCCATACATTGCCGCAGCGTTAATAGGATAATCATTCTGCGAATGAATATTGGCTCTACCATCTTGAATCAAGAGCTTTACCATCTCACTATGTCCCTCGAATGCTGCATGACGTAGTGCGTAATTCTTGGCATCTTGAGGATTAGCTCTGCCATCCTTTAACAACATTTTTACAAGACCCAGTTTGTTATTTTGAACTGCATAGCGTAAAGACGCGCTTTTTTCTGCACGAGGATCAATTAAATTTTCATCCAACATGACTTGAGCTTTTTCAAGTTGGCATTCAGAATCTGCAGGATTAAAAAATGCATACCAATTTAGGTTTTTTTCCATTGCTTGCATAATATGAACCAACTTGTCTGCTTCATAGTCACAATTATCATATACTATATTAACAAAATCCAAAATGTCATCTTGAGCTCCAAGCTTGTATACAGGTACAATCTTTACAAATTCTGATAGAAAATCAATGCTGCGAGGATTGACACTGCCACTATTTAAAAGTTTATTCGCTACTTCTATTGCATCAAATGAATCGACATTCTCGTATACGCTAACCAAAATCTTGAAATGTTTTAGCCAGTCTTTTTCTAACAAAACATTGATTGCTTCATCAAAATCGTTTTTCCTATAATTAAAGGCATAAATATCTGTAAATTCTGCCAAATAACCATAACCTCCATCCTCTGCCATTGCTGTAAGTGGGTTATCATATGACAAAAATCTATACAATTGTTTCCAATGATGATTAATCTCCAGCAGAGCTTCGGGTTCTACGTATTTGGCCCAATCCTTTTTAACCTTGTCAAGCCAAACGTCGGGTCCTAAACTATCTACTGCTTTTTTCATACGGCTATTGGTACTGCGCAAGGCCATTATATCATCATGGCTCAAATGCTTTACATATTCCCGTAATATAGGATAGCTCATTTAGATACATGATAAAATGCTCTCAAGTGTTTTTCTGGTGCCTTATTTTCCTCCGGGCTACCAAATGCACAATTTCAGCCATACTAGAATATTTTGTGCAGTTTCCATTTGCACACACAACTTTGATCATTATCGTGCAGTCTTGACGGGCACATCATTAGGAAAGAGATCGGCTCTTGTAGATGTAGACTTGCAAATACAAAATCGTCTATTACAGGGATGTAAAGAAAACTTTTTGGTGATTGACTTGACCAACTTTCCTTACATTATCGTACAGGAAAATAATAATGTCAATTCCAAACAGGTAATGTTGGTTATAGTCAATTTACATCTTGATTCTACTCAAATTAGAATTGTTGGCTAGTTTATTAATACAAGTGATCACTTATATATTTACAATACAGGCGTACCAGTTGCTGTTAGATATTGCATAGCTGCTCCATTCAATATCTTGAGAAGTTGAGTTGTATTCAAGGCATTATTTGAAAGATTATTCACTGCCGTACCAATGACGTTATTTATGGCAGTGCTAATGGTGCTATACACTATATACCCTACTATTGCAAAAAGAATCAATACAAATACAAAACCTAGTACTATATAGCGATTGGGAATGTGCAGTAGAAACCCTGTCCAAACTAGCAACAAAAATAAGGGTAAAATAATCAATACCAAGATTACAAATATTACAAAATATAATATCTGAAACAATTCATTCTTTATTGCATCTACAGTGGGTTGCAATTGACTTTCAAAATAATTTATTGCCTTTTCACCAGCCGCGGGAACATATTTTGATGGAGCTGCATTGCAAAATGGGCTAATGGTAGAAATGATAACGTTTCCCAAGTTAGTTGTGGCTGAACATGGATAGAGAAAGTTAATGGCCATTTAATTCATTGTGATATTTTAATCAAAATATCTCATCGTACTCCCACATTTCCAAAGGCTTCATAGACCTTATCTATCACACTGCTCAACTCTATTTCTCTATCTTGTGGTTCTGGAAACAATTTAACAAGACATTGCAAAAGTTTGGCTGGTTTACATCCAGTATAAGATCGACCTCTGACTTTTAATTCAAGCTTGGACAATTCGTCAGCATATTTTTTGTATTCTGCATTCATGGTTACATCGAGCTTTTTCATCAAAAGATTTTCATAATAATAGTTGTAATCTATATTTTCATTACATTCTCCACTTTCAAAAGCTTGCAGCAACATCATACGCTCTCCCACTCTTTTCTTATCCGGTCGGTCCAAGACCAGAAATTTATGTCGTTCGCCAGGAACCATTGGCTTGCCAATTTTGGCCATTTCATCAGAAAATACCTTCATACTTGCAGTATCATTAGCATATCCAGCACCCAAGGACTTGCTAATAACTAATCTGTCAATATCTACATCTCCTCTGAATAAGCTATCAATTTCTGAACCAATATAATCAACACATGTGGCATATCCAAACCCTTCCATAATTAAACGAATTACGCTAGAGTATACATCTTTAGCCCAAGAACAATTATCTCGGCGAGCAGGCATCAACCCCTTGTATTCAACAATTCTCATTCCAGTCTCATCTCTATAATAATCATTGGTATCTGGATCAATCTTCATTTTGGCATAGTGTTTGCGCTTTATTCCAAGATAATCAGATGGCCATTCAGGTTCGAGTTTGAGAGGCTTTTCAAAGAAACTACTAGCAAATTCTGCAAGTTTTCTACTCTCTGTCCAGGCATTCGCTTTGGTAATACCTGGCAATTTCATCATGCAAGAGTCAGTGTCTCCGTAAATTAAAGCAGAACCAGTGTATTTTTCGATAATAGCATCAATGACTGTTGTTATAGACTTGCGACCGAAAAATGTAACGGTAGCAGCAACTTCAAGACATGGACGTTTACCATTTATCCTAACACCACAGAATCCATAAATGCTATTGGAAGAGCATTTATAAGCCAACTGACGTTTTTCTAATATAGTCCACATGAGATCAATGTCTTCTTTGTATTTCTTTTGCTCTAGTTTAACTTTGGATC
>Ga0315288_10006527_pt1 | contig 14790 bp, 9 predicted proteins | sample YL17G11_20_MG_FD_203454 | JGI IMG/M metagenome (GOLD analysis project Ga0315288, IMG submission 203454) | Sediment microbial communities from Yellowstone Lake, YNP, Wyoming, USA - YL17G11_20 | ecosystem: Environmental > Aquatic > Freshwater > Lake > Sediment | place: USA: Wyoming | collected... | reverse complement strand
CACCATCTCCAGCAGCGCGTCAAATCCCTTGTTCCCGGGGTGATGCTTGTACGAGCACCGCACGCCGGACTCGCCCTGAGTCTTGCTCTTCGCCAGGTCAATTATCAGCTTCGCACCCATATTCTCACATCATCTTTGATATTTGCATTTTGATATTTGATATTTTGTTAGTCCCAGATGTTCGGATATTTCTTTACCTGATCGTATGTGAAGACCGGCCCGTCCTTGCAAACGTAATACTTGCCGAGCATACAGTGGCCGCACTTGCCCACCCCGCAGCTCATGTTCTTTTCCATCGAAAGATATATCTTCTCAGGGCTGAACCCGAACTCCAGCAGTTTTAACGTCGCAAACTTCATCATAATCGGCGGGCCGCAGACCACCGCCACGGCATTGTCGAGATGCACGTCGCCGCGATTCAGTATTGTGGTTACAACGCCGACGTTCCCGCTCCAGTCTCCGTTCGCCTTATCGACGGTCAGCTTGATATTCACCCCGTCAATCTTCTGCCAGGGGCCGAAAAGCGCTTTCTTGTAGATAAAATCTTCGGGCGTTCTCGCGCCGAATCGGCAGACCACCGACTTGAAATCCTTGATCCTGGCAACCAGCGTCAAAAATAGAGACCTGATCGGCGCCAGCCCGACGCCGCCCCCGACGATATACACCTCTTTGCCCACATAGTCGTCAACCGGATACCCCTCGCCGTAAGGCCCACGAATACCGACCTGCTGCCCCTTCTTGCACTCGTGCAGCAAGCCCGTAACTCGCCCGGCCTTCATAATCGTTATCTCCATCTTCTCCGTAATGGCCGGCGACGAAGAAGGAGTGAACGGCGCCTCCCCCTCGCCCGGCAGCGTCAGCTCGACAAACTGCCCCGTCGCGAACCTGAATTCCTTCTCCGGGACCACTACGAAGCTCTTGATCGTCGGCGATTCGTCGATAATCTCAACAATTTCACCGTTTATAGGTTGGTAGAGATTTGCCGTCATTTTCCAACTTTCACTTTCTTCTTGTCTCTGAGCTCCTCATACAGTCTCTTCAGCACGACCCGGATATCGACTTTCCCCGACTCCGCATCAACGCACCTCCCGCAGCCGACACACATATTGATCCCGTACCTGTCGAGGAAATACGACAATTTGTGCATGAGCCGGTGCCTCAGTCTGTCCCCGAGCACCTTGCGAGGATTCCCGCCCCCTGCCACCCCGGCGTATGCCATCCGCATGCAGCTATCCCACATCTTCATCTTCCCGAAGTAATCCTTCCGCTTGGTGTCGTACAGATAAAAGCAGTGGCACGTCGGACACACGCGAGTGCAAGCCTGACATTCCACGCACGTCGTCGCCTCATCGTCATAAACGCCCGAATCGTGAGTGTTGTCCATAATCTCTCGAATCGGCCTGTCAAACTTCAGCTCGGCATTTTGCTCTTCAAGCTGCTGCTGCGTCTCGGCCCTGATTTTGTCGCGATGCGCCATCGCACCGTCGGGAACTCTGCTGAAAAGACCCGAATGTCTCTTGACGAAGTCCTCGCCCTTTTGCGACCCGGCTTCGATAATGAAACCATCCTTGACTTGCGAGACGTTCAAATCAAAGCCGCTACGAGCAAAAGGCCCCCCGTCCATTATGTTGCAGAAGCAGCTCGCGCCCGGCTTGAAGCAATCCGACGAAATTATGAACATCTTCTCCCGACGCTTCACATAGAACGGGTCTTCGAACTCCTCCTCCGTGAAAACCTTGTCCAGCACCTCAATTGACCGCAAATCGCAGTCCTTCAGCCCAAAAACCGCAAACGGCTTCACTTCGCTCAGCTCAAGAGCCTCCGGGTACACCGCTGCAAGCTCCAGCAGAGGAAACAGGAACTCTTTCACCGGTGTGCAGGCGCGTATGTTATTCAATTCCGCCTCGCCTTCACCGGACGGATCGTATCTGCTGAATACATAGTGCGCCCCGGTCTTTTTAGGGACATAAACATCCATCTGCCCCGCCAGAGCATCCAGAAATGGCTTCAATTTACTTAAAAAGACTGTTTCCATTTCTATTACCCGAATCTGCCCTTATCCAAGGGCCATCACCAATTCATAGTCCTGCAAAAACAAATCCTGTGCGGCGCCGGCTCGTTTTCCCCCTGCATTCAACAATGCGCACTTGCCGTCCGATAAGTCACGCCCCTGCCTGCCTCGGCATATAGTAAGGAAGGCGGGCGAAATCCATCGCTATATCAATTGTTATCACTTTGAGCTTCTTGGGCACCGTTATGTAGCACGGCGAGAAATTCAAGATGCCTCGCACCCCCGCTTTCACCAGCTCATCAGCCGTCTGCTGAGCAGCATCGCGAGGCACGGCGATAATTGCAATATCGATGCCTCGTTTCTTCAAGATCCCCAATTCTGACACATCTTCAATTACTACGTTGTGTACTTTACTGCCAACCTTCTGCGGACTTACGTCGAACGCCGCCGCCACCTCAAAACCATACACTGCGAAACCCGGATATGCCAGAACGGCCAAGCCCAGATTGCCTACCCCAACCAAAGCCGCCTTGTGAACTACATCCAGCCTCAGAATCTTCTTTATCTGCTTAACGAGCTTCTCGATATCATAACCCACCCCTCGCGTCCCAAAGCCCCCGAAATACGAAAAATCCTTTCTAATCTGCCACGGATTAACGCCGATGAAATCGGCCAATCCCTGGCTCGATATGCTCTTGTAACCCTGGTCCAGAAGGAGCACCAGGCCCCTCAGATAAGACGGCAGCCGCCGGATCGTTTCACCTGGAACCTTATGGTACCTCATAGCTTCTACTGCGCTTGCTACTACGATTACTTATAGCTTGTGTTCACATTCACAAAGTCAAAAACTTAATTCTACAAATGAATCGTGCCCCTGTCAACAACATTCGTCAAGGCTCTCAAGAACAATCTGTAAATGTAACTCCTTAATACATCAAGCGTTGCGACCGCCGACACAAAAGTACCTAAAAAAAGCAGTATTCTTAAAGCGCCTCAACTACCGACCACCGCAGTCCCACACGGCTGAAGAAAATTATGGATGTGACACCACATTTAAACCGCCGACCCGTCTCTGACAAGACGCCCCACACTCAGCACCGTTTCTGGCGCGAATCCCTGCGAAACCTGCAATTTTATCGGCGCCAATAGCGGAAATTCACGGCCCCGCTCCTCTAAAGTGCCCGCCGGTTAAGGCCGATACAACTACTTTGAAAGAGCAAGAAAAGGCCTCTTGGCCAATATCACTGTTACTGACCAAATATTGACAACGGATCGAGAAATGCAAGGAACCTTTGATCGTCCCGCACAGGTAATCACCGTCAACCGCAGCGACACCGTCAAATCAGCCGCAGCAAAGATGTTTGCCAACAACGTCGGCTGTCTTGTTGTGAACGACGAAGATGGGAACTTCGCCGGCGTCGTCACGGAACGAGACATTGTCAACCGAGTCGTTGCTTCCTCAAGCTGCAATACTGAAACTGCCACCGTTGCCGAGATAATGACCTCGCACGTGGTCTCGTGCTCTCCCCAGACCCCGACCAGCGAAGCTCGCAGAATTATGGCCGCCAACGGGATTCGCCATTTGCCCATTGTTGATAATAACGTCGTCGTGGGGATGGTCTCGGCGCGCGACCTTATGGGAAGGCAGCTTCGCGAAGACCGCGCCGCTGCCGAAGAAGTCGCAATGCTTTCAACGTGCCTCAAGAGCATCGACATGAACGAGGTAGCCGATATCGTCGCACGCGAAGTCCCAAAGCTCTTCCAGGCCGACAGGTGTGTCCTGTATTTCCACACCGACAATCGCCCTCAGAAAAGGCCCGGCCTGATTAGCTGCAACAAATGCCTCTGCCCCAGAGAACACTTGGAGCATATAGATGATGCCAACGCCTTTTTCGGCAATGAAGAATTCTACTACGACAGCATCCCGGATATATGCAAGAAGCTCGGCGCCCAATCGCCGCGACTGGTAATCCCCCTGAGAGTCTCGGACAAGCCGCCCGCCTCATCCGAAGATATTGGCCATTTGCCGGGCTACCTTTGTATGTGCGGCCTCGCTCCCACCGCTGCCGCAAACAGAGAGCTCATCTCATACAAGGCCGGATTGGCAAAGGAGATACTCAGCTCCCACCTCACCAATGCAAGGCTCTACCAGGAGGCAAGACTCACTTCCCTCACAGACGCACTGACCGGCGCCGGATCAAGAAAACTCCTGGAGGACAAGCTCCAGGCCGAATGTGCCCGCACGCAACGCTACGGGCACGCCTTCTCAGTGGCTATCATAGACCTTGATAACTTCAAAATGATTAACGATACCTTGGGCCACGCCGCCGGAGATGATGTGCTCGTCGGCCTTGCCGCGTGTATGAAAATTCACAAGAGAACCCCCGATGTCCTCGCTCGCTATGGCGGCGACGAATTTGTCATACTTATGCCGCAGACAAAAGCCCAGGCCGCCGTCATATTGATGGAGAGACTCCGCTGCGAAACCCAGGCAATCAAACTGAACGATAACATCTCGGTAACCATCAGTTGCGGCATAGCAGAGAGTATCTCCGAGGGCAATAACACGCCCCGCGAAATTATGCGCAGGGCCGACCTGGCCCTGTACGAAGCCAAAAATGCAGGCCGAAACTGCGTCAAAATATGGAACGAAACAATGTCCAAGCTGGTGAGCCCAACCGACCTCGACGTCGAAAAGATTAAAAGGCTCCAGAGACGCATCGCCGGACTCTCCGAACAAGCCGAACAGATGTTTATTCAAAGCATCTGGGGCCTCGTCCAGGCCCTCGAGGCTAAAGACGCATACGCGAAGAGGCACTCCGAAAACGTCACCTATTATGCCGTCGCAATAGCCGAGAGTATGCGAATAGACGCTCAAGAAGTGGAAACCATTCGCCGTGCCGCGATGATTCACGATATCGGAAAAATTGGCGTCCCCGACACGATACTCGCCAAGCCGGGCAAGCTCACACCGCGAGAACGCAGTATCATCGAGCAGCATCCGCTCATAGCGGTCCGCATCCTCGAAAAGATGACCTTCCTCGAACGCGAGATTGCCTCCGTTCGACACCATCACGAAAAATGGAACGGCCAGGGCTATCCGGACGGCCTGTCGGGCGACTCAATTCCGCTCGGCGCACGCATTATGGCCGTCGCCGACACGTTTGACGCACTCACCTCAAATCGATCATATCGCACCCTACGGTCGGTCGCAGAAGCTATGAAGATACTCGCTGATTCCGCCGGATACGAATTCGACCCAGCCCCCGTCAAATCTATGGCATCCTGGGTCGATAGCGTCGCCGGACAGCTCGGCAAGACAATCGACCTGCTTACCCCGGATGATTTGCTCAACGCCTGCAAGCAAGCCGACAACAGCTTCATGGCTGTATTGACCGCCGGCGAGACCCTCGCCGGCACGCACGCCTGAGCCTGAACCGCAATTGACAACCACACACAGCAGGCCTTAAGATAAGTCTATGGCCTAACAGCCGTGGCCAAGCCACGCTTGCGCCGGCCCAAAGCAACAGACTGACTTGTGTCCAAGGAGCTGTTATGTGCAGGATTGCAAAGACGCTCATCGTATTGACCGCCCTTCTTGTACTGTGCCCAACCGACGCTCTCTCCCAGATCCGCCGCCGGGCTGATATCCCCATCGCAGAGACATGGAATCTGGAAGACCTCTACCCCTCGGACCAGGCGTGGGACAAGGCAAAAGAAACGTTGGCCGCCAAATTTGACGAAGTCCTCAAATACAAAGGCAAGCTTACTGACTCCGCCGCCGAATTGCTCGCCTGCCTGGATTTCAACAGCCGCCTCTCCAAAGATTTTGACCGCCTGCAGAATTACGCCGCAATGAAAGCCGATGAAGATACGCGAGATTCAAAGTATCTGGCGATGAAGCAGCAAACCGAGCAGCTCGCCACCGACTACAGCTCAATGGCGTCGTTCATCGAGCCTGAAATTGCGAAAATGGACAAAGCCCGAATCGACCAGTTCATTGCCCAGCAGCCCGCCCTGAAAATCTACAAAATGTATCTCTACGACATACAGCGAATGAAGGCTCACACGCTGTCGGAAAAGGAAGAAAAAATTCTCGCCGAGGCAAGCCTGCTCGCCGGCAGCCCCTCTTCAATCTACTCCATATTCAGCAACGCCGAATTGCCCTATCCCGAAATCAAACTGAGCGACGGCTCCGTCGCCCAGCTCAACAAGGCCGAATATGCACGCTGCCGCGCCCTCCCGAACCGCCAGGACCGCGAAGCCGTGTTCCAGGCCTTCTGGAAAGTATTCAACAGCTTCAGACGGACCTTCGGGGAGCAGCTCTACGCAGACGTCAAAAAGAATATGTTCTATGCACGCACCCGCGGCTACAATTCCTCCCTCGAAAGCGCCCTCGACAAGAACAACATCCCCGCGCAGGTGTACTCAGCCCTTATCGAAAACGTCAACAACAACCTTGACTCTTTCCACCGCTATCTCAATTTGAAAAAGAGGATGCTCGGCGTCGATACTCTCAAGTATTCGGATGTGTACGCGCCCGTTGTCAAAGGCATTGACTTGAACTACACCTTCGAAGAGGCCAAAAAGCTCGTGACCGACGCCGCGAAGCCTCTGGGCAGGGACTACGTGGCTATCGTCGAAAAGGCCCTTGCCGACCGGTGGGTTGACGTTTACCCGACCCCGGGCAAACGCGCCGGCGCCTATTCCAACGGCAGCGCCTACGATGTCCATCCATATATACTTCTCAACTACAACGCCCAATACGACGATCTCAGCACACTCGCTCACGAGCTCGGACACGCGCTGCACAGCTACTACTCCAACAAAAATCAGCCTTATCCCACGGCCGACTACTCCATCTTCGTCGCGGAAGTCGCCTCCACATTCTGCGAGGCCCTCCTGATTGACAAAATGCTCAAAGACATCAAAGACGACGACATCCGCCTGTCGCTGCTGATGAACTACCTCGATGGAATCAAAGGCACGGTCTTCCGACAGACGCAATTCGCCGAATTCGAGCTGCTCATACACCAAAAAGCCGAGCGAGGCGAGCCGCTCACCGGCGACATCCTCAGCCAATTATATGGTGACATCCTCAAAAAGTATTACGGCCACGATAAGGGCGTTTGTAATATCGACGAGCTATATAACGTCGAATGGGCCTATGTCCCCCACTTCTATTACAACTTCTACGTATATCAATATTCGACGTCCTTTACCGCATCGATGGCCTTGTCCGAAAAGGTCCTCAGCAAGGAAAAAGGGGCCGTCAAAAAGTACCTCAAGTTCATCTCCGCGGGCGGCTCCGAGTACCCGATTGACCTCTTGAGACAAGCTGGCGTCGATATGACCACCGCCGAGCCTTTCAACAAAACTATGACCGTTATGAATCGAACTATGGATGAGATTGAGGCCATCCTCGACAAAAGACCCAAGTGACAGCTCATACAGAAATACTGCTCCGTCAAGACTAATCTGAGGAGTTGTCATTGCGAGGAGGCCGAAGGCCGACGCGGCAATCTCAAACCGTCCGAAGCCCTCAGATTGCTTCGTCGTTTCACTCCTCGCAATGACATCCATCGTTTTAACCTTGACGGAGAGCTGCTGCCTACATTCTGGCGACGCGGAAACAACTTGCATCAATCGAGTGGTCTGGTAGAATTGCACTATATCGTCGTTGTAGAACAACCGACTTTCCGAGCATGACAGATTTGCAGATCGGCTCGAAATGTGCATTGGATGAAAGGAGAAAATACCATGCGAAAAGGCAACAAACTGACCCGCCGCCGCTTCATCAAAGGCTCAATCGGCGCAGTAGCGGCCTTCACTATCGTCCCGAGGCGCGTCCTCGGCGGCCAGGGCAACACGCCGCCAAGTGAAACCTTCGGCGGCGCACTCATTGGCTGCGGCGGAAGAGGAAACGGAACTTTCGAGGGACTTGGGCCAAACGTCGAAAAACGCGCAATATGCGACGTCAAATTCATCGGCAGGGAAGACGGTAAAATGGTCTATAGCGACTTCCGCCGAGTCCTCGAACGCAAGGATATTGACCTCGTCGCAATCGCCACCCACCCCGGCTGGCACGCCCTAATCTCAATCGCCGCAATGGAAGCCGGCAAGGACGTCCTCTGCGAAAAGCCTATGACACGCTTCATCGCCGAAGGCCGTGCCGTCGTGGAGGCCCAAAATCGCTATAAACGAATCTTTCAGATTGGCACCTTCGGCCGGTTCGACGAGAGCAGAAATAGAGACAGGGTTCTCACACACAAGATTATGGCCAGCGGCCTCCTCGGCACCAACTGCAAGGCCGTCCATAGAGCATCGGGCGGCTTGAAAGTGGCTGAATGGAGCGGAATGGTCAACGCCCAGCCCCAGCCGATACCAAAGAGCCTCAACTGGGATATGTATTGCGGCCCGGCCCCGCTGCGACCCTATCATCCGCACCGCTTCGGCGGAACACACCGGGGCTACTGGGACTACGAAGGCGGGGGACTCTCCGATATGGGCCAGCACCACTTCGACCCCATCCAGTGGAGATTCGCCAAGGACCACACCAGCCCCATCGAAATAGAACCTTATGCCCCCCCTGCTCACCCCGAAGCCTGCGCAATGTGGGGTTGGGTCGAAATGAAATATGCCGACGGCCTCACCCTCGTCTTCGAGAGTCAGGAATGGGGCAAGCCTTATGACCGCAAAGACGAACGCGGAGTCAGCCTCGACGACCTCAGCGAAGAGGACCGCAAGAAAATCGCCGAGATGCCCGACCCCGAACCGTTAGTGAGCTTCCCCGATGCAATCCGCACCCGCAAGCAGCCCGGCGGACACGCAGAAGCCGCTCACCGCTGCGCCACCCTGCTCCACCTGGCAAATCTCGCAATCAGAACCGGGCGAAAGCTCAAATACGACCCCGTCAAGGAGCAAATAATCGGCGACGAAGAGGCCAACCGCCTTGTCAATCAGCCGATGCGGGCGCCCTGGCATTTATGAAAACTACTTCCCGACAATTGGATTAGAAAGGACCATAATCATGGCAAACCCATCTGATAATCTCGCCGACCTTGTCAACCAAATGCCCGATCCCGACCAGCGAGGCATGTACTGCACCGACATAGACAAAGAAAAAATCGAGGCCGCCATCGCCGGGATTCACCAGGGCGGCCGCAAAAACATCAAGGGCATTATCGACATGCTCGTCGAACCAGGCAAAGGCGACGACGTCAAGGCCCATTACGCGCTGCACGCCCTCGGCCTGCACCTCTGCAAGCTCGACGACGATAAATTGCGCCGACAATTCGCAAAGACCCTCGCCTCCCAGCTCGCCGACAGGCCGAAAGCCGTCCAGGCGTATCTCGTCCAGGAGATCCAGGCATTCGGAGGCAAAGAGGTCGTCGCCGAGCTTGGCGCACTGCTCACCGACGAAGACCTCTGCGAGCCTGCCGCTATGGCGCTCGTCGCCATCCGCGAAGGCGCCGCCGAACAGCTTAGAAACGCCCTGCCTAAGGCTAAAGGCAAATCCAGATTGACCATCGTCCAGAATCTCGGCGTCGTCCGCGACAAAGACTCCGTCGCCGAGCTTAAAAAAGCCGCGAAAGACGAGGATCAGGATATCCGCATCGCCGCAACCTGGGCCTTGGGCAACATCGGCGACGCCGGCTCAGCAGACCTCCTGCTCGATATCGCAGATAAATCGCAAGGCTGGGAAAGAATCCAGGCGACCAAAGCATCTTTGCTCCTCGCCGAAAGGCTCCTCGCAGCAGGCCGAAAGACCGACGCCGCCGCAATCTACAAGCACCTGCGGGATACAAGAAGCGACCCGGCTGAAAAATACATCCGCGACGCAGCACTCAGCGCCCTCGCCGCCGCTGGATAGAACCGAATAATACCACTTGGAAAAACCAAATGCGCTTCCGCGCTGCATCGTCTTGGTGGCAGCCTCCCCCAAAGGGGGGATGCTCAAGCCCCGCGTCATTCCGACCGAGAGAAGCGAGCGGAGACACGTAGCGAAGCGCAGAGCCCGGAACGGAAATCCATTCAAACTCGTCATTGCGAGGAGCGCAGCGACGTGGCAATCTCTCGGCTGGCAAGCTGGGCAAGGTGTTTGCGCGTTTGAAATTGGCTTTGATTTGGTTTGTATTTCGTATCGCGTATCGCGTATTGCGTGTTGCGTATCGCGGGGGGACTGTTTTCGTATCTCGTATTTCGTCCCGGTGGGGCGGCGGAATTGGCTTTGATTGGGTTTGTATTTCGTATCGCGTATTGCGTATTGCGTATTGCGTATCGCCGGGAGACTGTTTTCGTATCTCGTATTTCGTCCCGGTGGGGCGGGGAAATTGGCTTCGATTGGGTTTGTTTTGAGCAGCGTTCGTTGTTCATTGTTCGTTGTTTATTGACATAAGCCGTTAGTATTGCTGTACTTATGCTGATTTTGCCTATTTTGACATTGGCTTTGTTTTGCATAATTGACTCATGGCCACGAAGACACAAAGACACAAAGACACAAAGGGAACCACGGATGACGCGGATTCTCGCTGATTATTTTATTAACCAAGAATTCACACGAACTAGCACGAAGGAATAAGCTCAGAGTGATCAATTTCATTTTTTAGACGCGGATCCATTCGATGGATTCGACAAGCTCACCACAGGCAAGCTCAGGACACGTTTACACGGATGAACACTGTTTTTCGCGGTTCTGCATAATGACAAATTCTGCTATGTTGTTCTTATCAAAACAAGACTTATACGGGTCTTCGTCTTAAAAACGGTCAGTTTGAGTACCATTTACTATTCCTGATTCTGTTAGTTTGATATATATTATACTCCGCCGGAGGTTGGGTGTCAAGGAAAATCCCCAATAACCGCAGACGCCAGAGAGCACAAAGAAATAATCAATAGTAAATAGTCAATAATCCATAGTAAGTTGCCGTGGCCACCAATTGCCACGCACCTTCAATTTCCTCTCTCCTACCTAATCCTTAATAGGTGACTGCCCCTCCCATCCCTCTTTAGAAACACAAAAAAAGTTCACCCTAAGTAGGGACTCATAAGGCCAGTATACAAAGGCACTTACAGAGCGCCAGGAGAAAATTCCACACCCATGTTACACCAACAAAAAAAATTGTACTCGACAAGCACCATCTGCTATGGTAAAGTTCAGATGGCAACTAAGGTATTAGCATCTCCTGACTTTTTGCGGCCGCTGACCTACAGGCAATGTGGGCATGCAAGTTAGGTCGGCGGGGAAGATATAGGGTTGGTATAGGCCCAAAAAAGACGCTTGCCGACGGATGCAAGATACTTAATTGTGGAAGTACTTTACATGTTAAGGAGGACATTACAAATGAGAAGTCTGAGCAAAACAATTGTGACTGGCACGCTTGACCCCAACCTACAGCGTTTCGATTCACGGGATACTGGAGCAAGACTACAAATATGTGGATACGTACGTTTACTATTTCTGGTGTGCGGTTGTTTGTTGCTGCACATTGAAGCGGTAGCGGGAGACCGGAGGCCTGATCGATCTTTCGTTAACAGGCTGCAACGTGAGAAAAAACAACCTGACAGCACGAACGCTATTCTCAGGCGTCTGCCCATCCGGTCGTATTTGGAGATGCGAAATCTCCACGACCCCAATAACCCGCAGGAGCTTGGACCTTTTATTGCATCCGAGGTCAAAGCCGATTATGACTATTACGTACAAGCGGACAACTACTCCGACAACAAAACCGACGTAACATTTCTTTTCTTTTCGAATCCGGGCAGGGTGTACTTCTCGCTATCGCCCGCCTGCGGCACTATTGCCCCCCCCGATGCTGTGCCCGAGTATAGTGATGGTTATTATGTGGTGAGCACTTCGTATGTACCTTGTGAGGATGAGTGCAGTGTTGTGACCGTGACGGCCGATCCGACATCCGGTCTAAATCAACAAGTGACGATTCATCTGGATGATCGACAGCACATCTGGTGCCACGCCGACAGTTGGGAAAGAGAATTGGGCGTTTTGACATACATTGAAGGGACAGATGAGTGTGCCGAGGCATACGTTACTGTTACTGTAATTCCACCTGGAGCAGGGACCGTGAGTCCGCCCTCAGGGAACTCATATTTGTATAATAACTGCTACTTTTTCTTCTCTACGTACAGTCCGAGTTGTACCTACTCAGGACGCGTGCGGGTCAAATTTAGCACTTCATACAATGATGTAATTTTCTCATTTGAGCAGAACACTCCTCTGAGCCCTACCGACAGTTGGCAGACGGTTTCTGACAGCTTTTGCAGCGAGGGGGAGGCATGGATGAACTTTTACCAAGTATATAGAATGTATTTGGAGGGGAGTAAGCATTACAACTTCAGCCTTTGCGGAAATGACGGAGTTGGAGCATCATGTAGTGAGAACGGCGATCTTGAGATGTTTGATTCTTCAGGCACCAGTCGGTGGTACATTAATGGTAATTCAAGCTGTGGCTACGATGCCTCAACTATTGGAACAGCACGTGAAGATTGGTCTCCACCATCAAGTGGCTACTATTACCTAAAAGTCTATGACTATTCCCTTTATCCGATGAATTATACCTTGGCGTACCGGGGGGATGGCGATGACAATTGCCTGCAATTGAGCGTTGGTTATGTGACTCCTTCGGCCGGCTATCCGGACACGGATTTTTACTGGTATGTGCACTACTTCGACCCGGATGACGACCCGCCCAAGGTTAAGGAGGTCTATATCGACAAAGACAAAGACGGTGTTGGCCACACTATGAGTTTGTATTCTGGAACGTCTTGGAACGGCACTTATCGATATGGGCCGCATAGCCTTGGTATCGGTTCGCACAATTACTCCTTTTCCTTTTCAGATGGGCAATGTGGTGTTAGCCTGCCGGAAGCCGGTACATATCCGGGTCCATCTGTCGCTGATCCCAATATGACAGTATCCATTGCTTTTACAGAGGATCCCAATTGGATGTACCAGAACCTTCCGGGAGCCAACAATTCCAGGCTTACCGCTTGTGCAGCCATAGTGCACGACCCACTAAATAACGGCAGTTACACTTACAAGTGGCAGATCATACATCCGAACGACGTCAGCTTATTACCCGTAACGGTCGGACCAAATGACGCTAATTGCTATACTTTTGCAGCACGTGGATGCGACGAACCTAATGGTGTTTCAGATATAGGTCAGACCTTTACTCTAAGAGTAACTGTTAGCGGAAAGGACCACCTCAATTTTGGCACAGCCGATGCAAATTTTGGAATATGTCTTCTGGGCGACGTAAATAACGACTGCGTGGTGGATCTTGCTGATCGTTCCATCATAAATGCGTTTTGGAAAGGCATCATTCCCGGAAACTGTGCGTTGCGTGATTGTGATGTCAATTGCGACGGTACGGTTGACCTTGCAGACCGCTCAATAGTAAATGCGGTATGGAAGGGGACGCTTTGTCAAAATAGAATCGAGCTCCCGTGTCCTTGCCGTACTCCCTGTCCGTGATGTCGGATTTGGATGAATAGAAGTGGAAACCTAACAAATGGTCTCTCTATAGGGATTGCATGTATTAGCTTGCTTATAAAACCGGTAATGTCTAAAAACTTAAGGGGCTTTGCTTAAGAACTGCTCGAAGCAAAGTAGGGTAATGTCTGAAAAGGATTTTAAGAATCAGGGGGTAGCACTTTTAATCAAGGAGGTTATCTATGAATCTGACTAATAGTGGTCGCATTGTTATTGTAGTCGGGCTGGTATTAATGACTGCATCCGCGAAGGCTGTTACTATAGGGGTGGCCAATCTATCTCCTACGCCTTCGAATTGTGAGGTATTAATGGAGGCAGGCGGTCTGTTCACATTTGATCTGGTAGTGGTTGATGCCCAAGGCTTTTATGCACAGGGTTTTCAGGCTAATATGGGTGTCAGTGGCCCTGGGACATTGACCGGCGATGCTGCAGCCAGTACGGCGGCCGCAACAGACAGCGACTATTGGATGGTAGGGAATTCCGCCGGAGCCGAGTTCATCGACAACCTTGATGACTCTTATACCTTTGGAGACAATCCGAACAGCGGAATCGCCGAACTCCTGGAGAACGATGATATTATGGCAAGGTACGCGTTTGTCTGGGACGGAACCGAAGGAGACTACACGTTTACTCTCAACGCTGACACAAATCACGGTTTCCTCCTGAACGGATCGTTCATAAAGCTACCCTTTGTGTTTTCCCCTGGGGAGTACCAGACGGCAGAAAACAGTTTCACAGTTCATATTGTACCAGAACCTGCGACGGTCTTTCTGCTGGGTTTAGGCAGTTTTGTGATTGTTAGGAAACGAAAATCCTAGCCAACCAGCGTTATGTGGTCGTTAGTTAAGCTCCGAAGAGACAAGCACGTCTTGCCGAAGTGATTGTATATCCGGACTACCCACCCCTCATCCCCTCCACGAAGCTCACCATTGTCATCGTATCTACGCGGCAATACATGAGCAGACTTTCTCTCGCCCTATGCTTAACAAGACACGAGGTAGCGTCAAGGCAGTGTCAAGAATCTTTCGCGCATTTCTATGTAGGTCCTTTATCTGGTCGTTGGCCTTTCCCTGCCAGCCCCATAGGCTGGCGACCATTATCGGTCTAAGCCGAGGCCACCAACATGCCATTCGGGACAGCCACGAATGGCGGTCCGTTAAGGATATGAAAGAGAAAGGTCTCCCGCAGCCGATAGCTGTGTTAGCGATACAGGCTATCGAAAAGGAGACCATATCATGTCAACGGATAACATCGGCAACTCGCGGCC
>Ga0315288_10006525_pt1 | contig 14792 bp, 24 predicted proteins | sample YL17G11_20_MG_FD_203454 | JGI IMG/M metagenome (GOLD analysis project Ga0315288, IMG submission 203454) | Sediment microbial communities from Yellowstone Lake, YNP, Wyoming, USA - YL17G11_20 | ecosystem: Environmental > Aquatic > Freshwater > Lake > Sediment | place: USA: Wyoming | collected... | reverse complement strand
TCGCGCAGCGTTCTTTGTAAACTTGGTGGGATTGACCATTATTTTCAAAGAGATGTTAAAGCAGAATTATCTTGGAAAAGCGCAAAAAAAAGCGGCAAAACTTATCAATGGGTAACTGAGGGCAATAAGATCGTTGTTCTTTCTGAACTAGACATCGAATCAATTTGCAATCACATTGACGACCGCGACACGACCGAATCTATCCAAGCGAGAAAAAGAAAAGATGCGTTGCTGCTTTTAAAAGACGCTCAAGCAATTGAGGCTTTTGACATTGCTCAAGTTTTTGTGTAATTTTTTTTTTTAACTTTTTGAACAACCTTATTTTTTAAACACAATGATTGAAACTAAAACAATTACAGTTACAGCTTCAGGTCAACAAGCTAGGATCCCATTAGACCCAGCTAAAAATAATATGATTATTTGTGACGCTGGGGCAAGTGATATTTTCACAGTACAAGGTGCCACAGTTTCTGCGGGTACTCTAATAAATATCACGGAGTTAGCTTCTTGGACTGGCCCAATGCAGGAAATGATCTGGGCTAATTTCGCCGAGCTATCTATTAATGTAGCGACGCTAGTTAGCGCAGGGTTCACTTTTAAAGTCCATAGCTCGCCTAAGCATTAAGTGCTCCGCGGCTGAGATAGCTCTTTGAGGGTATCTCAGCCCAAAGCCGCTACCACATTTAAGAAGTTCTTGATCTAAGAACTCTGCGTGTGGGTGGGTGAGAATATCATAAAACAGGTATAACTCTTTACAAAGGTCATCATACTCCCCGTCTGACATCAAAGAGTAATCAAGTTCATAGTAACAATATGAGGATATGAAATACCAAGCAACTTTCTTATCGAGACTAAAATTTTTAGAATACTTTGGCATTAATCTTTGCCTCCAGCTAAAGCACATAGCAGTAGTGAGATTGCATCGGCTTCGTTATCATCTTTTGGGTTGAAGCCTTTTGATCTTACTGCTGCTATCATCTCAGGCTTTTTAGAATTGCCTTTACCTGTGACAAATTTCTTAATCGTACCAACGGGTACTCCTTGGTAAGATACACCATGCTCTTCACAAAACATTGTAAGAACTGCCTTAAACCCACCGTAACAATGAGCAGCATCAACCCCTATATGTTTGCGTACTTCCTCAAAATATACAGCGTTGATTTCACCTAAAGCAGTTTTCTCCAAAGTTTTTTTAAGCCAATCTTTGAAATTTACAAATCTCCGATCTGCACTTTGGAATCTTGTGGCTTTAAAATTTACAGTACCTGAAGATACCTTGCTGAACTCGGACATTGCCCAGCCAGTTGTAGTGCCTAAGTCTAGGGCTAGTATTGTTTTCATAGTTTATTTCCCCATAAAATTAATTCTGTACGCGACCAAACAGTTTTGGACGCTTGGCACTTTTTGCAACTTATGGTGCCGTAGCCATATAGAACTGAATACGGGTGTTTAACTACCAAGTTGTAATCGTGGTTGCACCAGTAGTGTTTTAAGTATGCAAGTACTGTTTTCATAAGGTTTGGGTAGGGTTGGGTTGGTTAAATTCGGTTTGGCTATGGATAGGTCTGGACGAACTACCCTTGAAAATCTCTTATGCAAGAAATTATCCAAGGTGTCTAGTTTTTCTGACACAAACAGTTGTACCGAGGTTGGTAATCTATACCCCAGTAGGTCTTCTGGGTAAAGGCAGTATTTAAAATGGTCTTTCGGTATATGTAATTGCTTAGCGAGTCTCTTAGCCTCCCCAATATCTCTAACTAGGAATATAAAACCGTACGCCGAGCGCATAGGAAGTATCGAGGGGCATAAGTGGTAGGCTGCCCGGAAATGGGCCTCGCAGCAATTGCTAAGTTTAGCTTCTTGATGGTCAAACATATTATTTGCTTTGCTCCTCAGTTGATATTTTTAATTCATAGATTGGTTTGTAGGAATCCCCCGGAGCTAGTTTTTCTAACCATTCAAAATTGATGGTGCGTTTAATAATAGCTCGGACTTCCAGCTCAAAGTCAGCTTTCTCTGTTTCGGCAAGCTCTTCAGAAAACTCTACCCGTACGGGCGCAAGCCCTTTATCTAGCATACGGTTGACGCTAAAGATTAGGCTTTGTGAAATCTCTGAAGGAGTGTTAAAAGATTGTGGCATTATTTGCTTTGCTCCTCAATGGTTATTAATTTTTCCAAGTAAGTCTTGGCTTTTTTTAAATCTTCTACACCGTTCTTGTATCTATATCGTGAGATATATTTCACCACATTACCAGCGAGAAAATTTAAATTTTGTGACGCAATGAAATCCCAAGGTTCAATACCTCCTTTCGTATAATGCGCTGGGCTATTTACTAAATCCGCTGCTGATGCTTTTGCTTTAGAAGCTTCTCGCGTTGCTTCACACCATTTATGTATTGCTAACTGGAGATCGGTCTTGTGAAGGTCAAATGGATTTTCTTTCATGATATTATTTCCTATAATGTTTACCAACCCAGCCTTTTGCTTCAACTGGACAACCCTTAGCCCATGACGGACTAAGAGACATTAGCTTTTCAAAACTCTCGAGAGGCGATGTTAAATCTTCTTTCGTTTCCACGATCAATTCATCATGCACTGACAGAATAATCTCAAACCCTGCGTATTCTATGCGTAGCATAGCTTCAGCCATGAGATCTCTAGCTACTGCTTGAGTAATATTTTCCACTAGTTTACCCCCGTAAGTGTCAACTCTTTGCCACATTTTTCCACCGGACTTACCAGCTTTTTCTCCCATAAAAGTTAAGACATCCGAGGTACCCCATTGGTTTGTCTTTGGTTCTAGCCTTGGGTGATAAAAATTTAAAGCCCTTCCTGAAGGTAAGTAACATTTCAAAAAATAAACATCGTCTTGTTTCCAAGCAAGTGACTTACCTCCGATCAGGTTATAAATCTTGGTGTTACTACCTCTGGTGATGCAAGCGTACTTAGCTTGTCTCTCCATCTCTGCCCAAAAATTTCTAATTTCTGGGTAAGTGTTTCTATAAGTGTTTATTGCAAGCGCTGCCATTTCTTCAGAAACTTCAATGCCCCAACTCAAACAAGTAGCATGGAATTTTACTTTACCCATACCATACCCAGCCCCTAAGATTGCGGCTTTACCAAGTTGTCTTTGATCAGAAGTTATTTCTGAAGAAGGCACCCCGTATATTTTGGAAGCCATTTCTACATATAGATCAGCGCCTTCCCCAAACTGTTTCAACATTAATTCGCAACCACTTAGCCAAGCTAAAACTCTCACCTCAATAGACGCAAAATCAGCGGCCATTAGTAAGCACCCTTCTTTAGCCGTAACCATGCCGCGTATAGCGGAAGACATGAAAGACATCACATTGCCATATAACATTTCTACTATATCAGGATCCCCGAGCTTAATAGTTTGGACGGCTTGTGCCATATCTTTAATGCTACCTTTTGGCAAGTTTTGAAATTGTACTAACTTCCCAGCCCATCTACCAGTAGCCGCGCCGTGGTACATTAACACATCCCTAATTCTTCCATCCTCTGCGCAAGAATTTTTCATAGCCTCATACTTAGCAGTACTAGTTTTACCAAGAGCCTGTCTAATTTCTAAAAGCCTTTTCACTTTTGGGCTTTTAACTTTTTTAAGGCTGGCAGTTATGCTTGCTTTATCATAGCTTTCTAATGCGTCTCCTTGATCAGCACACCAAGCCATGACTTTAGCCCTCTGGCCAATAGTTTTTATTTCACCTTTGGTTATTTCTACCACTTCTTTTTTCAATCTATCTTGGTACACTTCTAATATGCTTAACGCTTTATCAACTGCGACTTTGTCAATCGGCACCCCTCGGGTATTTATTACTTGGTCTAGTAACCAAATTTTTTCCTCAAATTCTGGCAGTTGTGGTAAGGCTTCTGATATTGCCCGCTCTGAAGCCACATCAGTTTTACAATAATCGTAAAGTTCTTGGTATTTTTCCAAGTTATCTAGCTCGTCCGCGAATAGCCCTGTCTTTTTATTGGGCTTGGCTAAAGCCATCATGGTTCTTTTGCCCAAATCATCTTTAACAGTAGTTAGCCCTAAAGCTTTGCCACAATTAGCTAACCCTCTAGGTAGCGCAAAGTATGCAGCTCTAGCTGCGGTGCATCTCCACTGGTATTGAGCCATCCATGGGAATTGGAATTTTTTCTGCCCAATATTTAGCCAAATGGCTTTTTCAAAAAAGGCGTTGTGGGCTTCAAAGATTGCGCCGAATTCTATTTCATTTTCTAGTACTTCTGGGAACGGCTGCCCGGGTAACCAGATTCTAACTTCACCTTTGTCTACAGCATACGCCATACACAAAATTTCGGTGCTTGGGTGCAATGAATACACCCAAGCCCCTACTTTTTTTAAGTCAGCCATTGATCTAGTTTCAAAATCTATATGGACTGTCATAGTTTAATCTTAGTTATGTTAGTAAGTTGGGCGATTTCTATCTCGCTTTCAGGGAAGTTTCTATGTTTAGCATATTTTGAATACTCTTCAATTTTTGCTTCTTTAGCTACCTCCCCGTGGACAAGCTCGCAACCAAAACAGACAGTTTTTCCATTGAGGTTAGGCACTCTTAATGCCATCCAATATATAATCATACTATGCTAATGGATCAAAGTTAGCCGAAGCAAAAGGCGCTGAGGCAGAAGCAAAAGGCGCTGAGGCAGAAGCATAGTTAGCTGGGTTCTCAGAACCTAGATCACCAAAAACATCTTCAGCTTTAGCTCGAGACCCACCTAATGGTGTGCCTTCAGCTACTTTTTGCACATTGTTTAATCCAAGAGACACACCCTTGTTAGCTTTGTGATCATAAGCGAAAGCTTTATAATGCACGATAGCTTCACAACCAGAATAAAATTCTGAAGGGTTAATGATAGGCTGTCTTGCAGAATCTACTAGACCAGGTTGTGTAGTACTTTTGAAAGTAATAAACACATGGCCAGCGTATTCTGGTGGATAGCTAGTACCATTAGACTTCAAAGCATCCCCGTCTTTAATAGGAATCTTCAAGCCCATTGGGGGTTTGCCTTGCCATTTTTCTTCAATTACTCTACGGATCTCATTTTTGATAGATGAAATATCGTCAGTCTTTTTGAATAAAAGATCCATAGAATATTCTAGCTTATCATTAAGATCATTTTTCTTTGGTTTAAAAACATTAGCGAAGCTTACACGGCCTCTTGGAGTTATAGTATTTGACATGTTATTTGTGTTTTAAGAGTTATAAAAAGTTTTATTTGGTTTTTCTTGTCTTAGGCTTAGTTACTTCTGCTTCTGCTTCTGCTTCTGCTTCTGCTTCGGCTTCTAGTGTGAAGCAGAAGCAGAAGCAGAAGCAGAAGCATGGGCTAAGCTCTACAGCTTCGTCCCCGTCCACATGCTCATCGATACCTGAAGAACCAAACTCTAATTGCTCCGAGTTTTCCTCTGCTTGAAACAAGTCTAGTTGATCCTCAGTTTTTGGGCTTCCTAACTCTATTTTTAATGCTGAGTTATAGATAGCCTGCATAGCATCTAAAGCATGCCCGATAGTGAAAGATTCGTCCAAGTCAAAATGAATACTTGTAACTTGTCTTTCGCGTACCGCAGACACCCCTTCAGACGGAAGTACATCGCGATCATTGATTTTAATACCCATGAAAGTTTTAATTAAAGTTAATATTAATGCACAAGAAATACATCTTGAGCAGTTACCGCTAACACTTCTGACCTGCGGTCTTCTGCAAGCGCAAGAGTGTTACCATTATCAGGAGTTTCTGTAAAAGAAGCCACTAATTTTTTGTCAACTTTAAGCCCCTCAATCTGAGCAGGTGACTTAAATTTTGGTTCGCTAAAAGCTGCGCTGCCAAGCATCTTCTCAAATTCAGCTTTAGCTAAATCTTCGTTAATCCAACGGCGGTTAGCTCTCTTTTTCACCAGCTTATATCCCGGTATTTTAGTACCTTTTTCAGCTAATTCAAAAGCATAACCTTCTGCGGCTTTTAACCATTGAGAAAGAGTGTCTGAAAAATCCAGTACTTCTCTCAATTTTTCTACACTAAGCAACTTTGGATCTGGTAAAACTATCTGGCTTTCATCATTGAAAACTGCTTGAGCAACTTCCAAAGATTTTTGTTTTGCTTGTGGGCAAAGAGCCAAAGCTGGGCAGAATTTACACCAATCCCCCGTCATCAACTTAGCACCTTTTTTCAAAGTATCTTTAGCTGACTTCTTTAGAGATTCTCCAAATTCTCTAAGATAGGCTGGTGTAGTTTCCCAAGTTTTAATAGCTTCTCCTGCTGCTCTTGGTTGAACGATGGTTAGTATTATTTTATCAATAGCTAACTGCTCATCAAAAGTATGCAACGCGCCTAACCCATAAAACATAGCTTGAGAATTATTTACTGGTGAAACTGCTACGCCTTGCCCGTGCTTATAATCTACTATTTCTAGTACGCCAAGCATCGGATTATAGATCGCAGCATCCGCAGTGCCAAACATGCCTTCGTGTAGATGGGATAGATCAAACTTAGTTTCAATAAATAATTCACCCCCCAATTGCATTTGTTTTCTGATGTAATCCACATAAACTGTAACTGCTTCAGCCATGTTTTCATCAATAAACTGTTCGTGGGTAATGATAGATCTGCCTAACTTATCTTTCAAAGGCCCCAAGGAGCCTATCCAATTAGCTGGTTCAGAATCAAAATTTAAACAGTATTCTCCGAGTTCATGGGCTGCTGACCCCAATTCTGCATATGAACTTCCACCTGGTTTAGTTGGTAACTGCTCTATGAGTTTATTAGATCCCGGGCAATTCATCCACCTGCTGGCAGATGAGGCACCTAACATACTATGTTTCACTAAATCCTCCTTCATGTATAAATTCTTCGATAAAAGCTGACGCAAATTTATCGCCTACTTTTCTCATTTCTACTCTATGTAAAGCATCATCTTCTACAGCTAAGAAATAGTCTTGGGTCGCTAAGCATTGGTATAGCTTAGCACTTCCTCCAATATTCCCTACCTTAGAGTTAGCAATAAGCCTAAACTTACTGCTAGGTGGCTCTATAGAATTAAATTGAACCAGTACCATTATGCCAATGGGTCAAAGGGGGTTTCAACTGGCGCGCTTGCCTTTGATATAGCCGCTAGAACTACACTGTAGTTTTCAACTGCTAACCCAGTTAATGAAGAAGCATTGTTAGCTTGAAGTACTGCTAAAAATTTAGCTTTACCATCTTCACCATTTGCGGTTGCTTCTAAGATAAAAGCTTGAGCTTTTTCTCTTAGCTCATTGATAGTAATCGCTTGAGCCACAGGCGCGCTTACAATTACTGGGGCGCTACCTAAAGTAGTTTCAGCTACTGGTTGAGCTTTTACAGCGGCTTTGCGTTTAGGTGCTACTACTGGTGCAGCAGGTTCAACCGCTACAACTGCTGCGGCTTCTGCAAGAGTTTCGCCAGTAAGACCAAAAAAATCACTAACAGAAAACATAGGCTCATCTTTGAAATGTGCTTCGTAAGTCGCATGCTCTTGGTGTTTAGCAACGCCGTTAGGCACCGCCCATACAAGCAATCTTTTTAAACTTGCATCCATAGACGCAAAAAGCATAAGCATGTAATTTTGTTTTTGTTCAGGGGTAAGTTTAATTACTTCTGAAGGTGCTAATGTAGAGATCATAAATATTTTTTTATTGAATTTTTAAAGGTACCGCGCAAAACTACTCATAACGAGCCGCTTTGATCCCGTCGTCTACTGCCACCATTTGCACTCCAAATAGTTTCAAAGCTGGGTCAACAAAACGACCAAGGAATTCGTATTTATATGCACCGATCAGGAACACTGCCCAATCAGCTTGTTTCAAGAATAAAATCTTAGGGAATTTAGATGGATTTTTCTTGCTCCATTTTTTTCTAACTGCCCACAGTCTGGTTACTAGAATTACAAACTTAAAGTAATGCTCCCAGCGTTTGAAGTCTTCTAACAATCTATTGCTAAACCTTAGTCTTATCATTAATTACCCCATTATCTTATTAATATTATATGCTTTGTCAAAAGCGACTTTAAGCATATGCTCCTCCAAGCTATCTTCTATGGTTAAGAAGTCAGCTCTTACGGATTCTGTTTGACCGATTCGGTCACATCTGTCTATGCACTGGTCAATATCACCGGGTGACCAAGAACTTTCTACAAAAACTATTCTACTTGCTGCGGTCAATGTTATGCCTACCCCTGCGGCTTGAATTTGCCCTATGAAAATGCTACAAGATTTATCATTTTGAAAACTGTCTACAGCTTTTTGTTTAGCTGTGTCAGTCATGCCGCCCCTAATAATTACAGGCTTCCATGCAGCAAAATGCTCTTTTAATGCGTCAATTATTATAGAGTGGTGTGCAAAAAGTACTACCTTATTTTTTTCTAGCAAGATCTCGTCAATAAATTGAAAAGCTAAGGGTAATTTTTTCAGAGCTAATTGCTGGCGGAGTTCAGCTATTTCGCCTATCTGCGGTATTTCTTTATTTTTCTTTAGAAATTCTGCGGCTAACTCTTGCTCGCGTTTTACCAATTTAGCCGTAGTTTTATCAGCTTCAAAGACAATGATTGATGGCGGTAATTTATGTTTAAAATCTTTCAGCACATCTTTTTTCAATCTTCTGATCATGCAGGTAGCCCGCAGTCTTTCTCCGAGTTCTTCGGTGTTTGACGCACCAGAGTTATCAAAGCCCCATTTAGATTCATGCCCGGCACAAAATTTAAATTCAAAGCGTCTTTTATCAGCATAAACGCCAAGAGTTTCTGGGCTAAATTTTTTAAGCAGTCCAAAAATTTCTATTGGTCTGTTTGGAATTGGCGTACCTGAAACCGTTATAAATTTCAGGGCTTTTTCAGCAATATTATAGACGGCTTTGGTGCGTAACGCATCTGCATTTTTTATCAAGTGGGCTTCGTCAGCCACTATTACTTGGGCATCGAAGTTCATTAGCTGGTCTTTGATTATGCCCGAAGATAAAAGATCATAATTTACAATTACAACATTAGTTTTTGGGTCGTCAATGATAGCTTTACGACCTCTTAAAATTTTTACTTTAAAAATTCCAGCGCGATCAAACCTTGCTATTTCACGAGACCAATTAATTTTTAGAGTTGCTGGAGGTATAATTATAAATTTTCTATTAACTGGGATGCTGCAAACGCGTAAAAATTCTATTACCTGTAAGGTCTTGCCTAAGCCTTGCTCGTCTGCTAAAATAATTAAGCGAGATTTTCTGGTCATTATTTCTTCTACACCTGCTTGCTGAAAAGGCACTAGATGAGAAGCTTGCACAAGACCTTGAGGGGTTTCACGGCGAGAACTTATAAATTGTTTGTTATATTTTTGCAGCTGAGGCAAATTTTGATTTGGAACTTTCCAAGCTTTGTACCAATCTTGAGTAGCCCACGCGTTCAAAGATCCATCCCATTTAAAACCTAATTTACTAGGTAGGTGGCGTTCTTCGTACGAGCAGTTCAAGATGTATTGGTTATTGTGAAAAGTTAATTGCATTTCTAAATGTTTTGAGCGTTATAAATGTTTTTAATGTTTTATGTAAAATATTTTTAAGAGCAAAACTAGTTCTTGTTCGCAACTCCTTCTAAGGAAAATACTTAATAAACCTTATCTTTTGTTTGTCTGATTTACTTCAGACCAGCGACTAGTTTTGCCGTTAAAAATATTTTTGGCAGGAGCCTAGAGGAGTTGAACCTCTACCCAAAGAACTATATGTGCATTCCTCCCTGCTCTACCGTTAAGCTAAAGCCCCTAAAAATATTTAATCCCTTTTGATTATTATAACAAAAGTAGTAAACAAATTGCGTCCTTTCCCGCTGTCAGATTTTAGAGTTTTGTGAGCTGTCAAACCTTTTAATTGCTCCCCTTTGCAAAAGCTATTATAGTTTTACAAACCGCTTAATCAATTCTGTTTTTATTCAACTTAGATATAAGAAAATTTACGCGATTTGTAAAACATGTAGCACATCCTAAACCGCCTGATTCTATGTGTCAAGTATTATTTTTAATTATTTTATAGGAAAATCTTTTATATCAGTGTAAACGCCATAAGAGCGCACTGGTTCTAGCTCCGTCTCTAAAATTTTACTGGTTATTAAGATCACTACTATAACTAAAAAAGCTATAACACCTGACCACATCCACAATTCATTTTTCATAAAATTAATTTTTAGTTATTAAACCCATTTTTCTAAATTCCCTTTGTAATTTAAAAATAGCTCTTTTCAAAAGCATTTGTACAGCTTGGTGGGTTATCCCCAATTCTGACGCTATCTCTTGAAAAGTCATTGCGTATTCGCTGTTTAGCGCTTTACCTCGTTTTGTGTGTTTCAGTCTCTTGCTCATTATTCTTTAAATATTTTTCACATCGATTAACGATAAAAGTCGTTTTTGGTCTTTCTTCTTCAAACTTCTTTATCTGGTCATTTACTAATTGACTATCACAATCCATAAATTTCATAGCAATATCAAATTTATCTAATTTATTTTTTCTTACTATTGCTTGCGCTATTCTTTTAAACATATTTAGCCCCCAAATTATTTAATATTATTTTTATTTTCATAATAAATCTCCCTCATATTTTGCTGGTTTAATATATCCATGCGTCGGTATACCTCCAACCCTGCGGCTGCTTGGTGTCCATCGCATGTGTCTTAGAATATTTGCGATTCTTTTTTGAGCCCTCATGTCTAAATACCTGACATCAAAACCAAAACATTTTTCCCAAATTTCTGTTACTCTGGTAAATTCTGGCACCTGAGCTGCCAACCATTTAGTAATTGATTCTTCCCATTCGTCTGATTTAAATCTATCAGACTGCTCTTTTTCAGCTTCTAACGCTGCGGCTGGGTTGTCTAAATAAATTTCTTCGCCTTTTTTAAACAGAACCATCGCTTCTGCGTATAGCTGTGGCACAGCTTTAGCAATGTCAACCAACTTAATTGTATTTAATTCTATAGGCCACATGCGGCGGTTTCCTGTTTCGTCAATTAAAAATTTATTTTCATTAGTTGATGAAATAATAATACATTGTCTGGGTAAGTCGCGTGGAAGCCTGTCATACGGGAGCCTAGCTCTATCAGTTGATCTCGATAAAAAGGCTTTTTGGCTATTGACTTCTTTCTTATTGAACATAGTCAATTCGCCATTTTCAATAATTAATTTGGATCTCATCTGCAAGATCACATCTTTATTATCAATATCTCCAAGCGAATCTGAAAACCAAGCGGGTTTCAAAGCCATTAACTTGATCAGCGTAGATTTACCAATGCCTTGTTCCCCAATGAAGATTGGTAAGTAGTCAAATTTGCATCCGGGTTTATAAATTCTTGAGATTACCGCCACAAAAATTTTCTTCCCAATTTCGCGGCTATAGAGATTATCTTTAGACCCACAATAATCTGGGAAAAATCTTTCTAATCTTTTCTTTCCGTCCCATGCTGGTAAAGCTTCTAAAACTTCTTTAACTGGGTGAAATTGACGCTTTAGCGAAACATTACGCGCTGCTTCTATTATCTGCCCGCCGCTCGGATCAAATCCATGGTTATTTAAAATATCTCTGATTCTGATCACATCATCGTCATTAAGCGCGACTTCGTTCGGAGTAAGCTGTCTAGCCTCTATGTCTGCTTTAGAAATCCAACTTGGTAATTCTCGCCACACGGTATCTGATGTGAATTGGTTTAATGCGAGCTTGCCTTTGAACTCTTCTAAATTCTCTAAGAAAATTTCAGTATTTCTGGTGCCAAAATTTGATTTAGAAATTGCGCCATTGCCTTGTTTAATCAGGTCTTGTCTCCAATTTGTAAACTCTTTTAGATCTTCTAATTGTGCCTTAGCTTCTTTCTTAGTTAGCTGTTTCGGCATAGCTTCTATATCAACTTCGCCTTTAAAAACATTTTCTACTGATAAAACGCTGCTGCCACTCAAAGAGTAGTGATACGCGTTTGTGATGATCTCGCTCAATTCGCTTGGCTCTAGCGGTGGAAACACATTCGCATTATTCCATTCTAACAGATGTTTCGCCATAAATTTTGGTGAAAGACCTAAATTTTTTGCATGGGCTGCAATAGTGTAAAGCTTATTATTTCTATCTCCGCTTCTGATCACAGGTTGGTTAGCTAAAAAACTTTTAAATCTATTCAAATCTACCGCGTTATCCACAAAATCTGTAGCCACTTCTTCATCTTTTATATTGCCTTTTGGGCGCAATAAATCTACAGCTAAATTTTCTGGCAAATTAACCATGTCCGAAAAACCACCACTTAAAATGTCAAATTGATAATTTTTACCACTTGATAAAACTGATTCAGCAATCACCACTTGGCGACCTTTTGATTTAAATTCTACGCATGGAAATTTTGGCAAAGAATTTAGCAGCTTATCAGTATTTCCAGCCCATGGTCTTTTATAGTATAAATGCAGCCCGCCAGACGCAGTTTCAACAATCAAACCTGCATTTGCTACTAGATCAAAGCCGTAGGCTTCTGACATAGCGGCTAATGATTTATTGCCTGTTTTTTCAGCGTCATGATTATCTACATCCACAACTATAATTTCATCTGGTATTAGAAAACCCAAACTACTGCAATTAAGACAATTCGGCGCCAGTTTAGGTGTCCATTCTGTTTTTTGCCAATTGCCCTGTGTTGGTATTTTATCCTGTAGCGGTATTATTGTTAGCCCAAAATCTATGTAAGACTGGGCGACCGCTAATAATTTAGAGTTAGCCATTAGCTTAATTGATTTTTGGATTTATTAAATTGTCCCTTGATTTTTTAGCATTTTCTTTTGCCCAATTGTCCAAGTCTTTTCTCTTAAAAAACCATTGCGCCTTAGGACTATCTGAAAATTTTACAGCTGGGATTTTCTCCGTTTGGGCTAATTTTCTGACATAGTTTTGGTGGAGATTGCCCATGTACTTTGAAGCCTCTGAAAGGCTCATGTAGTTGTCGTTTTTGTGCATTGTGAGTTCGATATTTTATTCAGTTGAAAAAACAGAAGTGCAACATCGTAAACCATAAGATTCTATCTTGTCAATTACTTTTTATAATATTTTCAAGAAATTTCTTTGGATAGTGTAGGTTGGTTTGGGGTCTAGTTTTGACGGGGCTTTAGGTTTAGGTTTTGAAAATACAGCTAGGGGATTTTGGGGGGAGCGCAAAAAATTTTCATGGTGTTGCGCTATTAATTGCGTAGGTTTTGGGTGCTGATAAAGCCGCTTAGCTAATTCGTTTAGTTGCTGATCTGACGCAAAAGCCAGTAGCTCTAGTATCTGGTTGGCAAGTAGTTTGTTTCCGTCATTGTCAACACCAGTGCGCGCGAAAAAATAGAGGTTATTCAAACTCTTTCGCGCGTACTGTGTCAAATGCTTATCATATATTGGAAAATCGCCCATGAAGCTTATTCAATTAAAGTGAAGACGGCTACCGACCCATCGTGTAGATACCCTCTAAATCCTTTTTCGGTTAAATCTTCTTTGGATATTAAGCGTTTTTTCCCGATTAAAACCCCACTTGTTGCTTTCAAGTCATAGCTATAATAGATTGTATTTTTATCTGCTAAATTAGCTTTAAAGTTAATCGTTAGGTTACTGGGTTTTCTGGCGATTGCCATTGAGTGCAGAGGAGCTGGTTTTAAGTGCTGAAGTCTTAAAGATTGCCCGCTTTCTGTTATAATTTCAGCCATATAATATAAATCTCCTTCGTATAAGTCCACGAGACGCGCTCTAGGTGATTTTATTTCTAATAGTGCGTCCGCAAAATCCTCTACACTGTTTATTGTTAAAAGTGGTATTTCCCGCTCGCGCTTAAATACCGCTTGTTTTAGATCTAATAATTTTTCTAGTGTTAACATTTTAGTATTTTTTATTAATTAGTAAGTTTTGGAAAATCGCCCATGAGCTTTTACGCTAATGGGTCAATATCTGCTATCGCTTTTTCAGCGGCTTCAAATTTCTTAATTTCAGTAGTTCCAAAAACTTTCGAGTGACTTTCCAAAATCAACCTCGAAATTAATGACGAAAAATTGATATAAAGTTTATCTTGTAAATTTTCCGCCATGCCTAAAATTTCGGGCTTTATGGAAATATATTTTTGAACCGTGGCACGGCTAGTTTGTAGTTGTTTTGTCATTTTATTTATTTTTTAATTGTTATTATTATTGATCTAAAAATTCAATTTCTACAGTGTCCGCTTTAAGTTCCCAAGCGAAATATCCAAAGATAAAGCCTTTAGTCACCCCTTTTTTTATCTCGCTTGTAAGGTACGCGCCATAATCCGCACGCACTTTTTCCAAGCGTTCTAAATTTTGTTTTTCTTTCAATTTTATTTCGTGCATATTTTATTTGTTAATTAAAGTTACTAAAAAATTTATGGCTTTAGTGTACTCGTTGTCAATTGGGTATTTAGCCGCAACCGCTTTTTCTAATTCCTCTTGAGTACCCCAAAAACAACCAGCTTGGAAAAATAATCTCCCTCCTAAATTCCAGCAAGTCACTTTTCTTTTATGGCTGCCTATGCCTTCGCATGATCTATTATCTAAAATTCCTAGTTCGTTTAATGTTGAACTCTCGCCAAAGCTGCAACGCTCGCCAAAGCTGCAACGCTCGCCAAAGCTGCAACTCTCGCCAAAGCTGCAACTCTCGCCAAAGCTGCTACAGTCGCCAAAGCTGCAACGCTCGCCAAAGCTGCAACGCTCGCCAAAGCTGCAACGCTCGCCAAAGCTGCAACTCTCGCCAAAGCTGCTACTCT
>Ga0315288_10006522_pt1 | contig 14798 bp, 12 predicted proteins | sample YL17G11_20_MG_FD_203454 | JGI IMG/M metagenome (GOLD analysis project Ga0315288, IMG submission 203454) | Sediment microbial communities from Yellowstone Lake, YNP, Wyoming, USA - YL17G11_20 | ecosystem: Environmental > Aquatic > Freshwater > Lake > Sediment | place: USA: Wyoming | collected... | reverse complement strand
GTGTTGGGCCCGTCAACGCGGCAGTCCTTCATGTGGACGTGGAAGACGCCCTTGCCGATGGCCTTGAGGCTCACCAGCGGGTCCATCCCCTGCCAAAAGAGGTGGCTGGGGTCGAAGTTGGCGCCGATGTTCGGGCCGCACTCCTTGCGGATCCGCAACATCGACTCGGTGTTGTAAACGCAGAAGCCGGGGTGCATCTCGAAGGCGATGCGGACGCCGTGGTCCTTGGCCAGCGCCGCTTCTTTCTTCCAGAATGGGATGAGTTTCTCCTCCCACTGCCACTTGACGGCGTCGGAGAAGTCCGGCGGCCAGGGGCAGGTGATCCAGTTCGGCACGGTGTCTTTCGGCCCGCCGCCCGGGCAGCCGGAGAAGCCGATGACCGTCTTCACGCCCAGGACCTCGGCCAGTTTGAACGCCTTGTGCATCGTCTCGATGTCCTTCCTGGCGAAGTCCGGGTCGGGGTGCAGCGGGTTCCCGTGGCAGGAGAGTGCCGAGATCTCCAGGCCCCTGCCGGTGATCTTCTTCTTCCACTCGGCGGCCTTGTCTTTCGACGCCAGCAGTTCATCGACCGGGCAATGGGGGCTCCCGGGATAATTGCCGACGCCGATCTCGACCGTCTCCAGGCCGCTCTTCTTGACGTAGTCGAGGGCCTTCTCGAACGGCTGCCCGCCGAACAGCGCCATAAACACACCGAGTTTCATGCCGATCTCCTTTCTTCACCTCGTGAGCCGACCGCGGAAGCGGTCGGCGACGTTCACCTGCCCACCCGCTTGAACGGTTGCCGGTTTCTCACATACTCAACGACCTCCCGCAACCGCGCTTCGCTCCGAATCGCATCGACCTTCCCGCCCTCCGTCCACCAGCGCCGGCGGCTCCCGCCCACCTGCCGTAGCGCCCGCGTCGCTCGATCCTTCAGGATCCGCCTCGCTCGTTTGCCGTCAACCTCCGGCGCCTCCAGAACGGTGTGGACGTGGTCCGGCTGCACGTTCACCGCCAACAGGCTCCACCTCCGAAAAACGCAGGCTTCGCCGATCGCCTCCTCTGCGACCCGTCGCTGGGCATCCGTCAACCAGCACGCCGTTTCCGCCATCCGGTTCGCGTCCGCGTTGTGCCCCTGTGCGTCGCCCCAGGCGTACGGCGTGCCGGGCTCGTTGCATCCGTCCTCGACGTACCCGCGCACGTCGCCGCGAAGCCATTGACCGTAGCACGTCCACGTCAGGTGGTAGGTGTAACTCCACGCCATGGCGTCCCCCAGAGCCCTGCCGCGTGCCTCGCCGACGAAACTCGCCCCGTGCTTCCGCACGGGGCTCACCTCGTGAGCCGACCGCGGAAGCGGTCGGCGGCGTTCACCTGCCGCGGCCCATCCGCGTCGCCCCGTGCTTCCGCACGGGGCTCACACTTTACATTTTCACCTTTTTCGAGCCGTTCTTCGCGCTCCGGACGGCCGCCTCGATGAACTTCATGTGCATCACGCCGTCGTGCACGTTCGCGTACTTCGACCCGTCCGAGGAGAACGCCTTGCCCTCGTTATACAGCCGAACGTCCGCCTCGAAACTCCGATGCAGCCGCGCGTACGCGTCGTGGAACGCCTCCACGTGGCCCGAGGGGATGGTCGGCTCCGTGCCGACCCACTCCGGCAGTTTCCCCAGGAACGAGTCGGTGCCCTTGACCTCGGCGCGCCAGTAATCGCGGTCCGGTTCGCCCGGCAGGCGGATGGTCACCCGCTCGGCATCCTCCTGGCGCCACACCAAGCTCCCCTTTTCGCAGTTCACTTCGATCCCCAGGTCGTTCTTGTGGCCGATGGCGATCTGGCTGGCCCGCACGAGCGCCCGCCCGCCGTTCGACAGTTCGCAGTACGTCGTGAAGTGGTCGTCCAACTGGCGCCCCTTGAGGAACGTTTCGATCATGCCGCGGACGCTCGTCACCTCCAGGCCCGTGACGAACCGCAGTTGCATGAAGGCGTGGGTGCCGATGTCGCCGCCGCAGCAACTCGCCCCCGCCATCTTCGGGTTCGTCCGCCACGACGCCTGCATCTGGCCCGTCGTCTCCAACCGCGTCGCCAGCCAACCTTGCAGGTAATATGCGTCCGCCCAGCGGACCGCGCCCAACTTCCCGCTCGTCACGATCCACCGCGCCAGCCAACTCGACCAGTGGCCCAGGTACGTGTGCGCCACGCCGAAAGGCACCTTGTGTTTCTTGACGGCCTTCTCGAGCGCCAGCGCCTGCTGGGCCGTCACCGTGAGCGGCTTCTCGCAGAAGACGGGAATCCCCGCCTTCACCAGTTTCATCGCCGGGTCGAAATGGACGAAGTTCGGCGTCACGATCACGACATAGTCGATCCGCTCACCCGTCGGCAGCCGCGCCTGGTCCTCGATCATCGCGTCGTAACTCGGGTATCCCCGGATCGGATACGCCCACTTGGCCGCCTCCGCCATCGCCACCTTCGGGTCCTGGTGCAGGGCCGCGCACACCACCCGCCGCGTCCCGTCGAAATGGATCGCCTTCTGGTGCGGATTGACGATGAACGCTCCGCCCCCGCCGCCGACCAGCCCCACCTTCAGCACTCGCTTCGACATCGCTCGCGCCTCCTTCCACTCGATTCCCTTCGCTCCCGGCTCCGACCGGGGACGCTTCATGCTAATCGCGCGCCCCCGCGATTCAAGCAAATAATCGCCCCTCAGCCGACCTCCTCACCGCCGACGATCTGGACCTCGTCGCTCTTCTCCAGGTGCCGACGGTCCAACCGGTACCGCATCCCTTCCGGCGCCTCCACCCGCACCCGCCGACGCCCGCGCGACGACCCGATCGCCACCCGGACCCGCCCCTTCGGCGTCCACACGCTCCCGCTTATCTTTACGAGACCGCCCGGCATCGGCGCGAGTCGGGCCGGCTCAAAACCGGGCTCCTCCGGATGCACGCCCAGGACCCATCGGGCCAGGAGCGCCTCCGGATACGCACCCCACCCATGGCAACCGGCCGGCGCGAGCCGACGACCGTGCGGCCCGAAGTCGCCCTCCGCGGCCGCCTCCCTCGCGCGCGGCGCGCCCGCCCGAAACATTTCCGGCACGGCCGCCAGACGCGCCTCGGCCATCGCGCCCCAGTAACCGCGGACCATCGCCAGCGCCCGATTCACCTCGCCCCGCTCCAGAAGCGCCTCAAGCGCGAAACGCTTCGCGTAGGGGTTCTCAAACGCGCCCCAGTCGGCCGCCTCCGTCTCGCCGTCCCACAAGTTCTCCAAAATCCGCGCCGCCCGCCGGGAATCCGCCAGCCTGCCGTAGAGCGCGTAATAGTTCGTCGCCGCCCCTCCCGACTCCGAAAGGTTCTCGAATAGCCTCGCGTCCACGAATCGGCCCGCCCTGCCGTCCCAGAGTCTTTCGCGCGCGGTCTCGCGGATCATTTCGGCCTCGTCACCGAGCCTCGCGGCCGTCGCCTCCCGCCCGAGCCAGCGCGCCACGCCCGCCGCCGCCTCCAGCGCCCGCACGTACAGCGCCTGCCACGCCGTCACCTCTCCGCGCTTGTCCATCGGCGAAAGGTCCAACATCAGCCACCAGCCCCCGCGGTCCGGCTTGTTCTCCAGGAGCCCCGACGGTCCTCGGAATCCGGCGGTCCAGTCCAGACACCGCTCCGCCGCCGGCAGGAGTTCCTCCGCCAGCCGACGGTCTCCCGTCCACGCAACCTCGTCCGCCAGCCACACGACCCACAGGAGGTTCCAATCGGGAATCGCGTGCCGCGTCCCCGCCGGCACCAGCGCGCGGAAAAACCCTTCCTCACCCTGGTCGGCGGCGAACGCTCGCAGAGCCGCCTCGCCACACTCCGTCCGCCCCAGGGCGACCCGCTCGATCTCGCCCAACAGGTACGCCGACGCGACGCTCTGCTCCGCCTCGCGCCCCGGCGACCCCTCGAGCGTCTGCTGGAAACACGCCCGCGCCGTCCGCCGGCAAAGCGCCCACACCCGCTCGAGCCGGCGGTCGGCCGTCTTCAGAATCACCGGCTCGGCCTCGAGCGCGCTCGTCGCCTCCAACGCAAGGCGCCGCACCTCGATGGGGGCGTCGCCGCTCCGGCACACGAGTTCCAGGCACCGCAGCGCCCGCCGGTTGACGAAACGCACCTCCTGCCACCCGCCCCGCAGGACCAGCCGGTCCGCGCGCCGCATCCCCCCCGCCGCCACGTCCGTCCCGCCGACGCCTTCGGACCACGCCAGGTCCAGGATCGCCCCCGCCTGGCCGCGAACCTCCATCGCGACGCGGCCCACGACCTCCCGCCCGAAATCGTATCGTACGTACGACCCGTCCGGCAGGACGAGCGGCCCCTTGCCCTTCGGCCGGGCTTCGCCCCGGTCCCGGCGCGCCGGGAGCGCGCCGGGACCCGGGCGGAGCCGCGCCAGAAGCGCACGGGCCTGCCTGGCGGCCTTGCGGCTCGGCGACCGCTTCTCCAGCGCCACGAGAAACGCCGGATCCGGAAACGTCCGCTCGTTCGGCGCCGGCGTCTCCGGAATCCCGTTCCGCGAGCACGGGCACAACTCCTCCGTCACGATGTGCCAGTGCGACCGGTCGCCCCGCCGGCGATCCGGCGAAAACTCCACCTTCATCGGCCGGCCCGTCCGCAGATTCTCGAACGCCAACGCGAACCCCCACGACGACTCCGGACCGTACAGCACCACGCCCAGCGAGTTCCACCCCGCCTCCAGGTCCACCTCGACCGGCCGCACGCGGCGCCCCTGGCCCCGATGGATGCCCGTCCCCGGAAAGTCGTCGTGTTCCTCTTCGCCCAGCCAGTGGACGAACGCCTCGTCGTATCCCTGCCGCAGCGCCTGCCGGTTGTTCACATATACGGCGGCGGCCTCGTCGCAGTCGAACAGCAGGCGCGCCCGCTTCCGCCCGGCCGAGTACACGAACGTCGCCGCGTAGAACTCGCCCGCCGCGACCGTCAGAATGTTGAACTCAAACGGTATCGCCGTCACGCCGGGCTTCATCCGCAGCCGCCCCACCGACTGGACCCGCGCCGGCCGGACTTCCTCCTCGAAGAGCCGCGGCCCTTTTCGCTCGACCGGCACGGGACGCCCCGATCCCGCCAAGCGCATCCGCACCTCGTCCGCCCGCCGCCAACGCCGGTCGTCGAACGCCGCCTCCGTCCACCCCGCCGGCTCGAGCCGCGTGTCACGCACCTCCGCAAAGCCTGTCGTCCAGTCGAGGCGCGGGGCCCGCGCGTTGAAGTCCTCCGCCGGCTCGACGCGCCACCGCCGGTCCGTCGCCACCGTCACCCGCGCGCCTGTCGCACACGTCGCCTGGAGCCGAAGCCACAGGCCCGCCGGCGTCCTCGGCAACCGCGCCAAGCCCAGGGAATAGTTGTGCGCGAGGATGGCCACGACGTTCCACCCACGCCGAAGAGGAACGTCCGCCTCCGTGTACACGTCCGCCTGCGGCGAGGCGAACCCCGACGGCGCCGGCCCGCGCCCGACCTCGTGACCGTTCACGTAAAGGACGTACTCGCTGAAGGCCGTGACTTCCAGCCGCGCCGCGACCGGCTGCGAGCGCAAAATGAACGCCCGCCGCGCACGCAGGTAAGCATCCACCGCGTGCTGGCCGCGGGCGGTCCAGATCCACTTCGGCTTGTCCTTTCGGCCGGCCATCGGAACGGGCCTCGCGAAGGGGGCGAAACATCCACCCTACCGAAACAACCGTCCAAACTCAACCGAATTTCAAGGGCTTGACCCGGCTGGGTGTGGCCGCATTTCGTGGCACGTCATCGAGGCCGCTTGCAAATCTGTGTGTGGCACGGCGGGCCTTGTCCCGCCGTGCGCCGAGGCACGGCCGGGCAAGACCGGCCGCCGGCCACGGCACGAGCCGTAGCCGTGCCAGGGTGCCACACCGGGGTTTTGAGGGAAGCCTTGAACCTTTGCCACGAAATGCGGCCACACCCGCTGCACCTCACTTGCCGGAAAATCGTGGCCCCCCGCCCGCCGTTCTGATAGCATGGTTCCCGACTCGAGCGCGGAGAGGCGCCCCATGCCGCAACGCCTCACCTACAAAGATGCCGGCGTCGACATGGACGCCGGTGACAAAGTCGTCGATCGGATCCGGACGGCCGTCACGCGAACCCACAGCACCCGCGTCGTGGACCTTTACGGCCACTTTGCCGGCGTCTTCGCCCTCGACTTCCCCGAGCGGATCCTCAGGCGGAACTACAAGCGGCCGCTCCTCGTGGCCGGGACCGACGGCGTCGGAACCAAACTCCGCGTCGCCATCGACGCCGCACGATTCGACACCATCGGACAGGACTGCGTCGCCATGTGTGTCAACGACATCCTCTGCCTCGGCGCCGAGCCCCTGTTCTTCCTCGACTACCTCGGCACGGGGCACGTCGAACCCGACGCCCTCGCCGAAACGGTCATCGGCGTCGCCAACGCCTGCGCCGACTGCGACTGTGCCCTCCTGGGCGGCGAAACAGCCGAAATGCCCGGCTTCTACGCCAAGGGCGACCTCGACCTCGCCGGCTTCGCCGTCGGCGTCGTCGAAAAGAGCCGCCTCATCGACGGCTCACGCATCGAGGAAGGCGACACCGTCCTCGGACTCGCCTCCTCCGGCATCCACTCGAACGGCTTCAGCCTCGTCCGAAAAATCGTCTTCGAGACGGCCGGGCTCAAAGCCACCGACGAGATCCCCGGCCTCGGCATCTCCGTCGCCGACGAACTCCTCAAGCCCACGCGACTCTACCCCCGGCCGGTCCTGCGCGTCCTTGCCCACTATCAACGGAAGCGCATCGTGCATGGCATGGCCCACATCACGGGCGGCGGCATCCCCGGCAACGTCCCGCGCGTCATCCCCCCCGGACTCCGCGCCGAAATCAGCCGAAAGGCCTGGACCGTCCCGCCCATCTTCGGCTGGCTCCAGAAGACCGGCAACGTCCCCACCCAGGAAATGTGGCGCGTCTTCAACATGGGCATCGGATTCGTCCTGGTCGTCAGCCCCTACTACGCCGACCACGTCGCCGAAATGCTCGAGACGGCCGGCGAAACCGTCTACCGCCTCGGCCACATCGCTCGCGGCCCCGGCGGCATCGCCCTGAAGTGAAGCCCAGGGTCCGGTTCCATGGTCCGCCTCGCGGAAGCGTGCGGGTGGCTTTGGAATACTTACCCGTCCGCGAGGGCGGCCGTGGCCGACCCGTCGGACTGTCGGCAGGCACACGTCCATTCTTTTTTTTCTTTTCCGGGTTTTTTCCTTGCTGCTATTGTGCGGGGGGGGGTGTATATACTACTGATCAGGCTCATCGTGAGCCTGGCCGGCCACAAGGGCACGAACGGTTACAGAATACCTAAACCAGAACCGAAAGGCATACCGATGAATCGAATCCTTTGCCTTGCCACGCTCTTGACGTGTTCCGCCGCTTGGGCCGCGGAAGACCTGCAGGCAGCCGAAAAAACCAAGACGCAAGGGGCGTCCATGGAAATGGTGCTCCAGAAACGCTACCTGAATGTTCCCGTGAACAACCGGGCGCCAGGCCGCTCGATGAGCCTCACGGTGGACGATGAATTGCTCGGAAACTTCGGCATCCCGCTGGCGGAAGACAAACCGGATTGGTGGGCCTTCTTCGACGTCGCCCGGTTCAAGGGGCGAAAACTGGTCGTCAACATGACCCCCGCGCCGAAGGACTGGAAGATCATCAGCCAGGACGACGTGATCAAGGGATCCGAGGATCTCTACCAAGAGAAATACCGTCCCCAGTTCCATTTCACCTCGCGGCACGGCTGGCTTAACGATCCCAACGGCATGATTTATTACAAGGGCGAATACCACCTGTACTACCAGCACAACCCGGTCGCACTTCCCTGGGGAAACATGACCTGGGGGCATGCGGTCAGCAAAGACATGGTGCATTGGAACGAGCTGCCGACAGTTCTGTTCCCAAATACCAAGGGGGCGTGCTTCTCGGGCGCCGCGTTCATCGACCGAAAGAACCAACTTGGCCGAAAAACGGGAGAAGAAGATGTTCTCGTGATGTTCTATCTGCGGACGAAGAGCGGCCTCTGCCTGGCGTATTCGAACGATCGCGGCCGGACATTGACCGACTATGAGGGCAACCCGGTCCTGACTCACCCGGGCGATCGCATCGACACTCCCAGACCGTTCTGGTATGAGCCCACCGGCCGTTGGATCGCCCCGACCTATGATCATTTCAAGAACAAGGACGGCAAGCCACTCCGAGCGGTGGGGTTTTACAGCTCCGAGAACCTGAAGGATTGGAAGTTCGAGAGCCGGGTAGAACAGGACAGGTCGGGTGATGAACTTTGTGGGTGCGTGGACTTCTTTCAACTGCCGATCGACGGCGACGCCAACGCGAAAAAATGGGTAATGATCTTCATAGACGGCAGCTATATCGTGGGCACGTTTGACGGTCACACGTTTTATACGCTCTCCGGCAAACCGGCCGTGACGATGGACCGCGTCACCTCATTGGTTATTCCGGGAAACTACTATGCAACCATGACCTGGGAAAATGAGCCGAACGGCCGGCGAGTGCAGATCACCTGGATGCGGGGCGGCAATTATCCCGGGATGCCGTTCAACCAGCAGATGACGGTCCCGGCGGAGTTGACGCTTCACTCAACCGATGAAGGACCGCGTATGCGCATGAATCCGGTCAAGGAACTCGAAACGCTCCGGGCGAAGACGCATAAATGGACGGATCTGACCCTAAAAGCAGGGGAGAATCCGCTGGCCGGAATCGAAGGAGATCTGTTCGACGTGGAAGTCGAGTTCGAGCCGGCTGCGGACACGGAAACCATCTTCGACCTGCGCGGAGAAAAAGTGGTGTACAATGCCCAGAGTCAGACGTTGTCCTGTGGCAGTGTTCGGACGCCGCTCAAACCCGAGAAGGGTATCCTCCACCTCAGGATTCTGCTGGACCGTACTTCCATTGAGGTGTTCGGGAACAATGGCCGCGTTTATATCCCGCGCTGCATCCTCCCGAAGGATGACAATCGCTCCCTGAACGCATCCTGCGGTAAGGGCCAGGTCAAAGCCCGCTTCCTGCGCGTCCACGAGTTGAAGTCTATATGGGAGTAGGAAGGGATGGATATGCAACCGGCCTGCTGAGGCAAGACTATGAGGCTGGTACATAATAGCCCTGGGCGTAGTTCCGGGGACCTCTTGAAAACATCTCTCCGATTTTGCCCTTGAACCTCTCCAACAAGGCCGCTAGGGTCAAGGGCCTATGCCGACCGAGGAAACAACCCGCGGCCTGACGGTCGAGACCCTGGCTCGCCTCATTGACCACACGCTCCTGGCGCCCGACCACACCGTCGAGGACGTCGAGCGCGTCTGCGAGGAGGCGATCGGCTACGGCTTTCACACCGTCTCAGTCGCCCCGTACGACGTCGAACGCGTCGTGAAACTGCTTCATGGAACGGACGTCCTGGCCGGCGGCACGGTGGGAATTCCCTTCGGCTACGCCGGCCTCGACGTCAAGCGCGAGGAGGCCCGCGTCTGCATCGAGTCCGGCGCCGGCGAAGTCGACATGGTCATCAACCTGGTGGCGATGAAGAGCGGACGCTACGCCGACGTCCGCGACGAAATCGCCGCCATCCGCAAAATCACCACCGGCTGCTGCCTCAAGGTCATCCTCGAATGCTGCTACCTCTCGGACGAGGAAAAGGCGCGGGCCTGCGAACTGGCGCTCGAGGCCCAGGCCGACTTTGTCAAAACCTCGACCGGCTTCGGCCCCGGCGGCGCCACGACGCACGACGTCCGGCTGCTTCGGCAAACGGTCGGCGACCGCGCCGGCGTCAAGGCCGCCGGAGGCATCCGCACCTTCCACGACGTCTCGGAAATGGTCCGCGCGGGCGCTTCCCGCATCGGCACGAGCGCCGGCGTCCGGATCATCGAGGATTTCCAGAACCGCGAAGACGAGTAAGCCCATCATGACCTCCGAGCGAACGCCCGAAGAAACCGTCGAGCGAGTCGCGCGGAGCCTCCGCCTCCGCCTCGAGGACGATGGCCGCGCAGGCCGCGTCGCCGTCCCACGCCCCGCGCCCAAACCCGTCGTGGTTAACACCGAGCCCGCCGCGGAAGCGCCGGGTGACGTTCCCCCCCGCAACGCGCCCGGCGCGCTCAGGGCGTCATCCCGTTCCTTCGGCAACGCTCAGGACAAGGCTTCCGCACGGGGCTCACCCCCCGCGCCTTCGCTCGCCCCCGAAAATCGCGCCGCCGACGCCCTCCGCAAAGAACTCGCTGCGGCCGCCCAACACGTCGAAGGACAGGACCTCTTCGACTTCGGCTCCCCCGACCTCGAAGGCGGCGTCGGCCGCGAAGACGCCCTGAAGCGCGTCGCCGACGAAGTCGCCCAGTGCACCCTCTGCAAAGAACTCACCGACTCGCGAACCCAGACGGTCCCCGGCCAGGGCGACCCGAACGCCCGCCTGGTCTTCGTCGGCGAAGGCCCGGGCGAGGAAGAAGACCGCCAGGGCCTCGCCTTCGTCGGCCGCGCGGGACAACTCCTCACCAAAATGATCGAGTCCATCAACCTGACGCGCGACCAGGTCTTCATCGCGAACATCCTGAAGTGCCGGCCTCCCGCCAACCGCACGCCGACGCCCGACGAAATCGCCAACTGTTTGCCCTACCTCATGCGCCAACTGGAAATCCTCCGCCCGAAAATCCTCTGCGCGCTGGGCGGCGTGGCGGCCCAGACGCTCCTTCAGACCCGCGACGGCATCACGCGCCTCCGCGGACGCTTCCACCCCTACCGCGGGGCGCTCCTCATGCCCACCTTCCACCCCGCCTATCTCCTGCGGAACTACACCAAGGACGCCCGCCAGAAAGTCTACGACGACCTGCTCCAAATCCAGGCCGAACTGAAAAAGTAGCGCCGGCCGCCCGCCATAACGCCCGGGAATGAGGCCCGATGCAATCGGGACGAATTTTACCCGCCTGTGGCGGGCTCCGGGGACGCTCCGCGCAAAAAGGTGGGCGTCGCCACCATGGGGGAGGCAGCGACGCCCTAGGGCCAAAGGACGACCCGGGAGGGACCACCGAGCGGCGGTCCCGCGGGCCGCAAATGACCGGGATTGTAAGAAGGGGCGGTTCACCCCGGCCATTCAGTACGTTAAACTCATACCCGCCGAAAAAGTTTCGGGAAAACTTCCTGATTCGCAAAAAAACCCCGCGCGCCATAACGCCCAGGAATGAGGCCCGATGCAATCGGGACGAATTTTACCCGCCTGTGGCGGGCCCCGGGACGCTTTTACCCACCCGTGTTGGAGCGCAGTGCAAACCCGCCGAGGCGGGCGGAACTATTCGCCTTCCGTCATCGAGCGAGTCTGCTTCCACCGATCGATCTGGGCGACGATCCGACCGTGGACCTCTTTGGGCCGCCGGACGTGTTCCCACGACTGCGCCTCGCGTTCGCGGTTGCCGCACCGGAAAAAGATCGTGCCGATCCCCACCGCCCGCTGAAACGCCGCCTGCGCCACAAACGTGTTCTCAATCTCCTCCAGGCCCACGCACCGCACCCGCACGTTCACGACGCCGCACTGCTTCAGTATCCGCCGGTCCGTCAGAACGTACGTGCAGGCGAGCCACTGCAGAAACCCGACCGCAACCCGCAGGCCCACCGCCCAGATGCCGATCACCAGGGCCCAGTGCCGCCAGACGTACGCCACTTCCTCCACCAGGCACGCCAGAAGAATGAGGGCCACCCCCGCGGCCGCGATCGGCAGACTGACGATCAGCACGTACCAGAGGGACGGCTTCAGTTCGAAGACGACCGCCTCGGCCGGCAGAAGGAGCGACGGCGAAATGATCCGCGACCGGGCCGACAGGCTCTCGTTCAGCCCTTCCGGCGCCGAACCGGACAACGGGGCCGGTGCGGCCGCACGCTCCGGGGAGTTGGCCATCCGATCCATTCCTCTTGCACCCTCTTACGGGAACCATTGTAAATGGCCGACCCGCCCCCCGCAAGACCACATGTTTCTAAACCGCAGAGGGCGCCAAGAGCGCAAAGGACGGCTCTGGATTGGGGAAAGGCAGTAACATTTAGCCGCCGGCCTTGGCCGGCGCGTTTCTGACGCGCGGCGGGCAAGCCCGCCGGCTAAACGTGCGCGATTTATGGCAACCGGCGATTGTGGATAACTTTTTGGAGCCAGTTTTGGGGGGTATTTTTGGGCGATTTTGGGGAACCCATAGGCCCTGGCGCTAGCGCCGGGTGGGATTTTTCTCCTAAAGACCCCCGAATGTTAAGATGGGCTAGCGCGGATTTAGTGCTTTTTTCGACTTTTTTCGCGTTTTTGGTGCGGTTTTTACCGGTTTTTAGGCCCTATTTCGCACTCTTTCCATCCATGTCATGTGCATACCTTTATGTTAATAACTTTTTTCCCGTGTCTTTGGCATGGTTTTTGCGCACCGGCAAGGGACGGAGCCGCGAGCGATAGCGAGCGGCGCTTTTCAACGCAGAGCACGCAGAGAAAGGCAGAGATGGGGGAAAGGCGACGGCAAACGGCACGGCGGTTCAACGCAGCCCAGAGGGCCCCTTTCTTACATGGGGAGGACGCCGAGAACGCAGAGAAAGGCGAGATTGGGGGGAATGGCAAACGGCTCAGCCTTCAACCCCGGCGCGCCGGGGCCGAGAACGTAGAGGGGGGAGAGGTGAACGGCCTCCCTGAGTCCCTGAGTGCCTGGGTTCCTGAGCGGGCGGGGGCGAAGACGGGTTCCAAGTGACGGCCCGGCGGATGTCCGCCGCGTGCCGCCGGAACTCCCACCGGTCAGGGGCGGGCGCTCGTTCGGTCTCCACGGCTGCCAATGGGGAGATGACGCACGCGAATCCGGCCCTCCGTCACGGATACCATGGCCCCTGCCCCCAGGTCCTCTCCAAAGCGATCCAGAACCGTCCGCACCAAATGCACCAGCCCATCGGCCTGAAGACCTTCGATCCGTATCCGGATTACGGAAGGGCCCGAGGCGCCGCCCAGCGCGAGCAGCGCATGGAAGTCGGCGTCCAGGGTGACCACGGCCCGCTCTTCCCGCTCGGCTGCCGCAAGGATTTCTTTGTCGGATGCGCTGCCCAGCCCACAGTCGCCCGCGTGAAGGACGTCCACGCCCGCGTCGCGTAGGCGTCCGGCGGCCGACCGTGGCAACCCTTGGTCCAGAAGCAGTTTCATCGCGTCGGCGCCAGTGGAAGGGACTTGTCGTCGAGCATTGCGGCGGCGTACTCCAGCGCCTGGCGAATGTCCACGTCCTGGAGTTCCGGATACTCGCGCCGGAGTTCCTCGCGGTCGGGGTACAAGGCCACGGCTTCCACCACCCGGCGTACCGTGATCCGCAGGTTCCGGATACAGGGTTGCCCGTTGAGCCGGTCCGCATCACAAGTAATGCGATCGAAGGCCATCGGTTGATCCTCCTTTCAAGAGGGATTATACCGTTTCCTGGGGCGGCGGCAACTGGCGATTCCTGCGTATGGGGCACCTCGACGCGGCGGGGAGTGTGGTTTCAACGCAGCGGGCCACCCTGGCACGGCCACCTCGCGCAGCCGCAGCGTCACGGTCTTTCGGTAGATGCGGACCGAGACCGTCTCGAACGCCCGCGCCTGGCGCGCCAGGGTCGAGAGCCTCGGCCACCACGGGCCGTGCTTCGGCTTCCTTCCCCGCTTGCCCTTGGGCCGCTTTCGCGGCCGGGCCTCCCGCAGCCGCGCGTCGGCGCGGAGGCGGCTCACGACGCCCATCGCCAGTGCCCGCGCCGGGCCCACGAGCGACCGGTTGAAATACGCCCCGTCGGCCAACAGGCGAATCGGCCTCGAAAACCAGCCCCGGACGGCCGCAAGGGCCTCGGCGGCCAGGTCGTGACGCGTCCGGAACTGGCCCCGCGGGCAGGTCGCTTTCGGACGGTAGAGCGCCACCCAGAAAGGCAGCGCCACCCATGCCCACGTCCCGACCTCGACCACCGCCGCCAGCACCACCCAGTTGTGGCCCCAGAGGTATCCCGGCCTCGGCCGCGCCGCATGGTCGAAGTGGAGTCCTGCCCCGAAGATGCCGCGCCCCCACTTCGGCGAGAGCGTGTCGTCGAGCACCAGCGTCAAGTCGGCGATCCGAAAGGTCCTCACGATCAGATCGAAGAGGCACTTGAAAAAGACCTCCAGACGCCACTTCCCGTCCGACAGAAACCGATAGTACCCCGACAGGCTCCGCCGGTGACGCGCGAGCGCCGCCAGCCGCGTCACCGACCGCTGCCCCGCGTAGAGGAGCCACGGCACCGCCGCCGCGGCCAGGTACGGCCACGACCGCTTCGAGAACGCCAGGCGAACGCTCAAGACCACGCCCAGAAATGACGATGAGATCGTATGGCGAGCCACGGCCCGGCCTCCGATAAGAGACGTCTTGCAACTCTTCTCTCGGCACGTCGGGCCGGCTCGCTTTCATCTTCCTTGCGTCTTTCATCTGCCCGCAGTATCCTCAAAACCTGCGAAAGGCCAGTATTACTGGCAAAACTGCCTAATTAATGATTGGAACCTGATCGAAACCAACTTGGAGGAAAACTAATTAACATGAACTTGAAGAAACTATCTTTAGCATTATTGCTTGCTATTTCAATGGCAACAATAATGAGCGTGTGGGCTCTGGCTCAGACGCCTGTAATAGACCAGCCCCTTTTCTCGCCCTCCGGTCCGGCCACCGGCTCTTGCAAAGGCCTTCACCTCAAAAGCAATTTCCTGCTCGCATTGTTCACTCCGGTATGCAATCAAACCCCAACCACAACCCCGAGGAACCGGATGCGTTCATTGCGCTCGTCCGGCCGCGGGCCGGGCGGCCCTAT
>Ga0315288_10006521_pt1 | contig 14801 bp, 2 predicted proteins | sample YL17G11_20_MG_FD_203454 | JGI IMG/M metagenome (GOLD analysis project Ga0315288, IMG submission 203454) | Sediment microbial communities from Yellowstone Lake, YNP, Wyoming, USA - YL17G11_20 | ecosystem: Environmental > Aquatic > Freshwater > Lake > Sediment | place: USA: Wyoming | collected... | reverse complement strand
GCATGGCAAACCCCGGACACCTCATCAACGAGAAGACTGTCACCGCTGCTGCTGCTATGGGGGCGGCTGGTTACGCTGCGTCTGCTCTTGGTCTGAGTGGAAATGGCCCCTCCCCCGCTGGAGCCGACGAAGGACAACCGGAAGCGGTCAAGGGCTTCTGGGGCCAGATATTCGACAAGGTAGGAGATGCTATCAAGCCAGCGGTTGACCCGTGGCTGAACGGCGCGAACAGCGTGTTCGAGGCTCTACCGGAGCCAGTTCAAGCCAAGATCAGTTCTGGCTTCCACACCTACCAAGGTGCTGTAGACGACTACATTCAACCGGTGATGGGCAAGGTAGACGAAGCCGCTCGTGCTGTCACCGGCCACACCATCGATCCTATCGTCTACGCTATCTTACCCGACAAGATTGCAGACCCCATCACAGAAGCTATTGACTTCGCAGGTAGCCTAGCTCCTTACATAGCTATTAGCTGGCTTACCGGCGGCGCAGCACTCCCAGAGGAGTTCGCTGTGCTGGCAGGAGCTTCTGGGGCCGGAAGGGGGCTTATCAGTGCTAGCATGGCTGCACGTATCGGCGCGGCTCAGACTGCTGCCTTCGGCGCTGTAGGTCTAGCCGGTGCAACACGAGACTGGGAAGCCTACAAGCAGGGCGATATCACGATGGGCCAGTTCGTTACCGGGATGGGCATGGACATTGGTATGGTTCTCGGCCTGAAGGAAGTAGGCCACATCTCTGAAGCACATCGAGCCGGAGTGATCCGGGACTCAATGATAAAGGGCGCACCCGACTACGTTGACCACGTTGCTCCCCACGCTCCTCCAGAGGTCAAGGGACGGATGGTTGAGGAGTACACTGCTGACCTAAACCGTCTGTTCGATGAGTTCACGGGCAAGAGCGAGGAGCCAGTAGCACGTAAGGACATCGCTCCTGTAGAGTCTATGGGCGAGAAGGCTGCTACCCGTGGTCTGGATAACCCGACATACGTCCGTGACAGCGTACACAAGGGTATGGACGCCGAGCTTGCACACCCAGACACCACACCAGAACGTAAGGCTGACCTAATCAAGGCCAAGGAAATCCTTGACCGGCAGTTCGAGCCACTCATCGCGCAGTACAACACCGAACGCTTCGGGGGTGCCACTGGCGCAGATATTAGGGAAGGCTCCTACTCTGCCACAGAGGATGGAATCTCACACGCAGACCTCATCGTTGAGGAGAGTGCTCCGCGTGTCCAGACCCTCAGCGAAGCCCAGCACACCGCAGGTAATGACCCCACAGCGCCGCCCGTCTCCACCTTGCTACCCGTCCACGAGTCAGTAGTAACTGAACTCGCCGCACTACCTGCTTCTAAGATGTGGACAGATATATCTATCAAGGAACTGGCTCGTGTCAAGGAAACACTCAAGAGCCTCAACATCAACGTACCCGAGATGGATAACATCAACTACGGTGGTATCCAGATTGTACGCGGATGGAGAATGGATGAGACCGGCAAGCCAATCTTCTTTGTTGAATCTGCCCACTTCCTCGATGATGGTAAGGGTGGACACACAATCGTCAATGATCCTCTTATGATCTTGAACAGGTCAACGATGGATGTTGAACGAGGGGTGGATGAGTATGGGTACAAGGCTAGTCTTACTGTTAGGGATCAGTTCGCTTACAACGCCGCTCAGACTACTTTCCACGAACCACTACACGCAGTTCTCCTCGATCACAAGGGTAAGTGGAATGTGATACTTACACACCTCAGGAACACCGATGCGTTCCAGAGGTCAGTAGAAGAATACGGCAAGCTCTACGACTCCATGGAGCAGAGCGGACAACTAGAGCAGCTAAGAAAGGTGATGGAAGATGGCAACACAATCGACGAAAAGCAGATCGCAGAAAGGGATGTCAGACGCGGACTGGACGCGGTTCGTGACAGGCCAGTTGAATCTAGAGGTGACCTCCCACTTGCAGCCGAGCGCACTGGGGATAGCAGCGTTCGCGAACGAACTGGTGAAACTGGGACAGGACTGGAAGACGGTCTTCGAACAGGCGATACAGGAGAGGGCGCAGCAAGGGGCACCGCTGGACGAACAGACCAAGCAGCAACTGATACAGGACGTGGAAGCGAAGTTGGCAACCGTTCAGACGGCACTCTCGGAGCCGAAGCCTCAAGACAACTCAGTCCCGAAGATGAACGTCTAAGGCAGATTGAGGAAGCATCTAAGCGGCCTGACAGGTTCTCGGCTGAAGCTAAGGCTGTAAAGAACCAAGCACTCTCTGAGGCCGACCAGCCTCTTGGCGGCATGAGCCGCGAGACGATGCTGTCCATGTTCAAGAGGAAGCCCCTCGGTGCTGAGGAGACTGTAGTAAGGCCGGATCGTGAGCGAAAGCCCGACGAGTTCTTCAAGGTCGCCGCCGAGAATACTCGTGCTGGCGGTAGTACCTTCGATGTAAAGACCGGCACTGAGACCGACATGACTGACAGGTACATGGTCGGTAGCGACACGCCCGGAAAGCAGGTGTTGCTCTCTGCCTTCAGTGAGAAGGACATCGCAGACTATGTACACGCCAGCCCCGACTTCGCTGACCCGCGTGTACACGTAGGTACGGAGATTGTTACTGAGGACGGAAACCACAACCCGCTACCGGTAGCGGAGGGCGGCGAACGATACGTCAACATCGACGCCGTTATCCCGGCAGACAGCAAGGCTGAAGCCGACGCGATCTCCGCAGAGATAGTTGGTGGTCACGTCCACGAGCCGATGAACAGTCGCGCACCGGGACAGGGCGGGTTCAAGGACGCTGAAGGACGGGCGACTAACCAACCTACTCCGAAGGTAGACTTCACTAAGCCCTTCGAAAGTCTTACTGACCCAGAACTCCGCGCAGCCGCTGCTGAACTGGGATACAACTACGACAAGATGATGACCCCCGGTGATGAGGACGCGGCTGGCCACTACGCCTTCAAGGACGAGTACAAGTACGAGCGGGGGGCTGCTCTCAGAGGAGAAGATACCTCTTACGGTGCTGAGGGGAAGGTTGTTGACTCGGCGGAAGACCTCATCAAGGGTAAGAAGGTACGTGCCGAAGGAGTGGCAATCGTTGACACTAAGGGCGTGTACCCCGCCCCTGACCGTCCTAAGGACTTGGCCAGTTACCCGGAGTTTGTAAAGAACCAATCTGGTATTAAGAGGATGCGAGCCGCCCTCAACGACTGGCTACAGAAGGGCGCGGAGTACCGCTTCTGGTACGAGGAGTCCTCTCACGCTATCATCAAGTCTGTATACGGTGTTGACCTAGGTGACCCTCACGCCCCGGACTTCCAGAAGAAGGTGTCCGCACTGCGTGAGCAGCGTGGTGGCGATATGAAGGACGCGGACACACTCGCGCAGTTCTTCGCTATCATGTCCGCTAACAGGGACGTTCCTTTCAACTCAAACCAAGGAGTTCGTGCCTACCAATCTATGAAGGCGGGTAAGCCGTTCGAGAACCTGAACTACCCTAACCAGTACAAGCTGCTACAGCAAGCTATCGACGGTAAGGCGTGGGAAGGAATGAAGACCAACCACTTCTACCTCGCTATGCTCAAGAACATCGACCCCGTGAAGTTCGCATCGATGACCAGCAACGGTACAACCATTGATATCTGGATGATGCGAGCCATGGGTTATCTGGATGATGTTCCTGCACCAGCACAGTACCAGACCGCTGTCCGCGAGATTGACCGTCTGGCCATAGAGAACGGCTGGTCAATCGATCAGGCACAGGCTGCTATCTGGGTAGGAAAGAAGCTGGCCAGCCCGACCGGAGCACGTACCGGAGACTTCACGTTTGCAGACGGGCTGCGAGCACAGACGGCGCAGGTAACTGCTAATCTGGGCGATAACAACTACATCAGCATCCCCGCAGAAGCTCCCCCGGAGACAATAGGAGAATACTCTGCTAGGATGAATGCAGTAGTAGGGCCTCTTGTCCAAGAACTATCCGGCACCATGATGCCCGAGAACTGGACGACTGGGGAGACGATGGTTCGACAGGCTGTCGCTCCTAACGCGCCGGGAGGTAGACAGAACCCTACCGTAGACCCTATGAGCAAGAAGAGACTTCAGGGTGTCGCAGCTCTATACGCCAAGTTCACAGGAGCCAAGGAAGTAACATGGGCCTCTGTAGTTGAGACGAACCCCTCTGAGGCATGGTCGCACAACGCATCTATCGTCAAGACAGACCGGCCACTGTCCCGTGAGGAGGCCAAGAGTGTTCAGGATCACTTGAACCAGAACATCGGCCTGTATGTACGGGTGGAGACCACACCTACAGACACGTGGGTACTGAACCAGAGCGATGCCTACCAAGGTGTTGGCTGGGACAACACCATCACGCAGAGTGCTGACCAGTCACGAGTGGGAACCAAGGTTGCTACCAAGACCGCAGAGACAGCTAACGCTCCAGAGAAGATCGCTATCTCTAAGGAGAGGGGACTTCTGGCCAAGGCTATCAAGGCTGGCACGGCTACCCCTGAGCAGATAGCTCGCCACGCTGATATCGTCAACGGTGTAGAGAAGACTGCCTACAAGCGCAACATCCCAGCAGAGGGCGTAGCCTCACTCAAGGCTAAGTCAGAAGACTTCGCCGCCAAGGTGGAGCAAGCGTTCGGTACTGTGCTGCCGGATGTAAACGCAGAGTTCAAGGGTGCTAGGTATGACGGAGGAACAGCAAATGAAGGAAACATCGACCAGTCAATCCGAGAGAGTGGAATCACAGCCGACGCCATCCAAAAGATGGATTCTACTATCCCCCGAGCAACCGACGAGATCAACAAAGAGTTCGCCGCCCAGCACGGATGGGAGATCAACCGACTCCGACACACAGTCCTCGGAGCAGAAGGCGCAAGAGTAGACCAACTACCTGAGGGTGGAAGGCCGCGCCGGTTCGAAGACGGTTCACGTCTACTTGGTGCTGAGGGCAAGGTACTCACCAAGGAGTTGGAGTTCGGCGGCGAGAAGGTACTCGACTCTGTACGCTTCAACGACGATGGAACCGTAGAGCACAAGCAGGGAACCGGTGCGTGGGGCAAGATGAAGACTTCCTTCCCCAACGACGCGGCATCCCGCGAGAAGGCTCTACGAGAGCAGGGGTACAAGGAGGCGGCTGCGGCTGGCCCACCAACCGCTGTGTACAACCGCACCATAGTTGATAAGCGGTCTGACACTCGTACCAAGATGGAGTTCCGTGTAAATGAGGACGGTACTGTAGACTCCCGCCAACGTGTGACCCGCGCAAACCCTGACCAGACACTTATGCAAGACTGGTCTGGCTGGGAGTCTACTAATAACGGAGAGACGTTCTACGATCCTTGGACTCGTAGTTACGTGCAGTACCCTAAGACAGAGGCTGAGATTAAGGCTATCCGTCTGGGCGGCGAGGCACTTGACTTCAAGTTCGAGACGCGCAAGGTGACTGAGGCTGACAGTGCCCCTGTAGAGGCCCCACGACCCGCTGGTGACGAGAAACTCCAGAAGTTGATAGAGGACACCACTGACCGGCTAACAGCCTCAGAATCGGTTCAGGTGGCCGGATACGACGCTGCTGTCACGAAGTTGGCCAAGGCCGGTATCGACACCAAGGATGCAGAGGATGCAATACAGGCTGTCAAGGATATCGTGCGGAGCGACTACGACAAGGGGCCAGACGGAACCACTGACTTCCAAGAAGCACGGGACGCGGAGTGGCAGACGGCGCTAGACGCCATGGCCAACCTTAACGCTGAGGCAGCACCTAAGGGAAGTACATCTCTTGGTGCTGAGGGCAAGGTTATTCGCGGCAAGGGCTTTGACGAACCACAGGCTGACAGCGAGCAGCGCAGGAACGCTGCTGCCCTGTACGCCGAAGACCACCCGAACCAGCGCAGTACCCCCGAACCCTTCCGAACTGTCTCAGGTCGCGGAGCTTCTACTCCTCCTGACCAACGTTTCCGCCGTGAGAACGCCCGTCGCATAAAGGACGAGCAGAGGATGCGCGGCATGGATGCGGGAGAGAGGTCTCGTTTCGAGGCTGCACAACTTGCTGAGTTCGAGGCTAAGTCCCGCACAGCGAAGTTCAAGCAGGACAGAGCAGAGGCTGATGCCTTCACCAAGCTGCCACGTAAGGAGGCAGCGGCGAAGCTGCGGGAAGAAGCTGCGTCTAAGAAGACTACCACAGTCAAGAAGCTCGAAGAGTCTGACAGGGCAGCAGCAGCTAACCAGAGGCAGGACTTCTGGAACTACACTGACTCCGAGTACAGGCAGCTTGTTGACCGTTACCGTGGCATGGACAGCGAGAAGCTGTCGCACATGGCTGTGCGGTTCGAGGAAGCGGCTGGGGGCAAGGGCATCACGACGGCAGATCGAGAGGCGTACGCGCCAATCCAGAAGCTGGTTAACAGGCTTATCCAGCTACGGGCACAAGGCAAGCCCGGAGGATACCTAGACATCACTAAGAAGGAATCAGCGAAGATTTCGGCTGACCGTCAGGACAAGCAGGACAGAGCGTTCATCGCTAAGGTAGAAGGCTGGCGGAGAAACGGGCTAGGTACTACTGACGCTATGGGCAGGGCAGATGCCGCCATGAAGGTTGTGCGTGGCTGGGCTAACGCCGCTAAGGGTATGGGTTACAAGGACACGGCTGAGGCCGAACAGAACCTTGGCCTTGCTCCTAAGGTTACCCAGAGCGAGTGGATGGGCTACATGGAGGCCAAGAACCGCCAGTGGATAGAAGGTCACATCGACCTTCCAGAACTGCGGTTGGCAGAGCAGCGCACCCGCGCCGCCGGTTATGACCCGTTCGATGCTGCTAATGGCGTTGTCGCATCGGACTCAAACATCGAGAGTCTTCTAAAGAAGCTACCAGTCGCCACTGTGTCTGAACTCAGGAGTCCTTCGCCTAGTTTCACGAAGATGCTGGCCGCAGAGAAGAAGTTAGCAGAGGACAACGGCTACAGCAGCATGGAGTACGCTGCCCTCGAAGAACGCTACACTGATATGCACGACCGTGACCTCCTCAGGGAACAAGTAGATGAGGAGCGACGGGGCCAAGTTATGGACGGGTGGAAGCCCCTCAAGCTAGCTGTCATCGACCGTATTCTCAAGCAGCGCAAAATCTTTGACGGTGACCGCACCCCCGGACGTAGCATCACTCCTCCAGCGGCCCAAGACCGCCCACCATACCCGCCAGCTATCGCCGGAGCCGACCAGAAGGCTGCGTACGACCGTGCATACGACAAAGAGATGCAGAAGATTAAGGACGAAATTGCTGGTGGAAAGCGGGATGCGACGGACTGGCCTGTTGCGAGGAAGAGAGTTGCCGCAGATGCCGCAGGGCAGAAGGCTGCTGGTCTAGGCTTCGATCAACAGGAAAACCTTGGCGAAGTACGCCGGAGGCTGTCAAATGTACGCAGCGGTGCAAGGACTAACAAGCCTACGTTCCTAGACCTTCCTAGCTTGGTCAAGGAGTTGACAGAACTAGAAGACGCCCCGTACAACAACAAGAAGTACGAGCGCCAGAACGCGATCTTCGATGCGATCTTCGACATCGAGGCTGAGTTGGGTGCTGCTGGAAAGCCGCGTCTCTTCCTGCCGCAGATAGCAGATCGATCTAACATACAAGCGTACGAGCACCCGCACGAGAACGCTACTATCTTCGACCCGAACAACGGACTGTACTACGGCAACGGCAGGTACGCCCAACACTCTAGCATTGTCCGAACTCTCGGTATGGTGACCGGAGACCACTACGTTAACCTGCGCCAACTGTTCAAGGAAGGGTACACCAGACTAGAAGCGTACCGTAACGATACTAACGATGGTTACACATACATCGAACTACAGGGCGGAGAAGACCTAGAGCCGCTCCGAGCTACTGCTCGCCACATGATAAAGGCCGGTGTTGACCCCTCTACTAGGGTGGACTGGCAACTAGGTACCACGGCTAAGGAGTCTGATGGGCCGAAGTTTGCCAACTTCAGCAGCGGAAATACCACGCTGAGAGAGTTGGGAACGAGGAAGATTACTCCCCCGCCGCCATTCAACAAGGCAGCGTGGTTGAGTCCTAAGGGCGACTGGCTCGTAGCCAAGCGCAATGAGCGTAGCACCCACATGGAGGTCATAGAAGAACACGGTATCATCCCTGACAGCGGAAATCCAGATGGGGGGATACTAGACTTCATCGATTCCGGGTACATCCGCGTGATGGATGACGGAAATAGCATAGCTGTACACGCTCGTAATCTAGAGGATGTCTATCGTGTGGCTGAGACCATCAAGACCGAAGACCACGATAAGCGCCTAGTATGGGACTTGCGAGACTTCGGGTATGACATATCGTACAGTGGTGTCCAGAACTGGCTGACGGGCACCCGGACTCAAGGGGAGATGACTCCTAAGGAGGCTTTGAAGGCCGGTAAGGTCGGAGATACCACTGTAGGCAAGTTCCTTGATGTGATGCGCGAAGTACCTGAGCGTGAAGTTGATGCCCGTGCAGGTCAGGGCCTTATCGACAAGAAGTTGATGGAGGAAGGCCCGAACGTAATGAAGGAGTGGTTCTACGCGAAGGGCGATGCCGACGCGCTTGAGTTCCAGATGTCTGGAAACAAGATACAGAACGATCCTGCTCTAAAGGCTGAGTTGGTCAAGGAACTAGAAGTAAAGCGTACCATCGAGCGCGTGATGCGCGGCCAACGCTGGGGTGCTGACGGCATGGTCATCGCCGGAGAGACTCATGGCTTCGGTGATCTGGCTGTTGAGGAGAGGGCCACCAAGGCTGAGATCGACCGTCAAGTAAAGATGGCGCGAACGACTCGTCTTGGCGCGGAAGGCTCGAAGAAGTTCGACATCATCCGCAGGGTTGTTACAGGCAGCAAGGATGATGAGAAGAAGGCTCTCCTCAACCGTGCTGCGCGGCACTTCACCTCAGAGTCTGAGAAGGTTCACGTTGACAAGGCAGGGGCTGGCAAGGTCTTCCTTGAGGGTGGTGAGAAGGCTAAGTCTGACGCCACCTTCACCCCGAAGCTACCTGACCTCAAGACCGTGATGGAAGACAACTTCCTTGACAACGTACTGCACAGGACTGGAATTGCTGCTGGAAAGCGCAAGGGAGTCGCTGGGTTCATCGCTCGCACCATTGGCGGCAAGGCCGCTACGGCGGGGGCTGAGTACGAGAAGGCAATCGCCGGATACCACATTCTACGCGAAGCCGGTGAGTCCCGTAAGTATCTCACGATGAACTGGCTGCACCAAGGACGAGCACCGTTCGATGAGGTGATTGACAGCACAGGACGCCGCTCTGGCAAGGTAAGCATCCTCAACAAGGATGGAGAACTGGAACACGCCTTCCTAGGAGACGTGCTCAGCAGTCCTTCAAACTACACGCTCAACAACGGACAAGAAGCGTACGTCTCCATCATACACCGAATCATCGATGACCACGTGGCCGAGATGCGAGCGAACGGTGTAGACATCAAGGAACTAGGCATGGAGAAACTTGGGGAACACTACTTCCCTCGGTTTGTTATCGGCAAGGGAATTGACGGTCAGGCACTACAGTTCGAGTTCGACGCTCCGTACACGAAGGGCGCAATCGGCTCGAAGCAAATCTTCGAGAAGGCCCGTTACTACCCGAGCATGGCTGAAGGTGTAGCTGCCGGTAACGCCTATGCTCACCCGTTGGAAGCACTGGAAGGGTTTATCGACGCCAGCAACCGTACTATAGCAGCGCACCAGTTCTTGAACGCTATCAAGGGATACAGCGTCACCGGCAAGGAGTTGGCACTGGAGCACGTCGGCTACACCTCTCGGATGAAGACCAACCGTAAGACCGGCGAGAAGACTGAGGTACGTACCTTCACCCCTCTCAGTGAGGCAAGTGGAGAGGCTGTTGCAGCACGAAGGGCTATGAAGAAGGCGGAGCAGGAGTTGGCCGCTGCCAAGCGCGGAGGTCGCGACACCCGCGTACGCACTGATGCCCGGATGAACATGGCTGAACTGAACAAGAAGGTCAACGAGCTTGACTCCATCAAGAATCTCAGAGAGAAGCTAGCCGCTGCCACCACGGACGCTGACAAGGCTGCACTCGGTACTGCGCTGAAGAAGAAGCTGGTGTCGGAGCGTGGCAAGATTCGTCGTGGAGAGGTGAAGACAGACACCCGCGTTGTGGGAAAGCAAGCCAAGATTGATGCCGCGCAAGAGCGGCTGAAGTCGGCTACCGAGAACTACAACAGCAAGCGCGTGAAGCTACTCCGAGTGAAGAACGAGATGAGTAACATCATCAAGCAGAAGGCATCTGGCCGCGTGACCAGCACCGAGCTTCTGCCAGAGGAGATGGTAGATGCGCTAGGACTGGCCGGAGACATCCGTGTGAGGGGTGTAGCCAGCGTACCCGCCTTGAACGGCAAGTTGTTCCCTGAGGCGGTAGCAGATGCTATCGAGAAGGGGCTGAACGACAAGGGCTTCGCCGGTACCTTCGACAAGGTTAAGACGGCTAACGACTTCGCTCGTCTAGCACGAGCTAGCACGGACTTCGGTTACCTGTTCATTCAGGGACTACCGGTACTGACCCGTAACCCTGTAGCGTTTGGTAAGGCTATGTACCAGTCACTTCGCACGTTCCAGAGTCCAGAAGGTTACGCCAAGTGGTTGGCCAGCAAAAAGCACGTGACGGACGACATGTTCCCTTACGCTGGAGGCTTCAGTGGAAGTGAATACTTCACTGCCACCAAGGGTAACAAGATCAAGCAACTAGCTGACCTCCGACTCCAGAGGAGTGACCCTGCCAGCTACGCTAAGGTAGGCTTCGGTAAGGGTATGCAGCGGTTCGCTCTCTCGTTCGAATCCTTCCTCGACGCGGCCAAGATTAGTATGTGGGAGGGCATGATGCCTCACCTCAAGACTACGGCGCAGAAGGAAGCGTACGGGCGACTCGTTCGGAACATGACCGGTACGACCAGCACCGCTCGCCTCGGCGTGACGAAGGGCCAGAGAGAGATCGAAGGTCTCCTCATGTTCAGCCCTCGCTTCACTCGCTCAGTGTTCGCTCTGGCCGCACAGGCCGGTGAGGCTGGCCCGATGCGAGCAGAGGCTGTTCGAAGTATCGCCTCGCTACTCGGTGGCGCTGTCATCATGTACGCCGGAGCCAAGATGGCTCTTGGACAGGATATTGAGCCGCAGGACTTCAACCCGACCAGCGGTGGACGGTTCATGTCAGTCAAGGTTGGAAACAACTGGTACGGTCTCGGTGGTAGCGCACGTGGAGCAATCCAGCTTATGGGTTACACCGTCGCTGCCCTTCACGACCCGAAGCGGTTCGTATCAACTGATAGCACGAGCAATGACCACAGCAACCCCTTCCTCAAGTACGCCCGTGGTCGTCTATCGCCGTTCGCCTCACAGGTCGCAGACTTCGCTGCCGGTTCAACTGTCGTAGGACAGGATACGACCGACCGCAAGGCATGGCTCGCCCGTCTACCCGACCAGTTCATTCCGTTCGGAGTGCAGACACTGGTGGAGACTGAGGGTGGAACGAACGACAAGATGGGTGCGTTCTTGGCTAACATGGGTGGTCTTAGGACATTCCCTGAGGCTTCAAACGAAGACTTGAACAGGAGCGTTGCCGAACTCGCCGGAGACAAGAGCATATCCCGCTGGTCTGATATGACGAGTACCCAGAAGGTAGACCTTCTGGAGAAGCACCCCGAACTACAGAAGCTGCTTGACAAGGCTGATGTAAGCAACTGGACGGCATACAAGCAGGTAGCTCTAGACGCTGCCAAGGCTAAGGCTGCGCTGGCGGCTGAGTGGATGAAGACGCAGGGAACTACTGGCGGAAAGAAGGTGACCCCGGACGATGTTACTAGCAAGGACTACAGGGACAGGCTGGCCGACATCAACCAGCGTCTCATCGGTGCTCGTGCTGCGCTGAACGGCGGAAACAGTGTTACCGGTCTCGGTGGTACGGACTACAACCCACAGAGTAACACCCCGCGACAGAGGTTGATGAACGCATACTACGCCGCTGTAGACAAGAACAAGTTCATGTTGCCAGACGGTTCTGTAGACTGGGAACTGAAGGACGCCCTAACGACCTCGTTCTACGCACAACTCACGCCGCAGCAGCGGGACATTGTGGACGAGGAGACGCAGGGCACCAGCCTAGACCCGCTGGAGAAGCGGCTGAAGTCTGCACGTAGCGACTTCAAGCCCTACTGGGACTTGCGGGACGAGGTTGCTACCAAGATGGGTTACGAGAATGCTCTAGCCATCAGTCTAGCTCCTAAGCCTCTTCAGACCGTCTACAACAGGAACCTCTCTCGCGCACAGGAGCAGTTCCGCCGAGCTAACCCGGACATTGACCAGCAACTCAAGCTGTGGGGATACACGTCAAAGACGGTAGATGAGCCTACGGTCAGTTCAGGAAGCGGTAAGATTAGTCTTCCCACCTCCCCTTATCCTAAGTCAAGTAAGAACTCAGTAGGCATAAAACTACCCACTAAGTTGTATTGACAAACACCGGGATTCCCGGTATAATGAATGTAGAAGTTAGAAAATCAAGGAGAGTAGAACATGGCAGAAGAGACCGTAGACACGTCACCCCCTGTTGACGAATCCCCTGCCCCAGAGGCAGCACCTGCTATTGATAGCAAGGTAAATCCAGCCCCCGCAGCCCCCACATCCAAGGCAACTGTCCAGAATCGCCCTCAGCGGAGTAGCGATGCTTTTGACTCTATCTTCGAAGAGACGAAGGAGGAGCTTGAGAAGGAAGACGCCCCGGCTCCGGCTGACGTGGACGATGATGACGAAGAGGATGAGGACGACAAGCCCTCTACAGCGCCAGCCAAGGCGAAGGACGCTGATGAGGATGAGGATGAGGATGGGGAACCTAAGGAGGACGCTCCGGCGGAGGACTCTAAGGAACTCAGCGTCTCCGAGCAAATCCTTGAACTCCTGAAGAACCCCGATATGTTGGAGACCGCACTCCGACAGGCCGGTGTTGAGACGATCCAAGAACTACCCTTCTTCAAGGACTTGGTAGGCCGAACTACACAGAGTGCTGTAGATTCAGCCAAGGCCGCTGCTGACAAGGAGCGGTTTGAAGAGACTCAGATCAATCAGGTACTTGAGAAGGGGCGAGTTGCCGCTACTGAAGTAGTAAACATGGTTGAGAAGCTACGCGCCGACTTGGAGGAAGGTGCAGAGGAGTGGCAAGTTCCCACCTCTGAATACCTAGTAGACCAGTTCAATGCGTACGCGGACGGGGCTGTACATGCCTATCACAACAAGAACTTCGGTGAGATTGTTGAGGTTGTGTATGACTATCCTGAGATGAAGAATCTCTCGGACGAGCAGAAGACCTACCTCAACCAGTTCGCCGGTAAGCCACCGGCTAAGTGGCTAGAGGCTCAGTATGACGTAGGTAGGCAGAACCTCTGGACTATGGCCCAGAACGATGTTCGCCAGCAAGCTGAGCAGGTAATTGCCGACCGAACCAAGGTTCTGGAGGAGGCCCACAAGCTGGACATCCAGAAGTTGACAGACAAGCACGAGCGGCAGCTAGCTAAGGCAACAGCCAAGGCTAGCGACAATGCACGGGCCGAAGCACTGGCCGACATGGCTAAGAACGGCACTCCTCCTCGAACACCGTCCAAGGGAACTCCTCGAACTGTGGTTGACGACAGCGACTCAGGCGACGATAGCTTTGAAGGCGCGTGGGCAAGCGCAAAGAGGAGTCTAGAGAAGAGTGGTAGCGTCTAAGAAACCCATTAGAACTCCCGCCGAGATTGAGGCCGTAGTCCGTGAGTTTGTCAGGGACTGGGCCGATTTCTTCGGAGTGCTGCATCAGTGGACTCTCCACTTAACCTTTGTTTCCGGCAAGGATTTGGAAGACTCAGACTCTAAAGCTGAGACTAGCTGGGCTACCAACTACACATCTGCTGAGATGAAGTTCAATACGAACTACTGGAAGAAGAACCCCTGTGACTGTGACCTTGAGGAGACTGCCGCGCATGAGGTGGGGCATCTCGTTGATTCACTGATCTGGGACTACAACTACAATCACTTCTCTGGGACTCTCAGACGAGAGATATCAGATATGCTGGAACGCCAGTGTGATGTGTGGACTCGAATAGCGATAAGGGCTAGGTATGGAGACGACTATAGATGCAGTCGATGTAGCGAACTTCTCGGCAGTGATGAGTCCACAGATGGCGACACTCCTGAGGGCGTTCGGGGTGAGGCGGGTGATAGTGGGAGGATCGTCCGGGACGATAGCCCGATCACAAATGGAAGCAGCACTCCAGAATGGCTTCGAAACGGAAGCCTACGCATGGATAACCGCACCGTTTTCCCCCATGAAGATAGTTAATGTACTTAACGAGATTGAAGGTCTGGCCATCAAGCGCATATGGCTGGATGCTGAAGATGAAGCAGCAGAGAGCTACCCCGTTTCAGAGAACATCAGTAGTATACGAAACGCAATCGCTGTTGTGCGAGCAGCCCGTCCTGACCTTGCAATCGGAATCTACTCTGGAGCCGGATGGTGGCGAGCAAACACCGGTAATTATCAAGGCCAAGATATCTGCTCTCTCCCCCTCTGGTTCGCTAACTATCGAAACCCTGAGTTCGTCACCGATTACCGAAGTCTGCTATTCGGAGGCTGGAAGACAGCCGCCATGTGGCAGTACGCCGGAACAATAAACACTGCCGGTTGGAACACCGACCGGAACATAATACTGGAGGATGACGTGGCTGACCTTTCGAACTACTACAACAAGGCTGAGGTTGACG
>Ga0315288_10006520_pt1 | contig 14803 bp, 16 predicted proteins | sample YL17G11_20_MG_FD_203454 | JGI IMG/M metagenome (GOLD analysis project Ga0315288, IMG submission 203454) | Sediment microbial communities from Yellowstone Lake, YNP, Wyoming, USA - YL17G11_20 | ecosystem: Environmental > Aquatic > Freshwater > Lake > Sediment | place: USA: Wyoming | collected... | reverse complement strand
CGGTATCCCCGGCGGGCGAGATAGTCCCGCTCTTTGTCTCACCTGAGGCAATATCCCCGCCATCTGAATCCTGCGGTGAAGTTGTGCCATCGGGCATTAACACTAACGACAGACCATACTCACCTGTTTCCACAACTGTATCCCCATCGGATGCCACTATGGTATAGATGCCCGTCTTTTGAAGCTGATAATTCTCTATCCTTGCTCGGCAGGGGCTATAATCCTCAGCCACCTTAGCACCGTTCGGTTCGTAAAGCTGTATAAATGGCTCAATCGCAGTCGAAATCTCCCCCATCTCTATAACCACTCCCTGACCCGCCTGTCCATAAAAGGCACAGATGTCGGTATCCCCGGCGGGCGAGATAGTCCCGCTCTTTGTCTCACCTGAGGCAATATCCCCGCCATCTGAATCCTGCGGTGAAGTTGTGCCATCGGGCATTAACACTAACGACAGGCCATAATCACCTGTTTCCACAAATAGATCCCCATCGGATGCCACTATGGTATAGATGCCCGTCTTTTGAAGCTGATAATTCTCTATCCTTGCTCGGTAGGAGCTATAAGCCTCAGCCACCTTAGCACCGTTCGGCTCGTAAAGCTGTATAAATGGCTCAATCGCAGTCGAAATCTCCCCCATCTCTATAACCACTCCCTGACCCGCCTGACCGGAGAAACAGTACGAATCAACCTCGCCCCCGTAGCTAATGCTTCCTGTTTTTGTTTCGCCGGAAATTATCTCCTCACATGCCTGCAGGACAACTGCGGGAAGAACCAGTAACACAAAGAGAACCAAAAGACACATAGTCGTCTGTCGAACATTTTTAAACGGTTTCATAAGCAATTCCTCCATTACCCCTGATTATTGAAATGTTTCTTCACAAACGTTTCCTTACTCATTCACAACGCATCCCAAATACGCCCGCGAGGGTATTCTACCCTCTTAACAGCCGCGAGGTTGAGGGTATGACCCGCTAATCAATACCAGGATGCCTGCCAGAGCCAGGACTGAGCAAAACTGGCGAAGTCGTCGAGCTTGACCGTGCCGTCGGCGTTTATGTCAAAGTCCCGACAAACGACCCGCTAAACGAAAGGCGGGTAAACATCGGGGCTCGCAATTCCGACCCGATGGTCTTCGCGTTTTCATCAGTTGGCGCTCCTCCAGATTGTTTCTGCGGATAGTATATGGGATCTGTAGATAATGTCAAGGAAAATATTATCAAAAAAAGGGGGGCAAATTCAAACAAAAAGGACGATTTTGACAGCCAGAGGGGTGTGTTTTTCGTAGGAAATGATAGTGAAATAGCGCTTTGCGGTGGTATAATGCTTAGTCAGTACAGGAATTGTATTTAAATGAAAGGACAGGTGGATTCCCGTCCCCGCCTGCGCGGGGATGACATTCTTTCGCGGGAATGACAAAGTCAGGGGTGTTGATTATGTTTGAAGATATGAGACGCAGAGATTTTTTAAGAAAGACAATGGCAGGTGCGGCGGGGGCGACTATTGGGCTGAAGTTGGCGGGCGCGGCGGAGGAAAAGGCGCAAACGAGTACTGAAAAGAAGACGGAGGCGGTGACGGCGGCTGGGGCGAAGGGTATGCCGACGGGCAAAATCGGAAATTTGACGGTGAGCCGATTAGTGTCGGGCGGGAATCTGATAAGCGGGTGGGCGCACTCGCGTGATTTGATGTATGTCGATGACCTGATGAGGGAGTACAACACGGATATGAAGGTGATGGACACGATGCAGTTATTGGAAGAGAACGGGGTCAATACGATAATAGCGGACCCGAGCGAGCGGCCATTCAGGATATTTCCAAAGTACTGGAAGGAGCGCGGGGGCAAAATGCAGTGGATAGCAGAGGGGCATCCCAAGCCGGAGGACCTGGAGACGAATATAAAGAAGTCGGTGGAGGTAGGCGCCAAGGCGATATACATACAGGGGGTAATCGGGGACCGATGGCTGAAGGAGGGACGGCTGGAGCTGTTAGGCAAGTGTATGGAGATTATCAAGTCGCAGGGGGTGCCTGCGGGAATTGGGGCGCACAAGCTGGATGTGATAGTGCGTTCGGAGGCGGAGGGTTACGGGGCGGAGTTTTATGTCAAGACGCTGCATCAGAAAGATTACTGGTCGGCGAAGAGGCCTGAGCAGAATGAAGAGGTAATAGATAATCGGGCGGACAACTACTGGTGTACGGACGCGGAGGAGACGATTGAGTATATGAAGGAGATAAAGAAGCCGTGGGTGGCGTTCAAGGTATTAGCGGCGGGGGCGATTCATCCGAAGAACGGTTTCAAGTATGCGTTTGAGGGCGGGGCGGATTTTGTGTGTGCGGGGATGTTCGATTTCCAGGTTCTGGAGGACGTTGCGATAGCGAAGAGGATATTGGGCAGCGAAATGAAGAGGCAGCGCGGCTGGATTGGGTAAGCTGATTTACTATTTTCGATTTTGAATTTTCTGACGAAGAGGTTCCTTTACATTCGTGCTTTCTATTTTGCGGGGCAAATGGTTGCATAGGGGGGAAGTTACGGATATAATGGTTGCGTTTTTGGTGTCTTTGAAGCGTATTTGTGATTATGAATAGACGAGGATTTCTGAAAAAGACGGTTGCAGGGTCGGCAGGGGCTGCAATGGCGATGAGCGTTGAAGAGAGAATGCTGCTTGCCCAAGCGGATGGTGCAACGGCCGGCGAGAAAACGGTGAAGCCGGCGGAAGAGATGCGTCCGGGTGAAGTATTGGCCGCTGTTTCGAGAGGGCCTTATGCATTTGTGCCGGTATCGCCGACCTTCGAGTGGCATTCGTTTCATTTACCGATGGGGACTGATGCACTTATCCCGCAGGAGATGGCGCGGATAATGGCAGGTCGTGTCGGGGGGATATGGTTTCGGCCGCTGTCGTTCGGGCTGGATGCGTGGAGGGACCCGCAGGAGAAGAAGGAGTGGGGTATCAGGGATGATGAAGAGGTTTATGGCATGAATTTTCCGGAGCTGCCTGTGTGGAGCGAGTACAGCGAGAAGCCGGAGATGGTTTCAGCGGTGAAGAACCGTTTGAAGCCGCTAAGTCGATGCGGGGTGAAGCACGCTTTTTTGATGAACCATCATGGCGGCAAGGGACAGTTTGAGACGATAGAGGAGCTGGCGAAAGAATACACGAATGAGAAGATGAAGGTTCACGCGATACGGACGTATCAATTCAACGACTTGAAGGAGGAGGATGGATTTTACGGACAGGGGGGACACGCGGGCTGGAGTGAGACGACGTGGCTGCTGGCGTTCCGGCCGGAGCTGGTAGATTTGGACGAGCAGGAAGAAGGGGAGCTGTCGGTTCGCAAGACCGGCATATTGCACGAGACACCGACAATCGATGCGAAGTGGAATCCGCGACGTGTTTCATTGAGCGTGGCGGACAAGCTCAGACAGCGAGCGATTGCCAACTTTGAACAGTATATTCGGAAGGTACAAACGGTTTGATGGCGGAACTGTATATTGCAAAAACCGCCCAGCGCCAAACGACGGGGCTGGGGCTAAATATGGATACGGAATAGAAGGAATAGTATATGAGACGAAATATAAACAGGCGCGGATTCTTGACCGGGGGCGCAAGGATTGCAGGAGCTGCTGCACTTGCGATGGGATTGGAGGAGAAGATACTGCTGGCGCAGGCGGGTTCGACAAGCTCACCGCAGGCGGGGAGTGCAACGGCAGAGGCGGAAAAGAAGGCGGAATCGGCAAGCGGGCTGGCGATGGGGCAGATAGGGAAGGTGAAGATAAGCCGGCTGATATGCGGGGGGAATCTGTTCAACGGGTATGCTCACAGCAGGGATTTGATTTACGTATCAGAGCTGCTGAAGAAGTATTTTTCGGATGAGAAGATAATTGAGACGCTGGAGATATGCGAGGAGAACGGGATAAATACGGTCATAGCGAACAACAGGAAAGATGAAAACAGTATCAGGGTATTGAGGAAATACTGGGACGAAAGAGGGGGAAAGATACAATGGCTTGCGCAGTCGAATCCGGACCCGAAGGATATAAAGAGCAATATACAGGTTGCGATAGATAACGGGGCGGTAGGGGCGTTTGTGCAGGGCAATATCGCCGATGTGAGCACCAGAGACGGCAAGATGGATTTTCTGGGTCAGTGTGTGGATTTCATAAAGCAGAACGGATTGATAGCTGGGATAGGCGGACATTCGCTTAGGACGCCGATGAAGTGCGAGGAGGCGGGGATAAAGCCGGACTTCTATATGAAGACGTTTCACAGCACGAATTACTGGTCGCAGAAAAGGCCCGACCAGGATATGGAAGTGATAGACAATTACAAGGTGGATAATTACTGGGATATAACGCCTGATGAGACGAAGGCGTTTATGCAGAAGGTGAACCGGCCGTGGCTTGCGTACAAGGTATTGGCGGCGGGCGCGATACATCCTCGGAATGGTTTCAAGTATGCGTTTGAGAACGGCGCGGACTTTATAGTGGCGGGTATGTTTGATTTTCAGGTCAGGGAGGACGTGATAATTACGAAGGACGTCCTGTCGAAGGTGACTACGAGGCAAAGGCCGTGGTGCGGATGATTCGGCGGGCATAAAAGAATTGGAAAGGAGCACAGGTAATGTCGAGAGAGTGTTATTTTACGGGTAAGCGGACGAAGTTCGGCAACACGATATCGCGGCGAGGCAAGGCGAAGTATCTTGGCGGAGTCGGGCGCAAGGTAACGGGTATAAGCAGGCGTAAGTTCAAGCCGAACATACAGAAGGTGCGAACGGTGGTGGACGGCACGCCGGTTCGGATAAGGGTTTCGGCGAAGGCGATAAAAATGGGCTTGGTTGTGAAGCGAATGAAGCGGAACTACAAGCCCGCCGAGAAGGCAACGGAATAGAGGGAGTTGCATTTTTACAGAGATGGTTTGAGAGCGAGGCGGGTAACGCCTCGCTTTTTCTGTTTGTAAGGTAGCCGGGATGGAAGGAAGAATAGATGAAATTCAGGTGAGGAAGACAGCGAAGCTGGCTCGGCTGGAGCTAAGTGACGCGGAGGTTGCGGAGTTTGCGGGGCAGTTGAGCGCGATACTGGATTATGTTGCGAAAATGAATAAGCTCAACACCGAGGGAGTTGAACCGCTGGCGCATTGTCTGCCGGTAAGCAATCGTTTCCGGGAGGACGAGGTAAAAGAATCGTTAGGGACGGAGAAGACGCTGGCGAATGCGCCTCAACGTGACGGTTCATTTTTCAAGGTGCCGAAGATACTGGAAGAGTCGTAGTTATTGATTATTGATGATTTTTTTAAGGGGTATGACGATGTCGAAGAGCAAGAATATCGGTAGGCGTGATTTTTTGAGGCAAGGGGCGGCAGCGGCAGTGGGAGCGGCTGGTTTGCCGTATATTTTGTCATCGTCGGCATTGGGGGCAGACGGCGGTGTGGCGGCGAGTGAGCGAATCGGGCTTGGATTTATAGGGCTTGGCAGCAGAGGGACGGACCATTTGAAGATGTTTGTGCCGATGAAGGAGGCACAGGTCCTGGCGGTGTGCGATGTGGACCGCGGCAGGTGCGAGGCGGCTAAGAGGCGTGTTGAAGAGGGCTACGCTCGGGCGGGTTCGACAGACACACCGCGAGCGGGTTCGACCGGCTCACCGCAGGCGGGCAGCAAAGTATGCGATACATATAACGATTTCCGAGAGATGCTTGCGAGGGGGGACATTGATGCGGTGGTGATAGCGACGCCGGAGCACTGGCACGGGCTGACAATGATAGCAGCGGCGAAGGCACAGAAGGATATTTATGGTGAGAAGGCGCTGACGCTGATGGTTGGCGAGGGGCGAGTATTGTGCGATACAGTGCGCAAGTTCAGGCGAGTATTCCAGGTGGGGACACAGCAGCGGTCGGACAAGAATTTCCGGCACGCGTGCGAGCTGGCGCAGAACGATTATCTTGGGAAGGTGCACACGGTGACGGTGGGAGTGCCGGGGGGGCACAAGGTGCCTAATTCGCCGACGATACCGGTTCCCAAGGGCTTTGATTACGATATGTGGCTTGGGCCTGCGCCGGAAGCGCCGTATAATGCACTTCGTTGCACAAGTCCGGAGGGGTGGTATCACATTTACGATTACTGCGCCGGGTGGATTCAGTCGTGGGGCGTGCATCATATAGATGTTGCGCTGTGGGGAGCGCCAGGCCTGGCGGAGTCGCAGCTTGAGGTGGATGGGACAGCGGTATTTTCGACCGAGGGGCAGAGCAACACATCGCTGACGTGGCGGGTGAATTTTGTAACGCCCGGGGGATTGAAGCTGCGTTTTTCGGACGACGTATTTTACAAGCACGGCTGTCATTTTGAGGGTGACAAGGGATGGGTACACGTTACCCGCGAGGGGATTTGGGCGGAGCCGAAGTCGCTGCTGGACGTAAAAATCAAGCCCAATGAGATTCATTTGTACGAGTCGAAGGACCATCACACGAATTTTCTGGAGTGCGTGCGGAGCAGGCGGGAGCCGGCGGCGCCGGTTGAGGCGGGGCACACTGCGACCACGGCCACGCTGGTAGCAGACATTGCAACGCGAATCGGCAGGAAGATTGTCTGGGACTGGAAGAGCGAACAATTTGTCAATGACGAAGAAGCAAACAAGATGCTGAAACGAACAATGCGAAGTCCGTGGAGGTTGTAATCAAGGGTCAGAACGAGACAAGTCAGGATTTTAAGGATGTGAATATGAGCAGTATCGTTCGAATGGCGGTGGTTTTGGCGATGATTGCAGGGCAGGTATCGGCGGCGCCGGGCCAGGAAAAGCAGAAGGCAAATGTGCTGATAGTAACGGGCATCGACCATCCGGCTCACGAATGGCAAAAGACCGCCCCTGCACTGGCGGGGGTAATCAAAAAGGATTCGCGGATGCAGGTGCGCGTGGTGACGGACCCGTGTTTTCTGGAGTCGCAGGAGATTGAGGCATACGATGTGATAGTGCTGCACTATATGAACTGGGAGAGGCCCGGGCCTGGAGCAAGAGCGAGGGAGAATCTGACGACGTTTGTGGGTGGGGGCAAGGGATTGGTTCTGGTTCATTTTGCGTGCGGGGCGTTCGGTGATTGGCCCGGTTTTGTGGACATAGCCGGTCGAGTATATGACCCGAATGCACGGCCGCACGACCCATACGGGATTTTTCGAGTCGAGATAACGGATGCGAATCATCCTGTAACGGCGGGGATGGAATCGTTTGAGACGCCGGACGAGCTGTACACGTGTTTGAAGGGGGAAACGCCCGTTCATATATTAGCGACGGCGAAGTCAAAGGTGGACGGGAGGGATTACCCGATGGCGTTTGTACTTGAGTACGGAAAGGGCCGGGTTTTCCACTGCGTTTTGGGGCACGACGTCAAGGCGATAAGCAATCCGAATGCGGCGGAATTATTCAGAAGGGGCTGTGCGTGGGCGGCGGGATTGAAGCCGGCGGCAGAAAAGAAGGTGGTTATGACAGCAGGCAAAAAGACACACGGCGAAGGTGAGCACGCGCTCGAGGCGGAAATTGAACTGCTAAATTAGAATGGAAAGGAGACGGACTTATGCGGATAGGAATTCATACGGACAATTATCGTTTGGAATGTCGAAGTGCGGAATATGCATTTGACAGTATTGCGAAAATCGGGGCGAAATGGACAGAGCTGAACATGATGCAGGGATTCGATTTGTTCGAGGGTCACGGATTCGTTCCGAATATCAGTATGAGCGAGGACCCGTTTGAGATACGTGAAAAGGTCGAGAAGAGGGGGCTGAAGGTGAGCTGTCTGGATGCGCATTATCCGCTGTGGTCGTATCGGTGCATAGAGCATATGCGAATGGCGATTTTGTTTGCGGACCAGATGGGCGTCGATGCGATAGCGACGACGGATTCGGACAAGCTGCCTGCGGGTATGAGTGAGGAGGAGGCGTTTGCGATTATCAAGTATCACTTGGGCGAGGTCTTGAAGTTTGCAGACCGGCACAAGATAGCGGTGTGTCTTGAGCCGCACGGACTGCTCACAAATCATCCTGAGAAAATGAAGCGGTTAGTGACGTGTCACAACAGCGAATATCTACGAATCAATTTCGATACGGGCAATACTTACGTGGCGGGCTGGGAGCCGCAGGAATTTTTGGCGGCGGTTATCGACAAGGTTCATCACTGTCACGTGAAGGACGTATCGGCATCGCTTGCGGCGGCGGCGCGGGGCGAGGAAACGGGGATACCGTCAAGCGAGGTGTCGGTTGGAGAGGGCGTTAATGCAGAGAACATCGTTGCGTGTCTAAAGGTTTTTAAGAAGCACGGGTTTAAAGGTGCGCTATGCATAGAGTGCGGCGGTGAGGAGCGGTCAGCGAAAAGCTTTAAGTGGCTATCGAAACAAGTGGCGTCATTGGCGTAGTGACGCCGAAGGGTTCTTTCGCAAGATGAATGGAGGTTTTACAAATGAGAACGATGTGGTTGGCTGGTATTGGAATTGCGATGCTGTTGTTGACGGGTTGCGCATCGGTTGAGGAGAAGACAATGAAGAACGGTTCGTGTGCGTCGGGTCAGTCGGAGAAGTTGTTTAAGAAGGTGGTGAGCAAGAAGGTTGAGTGCAGGTATTTGTTGTATTTGCCGAAGGGGTATGAGGAGAAGGGGAAGAAGTGGCCTGTGATAATGTTTTTGCACGGGGCCGGGGAGCGAGGGGACAATCTGGAGCTGGTGAAGAAGCACGGGCCGCCGAAGATGATTGGGCAGGGCAGGGAATTTCCGTTTATAGTGGTTTCGCCGCAATGCCCGAATGACGTTTGGTGGACGGAGCAGACGGAGGTGCTGACTGCGTTGCTTGACGAGATTGAGTCGAAGTATCGAGTCGATACGGACAGGGTTTATTTGACCGGATTGAGTATGGGTGGATTTGGGACGTGGGGTCTGGCGTGCCGGTATCCTGGACGGTTTGCGGCGATAGCGCCGATATGCGGAGGCGGCGAGAGGTATCTTGGGAACAGGTTGAAGGATGTGCCGGTGTGGGCGTTTCACGGGGCAAAGGACAAGGTTGTACCCGTAAAGAGAACGGAGGAAATGGTTGAGGCGGTAAAGAAGGCGGGGGGCGATGCGAAGATGACGGTCTATCCTGAGGCGGAGCATGACAGTTGGACGGCAACTTATGATAATCAGGAGCTTTACGATTGGTTTTTGTCGCATCGAATCAGCGAGAGAAAGAAATAAAACGGTAACGATTTATGAGATTAGTGCGTCAGGCATTGACTGCGCCCGTGAAACTTGCGATGAACGTCTGCGCCTTCTTTCCAAAGGTTGATAAGCTCCGGCTGGTTGAACTGATATGGAAGATAGGGCGCGAGCCGGAGTACGCCCGGTTATATATCGGGTTAACGGGACACAAGAAGGGTATAGAGGCCGCCAGAGAATTGGCGGAAGAGGTCTTTAGAGAAAACCCGAGTGACCAAGTTGCGGGGATGATGGGGGCGCTGGAATTCGGTGAGTATAATTTAGGCCGGGCAAAGAACTGGCTGGAGAAAGGCAAGCAGTGCCCGGAAAAGAATCCCGAGTCTTTGTTATGGCTGGAACTGAATCTGGCGGACCATCTTGATGAATACGATGAACAGGCGGTGGTCACGAAAATCTTATCACGCAGGGACCTTTCGATGAACTTCACAAGGAGCGCTTTGGCGGTGCAGGCCGAAATATTTTTGCGTGCCCGGAACTGGGATGCTGCCGACGCGGTTTTAGAACGGATATTACGAGTGGAAGACGTTCCGGCTCTAAGGTGGATGAAATGGACAGTTGCCAAAGCCAGAGGCGATGAGACGGAGGCCCAAAGACAGCTAAACATAGCAAGCACAAAGACACATAAGGCAATACCCAATATATTTTTGGCGCTTGGATGGTATTACCTTGGGGACATTGAGAATACGCGACAATACCTGGCAAAGGCACAGCGAGACGGTATTACCAAAGACAGGATTATTCAAATCAACAGGGAATTGGGGGCATTTCTTGAGTCGGACAGTTTTGCAGGCGAGAAGGGAGAGATGGCAAGTTAGATGTTTTTTATCGTTAAGGTATTGTTTCTGCTGCCTGGATTGGTTTTGGGTCTGACGGTTCACGAGGCGTCGCATGCGTTGACGGCGAAGTGGCTTGGGGACGGATTATCGCAGCGGATGGGCAGGATTAGTTTAAATCCGTTAAGGCATTTGTCGCTATGGGGGACGCTGGCGTTATTTGTGCTGGGTTTTGGATGGGGCAAGCCCGTGCCCGTGAATATATACAATTTCAAAAGGCCCAAGCTGGATTATCTAATATGTTCACTTGCCGGGCCGGTGAGCAATGTATTTCTGTGCGTGATTTTGCTTGGGGTGCTTTATCTCAAGCCAGGTTGGTGGGTTGAAATGGTTATTGCGCCGATGTTCCTGATAAATGCGATATTAGCGGTGGTGAATCTCCTTCCGATTCCTCCTTTGGACGGCAGCAAGATTTGGCCTTGTGTAATTCCCGGAATGCGGCCCGTAGTCTCGGGAAAGTGGTCAACTTTGTGGGTGGTAGTGCTGATTGTGGGGCTTTATTCCGGGGCGATTGACAAGGTGATATTGCCTACGATGAGCAAGATGGAGCAGGTTATGGGGAGTGCGTTGCTCTATTCACCAAGACCAAAGGATTTTCCAGAGGTTCTCAAGGCGCCGCAGGAAGCATACGATAAGAACTATTATGTTAATCCGTACGATGTCAACCGGTCGAATTGGTGCCTGCGTTTTCGAACCGACGAACCATACCCCGCTCATAACCTGATTAGTTTTTTTGAAAAAAATCTGATCCGGCACCAATTTCATCCGCTGGCCTACCAGCTAAGTGACCCGAACAAGCTTGCAGATACCCATTGGCAACTCGAAGATATGGGGGACCCGAATCTCGGCTCCTGGAAGAAGGGGTGGATTAATAATCAGGGAGAATTGATAGTAGTAACCATTGAATATATGCCAGCGGTTATGGGAGTTATTTACATTGACCTATTCAAGGGGATTCCTGAAACTTGGTACTTAATAGAATACAGGAACAAGCATCCTGAAGAATTTGAACGTAGTAATTGAGTTGAATATATGGACTGGCAAAGCGCGAAACAATTGCGGGATAAAATCACCGCGGGCGAGGTGAGAAGCGTTGAGGCGACGAGGGCGGTGTTTGCGCGGATAGCGAAGTACGAGCCGATTATCGGGGCGTATATCAGCACGTTTGAGGAACGTGCGATGGCCAAGGCGGCGGAGGTTGATAAGCGAATAGCCGGGGGCGGGAAGGTCGGTGTTCTTGCGGGAGTGCCGATAGCGGTTAAAGACAATATGTGCACGACGTTCGGGGAGACGACCTGCGCATCGAAGATATTGGCCAATTTTCGCGCGCCTTATAATGCGACTGTGGTGGAGAAACTATTAGGCGCGGATGCGGTGATAGTCGGCAAGACGAATATGGATGAGTTTGCGATGGGTTCGAGCACGGAGAACTCAGGGTTAAAGCGGACGGTAAATCCGTGGGACAGGAGCAGGGTGCCTGGCGGCAGCAGCGGAGGCAGCGCGGCGGCGGTTTCGGCGGGATTGTGTGCAGCGGCGCTTGGGTCTGATACGGGTGGTTCGATAAGGCAGCCGGGGAGTTTTTGCGGGGTAGTGGGATTAAAGCCGACTTACGGGCGAGTGTCGCGGTACGGGCTTGTGGCATACGGGTCGAGTTTGGACCAGATTGGGCCGGTGACGAAGACGGTTGAGGACACGGCCTTATTGATGAATGTTATCGCGGGGTACGATGCAGCGGACAGCACAAGCGTTGATGACAGACAAGCACCCATTTGCGATTATCTTGCGAAATTGGATGAGCCGATTGAGGGGCTGAAGATTGGGATTGTGCCGAGTTTTAATGCGGGAGCGGACAGCAGGGTGCAAAAGGCGATTGGCGAGGCGATAGAGGTTTATAAACGGCTGGGAGCGAAAGTGGTGGAAGTGGATATGCCGCATCTGGATTATGCGATAGCGGCGTATTACGTGATAGCGACGGCGGAGGCGTCAAGCAATCTGTCACGGTATGACGGGGTGCATTACGGGCACAGGACGGCCAATCCGAATGACTATATCGAGGTCTATACGAAGTCACGGGCGGAAGGGTTCGGCAAGGAGGTCAAACGCAGGATAATGTTAGGGACATACGCGCTATCGAGCGGGTATTACGATGCGTATTATTTGAAGGCGCTGAAGGTGCGGAATCTGATACGCGGGGATTTTACGAAGGCATACGAGAAATGTGATTGTCTGATGATGCCGGTTGCGCCGACGACTGCATTTAAGATTGGCGAGAAAATGGATGACCCGCTGAAGATGTATTTGTCGGACGTTTATACGATAGCGGCGAATTTAGCGGGCGTGCCGGCGATAAGTATCCCGTGCGGGTTTGACGACAAGGGTTTGCCGATAGGGTTGCAGATACTCACACCAGCGTTTGCTGAGGATAAACTTCTGCGAATTGCGGGTATGTACGAAAAAGAGACGGAATGGAATAAGAAACGACCATTGATTATTGATAATTGATGATTGATTATTAATGGGTAAGGTGGATTACAAGGTGCTGGTGGGTTTGGAGATACACGTGCAGCTTTGCACGCGGACGAAGATGTTCTGCGGGTGTGCGTTGAGTTTTGCAGAGGAGCCGAACAGCAGGGTATGCCCTGTGTGTCTGGGAATGCCTGGGGTATTGCCTGTTATGAACAGGGAGGCGGTGGAATATGCGGCGCTGGCGGGGATGGCATTAAATTGCGAGATAGCGAAGTTCACCAAGTGGGACAGGAAGAGCTATTATTATCCGGATTTGCCGAAGAATTATCAGATAAGCCAGTACGACTTGCCGCTGGCTGTTAATGGTTACCTTGAGATACCGGTCGGCGGGGTAAACCCCGCCCTACAAAAAGACGGCCCCGGCGCGACGCTGAAGAGAACCAGAATCCGGCGTGCGCATCTTGAGGAGGACGCGGGGAAGAACGTTCATACAGCGGGGAATTTTTCGCAGGTGGATTTGAACCGGGCTGGGACACCATTATTGGAGATTGTGACTGAGCCGGATATGAGCAGCGCAGCGGAGGTGCGAGAGCTGGCGGAGGAGCTGCAGAGGATAGTGCGGTATTTGGGCGTCTCGGAGGCGGATATGCAAAAGGGGCATATACGATTTGAGCCGAATATCAACCTGGTGGTTATGAAAGACGGCAAGGAATACAAGACGCCGATTGTGGAGGTTAAGAATTTAAACAGTTTCAAAGCTCTTGAGAAAAGTATTGACTACGAAATAGGCAGGCAGCTTGACCTGTTCGTTGAGACGGGTGAGGTGATGGGGATGGGGAACAAGAGCACTCGCGGATGGGATGACGTTCGAGAGGCGACGGTCTTGCAGAGGGAAAAGGAGGAGGCGCACGATTACCGGTATTTTCCGGACCCGGATTTGGTGCCGGTAGAGATGAATGATGAGGCGATGAGGGAGATAAGAGCGAGGCTGTGTGAATTACCTTTGCAGAGGCGGATGCGCTATGTGAGCGAATACGGATTGAACGAGTATGACGCAGGGGTATTGACGGAGAGCCGAGCGACTGCGGATTTTTTTGAAGCGTCAGTAAAGGCGGGCGGAGAGCCGAAGCGGGTGTGCAACCTACTGACACAAACGGGGCTTAAACTGGCGAATGAGAGGATTTGCAGTATCGCAGGGCTTGGTGTGACGGCGGAGGGCTTGGCGGGGCTTGCGAGAATGGCGCAGGCGGGGGAGATTAGCGCAACGGCGGCGAATACGATACTGCTTGAAATGGTGAAGACCGGAAAGACGGCGAGGGTCCTGGCGGAGGGGCTTGAACTGATACAGAAGAGCGACGCCGGGGAATTGGAGGGGGTGGTTGATGAGGTGCTGAGGGGCAATCCGCAGGCGGTAGAAGACGCCAAGAGCGGAGGCAAAAAAAGTGGAAAGGCGAGGGGATTTTTATTAGGGCAGGTGATGCAAAAGACAAAGGGGCAGGCCAATCCTAAGGTGGCGGCGGAGATTCTGGGTAAGAAACTTGGGTGAGGGGCCTGGTAATTTGCTATTTACTATTTTCTATTTACTATTTTTCCATTGGGCGTCAGGTGATTTAACGACAAGGGGAGGAATTTTACATATTTTTCCGGAATTTGCTGGACATATCGGGGCGGGTAGTTAAAATTACGGCAAATGATTGGGAGAAGAACAATGCGGGGCATAAATGCGCACTTAGTTCTTTGTTCGTTATGGCGCCGATGGGGGCGCCGAGTTTTGGGAGGAGTTTTTTTGCTGAGGGCAGGTGAGCGGAAGGCCGAGTATCACTTTTTCACAGGTTTAAGGGCGATATCCTATATACATTGCTACAGAAGTACGGCGATAAGCAGAGAAATGATATAGCAAAATTGTCAAACACCTTGAGTGACTGCGGATACGTATTGAGCGGCAAGAGTGCTGCGAGAGATGGGGAAATGCGTAGGGCAAGGGCAGACGGCAAGGGGATTGAGGATGTCGGGGCGGGCAGAAGAGGGAAAGAAAAGATAGAGCGGCTGCGCGAGGTCAAGCCGAAGCAACGCAACGGGGGGGAGGTGATTGTCGGCAATGAGCGATTGCGGGATATAGTATTTTCCACTTCGGTAGTGATTTACACGTGCGAGCCGGGCGGCGACTATGCAACCACATTTGTTACAAGCCATTTCATAACCTCCTGAGGGTTATGATCATACAGGCGATATGAAAGAACGCATTATACACAACAATATCACGATCCCAGCGGACAATAAGTCGGCGATT
>Ga0315288_10006519_pt1 | contig 14803 bp, 16 predicted proteins | sample YL17G11_20_MG_FD_203454 | JGI IMG/M metagenome (GOLD analysis project Ga0315288, IMG submission 203454) | Sediment microbial communities from Yellowstone Lake, YNP, Wyoming, USA - YL17G11_20 | ecosystem: Environmental > Aquatic > Freshwater > Lake > Sediment | place: USA: Wyoming | collected... | reverse complement strand
ATGGTTCTTGGAAACAGGGACGCATCTTTATTCGGCGGGATTAACTGTTGTCCTAGTCTTTTAAACTGGGAAAAATCTTTCGTCGCAATTAAGGAGATACCCGGCGGCTCTCCTGCCACACCCAAAACAAAAGAAACACATGCGATGATATATTCTTGGCGATCTTCCAACCAAACAATTCTTGGGTCTTCTAGTCCAAAAATTGCTTCGTTAAAAGCTGCATCTGCCTCCAAAGCTGGTTTTGGATCAATCCGCCAATCGGTCCTGCCGTCTTTGCTTCTAGCAATTGACAAATGGGAATAACCACTCCTGTCCTCGGTTCGAATTAGAAGCAACACTTCGTTATTAAACTTCACGGCACCGGGATTGAATACTGCCCCTACTGAATAGGGCCACATAGAGGGTTTCAAAATAGGATTTCCCTCGTACCGCATAAAAAGCTCTTTCCATCTTTTCGTTTCCATGTCCGATCCTCCTTGTTTTCGGTTTGTTTTTTTATTTAGTTTTTAAAGAACTTCTTTAGATATAAAACAATAGAACGTTGTTGTCAATTAAAATTGATAACGTGTACACATAGATAAAACCTATTCTGGAAAAAGAAATATCAATAAAGAATATGTTAAGGTTTGTTCGTTCTCGGAAAGAGCAATTAAATACTGGCTGGCTAGCTTCCGGCAAAATAGGTTCGCTGGATTAACCAACCAAGACTATCGTTTCGGAAGTTAAACTTCCGAATACAAAAAATCCTTTATTCGCCAAAAAACATTAAAATTTCCTTCATTTCCCGCCCCGCAGATGCGGGGCGGAAGCAGAAGTCTTAAACAAAGAAATCTCTCAAAATTTTCAGTTCGTATCGTATTCTATAGCTCCGAGGGTTGTCAGCTGTACGAACTTGTATAATCGAAGAAAAGCTACTGAAACAAACCACATTATTCCAAAGAATAATTTAACTTTTAATGGAGATATAAAAGTAATAAATCTATTATTAATTCAACGAAATTGACTTTCTATATTTATTTTAACTGATTTGTTTATAAAACAAAATAACCGAGATAAGTAAAAATAATCCCTAGAACAAAAACGATTACTCCATAAATGCTTAACTGCCCCTTAGATATTTTTATAAAATTATAAAGCTTGATAGATTTTTCCGGGATAACTATCATCATTAATCCTTTTAACAGCGCCAGCCAGCCAAAAATCGTTATAATTACTGTCCAACCGCCGGTCCAGATATTGTGATAGGCAACCAAAAAATAACCAATAACAAAAACTAATAACCCCGTCACAAAAAGCACCGCCTCGTTATCAATCATTTTGTTTAACATCTCCTTATAAAAACGGGGGCTAGTTAACATCCCGAGGCCAATGACCAGATAGGTCAGCCCCAGAATTTGAAGAATATTTGCGTCAGTCATAATTTTTATTTTAAATATTATTATCTTAATTCTACTCCTAAAAATCAAGACCGCCGGTATAAATGTTTAAAAACTTAGGAATGACAAGTAATAATCCGATTAACGGCAGAATAAACAGGGCTAAAGTTATAATAAGCGTCCAAAGAAAATACTTTCTCGTCTTTTCGACAGAACGATAAATCTCTTCGAGTTTTTTATCCTGCATTTCAATTTTCTTTAAAATTTCTTCTTCCATTTATTTATTGGGATAACATTGTTTGCACATCGCTTCGCCCGAACCAGTCATTGAACAACTCGGAACCGAAGCGAATTGAGAACAGTCAACTTGAGGCTGTTCGCTTGCTGGCGCTTCACTAGTCGGCGAAGCGGTTGGCTCGCTAGACGCTGGTATTGAGGGTATTTGAATATCAATTTGCGTTGAGGGAACGGAAATATTCACGTCCGGGTTATATGAAAAATCTGAATTCACAGACGGCGCGGAAAAAACATTGCCAACCAGCAATTGAGGCGCGGCAATATTTAAAGCAGAAGCGTTTAAATCCGGCAAAGGCGATAAAGAAAAGTCCAATTTGGGAATCGAAGCTCCGATATCTTCAATGGCTTTTTCGGTTCCAAGCTCTTTTTCTCCGGCAAATTTTTTAATTAACAGATATGTTCCTCCACCGATAATCAAAACTGCCGCCATTATGATTGCGATTAATCCGGCCAAGCTCTTTTTTGATTTTAATATGTTCATATTTTTAATTTTTAATTCTATTTTTCCAAAGGCACTTCGCTGCCGATTGTTAAATAAAAAGAATCAAGAACCGCGGCTCCGTTGGTTGTCGCCTGCTTCATAACTTTCATAGTATGCTGACCAGCTTTCAGAGAAATAGTATCGCCGACTTTATGCCACGCTAAGATGCCTTTTGTGTTTCCTGTTGGAATACTGGCATTATTTTCCGGGAATGTACCATAAGTCTTCCCGTCAAAACTTATAACGATTTTTCTGATTCCTCTTGCTTGAAAATTATCAACATAATCACGCACCCAGACATTGTACTGTCCGTCTTTAGGCACGATGAAATTATAGGTCAGATATTCTCCGCCAACCGCCAAATACCAGTCTCCGCTGCCAAAATACAACGGCCGCCATGACGGATTCGTCTCTTTCATGTTAACTGCGGGACGCTGATTAACCGGATAAATAAAACTTGTGGTTTCTTCTTCGGCTTCAATGGAAATGCCATTTCCCTTTCCGGCCTGGGATTCAAAAGCTTTAAGATCAGCAATCATTTTATCAATTGCTTCCTTGTCTTTTTTAACATCATTCAGAGAATCAATGAGCTTCTGATCAAGCGCGTCGGCTGATGCTTTGGCGCAACTTTCATTAATAGACGCAATTTTATTGAAAGCCTTGCGGACGGCATCGGTCAGATTGTCAAATTTGCCTCCGTTGGCGTTTATAAGTTTGCAACGCTCGTCCGTTTTTTTAGAACAGCTTGACTTGAGCGAATACATTTCCTCCAAACCCTTGGCTATCGCCTGCTTGGCTCCTTCCATCTGCGAAACAACCGCGCGGCACAAAGTTTTTTCGCTCATTTTTTCCGATTGCTTGGCCTGCAAATCTTTGGCTGCATCTCTCAAAGACTGGCCTTCGCTTTTCAGCGCATTCAGAATATCGGCTAATGTCTTTAAATTTTCTTCATCAGCAAATTTAGAACACAAATCTTTTGCTTTTAAGACGTTAGAGTTAAAACTTGAGATTCTTCCTTTTAACTTGCTTAGATCGCCGGTAAGACTGTTGACGCCACTGCATTCTTCAGTATTCTTGTCTTTGCATTTGTTAATGTTGTTTTCTAAAACAACCAGGTCATTCTTGTTTATTTCCGCTTGGGCGGCATCCAGCTGGGGGATGGCCTGACTGCAGACCATTGCAATAGATTGTGTCAGCTCTTTTGATTTTTCGGCTTCCAGAGCCTCGCCATAGGTTTTTACGTCTTCGGCGTCTGACTGAATTTTTCTCATCAACGCAATTAGGTTTTCCCTGTCAGCAGTTTGTGGATTTTGACACATCTTAGCGGCCAAGGACATTTCCGTCTTAAGGTCAGTAAACTTGGAATTAATTGTTTCAAGGCGGGAAGAAAACTTATTGGCCGTCAAGCATTCGTCGCTCGTGCTTTTTGCGCACTTAGCCTGTAAATCTTTTATTTTTTTAATTCCCGGTTCCATCTGGGCGTTGGCTTTGTCGAATTGAGCCAAAGCTATGGTGCAAACCTTGGAAGCAGATTGTTCCATGGCTTTTTCGCCCTCCTGTTGAACGGTTTCCCATTTCATACGGAAATCATTAAGCGCCTGCTGGAATGCGTTTTCATCCCCGGCTTCTAAGGCAGTATCAAGCTTGGCTTCCAGCGCCTTGCGGCTGCTTTGCAATTCCGCCTTCATTTCAGCCGTATCTTTTATAGAGGGGTCTTCCTTTTTTCCCTCGGCGATATCAGCCGCAGACTCATCTAATTTTTTCAAGCCTTCTTCCAGATTTTTATCCAATATTTTAAAGACAAGGTCTTTTCGAAGCTTAAACGCTTCTTCTTTGTATTTTTCGTACTGCGACTGGTTGGTTTTTACATATTCATCGATTTTTTGATCGACATTCTGAAAAAGCTCTCCTATCTTTTCAAATTTGGCTTTTTCCGGCCCGATTATTTCCTGAACTTTTGCTTGAACTTTGGTTTGCATTTCAGCTTTCTTTTGTTCAATTATTGATTGAATAGCTGACTCCACCGCTTGAATAACCTCGCTTTTTAGAGCATTTACATCAGGTGGAGCTTTGGCACCAATCAAGCGATCTTCTATTTCGGCTACTTTCCGGTCAGCAACCCGCTGGGCTTCAACTTTTATTTCTGCTTCAATGCTGGCTTTCTGTTCGTCAATATATGGCTGAAGTTGGGTTTTAATTTTTTCCCGCATTCCATCTCCTTTAGTTTTCAGCTTGTCCTGCATTTCACTGCGCAAACTGTCAAATTTGGCCTGATTCTGATTTTGTCCCCAATCTGCAAATTCGCGCACAAGCTGCTCCGCTTGAGCTACGGTTGAAGCACCGCAAATATCCTCAACCTTTTTCTGTCCTTCTGCTTTAATAGTATCTACATCGGGAATAGTTAAAGTTATATCAAAATCTTTTTCAACTTGCTGAGTCGGCTCAATAACATATTTCTTGACCGCGTCCATAGCAGAAAAAAACTGACCGCTTTTCCATCGGGTCATAGCGCAATAAACCGCGACTAAATCTTTGTCGCTGACGTATTTTTTTACCTCTTCCGGAACCGAACCTGGTTGTTCAAATTGTGGACGCTCTATTGTCGGTTCAGGAAAAGATTGGGGAGGACCGCCGAATTCTTTTTCAAATTGTTGTATTTCCTCAGAGCTTGGACCATGTTGTTCACCCGTTTGAGTATTTATTCCTTCTTGAGCAAGAACAAAAATTCCGCTAAAACTAATTACGACTGCAAATTTAATTCCGACAATTAAGAATTTATTAAATAATTTTTTATTCATAAAGATTATTAATTATATCAAATAATAGTTTTTAGCGAAACACCGCTCTAAAAAACTTAAGAATACCCCTATCTAATCTGGGAGATATCCACAATATCTTTAATTTTACAGGGATTAAACGTTCTGTGCAAACCAAGCGATTTTTATTGGTTTGCACTGAACTTGTCGAAGGACTTCCCAGGTGAGACGATTTTCGAACCTTTGAGTGGATGAATTGGGTTAAAGAGCCTGATCTTGCGTTGATTCAAATAAAAGAGTTGGTGGGACAACGTTAGAATCTATTTGATATAGATTGTTTAGAATATTAAAAAACTGGCGGCTGAAGATGTTGATCATCTACCTAGCCGCCAGTCAGGTTGAGGCGTTGTTACGCCGTGCCGTTGACCGGCACATAATGAAGGATCCTCTTGGAAACGATCTCCCAGTTCGCAATGCCGAATGCGGCGCCGAGAAGCCCACCAAAGATCACGAGCAACGCTTGTTGAACGAACGACACGGATGCCGGGGCGAGCCAGATATAGCATATTGCGCCGCCGAGCGTTCCGTCAATCGCGCAGAGCACCCGCTCCTTTGAATGGATCAGCCTGAACAGATGCCAGGTAAACCGGGCGAAGAAACGGAGTATTTTCCATGTGACGATAGCAAGATACCTCCACAGATCCCACAAGAAGAATTTCATCGCTGTGAAAATTCCTTCCATTGTCCATCTTGCGGCGTTGGCATAGGTAAGAGGAATTTCGCGGTAGCCGTCCTCTCGCACCCCGATTGACACGGAGTCGCCCGCCGATACCCAGCAACATCTCTCTACGGTTAACGCGCCGGTAAGGGCGATGAAGTAGGAAAGGAAGGCAAGAAGCGTTACCATCTCGCAATACACGAAGGTGAGCCCGATGATATCCGCAATTACCATTTCAGGACCCGTTATCGGTTCTGATGAGAATATGTATTGGGCAAACACAAAAGTAAGCGGCAGGGCGAGGAACACGCCGAAGTAGAAAAACGGATGCGGTTGGGAGAACCATACTTTCGCCCAGGCGATCGTGCTCTTCCACGCATTCACACCCTTTCTGCCGACAGCGCGTAAGAAAGCGATGGGAATCGCTTTGCGAACCTCACGGAACTCATAGCTGATGTAGCCGCCCGCGAATCCCGCGACGAGGCCAAACCACCAGTAGCTCGGCGCGAATATGAGCGCCACTGCGCAACAGAGCGCGCCGCCAATAAAACAGGCAACTGCAATCTTTCTTGTATCCATTAGAAATCTCCTTTCTCAAGGTACAACTTTGCCGCGAAACTCCGCGGAGAGAATACCGAACACAACTCCGATACTACCAACATCAATAACACACTATAACATAATGGTCAAGATTCGCGGCACAACGTAATGCTTCTATAGCTTTGCAGCACTGACCAAAAAACCGCCCGAATGGCGATTTTCTGAACTTAATTTTGATTAAGAAACGACTTTAGAAATTATTTTTCTTCCTCTTTGACTTCTCCTAAAAATTCTATAGTTGCTTTAAAAATTTTGTCGAAATCACTTCTAAGAATATTCATTTTACCCAGTCCTTTAAAGCCGCAGTCTGCGGAAAACTGAAAATATTGGTCGCTGACTATGCTTTGTCCTTTCAACCTATGGGCAACTCCGGTTCCTTTTATCCATAATGTCAGAGGTTTTCCTATCCATCTTCCTATAGAAAGAAAGCAACTGAATATGAGAAATCCAATTATAATTCTGAATGGAACGCCGGAAATTACTTGAGACGATAATAGTAACGGACCAATTATTAATGGAACACCTAAAATTGCTTGAGACGATAATGATAACGATGTGCTAATGCCTAAGAATCCGCCGATACCTGCCACAATCAATCCAAGTATTCTGGAAAGTCCATGAACTTTTCCCCCTTTAAAGCTTAAAACAACCACTTTAGAGTCTACTTGTTTAAACATGGGGCCTTTCCCGAACTGAACATCCCAATAGTCTAATTCTCCCTGCACAATATTAAAATTCATTTCCCTGATTTTGTTCCTTATATAAAGCTTGGTTTCATCCGGATCTTTGTACTTCAGGGCAATATTTTCATAAACAGGCTTTGTCTTCATAAGCCCGTCTAAAAACTCGTACCTGATCTTTATATTTCTTGGCGGAAAATCTACCTTTATAAAATCTTCACCGATATAAACTATGTTTTGTAGATATTGCATATAATTAAATATTTAATGGCTTAAATTACTCTTTTCCATTACTTTATTTTATTCACCTTCCTGTTCCTTGTCAAATAATTTCTATATTCTTACAATATTGTTCTGTTCGATTATTCCGCTTGAGCAAGTAAAAATTACCTCTAAATCTGTGCCAGTATAACTATATAATTTTTACCGTAGAACTTAGCGCATTTAGGGCAAGTGGTGTAGAAAAAATACGTCTTCTTTGCTTCTTTCCCTTTTGATTTTACAAAAGCTTCCATTTCTTTCATCCATTTACCGATATTCTGAAAAGGCCCTTCAAAAACCTTGCTTAGAAAAGTTCCTGATATTTTCACCATATCGGCCCCCGGCACTTCTTTGTTTACGGCGATATAAACATCGGCTCCCCAAAGAGAGTTCTCGTCTGAAAGCACCAGAGGTTCTGAATCGAGCGCATCGGCTAATTTTATTTTTTCCATATTCCTTACCATAACTTGCCCGAAGTTTAAGGGAATCCTGAAAACACTCTTAACACGGTCCTTCAAAAATAACTTATTCTGCCAAATTCTTTCTTTTTCGTCCCAAAATTCGGGATTGAATCTCATACAACATCCTGTTTCTGATTGTTCGTAAAGTTTATCCATATTTTTATAATTATTTATTTTGATTATTTTAAGACTTTTCGTATTTATTCTACATGAAATACTCTTATCGGACAGCAACGCATCCGCTTCCATTAAAACATTTATCTTCTCCGCAATCACAAATCTTTACCTGATGACTATTCTCTGGCGAACAGCCACAGGCGCCAATAAGACAGAGATTGGGATAATCGCTTGTTAAATTACAACACAAAGAAGTCGTTACTTGACCACCAGAACTCAAACAGACCCTTTCTTTTATTTCTTGTGACACTGAAATTGATTGATAGATCCAATAACCTAACCCTACTGCAATTATTATAATAATAAGTATAATTATTCTTTTTGACATATTATTTTTATTTAAATAAATTCAATTATTATACTATCCTACTAAAAAACCTCTTAGTTTATTTTATTCTCACTTTAATATATGGCGCTAGGGTAGCGTCCCAGAATTCAAACATCTTTTCATATTCATATTGGCAGCGCTCTGCCCGTTCTTGAGGCAAGCCGTAAGTTCCCACAAAATAATTAAATCTTTCCGGATTGCTGCCATAAACCCAGCACAGAATATTATAATAACGCTGTTGATTCAAAGAATGTTCATCCCAAAAAGGATGACCCTCGCCTATCTGTGAGCTGGTGATATAAAAGAAATTAGCTCCAGTAATCGCAGCTTTTGGTCCATCTTCGCCCAAATTTGTTAAAATTATGGAGGCCATTTGGTCAGCCACATCTTCTTCTTTTCCCGAATAAGTCAAATTATAGACATTTATCAGACCGTGTCCTAATTCATGGAAAAGAATAAAGCTAGTAGCACCGCCTACGGCTCCATCCAACTCTTCTTTTGTATTAACAATGTATGAAAAATTTTGAGTAAAACTTTCAAATAATTCATCACATATGATTATTTCCTTTTTTCCCGAATCATAAAAAGCGTTGACGGTATCGCACTGCTGGATAATAATCGGGAAATCCTGCGGCAATATAAACGCGTTATTCAAAAAAACAACTAAATTTTCAAAGGCGTGGGAATTTTTAAGAAGTTCATTATATTCGGTGTATCTGGGATTCTGTGTTTCACCATAGACAATTTTGAAATCCCCCTTATCTTCAAAGGCGAATTTTTTGGATGAGCCGGGCTGGCCGTTTTGATCCGGCATTTCATTGGTTCCTATATAATAAAGTCCGGCCAAAACTAAAACAATTGAGACTGACAAAACAATGACTTTCTTTTTGCTCATATTATTATATTTTACTGCGTCTATTAGTAACTAACAAGAGTATAAAATCAGAAAACCGTCCATTCGACTATACTCAGGATCTTCGACCTCTTTGGCGATTTTATAGGACATGCGATGTCCAATATTCTCTCTTCGTGGTTTTAACGAAGGAGGAAGCGAAGGATAGTCCTGCCTAGGCTGTGGGATGATATTAGAACCTGTTTTATGAATATGGCTCTGCCTACAAATGATTTTTATACAGAAAAAATCCGTAAATATGAAAAAAAGGAAGCAGTATAAGTAAATTAAGTGTGCTCATAATTAATTTCTCAAACCAGAAATTCAATTCAAAGCTTTGTACAATAAGTGCGGTCGCCATGTTAATGGCAAACCAGACGATAAATACCGGTAGAATTTTTATGCCGAAAATTTTCGGTAGATTTTTTAATTTTTCTAGAAGAGTCGTTAATCTTCCCCATCCCCTTTTATAGCACTCCAAAATTCCCGCCTCTTTATTATTTATCAATTCGGAAAGAGCAAACTGGTTCCAAAAAATGGTTAGAATGAAAATTACCAAGGCAAAAGCGATTAAAATTAAAGTGACAGGATCGGATGGAATTTTTATCGCTCCTCCACCTATACCAATGGCTTTTTCCGGGTAACCCGAAAAAATAAGACCAATTAATATTGCGGGTAGCGTTAATATAAAAATCTTCCAGAAATTATTTATATACAAACTGAAACTTTCTTTTAAATTTTTCATGGCTTTTTAATTATTTACTTTTTGACTTTTAATTTCCGCAATTATTTTATTCTACCAAAAAACCGCCCTAATTAAAAGCGGTTTTGTCGGCTCCGCGGGTAGGATTCGAACCTACAACCTAGTGCTTACACCTAATCCACGTATTTCTACGGGGGTGGACTATATCTTCACCTTAGTTATTTAAACCTTAGGTGCTCTGGTATCTAGTCTCTACGGAGCTCTCTCTTTTCACTCGGGGTTCAATCCGCTGAATTAAGAGTTCCCACGGTATTACCCTTTTAATCGGGCTTCACCGTTATCCCAGAGAGTTCATCCCAGAATTTCTTCTGAGAGCTGCTTAATATTGGCGTGCAATTCTCGATGACAGTTTGCGCAAACTAAGACGCATTTATCAAGTTCTTTTTTCACTTTCTGCCAAGATCTTGTATAACCCTTATCTGAGATTCCAAAATCTTTGCCTGAATTCCTAATGTGGTGGAATTCTAGAGCTTGAACGCATCTGTTGTAGCTACAACACATGCACTTACCGCCCTTATAAGAGACTGCCATCTGCCTGATTTTCTTCCTTCTTTTTGCTACCGCTCTTATAAGATACTTTGCACGATCGGAATATTTTCTTTTTTCCGGCATAGCTTTTAATAATTATACTAAGAAATGCCAGGCAAAAGACGGTTCACAGGCACCCGCGCTACCATTGCGCCACCGCGGAATATAATCTCTTAATATATGTTAGACGAAATTGCTGGAAATTTCAAGCCCGTTTAATAGCCTTTGAGTTTCTTAAGATTCTTGTGCTCCCTGATCCTTTCCAAGGATTTGGCTTCAATCTGGCGGATCCTCTCTCTGGTCACCCCGAATTCCTTGCCAATTTCTTCAAGGGTGTGATTAATCCCGTCTTTCAAGCCAAACCTCATGGCCAAAATCTTTTGCTCCCTTGGCGTTAAATCAACCAAAATATCCTGCAATTTCTCTCTTAAAAGAGTTCTGGCCGCCATCACATTTGGCGGAATCTCTTTTGTATCTTCAATAAATTCTGCCAGAATGCTGTCTTCATCGTCTTGGCCAACCGGAGTTTCCAAAGACACGGTATCCTGGGATATTTTCATTAAATGATAGATTTTGGCTAAAGGAATGCCCATTTCAGAAGAGATTTCTTCCGGAGTTGGCTCCCTGCCCAAGTCCTGCAGCAATCTTTTTTTCGCTTTGGCATACTTTGAAATTGTTTCCACCATATGGACCGGAATCCTGATGGTCCTAGCCTGGTCTGCTAGGGCCCTGGTAATGGCCTGGCGAATCCACCAGGTCGCATAGGTTGAAAACTTATAGCCTTTTCTCCAGTCAAATTTCTCAACCGCCCTGAATAGGCCCAAATTGCCTTCCTGGATTAAATCAAGAAAAGTCAAATTGGGAGACCGGCCAATGTATTTCTTGGCAATTGAAACCACCAGCCTTAGGTTTGCCTGGGCCAGCCCTTTTTTAGATTCCTCATCCCCTTTTTCAATCTTTCTGGCTAAGTCTTTTTCTTCATCCGGAGTCAGGAACGACACCCGGCCGATCTCTTTTAAATAAAGCTGGACCGGATCTGATTTAGAAACAAAAGAAGTTTTCAAAACCTTGGTTCTGGCTTTGTCCACATTTAAAAACTCCTGGGATTCTTTAAGTTCTATGCTCAAGCTTTGCAGAGTCTGATAAAAATTCTCAAGGCCTTTAATATCCCTTTCGACTTCGGGAAAATAATGCAAGACTTCGTCATAAGTAATAAAGCCCCTTTCTTTTCCCTTGCTTAAAAGCTCGACAATCTTTTCCTTGATAAAAACCTTGGATCTGCGAACCGGCTTTTTTTTCTTCTTAACCTTCTTGACCGGCTTTTTCTTTATAATCTTTCGTCTTTTAACTTTCTTTTTAGAAGGCTTTTTTGATTTAATCCGTTTTTTTCTTTTCATAACGTGTAGCGATATATCAGGCATCTTGCCCGTTATAAATTGCTAAAATTAATTAATCTTGCGAAAGCTTTTTTGTCAATTCGTGAAATTGATTGAGCAAGAGCGCGACTTTTTTAGCGTCTTTCTGGAATTCAGCCGCTGTTAATTCCTGGGAAATTGCCTCCAACCTTGATTTAACTTCCATGTTCTTAATTTCCCTCAAACAGTCGCAAAAATCAATATCCTGGTCTTTTTGGGAAAGCTCCTGGAGCATTTCTGCTTTTAAAGACAGATAATTTAATTTTTCCAAATCTTCCTTGTTAAGCTTTTTTAAAGCTGATTCGTTATCTTCAGCTTTCTGGAAAAAACAAACAATCTTACTAATCTCTTCTGATAAAAAACTAAGGTCTTCAGTTGATATCTTTTCCAGGTTTTTACGGCTTTTTAAGATTAAAACCAGCAGTCTTTCTTCAAGAAGCTCTTTTCTTGTTTTTTGCGGCAAATTGATTACTTCTTCCGGCTCTAAGCCTAAAACTTCTTCTTCTGATCTTGTCTTGGCCATTTCAGCAATTAGGTCTTTCTCCCTGGCTTTAATCTCGTTTGCCAATCTCTGCAGCCAAAATGTTTGTTCAATTTTGTTTGAAATCTTTTTAATGATAGGCAGGATGATCTTGGAAATCTGTTTTTTGCCCTCAACCGTATCTTTATCAAACTTTTTTAAAGTAGTTTCAAAGTAAAACTCAAGGATTGATTTTGCTTTTTGAATCGATTCTTCCCAGGCATTAACTGACTTTACGATCAGGTCAGCCGCATCTTTGCCTTCAGGCAAGGTAATTACTTTAATATTAAACCCCTGGCCTAGAGCCAGATTAATGCCCCTCTTGGTAGCTGAATCCCCGGCCAAATCCATGTCAAAAGAAATAGAAAGATTTTCCGTATATCTTTTGAGGATTTTTAATTGCAAGGGCGTCAGGGCTGTTCCGGAAACAGAAGCAATATTGGTTAAACCCGCTTGATGAGAAAGAATAACGTCAGTATAGCCTTCAACTAAAATGCAGAAGTCTTTTTTCCTGACTTCAACTTTGGCTTTATCCAAGCCATAAAGAGTGCGGCTCTTGTCGTAAAGAATGGTGGCCGGAGTATTAATGTATTTAGCCACTTCTCCTTTTGCCTTTTCACCGAAAACCCGGCCGCCAAAACCAATAATCTGAGAATTCAAATCAAAGACCGGAAAAATGATTCTGCCCCTGAACCTGTCGTAATAGCCGCCATCATCTTTTTTAATGGCCAAACCCGCTTTTTCAATTTCCAGCTTTTTGTAATCTCGGCCAACTAAAAAGTCACTTAAACCATGCCAGGTGTCTGGAGAATATCCTAACCTCCATTCTTTGATTGAATCTTCTGAAATGCCCCGGCCTAATAAATAATCCTTAGCCTCTTTGCCAGCCAGGCTTGCGCCAAGCTGCTTTTGAAAAAAAGTGCAGGCGAGCTCAGAGATTTCATAAAGCTTATTTCTTTCTGTGACCAGTTCTTTAAATTCTGGCTTAAATGGCTTTAATTCAACTCCGGCTTTCTGGGCTAAAATCCTTAAAGCGTCTCCGAATTCAATGCCCTCAATCTGTTTGACGAACCCAAATACGTCCCCTCCGGAATTACATCCGAAACAATGCCAAATTTGTCTGGTTGGCGAAACAAAAAACGACGGGCTTTTCTCGGTATGGAACGGACAAACCGCCCGGTAATTAGCGCCGGCTTTTTGCAGCTTGATATAGTTGGAAATCACTTCAACGATATCCAGCCTGCTTTTGATGTCGTCAATGGAAGAAGGAATCATGAAAATTTTCTTAATAACAAAATCAGTTTCCGAATCGGAATGCTTTTTTTATATAATTCGGTAAAATCAACTGCGGTTATCCAATCGCCCGTTCCTTTGGTTTTATTTTTGCGATAATCCTTGAGCAAGATATTTTTTGATAAGCGATTGATAAGGAATATCTAATTCATTAGCTTGCTCTTTAAGACGAACCAATAAATATTCCGGCAATCTAATAGAAATCGGCCTAGATGTAGGTTTAAGGTTCGGAAAGGAAACCGATTCAAAATCCGCCGGCTTAAAATGATCAGCTAAATTAGTCTTTGACCAGAAAGTCCTTTCTTGATCCTCAGTTTTAAATTTCGGAATTTTCAATTTTTTATCCATGGTATAATTTGTTTTCTTTTTTATTTATGTCACGGGCTGAAATTACGCGAACTTTTACGCCTCTAATAGTAAAAACTATAAATAATAATCGTTGTTTTTTTGTTTTGCCCAAGAGGATATATCTTTCTTCTTTTCCTGAATGCAAAACATCCCGAAGCATTTTCTTGCCGTTATCAAAAAACGCTTCCTCGCATTCTTGATCAATAACTTTATGTCCTACCAGGCTTTTACCAGAATTACCCTTATCCCACTCAAACTCAATTGGCTTATTTGATATCTTCATCTTAATCTATTGTATATACCAGACGATACATTGTCAAGACCATTATCTATAACTTATAGCCGATTTTGCGTAAAAGGGATTTGCGGTTTTCCTTGTCGTCGTCGTTTTCCACGCCCAATGGTGATTCCCCGTCTATTACCCCCAAAATTCCTGTTCCCTGCTCGGTTTTTGCTAAAATTATTTCCACGGAGTTGGCGCTAGCGCAAAAAATGCGGCAAATTTCGGAAACCTGTTTTAAACGATTGAGGACGTTAACCGGATAAGCGTTTTTCAAAAAAATCAAAAGCGAATGGCCCGCGCCTATGGCTTTGGCATTTTCCACCGCTAAATCAATCATTTCCTGGTCAGTGCCGGAAAAACGGATTTTTCGGTCGCCCGACGATTCGCAAAAAGCCAAGCCGAATTTGATGCCCGGCACGGCCTCTACTAATGTTTCGTGAACGTCCTCAACCGTTTTAATAAAATGCGATTGGGCGAGGATGAAATTAACCTCTTCTGGTTTTTTAATTTTGACGGAAAGAAGTTCCATATTTAAAAATTAAAGTTTTCCCCCTCCCGCCTGGGAATAATATGCAAATAAAGATGCAATTTCCCCGTTTCATAATAATTTTTCTCCAACCTTGTAT
>Ga0315288_10006517_pt1 | contig 14804 bp, 3 predicted proteins | sample YL17G11_20_MG_FD_203454 | JGI IMG/M metagenome (GOLD analysis project Ga0315288, IMG submission 203454) | Sediment microbial communities from Yellowstone Lake, YNP, Wyoming, USA - YL17G11_20 | ecosystem: Environmental > Aquatic > Freshwater > Lake > Sediment | place: USA: Wyoming | collected... | reverse complement strand
TGCTGTACCGCCCGTCCAACGGCCAGCTCGCCCTGCCCCTGCCCGTCGAGCAGGACATGGTGGCTTTGCCCGAGATGACCGACTGGGAGCGCATGGCCGCGGACTATGGCATTCTGGCTCTCTCGCCCAACTACCACCCGATGGGCCTCATACGGCCCCATCTGCACGAGGGCATCGTGTCCACCGCCCACCTTGAGCGTCTGCCCGACGGCACGCAGGTGGAGGTGGCAGGGCTGGTGGTCTGCCGCCAGCGGCCGATGACGGCCAAGGGCTTCGTCTTCCTATTGCTGGAGGACGAGTTCGGGATGGCTAACGTGGTGGTGAAGCCGCGGCTCTATGAGCGCTACCGCAGCCTGGTGCGGGCTGAGCCCTTCGTGCTGGTTCGTGGCGAGCTGCAACGGCGGGACGGCACCACGAATCTGATAGCGCACGGTTTCTCGGTGCTACGGGTGCCGCGCTCGCTTGCCGCGCCGCCACCCCACAGCTTTGGCTAGCCTAACTAGTCGACCAGCATCCTCCAGCAGCACCGTCTATCTACGCAGGCGTGACCTTTTCGAGCGGCAACCTGAGGACATACCTAAAAGAGCATCTGATTTCCTGCGGTCGATATAGCTGACAAACTGCCTGAGAAGCAGGAGAGCATCGGTGGGCGACCGGTGACGGCAGGTGCCCGGGATTGTCAATCGGGACGTGGTGGACAGCGGGATCGTGTGGGCGGTAGCTACAGCCCCCAGGCTGGCCCAGGTACCTCAGCGTGTCAACCCTCCACATGCGGATGGAGTTTTGGCACTTTGCAGGCCAGCCTCCTGTGTCGGCTGTGCCGCTAAGGGTCGAACATCCAGGCGATGGCACCCGGCTCCGTCATCAGCAGGAGGACACCGTTGTACTGCTCCAGTTGGGCGGTGTTGCTTACCTCGGGTCGGCCAGGTACGTAGCGGGTCCAGGTGTGGTCGCTACCTAGCACGTAGAGGATGCCTAGCTGATTCGCGATGCCCGCCGTAGCGTCCGCGGGCGACTTGGCGTTCCCGAGGTAGCAGACGTCGTTCCAGCCCTGACCAAGGTTGGCGCTGGTGGGCAGCGCTGAGGGCTGCTGGGCCCAGACGGTGCTCCCGGACGTCAAGATGAATAGCGCCTCACCGGGAGCAACGCCCACGATGGTGCTCAGTTCCGGTCTGTCAGGAAACCACCTCTCGAAAGCCTGACCAGGCCCGAGTCGATACATCGCCTGGATCTCGTCCACGATGCCTGCCAGGGCATCCCCTGGAGATAGACCAGGACCGACATAGCAGACGTAGTTCCAGCCGGAAGTGAGCTGGCTGAAGACGCCCGGTTGGGTGGGCGAAGCTACTGGAGTTGGGGAACAAGTACCTGCCGGGGTCGGGGTTGGCGTGGGCGAAAGGGTACCTGCTGGTGTAGGGGTGGCCGTCGGCGAAGCAACTCCACCCGAACATGGCAGGGCTATTGCTATCTCGGCGTCATACATGGGGCCATCAAAGTAGGTGTCCCCATCGGTATCCCCGATGGGCATGCCATCCTTGTTGGCTAGCAGAGGACTGGTGAGACCCACCGCCGCTCTCCCGGAACCCTTCGCCTCAAGGGTGACTCTTGCCAGCACGCCAGAGCCGCTGTCCGATGCCTCGATGACCAGATCCGCTGCGGCAGCGAAGTAGTTACCGTCGCTGTCGGGCACCGGATCGGACAGATCGAGAACCTGGCTCCCTGGATTGGCCGCCTGGAACATCTCCGCCTCGATTCCGACGACGCTCAGTAGCGAACCGTCATACTGGAAGTGCGCTTGCCAGCCAGAGAGGTCGGTGACGTCCATGATCCAGAGATCGATGGAGAATGTCGCATTCATCCCCACCGAGACGCAGCGGTCGATATCCTTCAAGGATGTGGCGCTGTTGCCGCTGGGTTCTGCGTCTACACCGAGGGAAGGCGAAGTCTCTACAACCCCGTGGCCCACGCCTCGAAGCGGTGCCGACAGCACTGCCACGGCCAGCAATAGAGCTGCGGCTCCAAAGGTCAGACCCCACCGCCTCGACTCAGGGCCTACCCCCTTCATCCGCTGCACCACCCAACCATACCTATCTCAGCCATCGTCTCCTGGCATAGCGTCCGCCCGCTGCGAAAACGGCACCTACCACCACCGCCACTGCTGCGAGAGCAATGTAGCTGCGGACTCGCCAGTTGGCACCATCAGCCAGCCGATTAGAGTCATCGATCTGGCCTTGAGCCACATCGGGGAGAACTGCTATGCCTCCGACGGGCACGGCCTCGCAGGCGTCGCCCACGCCATCGCTGTCGGTGTCGGCTTGGTTGGCGTTGGCCACGACTCGGCAGTTGTCATCACAGTTGGTGGTCGCGCCGCCCGTGCACGGCTGGTCGCCCGGGGTACCGCTGCCGTCCCCGTCATCTAGGATACCGTCGTCGTCGTCGTCGCGGTCACAGGAATCAGGCAGCGTATCACCGTCTGTGTCGAGAGCCGACCCAACGACGATGGCCCCTTGCTCCGTTGTTCCGTCGTAGAACCCATCGCCGTTGTTGTCGCCCATCGAGTCGCCGAGAGAGTTTGCGAGAATCACTTTCTGAAGATCGATCACACTATAGCCGGAAGCCACGGCGTAAAAGGTTAGGATTGCCAGCCGGCCGGTTCCGCTGTCGGGAGTCTCGAGGTCGACCGCGGCGGCTAGATACTCACCGTCGGTGTCGGGAACAACAAGACGATCCGATAGGCTGAAAACGTTGCTGCCCGGGTCGACAGCCTGAAACTCCTCATCGTCAATGCCGGTCACATTCAAGGCGTCGCCATTGTAGATGACTGTGGTCTGCCATCCCTTCAGATCAACGATGTCGGTCACCCAGATGTCAATGGTGAACGTCTCGCCGACATCGACCCGTCTGCAGTATTCGATAGAACCGAGCGATGTCGCAGTGTTGGCGGGTGTTCTGGTAGGATCGACATCGACGCCGACCGCCAGGCCGGGGCTAGCCGCCGCCTCCGGGCCCAGTCGTTCCGCTGCGACCAATACAAGTACGATCAAGACGGCTGTAAGGACACCGCAGACTGCTGGGCCGATCTTGACATGCAATCTGGCGCCGTGGGTGCCAATGGCTGTCTCAGGCTCACAATGCCTGCCCCTGGCGCACGCTGCTAGTCCTTGCGAGCCTCGTTTATTCCTAGCCATGGTCAACTCGATCCCGCGCGCCGAGCCGAGTCCGTCACTTGCACGCTCTCTTGAAGTACTTGGCCCATATGACCACATCTAGGATGTTGATCGCGTGGTCAGCGTTCAGATCGTGGCGAACAGAATACTTGGGCTCTCCCTGATTCGACGGGAAGTGCTGCGCCAGGAGCACAATATCGATGATGTTTACGACCCCGTTGTTGTCGAAGTCGGGAGGCCAGGCGTTGTCGGAGGGGCTGTCTGGGCAAGCGTCCTGCGGATCGGTCCCGATCAGCACTTCTATCTCGTCCCTGAAGAACAACCTACCTTGGCCATCAGTCATGCCCAGCGAATCGTTGTCGTCGTCGGGATCGCAAGCGTTCGTGAGACCGTCGCCATCTGGATCTGGGCCGTCAACTTCGACCACGGCGCTGATGATGCTACTGACGGGTATAGGAGCAGCCGACGTATCGACCAGGATGTCGCCCAAAACGGCGTTTTCCGCCACGTTTAACGTGGTGACTCCTGTGCCCACGGGATCGAGCGTCAGCCTCGCCAGCACACCCCCGCCGTCTGGCCCTGTCAGGGAAAGGTCAGCCGCCGCGACGAGGTAGGTGCCATCCGTGTCCGGCACGGGATCCGAGCTGCCAATCACATTCCCGCCGAGGCTCGCCAAGAAGTGCTGCACCGTCACTCCGGTCACGTTCACAACGCTGGATCCGTAGAGGAAATCGAACTGGAAACCGGCTAGGTCAGTAACTCCTTCGACCAGCACGTCGATCTGAAACGCTGTCATCGAGCTGGGCACGGATCTGCAGCTCTGGATACCTCCGACTGAGGGATCCAGGTCGATGATGATGGTAGCCTCAGCCGCAGCGCAGCCGGAGTCCAGCGCGTCTGGGTATCCGTCCAGGTCATTGTCCCGCCCGTCGGTACACGTGCCGGTGACCGTGGCGTGTTCCGGGGTGCTCAGCGCGTTCAGCGGAAGGGAACCAGTGGCGACCTCTTGCGAGTCGGGGAAGCCGTCATTGTCATCGTCGTCATCGCAGGCATCGCCCTGGGCATCACCGGGGGGATCCTCATCAACCAGCGTGTCAGCGTCGTTGTCAGTGCCGTCGACAGGATCCTCATCGAGGCGGCCGTCGTGATCCTGATCGGTAGCGTCGGTGTTTGTCTGACCGGGATTGGGCACCGTACGGCAGTTGTCAGTCGCGTTGTCTACGCCGTCAAGGTCGTCGTCACCAGTAGGCGTCGGGTCGCAGGCATCGCCTAGGCCGTCCCCATCCGTGTCGACCTGAGTTTGGTTCGCTACGAACTGGCAGTTGTCGGAGCCGGAGCAGGACGGGTCGGACTTCCCCGCGTCGCAAATCGCATCGTTGTCGTCGTCCGGGTCGCAAGCGTCACCGCCCCAGTTATTGCCCGTACCAGGCTGCTGGCCAGGCCTGCCATCGCGATCGTTGTCCGCCTGGCTGCCATTGGGGGTCAGTGGGCAGTTGTCCAGGTGGTCGGCGATGGTGTCGCCGTCCGTATCGGGGCTGATGCTCGTGCCAAATATGACGTAAGCCTCGCCGGCAGAACTACGAGTGTTGTTCGGGCCGTCGGCTCCCGGCGCTGACAGGACGATGTCAGCAGTACCGTCGCCGTCGATGTCTGCGCCAGTGACCCAAGTCGCCAGTTTGTCCTGATTCTCCGTCCCGTAGATGGCAAGGGCGTACTGTCCCTGAGAGATGTTTCGCGTGCCGGAGAGGCCAGGCGAGCCCAGGATGACATATGCCTGGCCAGCATCGGTCCTGTTGAACTGGATCCGTCTCTCGTCGTTGGGCGCGCCGACGACGATGTCGTCGATCGTGTCGCCGCTGAAGTCGCCGACGCCAACAGAACCATAGTCGGCGTCAGAGATCGTCAGGTCCTGGCCCCCCTGCGAAACGTCTATGGTGCAGGGCCGAACCAGCGGTCCGTAGACGCCGTAGGCAGCACCGCTGGCCCGGAGGAGGATGTCAGCGACGTCGTCGTCGTTGACGTCCCCGGTGGCCAGGTCTGCTCCCAGTGCGCTGGCTCCTTGGATCTTGCAGTCCTGCTGGCCCTGGCGCAGGTCCCTGGCGCCAGAGAGACCCACGAACCCGAAGATGACATAGGTTTTGTTCGCGCTTGGCGCAGCGACGATGATGTCCTCGATACCATCCCCGCTGAGGTCGGCCGTGATGGTCGAGGAGCCAAGGCAGCCCCAGCTCGGGTCACCCGCAATGCTGAAGTCGGGCAAGCTCACCGCCAGGTCCTTCGTGCCACAGGGGAACGGGTTCGACCCCTTGATGACATAGGCCTCGCCAGCGTAGCTTCTGCCGTTCAGGGGTCCAGCAGCATAGGGAGCCCCGATAAGGATATCGTCGTCGGCATCGCCATCCAGGTTTCCCGCCGCCAGCGAGTATCCCAGCTGGTCGCCGCCTTCCGCTCCGTATATGGTGAGGCACTGCTGACTCGAACCGATGTCCACGATTCCACCGAGCGTTGGCGAACCCAAGATGAGGTAGGCCTCGCCGGCGTCGTACTTATTGTCCGCTGGACCATCGCCGTTGGGCGCGCCTATCAGGATGTCGTCGATGCCGTCGCCGTTCACGTCCCCAGTGGCCACCGCCGAGCCGAGTCTGTCACCGGTGCGACCGAAGATGATAAGGTCTCGCTGACCTCGCCTTAGGTCCCCAGTGCTGGGCAGCGAGGCCGAGCCGAGGATAACGTACGCTTCCCCCGCATCGGTTCTGGCATCGCCGGGGCCGTCGGCTGTGGGGGCGCCCATCAGAAGATCCTTGATGGTGTCTCCGTTGAAGTCGCCTACCGCCACCTTGCTGAGCGAGTCCGAGTTCTCGTCGCCGAGCACGGTTAGGTCAGCGTCAGTGTTCTCGTCGCCGAGGTCAACAATAGGAGGGACTGGGGTGCAGCCGAGGTCGGAGCCGTCGGTTAGGTTGTCCAGGTCGTTGTCGAAACCGTCGCTGCAGGTGCCGGGGTTGAGGTAGTGCTCCGGAATGCTGAAGGGGCTAAGGGGGCTGGAATCGCGCACGAACTCCTCGTTGTCCAAGAAGTCATCGTTGTCGTCGTCCAAGTCACAAGCGTCGCCGCCGCCGGGGTCCTCATCCGCCGCCGTGTCACCATCGTTATCGAGCCCGTCCTCGCGGTCCTCATCCACCAGCGTGTCGCCGTCATCGTCAATCAGGGCGTCACCGTCAGTATCGGCCTGGGATGGGTTCCAGTCCGCAGCGCAATTGTCGGACGCGCTGGGCACGCCGTCGCCGTCGCCATCGGGGGGGTAGTAGGTCGAGGAGCCGAAGATGACGTACACCTCTCCTGCAGACGACCTTCGGTTGTTGGGCCCATCGGCTCCCGGTGCCGCCACGATGATGTCGGCGATGGTGTCGCCATTGACGTCGCCTGCCGCCAGGGAAGACGCCACGTTGTCGCTTCCGTCGCTGGCGTAGATAGAGGCGTTCTGCTGATCCTGGCTAATTAGCCTGGTTCCCTGAAGCGTTGGCGATCCCAGGACAACATATGCTTGACCAGCGTCCGTCCTGTTCAAGGCGGTTCGCCTCTCACTATTCGGGGCGCCGACGATGACGTCGTCGATGCCGTCACCGTTGACGTCGCCAGCAGCCACGGCGGTGCCGAGATAGTCGTAGTACGCTCCCCCAGAGACGGTCAAGTCCTGAGAGCCCAGGGATATGCTCACACCGCCTCTTGAGGGCAAGGGGCCGTAGACGACATAGGCTGCTCCCTCGCCTCCGGAGGCCCCAATGATGATGTCGCTGGCTCCGTCGGCGTTAAGGTCCCCAACGCCCAACGCGTTGCCGCCTGCGCCCGCTATGGTCAAGTCCTGCTGCCCTTGCCGGAGATCCCTAGTGCCAGAAAGCCCGCCGATACCAAAGATCACGTAGACCTTGCTTTCCCCTGTAGCACCCAAGACGATATCGTCGATGCCATCCCCGCTGACGTCGGCGGCCGCAGCACTCACGCCCAAATACCCCCAGTCGCCGGCTATACTAAGGTCCGCCACGACTACTGCGAGGTCCCTACTCCCAGACAGCGCTGTCGAGCCCAACATCACATAGGCCTCCCCGGCGCTATTTCTGCTGTTCAGGGGGCCGTCAGCACAAGGAGCCCCGACGAGAACGTCGTCCACGCCGTCGCCGTTGACGTCGGCCGCTGCCACCGATGACCCGAGAAGATCACCGTAGCTGTAGTAGTCGTACCCGTAGCAGTAACCCGAAGCGGATTGGTACTCCGCGCCGAAAATGGTAAAGTCCTGCTGGTTGGCCGCGGTGTCGACCGCTCCGCCAAGGGTCGGCGAACCGAAAATCACATACGCCTCACCGGCGTCGTACCGGTTGTCTTGCGGTCCGTCCCCTCGGGGGACGCCCACCAGGATGTCGTCGATGCCGTCACCGTTCACGTCGCCGGCCGCGAGGGACGATCCCAACCTATCGCCGGAGTCGGCACCGAAGATGACCAGATCGCGCTGGCCCAACCGTAAGTCCTTCGTGCCCGACAACGAAGGCGAACCAAGGATGACGTAGGCCTCGCCGGCATCGGTCCTTGCGTCCCCAGGGCCGTCTCCGTAGGGCGCGCCCATCAGAAGATCCTTGATTGTGTCTCCGTTGAAGTCACCTATCGCAACCTTGGTGAGCGAGTCCGAGCTCTCGTCGGCCAGCACCTCTAGATCAACGTCGGTAGCTTCGTCGCCCAAGTCAAGGACGGGTGGCCCCAGCGCGCAGCCGGGGTCGGAGCCGTCGGTCAGGTTGTCCAAGTCATTGTCGAAGCCGTCGCTGCAGGTGCCGGGGTCGAGGTAATGTTCCGGGATGCTCCAGAGGCTGAGGGGGCTGGAGTCGCGCACCAACTCCAGGTTGTCCAAAAAGCCGTCGTTGTCATCGTCCGAGTCGCAGGCGTTGCCCGGGCCATCGCCGTCGGTGTTTGTCTGGTCGACGTTCCAATCGACCTGGCAGTTGTCGTCGTCGTCGTTACCCGGGACGCCGTCCAAGCCGTCGTCGGGGACTCCGTCGCCGTCAGTGTCGGAGGGGAAGGTGGTTTGCCCGAAGATGACGTAGACCTCACCCGCGGAGGATCTAGTGTTGCTGGGTCCATCTGCCGCGGGCGCCGCGACAACGATGTCGGCGATGCCGTCACCGTTGACATCGCCAACAGCCACCGAAGAGCCGAACGTGTCGCTTCCCTCAGCACCGAACACCGACAGGCTCTCCTGGTTCTCAGAAACTTGCCTCATCCCGTACAGAGTTGGCGATCCAAACACGACGTGTACCTGGCCAGCATCTGTCCTATTCAGTTGGATGCGCCGCTCCATGCCCGGAGCACCAGCAATTAGGTCATCGATGCCGTCACCGTTGACATCGCCCACTGACACAGACTTGCCCAACTGGTCGCCAGCGTACGACGTCGCGCCACGAATAGTAACATCCTGCGACCCCAGGGTGGTGTCTCGCCCGCCGGATCTCGCCAGTGGACCCAGGAAGGCATACGCATCGCCCTGCCCGCCGGAGTAGTAGGGTGAACCCACGACAAGATCCTGAACATCACCATCATCGCCATTCAAGTTTCCAGCCGCCACCGCTTGGCCCGCACCCTGGTATGATCCTGATCCGCCGGCCCTTACCGTGAAGTCTTGCTGACCCTGGCGCAGGTCCTTCGTGCCAGACAGGCCGGTGGCGCCGAAGATGACGTACGCTCCCACGTCGTCGCATGTGCCGTTCGGAACGGAGTCGCCGTATGGAGCCGCCAAGACGATGTCGTCTATGCTATCGCCACTCACATCCGATGCTGCCACGGCAAACCCCAATTGGTCGCTGGAACTGCACCAGCCCATGGGCCATCCAGCACCATACACGGTGAGGTTCTGCTCGCCTAAGGCGATGTCCCTGCTTCCGGAGATAGTGGTCGACCCAGCGATCACGTACGCTTCGCCAGCGTAGCCCCTGCTGTTCAGGGGCCCGTCTGCGTAGATGGCGCCCACTATCACATCATCATCACCGTCGCCGTTCACGTCGCCACCCGCCAGAGAATAACCAAGAAGATCGCTCGCCTCTTGGCCGTATATCGTCAGGTTCTGCTGGTTGGCCGCGATGTCCACCGCTCCGCCCAAGGTGGGCGAGCCGAAGATGACGTAGGCCTCACCTGCGTCGGACCTGGCGTTGAGGGGACCGTCGGCATACGGCGCTCCGACCAGGATGTCATCGATGTCATCTCCGTTGATGTCGCCGGCAGCCACAGCGAAACCAAGCTGGTCGCCCCTGTTAGCCCCAAATATGATCAGTTGGCGCTCAGCGCGACGCATATCCTTGACTCCGGATAGAGATGGGGAGCCCAGAATGACATACGCCTCGCCACCGGAGTCCCTAGCGTCGCCGGGGCCGTCCGCCGTGGGCGCGCCCATCAAGAGATCTTTCACCGTGTCACCGTTGAAGTCGCCCACGGCCACCTTGCTGATAGTGTCCGACATCTCGTCGCCAAGGACCGTGACGTCGGGATTACTCCCCGCCAGATCGATGATCTTGGGAGGAACCGCGCATCCGGGGTCCGCCCCATCAACATAGGAGTCCAAGTCATTGTCCAGACCGTCGGTGCAGGCACCCGAGCGAGAGTAGAGCTCAGGCGTACTGAAAGCGCTCAACGGGTTCGAGTCGGCGACGAGCTCGTCCGTGTCGGAGAAGCCGTCGTCGTCATCATCAGGGTCGCAGGCGTTGCCCAGCCCGTCGCCGTCGGTATTGGTTTGGTCAGGGTTCCACTGGAGGGAACAGTTGTCGTCGTCACCGTTGCCGGGGATACCGTCCAGGCCGTAGTTGGGCACCCCATCGCCGTCGCTATCGGTGGGAAAGGTGGTTCGCCCGAAGATAACGTAGACTTCGCCAGCGGAGGACCGGGTGTTGCTCGGTCCGTCCGCCCCTGGCGCTGCAACCACGATGTCGGCAATGGTGTCGCCGTTGACATCCCCCACCGCCACCGACGAAGCCAGGTTGTCGTTCTTCTCGGTCGGGTAAACGGATATGTTCTGCTGGTTCTGCGTGATCTGCCTTGTGCCATATAGGGTTGGAGAACCAAGGATGGCGTAGGCCTGGCCGCCGTCCGTTCTGTTCAGCTGGATGCGTCTCTCGCTGAACGGAGCGCCCAATATGGCGTCATCAACGCCATCGCCCGTGACATCGCCAACAGCCACGGAGGTCCCAAGTTGGTCATAATAGCTGGCTCCGGCAATGGTGACGTCCTGCGAGTTGAGCGAAATGTCCGCGCCTCCCCGGAGAGCCACGGGACCGTACACGACATAGGCCGCCCCCAGCTGGTAGTAGTAGTCGAGAGAGGGCGCCCCCACGACGATGTCTTGCTTGCCGTCTGAGTTGAGATCGCCAGTCGCCAGGGCTGCGCCAAGCGAACCGCCATTTCCCACCACAGTGAAGTCCTGCTCGCCCTGCCTGAGATCCCTAGTCCCGGAGAGCCCCGAAGACCCGAAGAGCACGAAGGCCTCACCGGTGTTCTGCCGGTAGTCCGAAGCCACATCGGCCCAGGGCGCTCCCAGGACCAGGTCGTCAACCCCGTCCCCGCTCACATCTGCGGCGGCTATAGCCGTCCCGAGGTAATCGGCCGAGTAGAATCCAGCGCCAAGAACCGTGAGGTTTTGCTGACCGAGCGACATGTCCCTTGAGCCAGAGAGCAACGACCATCCGAAGACCACGTAGACTTCCCCAGCGTCGCCTCGTGCGTTCAGCGGCCCGTCTGCGTTTGGGGCCCCAACAATCAGGTCTTCGACGCTATCGTCGTTGACGTCGCCTGTCGCCAGCGAGGAGCCCAGACGATCACCAGACTCTGCTCCGAATATCGTGAGCCCCTGCTGGGAGGCTGCAATATCCACCGTTCCGCCGAGACTGGCGGAGCCAAATATGACGTAGGCCTCCCCCGCGCTGCTTCTGGCATTTGCCGGACCGTCGGCCTCTGGAGCCCCGACGATGATGTCGTCGTAACTATCGCCATTGACGTTCCCTGCAGCCACCCAGGATCCCAGCTTGTCACCGGAACCCCCACCAAGGATCCAAAGGTTCTGCTGGCCCAGGTGGAGGTCCTTGGTGCCGGGCAAGTTCGAGGAGCCGAAAATGACGTAGGCCTCACCAGCGTCCGGCCTGCCATTGAATGGCCCGTCGGCCTGGGGAGCGCCCAGGAGTATGTCCTCCTTGCCGTCCCCGTTGAAGTCACCGACCGCGACCCGGCTAAGTGAATCGGAACTCTCGGCGCCCATTATCGACAGATTCGGGCCCGCGGAGGCCAGATCCATGGTGTACGGAGCTCGCGGGCAGCCGGGATCGCTTCCGTCGGCGAAGCTGTCGAGATCATTGTCAATGCCGTCGGTGCAGGTGGCGGGGATGGAGAAGTGCTCGGGTGTGCTCGCCACGCTGAGCGGGCTTGAATCCAGGACGAACTCTTGCGCGTCGTCGAAGCCGTCGTTGTCGTCGTCGGGGTCGCACGCGTCGCCGAGGCCGTCGTTCTCAAAATCCTCCTGACCAATTTCGTAGTCCTCGTCCACCCGTCCGTCGCCATCATTGTCAACGCCGTCGATGGGGTCTTCTCCGTCGCGTCCATCTCCGTCGGCGTCGAACGGGTTGGGAACGGTCGGACAATTATCCGGCGGCTCAGGCACGCCATCGCCGTCGCTGTCCGCCGGCCAGAGATCGGACTTGCCAGCAATGACGTGTACTTCGCCGGCTGAAGTCCTATCGTTGGCCGGTCCGTTGGCGGCTGGCGCAGCCATGACGATGTCGGCGACCGTATCGCCGTCAACATCGCCGACTGCGAACGCGGAGCCTAGGTTGTCGCCCACGTCAGCCCCGATCACCGACAGGTTTTCCTGCCCGAACTGGAAGTCTCTTATCCTTGCAGCGTTCGCGGCTCCGGCGACGACGAATGTCTCACCAGCATCGGCCCTTGCGTTCGAGGGGCCGTCGGCGTAGGGCGCGCCTGTAACGATATCGTCTTTGCCATCACCGTTGAGGTCACCAGCTCTGACCCGCGTACCCAGGCCATCGCTCGCGTCCGCCCCGAATATGGTTACATCCTGCGAGCCCATCGCCACATCCACGGTCATGGGGGGAGTGCCGAACACAACGTATACCTCTCCAGCAAGTGACCGTGCGTTAGCTGGCCCGTCGGCGTCTGGAGCCCCAATAATGATGTCCGAAGTATTGCTGCCACCGACATCACCCGACGCCACAGAGGTTCCCAATAGGTCGCTCGATTCACCGCCGAGCACAATGGCATCCTGCTGGTTAGCCGCGACATCGACAGTGGTTGCAGGTGGACCAAAGACCACGTAGGCCTCGCCAGCGTCGGTTCTTCCATTGTTGGGCCCGTCGGCCCGAGGTGCGCCGACCAACACATCTCCTGTGCCATTGCCGTTCACATCTCCAACCGCGACGGCTACACCCAGTTGATCGTTGGCCTCTGCGCCGTAGACGGTGGCGTCCTGGTCACCGGCGGCGATGTCCACCGTAGCCGCGCCCGACACGACGTACGCCTCGCCAGCCGCGGAGCGGTCGCCGGCGGGCCCGTCGGCCAGCGGGGCTCCGACCGCGATCTCATCGCTGGCGTCAGCGTCCAGGTTGCCCACTGCCAGTGACGACCCAAGCTGGTCACCAGGATCGCCGCCCAGAATAGTGAATTCTTGTTCATTCAGAGCAACGTCAACAAAGCAATCAGGATCGTTGCCGTCTGTGAGGCCGTCTTCCCCGTTGTCGACGCTATCGTTGCAGGGTCCCGGCGTTGCCGAGCCGGGATCCTCCACTCCTAGCGTCGCGGAGCCCAGTACGACGTAGCCTTCGCCAGCACTGCCCCTCCCGTTCGCGGGACCATCCGCGAAAGGCGCCCCGAGCACGATGTCGTCGATACCGTCGCCATCAATGTCTCCGGCAGTCGTCGATGAACCAAGGTTGTCGTCGGCCTCCGCTCCGTAGACGATAAGGTCGGCCGGAGACGCAGACAGATCGTTGCTTGCGGGCACAGGGCCAAGAATGACGTACGCTTCGCCAGCGTTGTTTCTTCCATTGGACGGCCCGTCGGCGAAGGGTGCTGTCACTAGCAAGTCTTCAGTGGTGTCGCCGTTGAAGTCGCCGACGGCAATTCTGCTGAGCTGGTCTGACGCCTCAGCACCGTATGTGACCGAGGCTGGGGCTGTGGTGGCAAGGTCGATCGCTAACCCAGGATTCCCTTCCGCACCGCGGCCGGCAATCAGCGCCGCGCCGCACGCAAGAAAGACAATCATAATCCGGGGCGCGATGGCGAGCTTGATGCCCCTTGTGATCGTGTTGACACGAGGACATGCCCTACTCATTTGAGGCACCTCCAAGCACGGAGTGCTGCTCTTTGCTTACAGGGCGACTTGCATGGTAGAACGCCCGTGCCTAGAATAGATATGGCAACGGGTGGTGCCTGCCGCCCTGTTACCAGCCCCGGCGGTCCCAGCCGGCGGGGCTCTTCTCTATCATTCGCTCGACTGACCTCGCACCCTCCCAGAAAAACGAATCGGCGACCGCCGTCGCCGATTCACCACATCCTCCGCCGAGACCCGCACCTGTCTCAGCGCGCGGCTAGTCCACTGTTAGGCTACAACATATCCGGCGCCTCTCTTATTGCACCTTTCATTTCTTCTGTCAAGAGGTTTCGCCCCCGAAATTGTCGCCCATTTGTGACTTCGTTTGCGTCACCGCATGCCCCCGCCCAGCATCCCATTACGGACGGAAGGAGCCGACCGGCCCATCAAACACTCGGAGCGATCGGTGTTTCGTGGAGGCGAGTGGCCACCCGCGCACCTGAAGCGCATTCAGGTGGGCACGTTTCGCTTTGGGTGGCAAAGAGGAATCCGCCCCGAAGGGCGGAATTCTGATCTGCGGGACGCCTGGAGGGCCGGGTGGGATTCGAACCCACGGCTCCCGGACTAAGAGTCCGAGATCCTTCCGATGAGCCAGCAACTCAAGCTACGCCAGCTGGGATCCGAACCCGTGTGCCAATAGAGGAAGCGAGCCCCGACCACCTGCCTGGAAAGCAGGAGCTCTATCCGTTGGCGACGCGTGCCAGCAACGGACATCTGGAGCCTCCCTTCCCCTACCTAAGGCGGCTGATGGGCAGCCGGTCGACCGCGCTGTCCGCTAGCCCCCGTGCCCAATGAATGTACCGCTGGCTGGTCTCCAGCCGGGCGTGCCCCAGGTCTGCCTGCAGCTGATACGGTGGCGCACCGCCAGCCGCCGCGAGGGTGGCGAACGAGTGCCGGAGCCAGTGTGGTGAGACGGGCTTGTCGATGCCAGCCAGATTGGCCGCTTTGGCCACGAGCCTGTGTAGGCCCCTCGTCGTGTAGGGCCTCTTCGGCCAGCCAGCAAGGAGCGGCATCCGGTCACGCCCGTCCAGCTTCGTCGGCAGCCCTTTCCGCTTCCGCTCATCACAGAGCAGGGCGAAGAGGTCGCCCCTGACCTTCACCACCCGCTCCTTGCCGCCCTTGCCCACGACCATGACACCGAGCCTGCTCTCCAGGTCGCGGAACAAGTGTCGCCACTCCGCCATGGCAAGTTCCGATACCCTCAGACCCGTTAGCAGCAGCGCCGCGCAGGCCAC
>Ga0315288_10006516_pt1 | contig 14804 bp, 19 predicted proteins | sample YL17G11_20_MG_FD_203454 | JGI IMG/M metagenome (GOLD analysis project Ga0315288, IMG submission 203454) | Sediment microbial communities from Yellowstone Lake, YNP, Wyoming, USA - YL17G11_20 | ecosystem: Environmental > Aquatic > Freshwater > Lake > Sediment | place: USA: Wyoming | collected... | reverse complement strand
TATGGTATTCACTTATTTGAATGTCGTAGATTTCCTCCTCAATTTCCAAGTATTGAACTTACGTATTTTTGCGGGGAATTTAAAAAAAGTCTAAACCCTAACTCTATTATCCAAAAGAGAATATGAATAACATACAAGGAGCAAAATATTGGAAAAATCGTAAATTAGATGATGATTATTGTGATTGGAGAACCAATAACGAAAATTGGATAAAAGAATACTGGGAAAGTAAAGATCATTCCCACCGCAAACAAATTATCAGTATTTTGAGAAAATTAGATCATTGGGATAGCTTATTAGATATAGGCTGTAATTGTGGAACTAATTTAAGGTTAATTAGTGAAAAATTTAAAGATAAAAAATTAACTGGAATGGATATTAATAAATGGGCATTAAATTTTGGTAGAAAGAATCTATCCGGAGTTAAATTCATTGAAGGGAATATAGAAAAGAAATTCCCATTTAAAGATAAAGAATTTTCTTGTTCCCTTATTGATGCTGTGCTTATGTATATAGACGATAAAAATATTGAAACAGTAATTAGTGAAATTAATAGGGTAACCAAAAAGGTAATTATTTTATGTGAATGGTATGACATAAACAAATTAGGAGTATTAAATGGAGGTCATTATGCACGTAATTATTCCATCCTATTATCTGATTTTGGTTGGAAGGTCAAAACTCGTAAAATTATTTGGCCAACAAGTAAAAAATGGGAAACATTCGGTAAATTATTTATTGCTATTAAATAATGAATAAAATACAAAAGAAACTTAGAAGAGCGATTATAGAAAGTTCATTTCTTGCGAAGGCTTGTCATATCGGATCAGCATTGAGTTGTGTTGAACTTTTACAAGACATATTTTCCAAAATGAAAAAAGGGGATAAGTTTCTATTCTCAAAAGCAAGCGGTGCTTGTGCGTTCTATGTGATGTTGGGGCATTCCGGAAAAAAGTTGGTTGAATATCTTAAAAAATATCCCTTGTCTTCAAAAGAAGTTCCTGGAGTATTGCACTCAGTAGGTTCACTAGGACACGGACTTCCAGTGGCAGTAGGATTAGCACTTTCAAATAGAAAAAGAGATGTCTATGTTTTAATGAGTGATGGTGAACTCCAATCAGGGACTTCGTGGGAATGTTTATTATTTATAAAACAACACCACATCACAAACTTAAAAATCTATGTTGATGCGAATGGTTTGCAAGCTTGCGGGACGATAAGGGATATTCTTGATCTGCCATATAGATTTCTTAAAAAAAATGGGTTCAAAATTATAAAAACGATTAAAGGAAAAGGAATAGATTTTATGCAAAATGATTTTCGTTGGCATTATTTTAACCTAACCCCAGAACTTTATGCGAAAGCAATTTTTCAGATCATTGATTAAACTGGCGGAAAAAGATAAATCCATAATTTTTCTTACAGATGATTTAGGATTTGGATTCTTTGAGGAGTTCAGGGATAAGTTTCCTGACAGGTTCTGCAACTGCGGAATAATAGAACAATCAATGACTGGAATTGCGGCAGGATTAGCTTTAGGAGGAAAAAAACCTTATATCTATGGCACAATACCTTTTGTCTTGATGAGAAATTATGAGCAGATTCGTGATGACATAGCTTACGCCAATTTGAATGTAAAAATCATAGGATATTCAATGTCAGGATTTATAGGATTTACCCATAATTTAGAGGGCAAGGAGAACGAGGAGGATTTGCTGAAAAATCTCCCAAATATAAAAAGATATTATCCAAAAAATCCGAAAGAAGTAGAAAAAGTAATGCTTAAAAGTTATTCAAACAATAAGCCAAGTTTTATAAGACTATGATTGTAAAGTTTATCAATTATCAAAAAGATTACCTGAGATTCAAAAAAGAATACGACAAGGTTTGGAAAGATATAAATATGCGAGGGGATTTAATTTTAAGGAAAGACACTAGGGAATTTGAAGAAAGATTAGCGAAATATGTCGGGACAAAATTTGCCGTAGCATTAAGTTCAGGGACAGATGCTATCTATCTATCTTTAAAAGCTTTAAATTTACCTCCATATTATATCAAAGGAAGAATTGCTGTTCCTTGCCTTACTTTTAAATCAACCTGTGGTGCGGTTATAAATGCTGGGTCAGAACCTATTTTATACGATATGGATGGATTGATAAATGAAGAGTGCCGGGTAGCTATCATAGCCCATATTGCTGGCGAGATTTTTAAAATAAACAGAAATCCTGAAATTATAATTGAGGATGCCTGCCAAGCTTTAGGGGCATTAAAAAGTCCAAGCTCAAAAGTCCAATGCTGGAGTTTCTATCCGGCAAAGATTTTAGGATGCAAAGGAGATGCCGGAGCGATTACAACCAATGACGAGAAAGTTTATGAATATGTGAAAGAAGCGAGGAATCATTTCAAAACTGATAACAGGGATTTTGGGGGGAATTATAGGATGGATAACTTACAGGCAGGTTTGCTTAATGTGAAAATACAGCACATTGACGAGATTTTGGCAAGAAGAAAAGAAATAGCGGAAATGTATTTAAAGGAATTGCCTGAATTTTTATTGCCAAATAACCAAGAAGGACGAGTTTGGCAAGATTTCGTAATTCGAACAGAGAATTTTAATCAAAGAAATGAACTCTACAAATTCTTAAAAAAACGGGGAATAGAAACTATTGAAAACGATTATCCTTTTACTCCTCAATATCCAAAACTACCTTTATGTGCGATATACGAATCAGAAACTTTAAGGATTCCCTGTAATGAAAATTTAGAAGATTCAGAAGTAGATTATGTAATTAAATGCATCCGAGAATTCTATGTTCCAAAAAGGCAGGGGAACAATAATTTATAGTCCTGAAAAAAGCGTCATCCTTGATTGTAAGATAGGAGAAAGTTGCACCATCCATGCGCCAGTTTGGATAGGGAATGGGGTAAAAATTGGGGACAGATGCAAAATAGAACCTTTCTCTTTTATACCAGAAGGAGTGACTTTAGAAGATGATGTTTTTATAGGGCCATCGGTTGTTTTTACGAACGATAAGCATCCACCTTCAGGCAGAAAAAACTGGCTAAAAACAAAAGTAAGGAAAGGAGCTTGGATAGGAGCTAATAGCACTATCTTATGTGGAATAACAATCGGAATAGGAGCAGGAATAGGAGCTGGAGCAGTGGTTTGTGAAAGTGTTCCGGCTCACCAAACCTGGGTAGGAAATCCGGCTCATAAAATAATCACGGTAAAAATATGAAGATAATAGTTAGCGGAGGTTCAGGATTTGTAGGTTCTCATACTATCAAAGCCCTGAAAGAAAAGGGATATGAAGTTTTCAATTATGATATTAGAAACAAAGATGGAAGTGAGAAAGGCTGGGATATTAGGAATCGTTATTTATTAGAAGAAGTGATAGAAGAAGGAGATAAAGTCTTGCATTTAGCAGCCATAGCCAGATTTGGAGAAGCGGACAAAGACCCATTATTAGCTTTTGAAACTAATGTAATAGGGACTCAAAATGTAGCTAAAGTCTGCGAAGAAAACGGGGCTGAAAGAATGGTTTATAGTTCGACCGGTTCAGTCTATATGCCGATAGAACAAGAACCACCTATTACAGAAGATTTTATCTGTCGGGGAAACTCGGTTTATGCTTGCTGTAAGTATTTAGGGGAATTGATGATTAAGAAAGAATGTAAGACAACTCCTTATATTATTTTGAGATATGCCCATCTTTTTGGGGAAGGTAAAACAGGACACGGGGCTATCGGGGGGTTCATAGACAGAATGAATAGAGGATTACTTCCGGTATTATATGGTGGGAAACAAAGTAACGATTTTACTTATATCAATGATGTAGTGAATGCTAATATCAGGGCTTTGGAATGCGAAAAAGAATGCTTTAACCAAGCATATAATATTGGAACAGGCGAGGAGCTGACAACTGAAGGAGTGTTCGAGATCCTGAGTGGTATTTTCAACTATCATAAAGAATTTGAAAGATTGCCGGCAAGAAGTGTTGATCCATTAAGATTCGTCTATGATATTTCAAAGGCCGAAAAGATGTTGGGATTCAAAGCAAAGTATAGTTTTAAAGCAGGAATGGCAGATTGGATGTTAGACATCGCGGTAAACAAGAAGATAGAAGACTTTAGACCAGAACACGAAATATGAACTTCCTAACAGGAAAAGATATATTGGTTACTGGCGCTGCGGGATCAATCGGTTGTGAGTTAGTAAGGCAGGTTTTAAAGCACGATCCAAGATACATCTATATTTTAGACCACGAAGAAACGGGGATATTTGATTTATGGGAATCCAACCGAGCAAAGTTAACCCCGATATTGACAGATATAAAACTAAAAGACGAGATAGAAAGATACTTTGAAAAATACAAACCCCAGATAGTGTTTCACGCTGCAGCTTATAAACATGTAATAATGGGCGAGAAGTTTCCGGAGATAGTAAAGCTGACCAACATTGAAGGGACACGGAATATAGTTGAAGCTTCAAAAAAAATCGGGGTAGAAAAGTTAATCTTTATAAGCACAGACAAAGCGGTAGAACCTGAAGGTGTAATGGGCGAAACAAAAAAAGAAGGCGAAAGAATAGTAAAAGAAGCAGGATATATTTCAGTAAGATTTGGGAATGTTTTGGCAAGCAGAGGTTCAGTCATCCCTTTATGGCAGAAGCAGATAGAAAGAGGAGGGCCACTCTTAATAACCCATCCTGATATGCAGAGATACTTTATGAGTATTAGCGAAGCAGGTAGGTTAATAATAAAAGCGGCTGAGATAGGAAAAGCGGGGGAAATAATAGCTTTAGACATGGGAAGCCCTATCAGGATACTGGAATTAGCCAAAACTATTATAAAGTTATCGGGCAAAGAAATAGAGATTAAGTTTATAGGCCCAAAACCGGGAGAGAAACTATTTGAACAGTTGATAAAAGATGATGAAGTGGTCGAAAAAAGAGATGAGTTATTTATAGTGAAAAGTTAATTATTTGTCAATGGTTAAGCTATGCCATTTAATAAAGAAAATGCAAGTAAATATGGGAAACTTGGTGGTCGGAAAGGTTATGAATATGAAGCAGAACAATTAGGAAAGATGAGAAAAATACTCAATAAAGCTTTAGCGTTGACTGAAAAAGTAATAACAGCAAAGGCCAGCATAAGAGAAGCGATGGCCTATGAAAATTCAATGAGGATGGTTTTAAAGATTATGGATAAACTCCATGCTAATAGGCAGGCAATAGATATGATTCATGAAGTTAAAGATTTCTTAACAGAAGAACAAATCGATGAAGTATTCAATCGAAGAGCAAAAAAAGGCAGCCCAATACGGAAGATATAATTTAATTGATTTTTCGGTATTCACCAAAAAAGACTACAGACCAAATTGGCATCATTTAGAAGTTGCAAAAGGTTTAGAGATGGTGGAAAACGGGAAGATTAAAAGGTTGATAATCGAGATGCCTCCAAGACACGGCAAGTCGCAGTTAGCCACTATCAACTTTCCAGCATGGTATTTAGGAAGGAATCCGACCAAAGAGATTATCACCGCTTCTTATTCAGGAGATTTGGCAGTAGATTTCGGGTCAAAGACAAGGGACTTAGTTAACAGTGATATTTATAAAGAGATATTCGAAACCACTTTAAAAGAGGACGAGAAGTCAAAAGGCAAATGGATGACCAAAGAAGGAGGTGGCTATATCTCAACTGGTGTGGGTGGCCCGATAACAGGTAGAGGGGCTAATATCTTTATAATAGATGACCCTATCAAGAACCGGGAAGAAGCAGATTCAGAAGTAATGAGGGAAAAGATATGGAACTGGTATTTATCAACAGCTTATACTCGTTTGGAAAAAGACGGCGCTATCGTGATTATTGCTACCAGATGGCATATGGATGACTTAGTAGGCCGAATCTTAAAGCAAGAGCAGGAAGGAGGGGAGGAATGGTATCTTATTTCTTTTCCAGCCATAGCCGAAGAGGATGAGGAGTTCAGGAAAAAGGGCGAGGCGTTATGGCCTCAAAAGTATGACCTGATAGCTTTAGAAAACATTAAGAAAACAATCGGGCCTTATGGGTGGATGAGCTTATATCAGCAAAAACCTATCCTAACCGAGAGCCAGGAGTTCAAGAAAGAATGGATACTGGAAAGGACAGAGCAAGAGGTGATGGTTTTAAACACAAGAAAATACCTGACCATTGATCCGGCTCTAAGTAAAAAGACTTCGGCTGATTATACAGGATTTTGTGATAACTCGGTTGACAGGGAGAACTTATGGAATCTGAAAGCTTGGAGGGAAAAGTTAGACCCTAAAGATTTGGTAGAGAAGATATTCTTCCTGCATAGCCAGCGCCATTACGAAAAAATCGGGATAGAAAAGACAGCTTATACTGATGGACTGAAACCTTATATCGATGAGGAAATGCGAAAGAGAAATACTTTCCTACCAATAGAACCTTTGAAGCACCAGGAAACAGCTAAAGAAATAAGGATAAGAGGTTTGATACCAAGATATGCCGCTAGGTCGATCGTGCATATTAAAGGAGAATGCCATGCTTTAGAGGAAGAGATGTTCACCTTCCCCAAAGGAATGACAGATGATGTGCTTGATTCGACAGCATATCAATTACAAATAGCACAAGCGCCGTTCTCTGAAGAGCCAATGCCAAAAGGCACGACTCTGAAAGATGACGACCCTTATAGAAATGTTTAATTATATAACCTGTTCTTGGAAAAACTGGATATTAGAATTTAAAGAATGGATAAGAGAAGATGACCATTGGGTTGCTCTTTATGATTTTAAAGAATTAAAAAAGAAAAAAAATGAACCAAAAATTAATTGAAGAATTAGAACAAACTTGTTTGCGCCTTCATGTCTATATAAAAAGATTAGGGGAAGATAATAAGGGTTTTGATGCTTTGACAAAAAAGACGAGCAAAAAAGGGGATAGCACAATAACCTGGGAAGACAAGTTGATGGTGGCGCAATGGAGGGAATATATCTATTACTTAGGAAAATTGATGGCTTATATGTTTGTTTTAAAAGCTGATAGATATTCGACTGTTCCTAATTTGATTGAAAGATTATGGGGAATAAAATATGACAAAAGAGGAGCGAAAGCATTCATAACAAAAAATGTTAAATCAATAGATAATGTCGGGCCATGAAAATAAAAACTTTAAAACAGTTCGAATTCCGATGCTGTCCCGTCATCATCAGGCGGTTGGATAAATATACTTTTGAATACCTGCTTGTCTTAGACGGCCAGTTTTATGGGACCCACATCATTGACAAATTGAAGTGGTGGCAATTCTATAAAATATTCAAGGAAGAGCCATATTCAAACAAGGAGATACAGGCGATGATTCATTTTTTAACAAAGGCCGCAGAAACTACGATTATTACACTTCGGGATAAAAATGCCAAAGCAACAGACGATAAAACAAATTAAAGAATTACAGACAAAAGAAACAATCTTCTTTGAAATTAAGGAGTTCTATTACACCTCTGACTTGTGCTTGGCTGTCATTTTAAAGATGAATAATTACCCCATCGCCCAGTGGAGGAATTTGGGTGATGGTTCGGGAAACAGAAAGTTGGTATTCTTTTTCAAGAAAGATGAGGAAATGAAAAAGCTGATTGACGATTATTTTAATTTGCCAATGGAGAGACATCCTTTTAAAAAGTTCTATGCCGAGTTGCGGGAGATAAAGAATTTGATTTATAATAGTTAAAAAAGGAGAAAAAAGTTATTATCACTTGACAAGGTTGATTGCTAATTGGTATGATGATGTAATATTATGACCATTCGTTCGTCATAATATAAAAGCAACGCCCAATCTTTTTTAGCTTTACCTTTATTGGGTTTTTGGGCGTATCGTAGTTTAGTTATTATTAAGATTAAAATGAAGAATTTTAGTCTTTTTTGTTGTCTAAATTTATGCCATTCAAAGCACGGGAAGAAAAATGCCTAAAAAAATAAAAGAAGAACCAATAGAAGAAACAGAGGATGAGAAGTTTAAAACAGAGATTGAGGGTCTTGGCGGGGAAGAAGCAATAGTTTCGCAAATTCAAACCGAATATAATCTTTGTTTTGAGTTCATGCGACCCAAAATCGAAGAGGGATTAGTGAGATTGACCGTCTATAATAACCAGAAAAGGGATAAGGAAAAAATAGGAGATCCATTACTCTTTACTGTTTTCCAGACCTTATTAGCCTCTCTTTATGAAGATAGGTTGGGAGTCAAGTTCGGGCCGAGAGAAAAAGGAGATGAAGAAGTGGCGGAAAATCTTAATCTTACTGCCGAGTTTGATTATGATGAAATGAAAAAGAATCTTTTGGATTTTGAATGGGATTGGGACACAATGTTTGTCGGCAATGGGATGGTATTGCTGCACGAGTTTGACCGAGAGAAAATGCACCCTGTTCCTGAAGTTCTTGACCCTTTCACCACTTTAAGAGACCCAAGAGCTGTAGCTTTTAATGGAGATGCCAAAGGGAATAACGCCTGCAGATTTTGGGGAAGGGAAATTACAGCCACCAAATGGGAGCTGGAATCAAACCCTGATTACTTTAATTTAGACGAATTAAAAACTGGCAAAGAATTAAAATCGTTATTAACCAAAGCCAAACAGAAAAGAAGGAAAGCCCAGGGACTTTCAGAACTAAACGACAGGGAAGACGAACTGAAAGAGAACGCTGAATATTGTTTAGTGGAATGGTTTACCCATTTAAAAGGTAAAAAGTATTTAGTCACTTTGGGAAATAGCCAGACCAAACTCATCAGGTTGAGAAAGTTAGGAAAGACTTGGCCGGCTATGAACAGGAAACTATTCCCTTCAGCCCACGATTGGGATGGAGTATCAGTGCCTGATTTAATAGAGGATAAGCAAAGAGCCAGGGCTATCTTGCAGAATTTAGGGTTGATGTCAGCTAAAGCTGATGTTGAGCCAATGTATCTTTTTAATGAGGACAGGATAAAGAATCGAGCTGATTTGAATTTTGGATTCAATAAATTCGTAAGGGTGCAGGGACAAGGAGCAGTCCAAGACGCAGTTCAGCCGATGAACAAACCTGTAGTCCACCAACAAGTAAGCTGGATTATGGATTTATTAGACCAGTCTTCGCAAAGGGCTTTAGCCACGCCTGAAATACAGATGGGAATCGTGTCAAAGCAAGCCAGAACTTTAGGAGAGTTGGATTTAGTATCAGCAAAAGTAGATACCCGCTACTCTTTATCAGCCAAAATATTTGGCTGGTCAGAAGCGGAATTCTGGGGCAAATGGTATCTGCTTTATAAGACTCATTTCAAAGACAAAATAGATAAGAAAATGATAAGACTGGCCGGTGTCTGGGGGCCGGAAGTAAGGGAGTTAAAACACGACAACTTAATAGCTGAAGTCGACCCCGATATTATAATTGAATCAAAAATAATCTCGGAAGCCAAAAGATTAAGGGACAGGAACGCTTTTACTGGATATTACGCCATAATCGCCAACAATCCTGAATCAAACAGGAGATTCGCTGATAAAGAACTGGCACGATTGAATGGGATGACTAATCAGCAAATCAAGATTCTCTTTCCTGATACTTTAGACGAGATAGAAGCAACAATGGAAAACGATTTATTGGAAGAGGGGAAGCAGGCCAGAGTGGAAGTCCAGCAAGACCACCAGATGCATATTATGATTCATATGAAATTAAACGACAGCAAATTAAGGGAAGAGCATATTAAAAAGCACCAGTTGGCTATGTATTTAATCAGGAAGAACCAGCAAGTTTTAGGCCAGATGCCTATGAAATCTCCAATACCCATACCTGGAGAATCTATACCTAAAGAAACAACTCCTCAAACATCTGGTGCGCCAATGGGAGGAAAATCTAATGTTCCAGGTTCATTCCAAAAACCTGAAACAGCAACAGCATGAATTTAAATCGGATTTTTTCGACACAAGAAATAAAAAATGAAGCCATAGAGCATTTTAGAAGTTTAATGGATAATACGGACTGGATTTTCTTAGTAGAGAAACTAATACAAGCTGATATATCAGACTTGACTGAGAAACTATTAGATCCCAACCACGAATGGAAAGAAGGCGAGGAAAGGGAAGCCAAAAGAATGCGAGCTTACTGGATTATATTAAGCCAATTACCTGAAGAGTTAATCAAGGCTCTGACAGAAAATCAATCAGATATTTTCACCGAAAGCGATCCTTACTTTAAAAATATGAAAGAAATTAAAGCCAACTCTATAAAAAAGAAATAGAGAGTTGGGAGGTCTTTCTGCGGCGTAGGTCTTACCGTGCCTGAAACTGCAGCGAGACCTCCGAGCTCTCAAGCTCAGAAAGGTCGAGTAAAATATCCGTTCTTAAAGATGATGTATCGGCATTCATTATCGCAAAGAACGAGAAAAAAATAATGCCAGAAGAAAACAAGGAGAAAACCTTAGAAGAGCCTAAAGCCAAAGAAACCAAAGAGGAAACCAAAAAGGTTGAACCAGAGGAATTGGAGGAAAAAGGTGAAAAACAAAAACCTTCTGTAGAAACAGAAGAGAAGGAGGAAAAGGAAATCGAAGAGAAAGAACCTCCAAAGAGATTTCCTAAACAAGAGCAGACGCCTTTGGAAAAGCGCATAGGATATATAGAGAGAAAACTAAAAGAAAAGGAAGAGGCTAAGTTAGAAGAAATAGATTTAGGCGAGGATGAAGAAGAAAAACCGGTCACCAGAAGAGAGCTTAATCAGTTGCTGGAACAGCAAAAGAAAGAGCTTGTTTCAAACCAAATGGTTGACCAGTTCCTTGATGAGAATCCCGATTTTAAAAAATACGGGAAAGTAATTAGGAAATATGCTTCAGACTCAGACTATGCCAATATTCCAATCGGTTCTATCGCTTCAATGATAGTTGGCGAACACTTAGATGAAGAAGCCAATGAAAGAGCCAAGATTAAAATTGAGGCTGATCAAGAAGCGGCTAAAACAAAGATAGGAGGTTCATCAAAACGAGGATTCCCAAGCACTAAAAAAGTTTGGGATATGACTCCCAAAGAATTTGAGGAGTATCAAGTAGAAATACTTAAAAAGGGTCGAGATTAAATAATTTGAAAGGTCGAACATGTCATTCTTCTTTACGAAGAATGCCGATTAAACGGTAAAGAAAATGGCTTACACAACTAAAACAGAAATCACAGACGAAGTAAATAACTTTTATGATCGCACATTACTAGAAAGATTACTGCCACTTTTGGTTCACACCAAATACGGTCAAGTAAGGGATGTTCCTAGAAAATCAGGTTCTAATACCATAAGATTCCGAAGATATAATTCTCTTGCAGTAGCCACTACAGCTTTAACTGAAGGAACTACGCCAGTAGGCAGCCAGTTATCAATAACTGACATTACTGCAAATGTCCTCCAGTATGGTGATTATGTCACTATAACTGATGTGGTTGACTACGAATCAGAAGATCCAGTTTTAACCGAAGCAGCCCAGGTTATGGGCGAACAGGCAGCTAATACTACTGACCAATTAGCCAGAGAAGTCTTAGCAGTAGGAACTACAGTCCAATATTCAGATGCTAGGAGAAGTAGGACTGATTTCTTAGCTACTTGTTATGCAACTGCCGCTACTCTTAGACAAGCGGTTGCCACTTTAGCGACAAACAATGCCCACAAGATTACCAGAATGGTAAATCCAAGCACAGGTTTCTTAACTGCCCCTATCAACGCAGCTTATATTGGTATCGTCCACCCCAAAATCGTCTACACCTTAAAAGGTATAGCAGGTTGGGTGCCGGTAGAACAATATCCGAGCCAAGCAGATGTGATAGACGGCGAAGCTGGAGCTTTTGATGAAATTAGATTCATTCAGACTTCAAACGCAAAGACTTGGGCAATTGTTAATAATATTGCTTCAACAGCGTTGACTATCTATGGGACTTTGATTTTTGGAAAGGATGCTTATGGTATAAGCAGAATTTCCGGAGAAGCTCTAAAGAATATAGTCAAACCATTAGGTTCAGCCGGTTCAGCCGATCCATTGGATCAGAGAACCACTTCTGGATGGAAAGCAACATTCGTCACTATGATTCTTGATGACAATGCAATGTTGAGATATGAATGCACAGCAGCGATCTAAAGTTAGTCTGAGATAAAATATTATGCCAAAGAAAATATCAGAGGCAGAAAATAAAAATGAAAAACAAGTAAAAGCTCCTGTAAAAGCTGAAGTGCCACTCCAAAAAAGAATGGCAACAGAAGCCGAACAGATGAAAGCTCATCTTGAATCCCAGCCAAAAGTCAGCATCTTGATTCCTTTTGAAAAAGGGGAAAAGAAAGGTGCTAGCCAGCCATTTTGTATCAACGGATACAGGTTCACAGTCCCGAAAGGGGTTATGACTCAAGTTCCTGAACAAGTGGCTGAGATGATAGCGGAGAGATTCAATGTTGAGTTGGAAATCAGAGGAAAGTCTTTAGGGCAGCAACCCCAAAAGACACAGGACGCATTAGGATAACCTCTAACCCGCAAAAGCAAGGCAAAGGTCGTTAGAGATGATGTATAAATTTCTTGTCCCGCTAAAACGAGGGCAAAAGGTCGATAAGAAATAAAGCCTGGATGATACACTCCGCTCGTTTAGGGGGGTCACAGGCAACACGGTGTAAAAAAATGATAAGAGAATGGTATAGTTCACAATATTTAGGACATGCCAGTTTAAAAGCTGGTTTCGATGTGTTTAGAATGGCAGTTGAAAATGTGGCACTAACATTACCAACACTAGTCCAACAGCCTGATTCAACAACGGGCACTGCTGGTTTAGGAGGATATTTGAGGGTTTCAACAACCTTTATGTATAAGATTAATGGTGCGACTTACATGAAAGGACTTGGAATAACTTCAGCCGTAAACACGGGTGATTCAACTTGCAGTTTAATTCCTCATAGCGCAACCAATAACACAGCAACTGGTGGATATGATGTTACAGCCACTCGTTATAGGGCCGGAGTATTGTTGATAGATTCCGCAGGACTTTTTACAAGTATAGTATCCAGTGTTGAAGGGGGATCAACTTGGGGAGTTTCTGCTGCTAATAGAGCGAATGCATTAGGTTATTTGGTGAATAGATTAACTCCAACTAATATAGCAGATAAAGCAATTGTCGCCTTCTTCGTAGTTGGAGATGGCACAAATGCTTTTACTTCTACATCAACCTTGACCATTAATACCAATTTTGATGTATATGGATTAGGTGGGATGGCATTAGCGACAGGTCAATCAACAGATGGAGGCCAGATGTTAGGATTGCTATAAACATTTTTTAATGTCGTTCGTTGGGCGGTTATCTTTGCGAGAATCGCCTAACAGCGCAAGGGAATGACTAATTATGAATATACAAAAAATCGGTAATAAGATAATTGAGAGTTTATTGAAAGTTCTTTTAAAATATTATAAACGGCCAGGAGGCCCGATAGTTCTTTCAACTGATGCGGGTCAAGTCTTGCTGGAGTTTGATAAGGAAGAAGGCCCTAAGTCTTGGATACCAGGACACCCTTTTCCCTTTCCAGGAATGCCAGATTCGAGGGTAGTGGAAACGATGTCTATGTTTAAAAGAATCTTTCCGATCATATACAAATATGGCTGGGTAATTTTAAGAGACAGACTGCCGGATTATCTCAGAATCCAGTCCCAGGATGCCAATATAGGCCTTATTGATCCTATGCATTATTCCAGACCGATCAGGGAACTGCATAGGGCATTCACTGTAATGAGAAACAAGGAAGGGGAAGACCAGATAGAAATGAGGGGAAAATGGACTGAAATGAGGGATATTCTTTGTATGTTCTTTGAGTTTGATGATGCTTATCGCTTTCGCTTTCAGGAGATGATGCTGACACTTAACAGGGAGGAATTCAAGTTCTCTCCTTCTGACCGCTACTGGAGCGAAAAAAAGTGGAAATATAACTTCGCTTGGAAAAACAACAAGGAATTCTGGAGAGAAGCAAATCTTGGAGAAAAACCTAAAACAAAAATATGACAACAGTTGGTGAATTTTTAAAATCATACAATAAAGAAAAGGAGAAACAACTTGCTCATCCGAAATATCAAATCTGTCATCTGGTTTATACCCCTTTTACAGGATTAGGCAGACCAGGATTTAAAGGAGACGACTGGTATAAAAAGAGGATAGAGATATTTAAGGAGAATACCTTAAAGAGCTTACAGAACCAAACCAGTCAATACTTCGTCCACTGGATATCTTTCAGGGAAGAGGAACAATCTAATGATCTTACTAAAGAGTTGTTCACTTATCTTTGCGGAATAAATTGGAGAGTAATCTTCACTTTCGGAGGACTTTGCTGGTGGGATGACAAATTCAAAAATGATAAACTTCTGGAAAGATTAGAGGACACTTTACCTTCCTTAAAAGAAATAGTAGGGGATGCAAAGTATGTCTATGAAACAGTCTTGGCTTCTGATGATATGTATCATAAAGATGTGATAGAAGAAATAGAAAACCAACCCTTCGCCTTTAAGAGAGCTTTGGTTCATTGGAATGGCTATATACAAAACCTTGAAACGGGTCAATTAGCTGAATATAATCCACCTGCGGGACATCTTCCGCCCTTTTACACGATTATGTATCCAGCAGATGTATTCCTGAATCCGAAAAAACATTTTGAGTATATCCGTGAGATGATAAGCCACGAAGATGTGGATAGATTATTTGACTGTATAAGACTTCCGGATGGCAGGTATGTGGTAAATGTTCACGGAAACAATCTTTCAACTTCTTGGATGGGATACAAACACAATGC
>Ga0315288_10006515_pt1 | contig 14806 bp, 16 predicted proteins | sample YL17G11_20_MG_FD_203454 | JGI IMG/M metagenome (GOLD analysis project Ga0315288, IMG submission 203454) | Sediment microbial communities from Yellowstone Lake, YNP, Wyoming, USA - YL17G11_20 | ecosystem: Environmental > Aquatic > Freshwater > Lake > Sediment | place: USA: Wyoming | collected... | reverse complement strand
CCACCTGGGCCATCCGCTTCTACGAGAAGCACGGCTTCCGCCTCCTGCCCGACGGCGACGCCCTCCTGCGGACGTACTGGGACATCCCCGCCCGCCAGCGGGAGACGTCGGTGGTGCTGGGGAGAGACGTCCCGTGATCAGCCCCGCTCCCTATCCGCTCGTCCTGAGCCTTACGCCACGCATCGTCCCGCTCGTCCTGAGCTTGTCGAAGGATGAGCGGACATACGAGGCTCACCATGAGCGGTTCCTCATAGCATGCACCACCCCGCTCGTCCTGAGCCTGTCGAAGGATGCGCGACAGGAGTGTCTTCGATGAGCTTCTTCGTCTATATCCTCCGCTGCGCCGACGGCTCCTACTATGTGGGTCACACGGACGATCTCGAAACACGGCTCGCCGCTCACCAAAGCGGGGAAATCGCGGGCTACACTTACTCTCGCCGACCCGTCCAGCTCGTCTTTCATGAGGAATTCCCCTCGCGGGAAGATGCCTTCCTGCGCGAGAGACAGCTGAAGGGTTGGTCCAGACGGAAGAAGGAGGCTCTGATTAGAGGGGACTGGGACAGCCTCGGACGACTATCCCGCGCTCATGGTTCGACAGGCTCACCATGAGCGGAGTAATCTCTGAGTAGATCCACCATGAGCAATGTAACCTTGGGGTAGGCTCACCATGAGCGGTTCCTTATGGCATGCACCATCCCGCTCGTCCTGAGCCTGTCGAAGGATGGGCGGGTTATCCTGAATCGTGAGGGGTAGAGGACCGATTATCCAATGACCACTTCTGCCAAGACCCTGACCACCCTGGAGTTCGATAAGGTGCTGGCGCGGCTGGCCCAGCACACCGCCTTCTCCGCCGGCCGCGCGCTCGCCCTCGCCCTGCGCCCGTCGTCCGACTACGGCGAGGTCGTCCGCCGCCAGCGCATCACCGCCGAGGCCCGCCGCCTACTGGAGATGCAGCCCAACCTCAGCCTGGGCGGCGCCCACGACGTGCGCCCCCAGGCCCGGAAGGCGGCCCTGGCCGGCGTCCTGGAGCCCGGCGAGCTGCTGGACATCCAGGCCACCCTCAGCCTGGCCATATCCCTGCGCAAGACCGTCCAGCGGCTGGGCATCTCAGCGCTGCCCCTGCTCACCGACCTCGCCGAGGGCCTGACCAACCTCTCGCCCCTGGTGGCGGAGATAGCGCGCTGCATCAACCCCCGCTCGGAGGTGACCGACGCTGCCAGCCCCCTCCTGTCCACCTGCCGAAGGCAGGCCCACCTGGCCCACGACCGCCTGACCGCCAAGCTCCAGCACATCCTCGCCTCGGCGACGGGGCGGCACGTGGCCCAGGATCCCATCGTGACCCTGCGCGACGGCCGCTACGTCATCCCGGTGAAGGCCGAGATGCGCGGCCAACTGCCGGGCATCGTCCACGACGTCTCCAGCAGCGGCGCCACCGTCTTCCTCGAGCCGCTGGAGGCGGTCGAGATGGGCAACGCCTGGCGCGAGCTGCAGCTCGAGGAGCAGCGGGAGGTGGAGCGCATCCTGCGCGCCCTCAGCGCCCGCGTGGGCGAGGCCGCCGCCGACATCGAGACGACGGTGCAGACGCTGGCCGAGCTGGACCTGGCGCTGGCCAAGGCCAAGCTGGGCGACGCCCTGGCCTGCAACGAGCTGCCCTACCTGAGCGCCGACCAGCCAGGGCTGGCCGAAGGCCCCGGCGAGCTGCGCCTGCTGAACGCCCGCCACCCCCTGCTCAAGGGCGAGGTGATGCCCATCTCCATCTGGGTGGGCGACTCCTACTCCATCGTCCTCATCACCGGGCCGAACACCGGCGGCAAGACGGTCGCCCTCAAGACCGTCGGCCTGCTCATCCTGATGGCCCAGGCCGGCCTGCCCATCCCGGCCGAGCTGGGCAGTCGCATCCCGGTGTTCGCCTCCGTCCACGTCGACATCGGCGACGAGCAGAGCATCGAGCAGTCGCTCTCCACCTTCAGCTCGCACGTCGGCAATATCATCCACATCCTGGGCGAGGCCGAGCCCAACAGCCTGGTGCTGCTGGACGAGCTGGGCGCCGGCACCGACCCCAGCGAGGGGACGGCCCTGGCCCAGGCCATCCTCCAGCACCTGCTGGAGGTGGGCGCGACCACCGTCGCCACCACCCACCACAGCCAGCTCAAGGTCTTCGCCCACATCACTCCGGGGATAGTGAACGCCTCGGTGGAGTTCGACCTGGAGACCCTGTCCCCCACCTATCGCCTGATCATCGGCCTGCCCGGCCAGAGCAACGCCCTGGCCATCGCCGACCGCCTGGGCATGCCGCACACCATCCTCGACCGCGCCCGCCAGCACATCGCGCCCGACCGCCAGGAGATGGAGAGCCTCCTCTCCGACATCCAACGCGACCGCCAGGCGGCCGCCGACGCCGCCCGCGCCGAGCAGATCGCCCGCCGCGAGGCGGAGGCCATCCGCGCCGGCCTGGCGGAGAAGCTGATGGCCGTGGACGCCGAGCGCGATCGCACCATCGAGAAGACGCGCCAGGAGATGGAGAGCGAGCTCCAGCAGACGCGCGCCCACCTGAGAGCCGCTGCCAAGGAGATCGCCCGCGCCGAGCGGGAGGCCCGTTCGCTGCGCTCAGGGCAGGCTCCGACCGCTGCCCCGAAAGAAGGTCTGGCCGCCGCCAAGCAGGAGGTCGAGGCGGTCGAGGAGCAGGTGGAGAAGGTGCGTCGACTGCGGCGGCGCCGCAAGGGCTCCCTGCCGCCGATCGTCGCCGGCGACCGCCTGTGGCTGCGCGACCTGTCGCAGCCGGCCGAGGCCCTCGGCCCGCCCGACGAGCACGGCGAGCTGGCGGTGCGCCTGGGCGCCTTCCACGGCAGGATCAACGTCAGCGAGGTGGAGGGGGTGGAGAGCGCGGCGGAGGTGATCACCATCGCCACCAGCTTCCCGCCGTCCGCGCCGCCATCGCCCGAGATCGAGGTGCGGGGCATGACAGTGGGCGAGGCGATGCCCCTAATCGAGCAGCACCTGGACGCCGCCTTCCGGGCGAGCCTGCCGCAGGTGCGCATCGTGCACGGCAAGGGGACGGGCACCCTGCGACGGGCCATCCGCGATGCGCTGCGGGGCCACCCTCTGGTAAAATCGCTCTCGACGCCCCCGCCCAAGGAGGGCGGCGAAGGCGTGACCATCGTGGAGGTAGCGGGGTAGAGGAAATTCGATGTCGCCAGTAGCAGGCCTTGACAACCTCCCTCCCGGCTGGGGACAAGCGGTCGCTGACATGATCATCCGGATCGGCGAAAGAGCCGCCGAGCCGATCGTCTCCGCAATCAGAGGGGTGCTAAACGCACGAAAGACCAAACGGGTTCGCAGGCTCCAAGCCGCCCTGGATCTCATGTCCAAGCACGGATACGCCGATGCCGTACCCCTATTCAGATATGGCATTCCAGCCATACGCGACATCATCGACAGAAACGCTATCCGATTGCTTTTGGCGGAATGTCTGCTGCACGTCGGAGAATTCAAGGAGGCTGGAAAAGAGGCGAAACGAGTGCTCAAGGCGGCCACTGACGAGGGCCACCAGGTGCTGCGCTGCGCTGCTCTCAACCTCGCGGGGGTAGCTCATAGGAGGCAGCAACGCTTTGGCCCAGCAGAAAGCGACCTCTTGGAGGCGCTCAGAACGTCGCGGCGTGAAAACGACAAGACCGGCCAGGCAGCCGCGCTCGGCAACCTGGGCAACGTCTACGTTGACCGCGGCGAGCTGGCCAAGGCCGAGGAGCACTACAAGAAGACCCTGGCCATCCACGAGGAGATCGGCAACCGCCTTGGCCAGGCCGCCGCCGTCGGCAACCTGGGCAACGTCTACCGTCAGCGCGGCGAGTTGGACAAGGCCGAGGAGCACTTCAACAGGGTCCTCGAAATCCACGAAGAGATGCCCAACCCCCTCAGCGAGGCGAACGCCTTCGGCAACCTGGGCCTCGTCTACGCCCAGCGGGGCGAGCTGGCCAAGGCCGAGGAGCACCACAAGAAGGCCCTGGCCCTCTTCGAGGAGATCGGCCACCGCCTCGGACAGGCGAACGCCCTCGGCAACCTGGGCAACGTCTACCGTCGGCGCGGCGAGTTGGACAAGGCCGAGGAGCACTTCAAGAAGGCCCTGGCCATCCACGAGGAGATCGGCAACCGCCTCGGCCAGGCCGCCGCCCTCGGCAATCTGGGCAACGTCTATCTGATGCGGGGTGACCTGGACAAGGCCGAGAAGCACTACAGGAAGGCCCTGGCCATCAACGAAGAGATCGGCAACCGCCTCGACCAGGCCAACACCCTCAGCAACTTGGGCAATGTCTATCTGACACGGGGTGAGCTGCCCAAGGCCGAGGAGCACTACAAGAAAGCCCTGGCCATCGATCAGCAGATCGGTAACCGCCTCGGCCAGGCCGCCGCGCTCGGCAACCTGGGCAGCGTCTATTTTCAGCGGGGCGAGCTGGACAAGGCCGAGGAGTACTACAAGAAAGCCCTGGCCATCCACAAGAAGATCGGTAACCGCCTCGGCCAGGCCGAGGACCTCGGCAACCTGGGCCTGCTGGCGGCGCACAGAGGCAGCCCGCTGGAGGAGCTCCACTACCTGCAGGAGGCGCGCCGCATTTTCGCAGACATCGGCGCGTCACCCGACGTGCAAATGGCCGACGAAGCGATCAAGGCACTCGAGCAACTCGAGACGCCAAGCCCGCCCAAGCGCCCCCGCAAGAAGCCGCCGCCACAGAAGCCATGATCACCGTACTTTCCGGCGGCGTAGGCGCGGGGCGCTTCCTCCAGGGGCTCGTCCAAGTGGTGCCCCAGAAGGACGTCGCCATCGTCTCCAACACCGGCGACGACCTGGAGGTGTTCGGCCTCCACGTCTCGCCCGACATCGACATCGTCATCTACCACCTGGCGTCCAACTATTCAGATTCACCTCTGCGGGATGAATCCCGCAGCTTCCCCAAAGCTGAGGGTTTCAACCCTCAGGAGTGTTCTTACTCTCTTGATGCCCATGGCGGGGCGGCATCCATGCCCCCGCCTTTAGGCGGGGGTGGCAAGCCATTCTTGCAACAGCCTCTAGTCAACGAGGAGACCGGCTGGGGCCTGGCCGGCGACACCTTCCACGCCCTCGATGCCCTCTCCCGCTTCGGCCACGAGACCTGGTTCGCCCTCGGCGACCGCGACCTGGCCACATCCATCCATCGCACCTACCTGCTGCGCCAGGGCCGCACCCTCTCCCAGGCCACCGCCGAGATCGCCCGCGCCTTCGGCCTGGAGGTGACCATCCTGCCGATGAGCGACGAGCCCGTGCGCACGAAGGTGGAGACCCCCGACGGCCTGCTCGACTTCCAGGAGTACATGGTGAAGCGCGGCGCCCGCGACCCCTTCCGCGGCCTCAAGCTAGCCGGCATCGAGGACGCCAAGCCCGCGCCCGGCGTCATCGAGGCCATCACCGCCGCCGAGGGCGTGATCATCGCCCCCAGCAACCCGATCGTCAGCATCGGGCCGATCCTGGCCCTGCCCGGCGTGCGGGCGGCGCTGCGCCAAACCGAGGCGCGCGTGGTGGCCGTCAGCCCCATCGTGGGCGGGGCCGTCCTCAAGGGCCCAGCCGCCAAGATGCTCGAGGGCCTGCGGATGGAGGTGAGCGCCTGGCAGGTCGGCTGGCTCTACCAGGACTTCCTCGACTGTCTGGTGATCGACGTAGCCGACGCCGGCGACCGTGTGCGGATCGAGGCCCTGGGCTTGGACGTCGTGGTCGCCGATACGATAATGAAGGGCATGGAGGAGAAAGCGGCCCTGGCCCGCCGCGTGGTGCAGGCCACACGAGGGCCCCGCATTCAGGCTCGTCATTCTGAGCAAAGCGAAGAATCCGAGCGCGGCACGACAGACCCTTCGCTAGGCTCAGGGTGACAGGAGCCGACGCGGAGGAGCAGGAGGACACATGATCGCCGCCCTCGTGCCGGTCAAGGCCCTGCGGCAGTCGAAGAGCCGCCTACGGCCGATGCTGTCCGATGGGCAGCGCCAGGCCCTGGTTATGGCCATGCTGGCGGACGTCCTCGGCCTGCTGGCCGGCGTGAGGGGCGTCGCTGCGACCGCCGTCGTCAGCCCCGACGTCGAGGTGCTGGCCTTCGCCCGACAGTTGGGCGCCCAGGCCATCCGCGAGCCGCCGCAGCCACGCGGGCTGAACGCCGCCCTCGCCTTCGCCTCGCGCGTGCTCTGCGAGCAGGGTGCCAGCGGGCTCCTCGTGCTCCCCGTCGACGTGCCGCTGGCCAACGCCGCCGACATAGAGGCTATCCTTAACCACATAGACGGCAACCCGTCGATTGTCCTCTGCCCCTCGCGCAGCGGCGGCACCAACGCCCTCGCCCTGCGGCCGCCCGGGATCATCCCCTTCCGATTCGGCCCTCGCAGCGCAGCCGCCCACCAGCGGGAGGCAAGAGCGCGCGGGCTGCCGCTCGTGGTCTTGCCGCTGCCCTCCCTGACGCTCGACATCGACCGGCCGCAGGACCTGGCGGCCGTTCTCGCCCAACCGAACGGCAGCCGGAGCCGCGCGCTGCTGGCATCCCTGACCCCCGACCCGCTCGTCCTTCGACAGGCTCAGGATGAGCGGGGGGTACATGCCGCAAGGAACCGCTCATGGTGAGCCTTGTGTGTCCGCTCATGGTGAGCCTCGTGTGTCCGCTCATGGTGAGCCTCGTGTGTCCGCTCATGGTGAGCCTCGTGTGTCCGCTCATGGTGAGCCTCGTGTGTCCGCTCATGGTGAGCCTCGTGTGTCCGCTCATGGTGAGCTTGTCGAACCATGAGCGGAGTGGTTAGCATCCCTCCGATGATGCTTGATGCCGCCCTCGTTGGCCGCCGCTCCGTGCGCCAGTTCAGCGCGCGGCCGGTGGAACGAGTACTGGTGGAGGAGGTCATCGCCGCCGCCTGCCTGGCCCCCGCGCCCCACCACAGCCGCCCCTGGCGGTTCGTCATCGTCTCCGCCGAGGCCAGGGTCGGCCTGGCGGGCGCCATGGGCGAGCGCTGGCGCCAGGATCTGGAGCGCGACGGCGTGGCGGAGGCGCGCATCCGCCGCCTCTTGAGCCGCTCGCGGGCTCGCCTTGCTGCCGCCCCCGTCCTCATTCTGGCCGGCGTCACAGAGGAAGCCCAGCGTGCCTGGCCGGACGAGCGACGACAGCGCGCAGAGGAGCTCATGTTTGGCCAGAGCATAGGCGCCGCGCTGGAGAACCTGATGCTGGCGGCGCACGCCCGCGGCCTGGGCAGCTACTGGCTCTCGGCGCCCCTGTTCTGCCCCGAGGCCGTTCGCCTGGCCCTCGACCTGCCCTCGGATTTCCAGCCGCAGGCCCTCATAGCGCTCGGCTACCCCAAGGAGGGCTTGCGCCTGCCGCCACGGCCGCCGCTGGCCGTCGGCGAGCACATCGTCGAGCGGTAGGGCCACACACGACCCCAGGCTGTTGGTCATTGACTAGATGATTCGACAGTCCTAGTCGCCCTTCCCAGGCAGACCTAAAGGTCTGCAGCTACGAAATCGAGGGCAGCCAGCGGCGTAGCTGCAGGGCTTCAGCCCTGCCTCTTGTCGAGTCATCTTGTTCATAACCCTAAGGCTGGGGCATGGGGACGCGGATCCGATGCCCCCGCCTTCTCCGCCATCCGCAGAGGCGGAGTCCGCATTGCGGACAGCCGGGGGTCGAGAATCAAGCCACCAACGGGCAACCGTCCCCTAGCACTGGCCGTCCTCGCCCCAACATGCGATAATCTGTTCGAGATGCCAACCAAGAAGGGCAAGGGCAAAGCCTCGGACATGTTCGCCGCCCAGGCGCGCGCTCGCACCCAGCGAGAGGCCCCGCTGGCGGCCCGCATGCGCCCTCGCACCTTCGACGAGTTCCTGGGCCAGGAGCACCTGGTGGGCGAGGGCCGCATGCTGCGCAAGAGCATCGAGAGCGACCAGATGCCCTCGATGGTCTTCTGGGGGCCGCCGGGCAGCGGCAAGACCACCCTCGCCCGCATCGTCGCCAGCCTCACGCAGTCCCACTTCGCCCCCATCTCGGCGGTCACCGCCGGCGTGGCCGACCTGCGCCAGATCGTGGACGAGGCCCAGGAGCGGCGGGGGATGTCCGGCCGGCGCACCATCCTCTTCATCGACGAGATCCATCGCTTCAACAAGGCTCAGCAGGACGTGGTGTTACCTTATGTCGAGGACGGCGTGGTCACCCTCATCGGCGCGACCACCGAGAACCCCTCCTTCGAGGTCATCTCGCCGCTCCTCTCCCGCTGCCGCGTCTATACGCTCAGCCCCCTGTCGCCGGAGGAGATCGAGGTCATCCTGCGGCGGACGATCGCGGACGACGAGCGCGGGCTGGCGCGCCTGAACCTGGCGGTGGACGACGACGCCCTCGCCGGCCTGGCCCAGGCCTCGGGCGGCGACGCGCGCATCGCCCTCAACGCCCTCGAGCTGGCCGCCGCCACCGTCCAGCCCGACGAGCGCGGCGCGCGCCGCATCGGCCTGTCGGACTTCGAGGAGGCCCTCCAGCGGCGCACGTCCGTCTACGACAAGGCCGGCGACTACCACTACGACACCATCTCCGCCTTCATCAAGTCGATGCGCGGCTCCGACCCCGACGCGGCCCTCTACTGGCTGGCGCGCATGATCGAGGCCGGCGAGGACCCGCTGTTCATCGCCCGCCGCATGGTCATCCTGGCGGCCGAGGACGTGGGCCTGGCCGACCCGCAGGCCCTGGTGGTGGCGATGGCCACCCAGCAGGCGGTGCACTTCGTGGGCATGCCCGAGGGCTACCTCCCCCTGGCCGAGGCGGTCATCTACCTGGCGTCGGCGCCCAAGAGCAACTCCGCCCTCGCCGCCTACGAGAAGGCCCGCAAGGACGTGCGGGAGACGCGCAACGAGCCGGTGCCCCTGCACCTGCGCAATCCGGTCACCGACCTGATGAAGGAGATGGGCTACGGCAAGGACTACAAGTACGCTCACCACTACCCCGACCACTACGTGCCGCAGCAGTTCCTGCCCGATAAGCTGCGCGGCCGCCGCTACTACGAGCCCTCCGACCAGGGCTTCGAGCGCACGATCCGCGAGCGGCTGCGGCGGGTGCGGGGCGAAGGCGAGCCGCAGGAATAGCGCCGATGCCCGCCCAACTGCCGCACGGATCGACCTGGGAGGACCGAGAGCACGCCGTCCACCGCCAGGCCTGGCAGTACCACAGCGACGATATGGCCCTGGCCGACGACCTGCTCAGCCACCTCATGCACGGCTTTCGCGAGCTGGAGGCGGTCAAACCCCTGGATGATGCCCAGGAGCTGACCCTGCTCCTGGTGGGAGGCGCCGCCAATTTCCTCCGCTCCGCCCACAACCTCGCCCTCGACGGCTACTACGTGCAGGCCCTCTCACTGGCCCGAAACGCCTACGAGTACTGGCTAGCGGGGGCCTGGTTGAACGCCAGCCCCCAGGACGCCCCCAAGCTCAGGCAGGGGAGCGCCGACTGGCCGACGCCGTCCCGCATGAGAGAGGCCCTGGCCGCAGCCCTGGCCCACGACGCCAGCGAGAACGACCGCCCGGAGCCCGCCCTGGGGCGAATCTACCACGATCTCAGCAGGTTCACCTACCCGTCCTTCGCCTCCGTCTCCGGCGCCCTCGACAGCAAGGGCACCCTTCGCAGCGGGCCCTTCTATCAGAGCCGCCGCCTGCTCGCCTTCCTCGACCTGGCCTACAGGACGGCGACGCTGCTCCACCATCTGCTGGAGCAATCCTTCCCCTCCCTGCGGGAGAGCGACTGGAGCCGCCGCAGCGACGAGCTGGCGACGAAGGTGGCCGCCTGGGCCGCCCGCCACGCGGCGGCTGAGCCGAGCGAGGGAAGCCAGTGAGCGAAGGCCTGACGGCCGTTACACGCGCTTGCGCCGAGCCGAGCCCACCTTGGACGGCGACACCAGCGGGATGTGAACGAACACTACCTCGACGTCGCGGCCCTCCAATGACCGAGTCTCCCGGCTAGGTGTCACCGGATCAGTGCGAAAAAACTCGAAGACCACGTAGAACCCCCCGCGCAGACCCTCCGCTGCAAGGTAACGACACAACTCCACTAGCCCGTCTTCGTGGTAGGCCTGGCCTCGCCAGACCTTGACCTCCACCAGGTCGCGGGTGATCTCGCCCAGGAGAAAAATGTCGCTCCGACCTCCGCCGGCTTCCACCTCACGGTAGGTCCTACCCTGCCCCTCAAGATAAATCTGAAGAAGTCCTCGCGCCTTCTGCTCCGACTGATCTTTCTTGAGATCTTGCACCAATTGGCGCTGGGCATACGCCTTGAAGGCCAAAATCGTTTCTAGGGTGCCGACTTCCTTTATCCCAGCCGACCGCAGCGCTGAGTCCAACTCGCGAGCGAATGTGCGCCTGGCCCCCGGGTTCGCGCGGAAGAACGACGTCGAAACAGCGCGCACAGCAGCCCGCACCGCCGCCCGAACTGGAAGTCCCTTCCGCAGATAGCCCTGGACCTGCCCTGCCAGCCGCAGGCTGAACCTGTCGGGATCGTACCAGCCACGTAGCTGCAGGAGATCGCGTACTAGGTGGTTAATGCTTATCTCGACGTTGTCCGCTGGCATCTCACCGTTGCCGACCGAGCAGGTGGTCAGAAAGCCGAAGCACCTTCTCCACCACCTCCTTCTTGCCCCAAAGAAGACCCCTGGCGCCGACGCCCACCTTCTCGATCAAGCCCTCTCGCTCCAGGGTTACCATGCGCCGCGAGACTGTTGGCTGACTGACACGCACCCCCGACGCCCTCAAGTACTCGACCACATCAGCCTGGCTGCGCGCCGGGTCTAGGGCCAGATACACTTCGACCATCTTGTCGGTGCCCTCGAAGAGTTTCACGATCTCACTAAGCAACTGAGGCGCGCGTTCGCGCAGCAGAAGGTGCTGTGTCGCCTCGATGGATTCTATTTTGTAGCGGATAGTCCTGATGTCATCCGCGGTTTCGACGGTCTCAGGCACGCTCCCGCTCCTGCATTTCCACACCCGCGTCAGCAGGATCGACCAGATGGCGGTACCGGCCTTCCACACCCGTCGGCTCGACCAGCCCGGCGCGCGCCCATCGCCTCCAGTAGTTGTGGACAGTGGTGTGGCTGACCCCAGCCGCAGCGCCAACATCTCTCAACCCGCGCCCGTCGCTTTCTCGGTAGACCCGCATCTCCTCGGACGTCCGCAACGTGGCCCTCAGCGCCTCACTCAGCGCTGGCCACGCCAACATTCGCAACCAACGGTTCGTCTCACGCTGCGCTGCGATTATCTCTCGTATCAGTTCCTCACCCATGCTGGCCTCCCTGAGTCGCGGGCCGGTTTGGGCGACCCGGTGGCACCTGTATCCCTAGACGTCCCAGGCTAAAACGCCGTCGGAACCTGCCCTCTACGGGGCCAGGCTCGACAATGTCTTGCTCCAACCACTCTCGCCACCAATCCCGTATCGTTTTGGCACTTACCCCAGCCACCTGAGCAACCGCCCTTGTGCTGCTTTCACCGGTGCTGAATTCATACGCCACAAGCTTGCGGGGATCGTCTAAGAGAAGTTGCGCCTTCTTCTTGAGCTCAAACCCGTAAGCAAATTGAAGCCAACCAGCAATTTCCCGAGTATTGGCGCTGATCTCCTCCAACAATTCAATGGCCCGCGAATCGCCCTTCTCCCCGCTCATTTCTGCCCTCCAAAGAGCTTCGCGAGCTCTTCTCGGCTGAAGATCAGCCGCGGCCTCCTCCTGTCAGCGCCGTGTGCCAGCATGCCCTGCTCCTCCAGCCTGGAGATCAACGGGCTGAGATTACCGGACGCTATTCCCACCCGCTCCCGAATAGCCGCCTGGTCATTACTGCCGTCCATCATCAAGCACGCGTCTCTAGCTTGCCGCCCCCTGACGATCTGCGACAGCCTTTCAGCTTTCTCCTCCCGCTCTATCTGTAATTGCTTCTCAAATTCCGGCCTGTAGTGAGCAGCGATCGGAATAAGTAAATCGCGGATCTCGGTAAGCAGAGCTGTCTGAATTTCGTCGTCTGCCATCCCTTTCACCTCCCAATATTCACCGCGCCACAACCGCTCAGCGAACTTATCAGATATATAGCACAAGCACAGTCCCCTGTCAAGGGCTACGCAGCACCGACTCTCATAACCGCATGCGCCGCTCGTAGGCCCGCTCGCAGCCCCGCCCGCTGCCGCTCTCCCCTTGGCCTTTGCCCGTCGCCTCGCCTAAGCTAGACCTACCATGCAAGCCGTGCTGTACTCGACCCTGGGGCACGCGCCCCAGCGCCCAAAACAATCAAAGGCCCGCCTATCTGGCGGGCCACCCATCAAATACCAGCGCGAAAATGTTTCGCGAACACAATCAAATCGGCCCTACCCCTCGCCTTCCGCCTTCGGTAGCTCCATGCCGCAGTGGGGGCAGTAGCTGGCGCCCAGGGGCGGCAGGGGGCAGCCGCAGACCGGGCAGGCCGTCGCCAGGCGGGTGCCGCACACGGCGCAGTACTGCCAGTGCTGGGGGTTCTCCGCCTGGCAGGCCTGGCACTCCACCATGAACCTCTCCAGAACCTCCAGCCTCTCCAGGAACTCCTTCTCCGTCGGCCCCCGCTCTCGCCGCTTTCGCCTCGGCCGTCCTTCGGGAACTTTCGACACCCTTGCCTCACCCCCCTTCCTTCAGGTGGCAGACGTCGTTCAGAGAGACGAGCACGGCAGGGGGAGCGCCCGGCCACTGCCGCGGCGGCGTCTCCACCAGCGTGATCGAGCCGTTGTCCAGGTTGAACGGCAGCGGCGGGCGATAGGGCAGGCCGAGCACGTCCAGCAGGAACACCGCGATGGGCCCAGCATGGGCCACCACCGCCACCGTCTCATCGCCGTGCTTCTCCTGCAGGCCCCACAGGGCGGTGCATACCCGCCGGCGGAAGGCCTCGCGGCCCTCCTCGCCCGGGTAGTGGGGGTACTCGTCGCTGCGAGCGGCGATGGCCGCCGTCACCTCCGGCGCCCGCTGCTGAATCTCCGACCAGGTCAGGCCGGACAGTTCCCCGAAGTCGTACTCCTGCACGCCGGACAGGGCCTGCACCGCCAGCCCCAGGCTGCGAGCGATGGCCTGCGCCGTCTCCCAGGCGCGGCGAATGGGGCTGCCGTACACGACGGCGATATCGACGCCCGCCAGCCGCCGCGCCAGCAGCTCGGCCTGACGGCGGCCGCGCTCGCTCATGGGGAACTCCCGCTGGCCCTGGAGCCGCCACTCGCGGTTGCCCACCGACTCACCGTGCCTGATCAGCAGCCAGCGCATTCAGAACACCACACGATCTAGGGCACTGCCGTCGTCGATCGGCCTCCGCTGGCGGCCAGATGGTCGAAGAAGCCCTTGAGGATGCGAGCGGTGGCCCCCCAGATACGATGGTCGCCGTACCTATAGGAGAGGATGGGCCACCAGCGGTCGGCCAGGCGCCCCACGCCCTGCTCCAGATTGCGCTCGTCCATCAGGTGGTGCAAGGGCACCTCTACCAGCTCGGCCACCTCGCGGGCATTCAGGGCGAAGGGATACGACGGCGCGGACAAGAGGCCAACGAAGGGGCTCACCGCAAAGCTGGTGATGGTGACGATGTCGTCCAGGCGGCCCAGGACCTGCACGTCCTCCCGCCGAACGCCGATCTCCTCCTCCGTCTCCCGCAGGGCGGTGGTAAGCAGGTCGCCGTCCTGGGGGTCGAAGGCGCCGCCGGGGAAGGAGGTCTCCCCCTTGTGGTGCTCCACGTCCTCGGTGCGCCTGGTCAGGACGATGAAGGGCTCGCCTGCCTTCTCGTAGAGGAGAAGAAGAACCGCCGCCGGGGTCGTCTGATTCTGGGAAAGGCGTCGCGGCCGGTAGTCGGCCAAGAAGTCGCGTATCTGCTGAAGCAGGCTGGACCCGCCCGCCATCATCCCTGAGCCTCCGACAGCATGATAGCGCATCGGCGGCCCCTGGGGCCAGCTAGGTGGTGTTTCAGGAGGTGTGAGGGATCATAGTCGCGACTCTGGCCGCTCATGGTGAGCCTGTCGAACCATGAGCCCCCGCTCCTCCTTCGACAAGCTCAGGATGAGCGGGCGATGACAGGCTCAGGACGAGCGGGACATTGTATGCCACGGGGGCACACATGGTGGGCCTGGCAGGATTCGAACCTACGACCAGCCGGTTATGAGCCGGCCGCTCTGCCGCTGAGCTACAGGCCCACCTTTGCCATGATAGCATCTCGGGCGGCGATTTCAACCGTGGGTGGACAGATGTAACGCACTGGCCTACAGTCGCGTCAATTCATTGAGCACTACAAAGACTATTGACCTGCCGTTATGCGACCTCTGCGCCTCCTATGTGGTGGGCGGAGGATGGCAGGCAGTTTGTTGTAGTCAGGGAAAGGCTAGCAGGCGAATGCCTAAGTTGCGGTCGGTTCGGGCGCGGATCATCGTCACGTTCTCGCTGTTGATGCTGCTCCTCATCGGCATCTCGGCGCTGTCCGTCTTCCGCCCTCAGACCGCTCAAGTCAACCCAGACGCCGCCAAGAAGGCCGCTGGCACATCTGCCGCCCTGGCCGACATCGATGCCGAATTCACCCTCCAGCTCGAGACCCTGCGGGCCTTTCCTGTTATCAAGGACTGGAGCTTCGCCGAGGCATTCCGTAGTTCCATCGCCAGGGTTGGGACGGCTGTCGAGGAGGCCAAGTCCCTGCAAGGCGAATCCGTCGACCCCCAAACGTTGGCCACGCTAGACGACATCGCCAAGCGGGTCACCGATATCGGGATGCAGGGCGATGCGGTGTTCCTGTTCACCAATGCCTCTGACACCAAACAGG
>Ga0315288_10006514_pt1 | contig 14807 bp, 11 predicted proteins | sample YL17G11_20_MG_FD_203454 | JGI IMG/M metagenome (GOLD analysis project Ga0315288, IMG submission 203454) | Sediment microbial communities from Yellowstone Lake, YNP, Wyoming, USA - YL17G11_20 | ecosystem: Environmental > Aquatic > Freshwater > Lake > Sediment | place: USA: Wyoming | collected... | reverse complement strand
GATCGTCCCAGAACTCGGGCCGCGAAAGATGCGTGGCGGGCTCGACCGACGAGGGATCGTAGAATTGCGTGGTGTAGGATTTGGCGGCGCGGATTTTCCGGTCGTAGAATTCGCTGATGTCCACGAACACATTCGGCTCGGCCATCCAGTGGCTGAAATAATGGAGCAGCCGCTTGGGCGTGTGCGGCTCGCCCGCGGCATCGGCATTCGACGCACCCGCGAGAAACATGGCGTGCTTGACCAACCGCGCCGCGCCCTCGTGGTCGGGATGGCGGTCGTAGAGATAATGCGTGAACACGAGCGCCGGCTTGTGGCGGCGGATGCACTCCACCACCGCGCGGCGGCGCTGGGGAGTGTCGCTTAGCTCCTGATCGCCGAGATCGAGATTCTCGCGGAAATCCGCACCTATGATTTTGAAGGCGGCTTCGGCTTCTGACTTGCGCGTTTCGGCGGTGCCGCGCGATCCGCGTTCGCCGCGTGTCAGGTCCACCATGCCCACGCGGTAGCCGAGCGCTTTGAGTTTGATGAGCGTTCCGCCCATCGCCAGTTCCAGATCATCGGGATGCGCACCGAACGCGAGAACATCCACTTGCATAGTGTTGATGCCGATCATGTTTTTCGTTTTCCCTCCACTTCAGTGGGGGGACAAAAGGGGGGTTTTCGAGCAGGCGGACACGGCAAGCCATGTCCCTACAGTTCGATCACATTGTGCTCGCGCCTTTCCACGGGTAATTCCTACAGATTCCTTCTCCCTCCACTTCAGTGGGGGGACAAAAGGGGGGTTCTGGTTTGGGCCGACGGACACGGCAAGCCGTGTCCCTACAGTTCGATCACATTGTGCTCGCGCGTTTCCACGGGCAACTCGTCGAGAGCGGCGAGCAAGCGGTCCCATCCGTACTGCGCGAGATAGTATCCCGTGCCGAACACGCGTTCGGCCGGTTCTCCGCGCGGACGCAGGACGGCAAGGCATTTCTTTAGACGAGAAAGCGCGGTGGAATGTTTCTGCCTGAGCGCGCGCTGAGCCTTTTCGCGCAGATGATCGAGAGGCTGAAGCGCTTTGCCCGCACCTGCTTGAGCCGCGCCCTCCAGTGTGGAATCCAGCGCGGACAAGGTGGTTTTCAGATCGGCAAAGGCTTCTTCGATGCGCCGCTTGGCTTCGGCAAACGTATCGGCCGTGCGAGATTCATCCTGCTCGGCAAGCAGAGCGCGTTCCAAAGCCGCCGGGTCATCGCTGAGTAAACGCGCAAGGGGCACTCCCAGTTTCTCGGCGTTGCGCGCGGTGCGATTGTCCAAAATCGTGGCCGATAACCGAGGAAAAAGCACGGGCGAGGGAACTTCCAACTCCTTGTAGAACGGTGCAAGCTGCGCGTGATAATCCAATTCGCCGGGTCCCGCGATGTAGGCCACGGCGGGCAGAACGAAATCCTGATACAAAGGCCGCAGCGCCGCCTTGGGACTGACAGCCGAAGGCCGGTCATGCACGGATGAAGCGAGCGCTTCCGGCGAAAGTGTTTTGATCTCTCCCGACGGATGACGGAGCTGTCCGTCATAAGTGAGCGCGCAGCGGATGTGATCCTCGCCGCAGAGATAGAACAGATGCGCATCGCGCGTCGGAGAAAGCGGCGCACTCCAGCCGCCGGCCCGCAATTCGGTCGAGCGTTCTTCAAGAATTTCCGCAAGGCCGCGCCCGCAAGCGATCACTTTCTCCCACAGCGGCGCGGCCATCTTCTTCAGTTCCGGTTCCATTCCCTCAATCACGAACAGCCCGCGCCTCCCCAGCGTGCGCGCCAGCAAACGGCCCATGCCATCCGAGAGCGTGGTGTGAGCATAGCAATCGCGCAGCAGCGCAAGACTCACTTCATGCGGCGCGTCAAGAGCCTGTGCAAGTTCGCGGAGGTGTTCGCTGGCGTCAAGTTCGTAGCGGCCCACCTGAAAACCGGCGATTTCCCTCTCGGGCGAGAAGCGCAGCGTGCGCAGTTCGCTTTCGCGCGAAAGATAATGCGCGTGGCGGACTTCTTCAAGATCGTGATCTTCTCCCTCCAGCCAGAAACAGGCGAACACCGGCCGATGCAATTCCCGTTCAAGCGATTGCGCAAGCCGCGTAGCATGATAGGCTTTCAGAAACGTGTACAGCGGCCCGCCGAGGTAGCCCACCTGCTGGCCCGTCACCACCAGCACCGCTTTACCTTCCGACAGAGCCGAGAGCCGCGCGAGTGTTTCCGGTGGAACACCATAGCGCCGCCCGCTGCGCTCAAAGAGATCGGCAAGCTGCTTCCACGGCCGTGAAACACGCAACGTCGCTTCAGCGGCGGCCCGGCAGGCACTCACGCTTGCCGCCTCACGCGCGTAGAGATCCGCCGGCGCGCTTTGGCTCGTCACCGCCAGCCACGAGCGCGAGAAACCGGGAAGATGGGTGTAGGGTATAGAGAGAGTATTAGTCACGCTTCACCATTAACGCCGTCCGCCGAGCAGGGACTGCGTCCCTGCCGGAATTGGTCACGACGGTCGGAGACCGCCGATAGTTTTTTGTTGGGCCATTGCCGGTCGGGAGACCGACAACGGCGAGAACAAGAACCCCCCTTTTATCCCCCCGTCCACGGGGGGAAACGGACACAGCAGGCTCTGTCGCTACCTGTCCGGTTTTCTCATTTCTAATTTCTCGTTTCTCATTTCATCCCTCATCCCTCCGCCCTCATCCCTCACTTCAGCTCCACCACCGTGCTGCCGAAGTCGTCGCTGTTGCGGCCGCCGTCGTGGTAGCCTTTGACCAGCGGATGCGAATCGAGAAACTCGCGCACCTTGACGCGCAGCGCGCCGGTGCCCTTGCCGTGAATGAGCGTGACGAGTTTGAGATTCGCCTGCGCCGCGGCGGCCAGAAGGCTGTCAATCAAGGGCAGCGCTTCCTCGCCGTACTTGCCGCGCAGGTCGAGTTGATCGGAAACGTGCTCGGTCTGCAATTCAAATGTCATGTCCACGCGCCGGGCCCGCTTTTCCTCCGGCGGAGCGGCGAAGAGCTTGGCCGCATCAATCCACAATCGCGCCCCGCCGATTTCCACCTCGACGCGCTTGCCCCCTTTTTGCACGGCCACCACCGTGCCCGCACCTTCGATATTCTCCATCTCCACGCGCTCGCCCACTTTTACGCGTTCGAGCGGCGTGCGCTTGGGCACGGGCTGTAGAACCTGCTCCGCTTCGCGGCGCGTTTTCTCCACGTTCTCGCGGATTTCGCTGATGGTCTCGCGCGCCTGCTTCACCGTTTCGCGACTGGCCTTCTCCTTTTTCATGTCGCGAATGACCGCATCCACGTCGCGGCCCGCCTTGTCCAGCATGGCGTCGGCCTCGGCGGCGGCTTTGGCTTTGGTTTCCGCCTGAACCCTCGCGAGTTGCTTGGTGCGCTCGGCATAGAGCTTCTGCAGCGCGGCGTACTCGGTGAGCTTGAGATCACTCTCGCGCCGCAGCTTCTCGTAGTGCTCGATCTTGCGCGAAAGCTCGCTCACCAGTTCTTCCAGCCCCAGAAGTCCCTTGCCCACGAAGTCGCGCGCGGTTTTGAGAAGGTCTTTGGGAAATCCCACGCGTTCGGCGATCTCCAGCGCGTAGCTCGATCCGGGAATGCCGGGCCGAAACGCGTAGGTGGGTTTCAAACTCGTTTCGTCAAAGGCCATCGAGCCGTTTTCGATGCCCTCGGTTTCGTGGGCGAAGGCTTTCAGCGCACCGTGGTGCGTGGTGACCAGCGTCACCGCCTGCTGCGCGACGAGTTTCAGCAGCACGGTCTGCGCCAGAGCCGCACCCAAAGCGGGATCGGTGGACGAGCCGATTTCGTCAACGAGAATCAGTTTGGAAGCGCTCTCGTCGGCGATCATTTCGTGCAACTTGGTCACGTGCGCGGTGAAGGTGGAGAGATCGCTTTCGATGGACTGCGCGTCGCCGATGTCGGCGTGAATTCCGGCGAAGAACGGCAGCTCGCTGCCCGGCGCGACGGGAATGAAGAGTCCCGCCGCCGCCATCACGGAAAAGAGCCCGACCGTTTTGAGCACCACCGTTTTGCCGCCGGCGTTGGGACCGGAAATCACCAGCGCGTGCAGCGGCGGCAGCATTTCGAGATCGAGCGCCACCACCTGCTCTTTCAGCCGTTCGATGAGCAGCGGATGCCGGCCGCGCAGGAGGCGGATGCGCCCGCGGTCGCTGAGAATCGGCTCGGCCGCGTTCCAGCGGAGCGCCAGCCTTGCGCGCGCATAATACTCGTCGAATTCAGCCAGCGCCTCGAGCGTGCGCAGAAAATCTTCCAAGCGCTCGTGCACCGCGGAGGTGAGATCGAGCAGGATGCGGTGAATTTCGCGCTTTTCTTCGTTCTCAAGCTGGCGCAGGCGGTTCGAAAGTTCGAGCGTTTCGATGGGCTCCATGAACACCGTCGCGCCCGAGGCGGATTGATCCACGATCACGCCCTGCACGCGCGAACGCATGTTGTCGCGCACCGGCAGCACGAAGCGGCCCTCGCGATAGCTCACGACCGCGTCCTGCAAGACTCCGCTGTCGCTCCAGCGATGGAGAATGCCGTTGAGCTTGTCTTCCAGCGCCCGCGTTTCGCCGCGGATGGCCTGCCGGATGCGCTTGAGTTCCGGCGAGGCTTCGTCGCGCAGGCTGCCGTCGCGCTCAAGGGCGTGGGTGATGCGCTTCGCTACGTCATGCAGATCGGCAACGCCATTTGCCATTTCGAAAAGCAGCGGCAGCGTCTGCTTGCGCTTGAGAAGAAACGAGCGCACTTCGACCGCCGTTTCCGCCACTTCGGCCAAACGCAGAAGATCGAGCGGATCGAGCGCCGAGCCCGCCACCGAGGCCTGCGCCAAAGGTTCGCGCACATCGGACAGGCCGTGGACGGGAAATTCACCGGAGGTTTGCACGCGGATCATCTCGGCGGTGCGCATCAGGCAGCGCTCGGCCTCGCCCGCGGTCTCGAAGGGCGCAAGCGCAAAAAGCCGCTCGCTTCCCAAAGGCGAGGCGGCCAAGCCCGCGGCGATTTTGCGCACACGGTCGAATTCCAGAGCGGATAGTGTTTTTTCGGAGATCATGCCGCGGAGCGCGCCGCGAGCGACGCGTCTTTCGTAAGCACGAAGATATTTTCGTTGCGCCACGACCGGCTGACGATCAGGCGCAACGGCGCGTAGGACCGCAATCGTCCCAGAAAGTCGGTGAAGCCATCGCGCGTCCAGCAGTGAAAATGAATGCTGTAGGCCATGGTCCGCAACTGGTCAGCGCGCCGCACGGCCGCCTCGCCCGCCAACCCGTCCACGGTCTCGGCCCATTCCCGATAGTGCTCTTCCCGCGAGCGCAACGGACCGCGCTCGTGATCGGCCTGCAGATGATTCCACGTGGTCTCGGAGCGATTCCGGTCGAAGGTGCGCCGCATGTCGGGAACGGCCATGAAGAGTTTGCCACCGGGTTTCAGCTTGCGCGCGAAGGTGGTCAGCGCGGCGATGGGATCTTCGCAATGCTCAATGACGTGGTTGGCCACCAGAAAGTCCAGCGCGCCGGCGGCGACACAAGCCAAGCTCTCGCCGTCGGCCACCAGCGACACATAAAACAGGCGATGAGAAAGCTCGGGATAATGCTCGCGGAGCTTCGCGGGAAGCAGGCGGTCAAGATAGTAAGCTTTGGCGCGCACAGGGAGCATCAGCGGCCGGTCGAGCGCACCGATCTCCAAGCCGGTTCCCCGCAGATGCCGCCGCGCCAGTTGATAGCGGCGATCCAAGAAGCGCCGCGCCAACCGTTCCAGCACAGGCGATTTGCGGACGAGGTTCTTTAGATACGGCAATGTTCTACTACGGGCGGCCTCCGGCCGTCCATTTCTCATCACTGGCCAGGAGCCACCCGGCTCCCGGATGATCCCCAGCCGGGCGGCTGGGGGTAGTGGAATCGTGCGCCATTGCCGGTCTGAAGACCGACAACGGCGACAAAGGCGCACGGCCGTGCTATGCGGAAAAGAACCCCCCTTTTATCCCCCCGCAAGCAGGGGGAAAAGGACTACGAAGTCTCTGCCTTTCTCATTTCTAATTTCTCGTTTCTGATTTCATCCCTCATCCCTCCGCCCTCATCCCTTGTTTCGACCCATTTGTGTTTGGAGGCCGGCTCCCAGTGCAAAAAGCCCTGGAGCTCGCGTTTGCCCCAGTGGACGATCTGGGAGCGGGAAACGAAGCGCCGCGCCTGATTGTTGGGGCTCAGGAGTTCCGTGGCCGCCACCAGAATGGCGATGAGAATCGCGCCCTTGACCGCGCCCAGAGCCACGCCCAACACGCGATCCACCCACTTGAGCGGCGTCTGGTGCAGGCGGTCATGCAGGAACTTGCCGATGGCCGCGAAACCGAGATAGATGATGAGGAAGAAAACGAGAAAAGCCAAAGCGGCTCCCCACTGCCGCGGCCATCCGGAAGGCGAGAGCCGCGCCACCAGATCGAGCAAATCCGCGCGGTAGTAGTAGGTGAGCGCAAAGCCGAGGATCAGTCCGCTGGTGGTGAGAAGTTCCCACACGAAGCCGCGCCTCAGTCCGCCGATGGCGAAGAGGATGAGGAGGACAATGATGACGATGTCGGCAGGACTCATGGGCTTGGCTCAAGAGTAAGGTGAGGCCGTTGGCATCCGCCGGGATTTACAGGCAAAATACGAATCATGCGGCCCTTTCGCAAGCGCAGGCGGAGCAAGCAAAAGCCGCCCGATCCGGAAGGATCAGGCGGCGGCGGAAAAAACTCGCGGCAAGGGCCGGTTTAGCGGTTCTCCAGAAAGCGCATCTTGCGCAGTTTGCGGCGGGCGGCGTTCTCCATGCGCTTGCGGACTTCCGACGGCTTTTCATAGCGCTGCCGCCGGCGAATCTCGGCCATCAGCCCGGACTTCTCGCAGCTCTTGGTGAAGCGGCGGAAGGCGCGGTCAAACGCTTCGTTCTCGCGGACCTTAACGAAAGGCAATATCCTGTTCACCTCCTTTCTTTGCCGGCTGTGAAATGGATTCTCGAATACCCTAATTTAGCAAAGATACGTCACAAAATCAACCGCGCAACGTACCTCGCGCTGAGTGTATTTTATGAACTTAAAGGACGAGGGACGCGCCCGTGCGCGTCCCTCGTCTCTGAGGGTGGAGGAGTTTTCGCCTGAGATGCCGCTCACGGCGTCTCGTACACGATCACGAAGTTCTTGTAAGGCGCGGTGGCGGGCATCGGCGGCAGCGTCACCGTGACCGGCCCGGGCAGGAAGTACATGGCCGGCAGCTCCTGCGTCCATCCCGATTCGGTGCGCGGACTGCCGTGGTTGTTGGCGTTGGTCGTGCCGTACACGAAATACCAACCCTCCTCCGGACAGGTCCAACCGAGAAGGATCGGATCGAGGTGATGGACGATCTGAATCACCAGATCGTCTATCGGATGCGGGATGGCATACGGGAAGATGTAGTCTTCCACCTCGCCCAACGTCCAGTCAATGTCGTAGGTGCCCCAGCCGTTGGACACTCCACCGCCCCAGTAGCCGCCGTAGCCGAAGCGACCGGCCGCCAGGCTGTTGAGACGGAAGCGCATGATGGTCGGTCTCCCGCCCGTGCCCACGCCCGGCTTGTTGAACACGAACTGACCATTCACCCATCCGGCGGGCAGCACGAAGTCCTGAATCACCCACTCGCTGTAGTTCAGGGAATCATCTTCGTTCGCCGCTGGGCCGTCATCAAAGTCGCCGTCGTTGTTGCCGTCTATCCAGGCCGTGAGACGGAGAGCCTCGCCCGCGTAGTGCGCGCCCATCGTCACACTCACATTAACCGTACACGATTGCCCCACCGACCACGGCAGGTGGAGGAAGGTCACGCCGTCATCGAAGAGATCCATGTTCAGAAGGTGCGCGGCGGTGTCAATCCGCGGCTGAACTTCGGAGTTGATCCCTTGGCCCAGCCAAGCCTTGTCGGTCAAAGGATGGGCAGGCCCGCAGGACTCGACGTCAATGGTGGGATAGTCCACACCCAGATCTCCGTAATCGAAATTCGGGCAGACCATCAAGATCTCTTCCAATTCCGTGTGCACCTGCAGGTTGGGATCGTACGGCCCGGTGACTCCCGTCAGCGAATCGTTGGGATTCAACCCCTGGAATTCCTCCCACAAGCTGTCCGGCCAGTAATCTCCGTAGCCATTGGGAGAGATGATGCCGCCGGGCGAACCGGAGGCGCCGACGGAGTAATAGTCGTGCGAGACATTGCCGGCGTCGTTATGAACGGTCACAGCGTGCAGACCGTGGACGTGTGCGATCAGCCACCCATCCCAAACCGCTCCGGGCATTCCGGGAGGAGGTTCGGCGTTGTCTACGCACGGATCGGAGAACGCGATTTGCTGCGCGGCGGGAGTCTTGTCCGCCCCCGCCACCGTCAGCCAGTGGCCGCCGAAGCGCACCCACACTCCGCCGGCATGCAGTTGCCAGAATCCCAACAGAGCCATTTGGTTCTGACTGCTGTCCACCTGCGCCCAAATCTCATCGAGCGTCGGGCGCGACACAATGGTGACCACGTAGTGCCCCCAGAGATTCACCGCCGGCAGAGCCAGCCAGTTCTGAATCATGGTTCGGAGCTGATTCCCATTCATTCCCGCCGCCGGAATGGGGCCGAAGGCTCCGCCCAGAGCCGTAATCCACGGTACCACATTCGCCGGAACATGATCGTCGCGAACCGCGGCGCCGACGTTATACACCAACGGGTAGTGATCACTGATGGCCGGCGGCCGCACCTGCGTTCCCGGCGGCAGCGATTTGCACTTCACCATTTCGAATTTCGAATCGAACCACCACAAGCAATTGGCCGTGGCCACCACCCCGCACCAGTTCCACTGCGGAGGAACGAGGTTGTTCTTCCAACCGTCCTGCTTCTGGTCGAAATCCGGCATGCCGTCAGACGTGTACTCCGTACCGCCGACATTGTGTTGACAGTAGTCAATCCAGCCGTTCTTGACCACCCATTGCGCCTGAGCCGGCAGCGCGCAGACCGCCAGCCCAACGACCAAGACCATGAACCATCGAAACATGTCTCCTCCTTGCGGACTCACCGCGGCGGTACTCACGCTTTCCATCGAATGCAAAACACCCTGCAGCGGCCGTTGTCGCTTCTCCGCGGGGCTTCTCTCATAGACCTCTTCCCATACACAATTATGTCGCCTTTTCTTCACAGTCAATACTATTTCAAAACCTGCGAAAATAAGATATGGGAAGCTGCTTTGTGGAACTTGAGGTATATTATCCCGATTGGCGGGATGATAAGCCTCTCTATGTGAATAAATGCACATATAAGTGGCGCACCGACCGCGTCAGATTTGCCGCATGCCTCTTCGTGCGGAACCCTGCGCCGTTTGGCAACGTGTAAGGGCAATAAGACTTGTTTGGTCGCATTCAGCGTTTTGCAGGAGCACCCCCATGCTTTTCTTCCCCAAGGATTTCGGCCCCGGCATTCTCGATCTGGACGGCATCTCCAAAAAGACCGTCGAAGAGCACCTGAAGCTGTACAGCGCATACGTGAACAAATCCAATGAAATTATGGACAAACTGTCCAAGGTGGATTTGTCCACGGCCAATCAGGTGTTCAGTGATGTGCGGGCATTAAAGGTGGAACTCAGTTTTGCCGTCGGCGGCATGCAGAACCACGAAATCTACTTCAGCCATCTGAAGCCGGGCGGCGGCGAGCCTTCGGGCGAACTCAAGAGGCAGATCGAAAAAGACTTCGGCGGCGTCGAGAATTTCCTCAAAGACTTGAAGGCCTCCGGTCTGTCGGGCCGCGGCTGGGCGTGGACCGTGTGGTTCCCGGCCGCCGGACGGCTTATGAACTGGGTGGGAGATTCGCAGAACACCTATCTGTCGTGGGATCTGAAGCCGCTTCTGGCGCTGGACGTGTACGAGCACGCATACTTTCTGGACTACCACGTGAATCGCGGCGCGTACATTGATGCGTTCTTCAAGAATCTCGACTGGGCCAGGATCGGCGCGAACTACGAGAAGGCAAGAAAGTAGCACGAGCATGCTTCGCGGCCGGGGATCTGCTCTCCTCGCGCGAAGCCCCACCGTGTGAAAAAACGAAGCGGCGCCCGGCGGGGGCGCCGCTTCTCGTCTTGATCTGCTCCCCCCTTTGCAAAAGGGGGGATCAAAGGGGGGGTTCCGCGGGCTACGCATTACCTGCCGGAATCTGGCTCTTGTATATTGATTAAGTGTAGGATATGATGTATTATGTGATTGGATAAGGAGACTTTGCCCCTCATAATATGACCCAGCCGCCGCAAGAGCCCCGCTTCCGTCCCGCCACAGACAAAGACGTGGACGCGCTCGTTTCTCTCTGCCGCGAACTGAACGAACACGACGGCACGCCGTTCCATGAAGCGCGGCACCGCCCGGCGATTTCCGAACTCATCGCGCATCCCGAGTACGGCCGCATGGATTTGATCGAGGCGGACGGCCAGATCGCGGGCTATGCGGTGCTCACGCTCGGCTTCAGTCTTGAATTCGGCGGGCGCGATGCGTTTCTCGACGAACTCTATGTGCGCGAGAGCTTCCGTGGCCGCGGCCTCGGCACGAAAGCGATGGACTACGTGTGTTCCGTCGCGCAATCTCTCGGCGTGCGCGCGCTGCATCTCGAAGTCGAGCGAACCAACACCGAAGCTCAGGAGTTCTACCGCAAGCAGGGCTTCAAGGATCATAGCAGATACTTGATGACAAAGTGGCTCTGAAGGGCTTCGCCCGCCGAGCCGGGTTAAGTCTTCACAACCCGGCCGGAATCCGAAAACACTCCAACCGTATGTTCACTGCGATAGCTCTTAAATATTTGTCTATTATTAACATCAATATATCGCTTGATTTTTATATCTCGTTTCTGTAAACTATGGATTACTTGATTTGACCATTTATCAAATGTTTACAGATGCGCTCTGAGCATTTCACGAAGGACTCTCCCGGCAAGCTGATCCAATGCCGCACTAAGGACGGCCAGGCCTACACCGCCTTCGTCCCCGACACGGCCTTCCCGTCTCTGGCTTATGATCCCGCATTGGTGCGAAAGATCGCTCAGGCCGAATTAGCTCTGGGGAAGCTGCATTCTCCGAGCGAAGCTCTCCTCAATGCCGATTTGCTCGCTTACGCGTACATCCGGCGTGAGGCCGAATCCAGTTCGCGCATCGAGGGTACGGTGACCACGCTGGGGCAGCTTCTGCTCTTTGAGGTGGACGCTCGCGCGCCCGATGTTCCGCCCGATGCGCGCGAAGTGCATAACTATGTGCGCGCGCTCAACTTCGGTCTGGAGAAGTTGCCGATCCGCCGCCTCAGTCTCTTTGGGATTCGCGAACTTCACCAAATCCTTCTCGAAGATGTTCGCGGACAGGATTTCCATCCCGGCCGTTTGCGACAGACTCAAGTTTACATCGGGCGGCGTGGGATACCGATTTCCGAGGCGACCTTCGTTCCTCCCCCGCCAGAACAGGTGCCACCGCTGCTCGAACAGTGGGCACGTCAACACCAAGAGTCTTCCCATCATCCCGAGCTGGTGCAGATCGCCGTTTCACATTACCTGTTCGAAGCGATCCATCCCTTTGAAGACGGGAACGGCCGCATCGGGCGGCTGCTGATTCTGCTTCTCCTCTGCGAACGGCGGCTCTTGAACAAGCCGCTGCTTTATCTTTCGGCCTACTTCGAGCGGCATCGCGAGGACTACTACCACCTGCTGCGGGCCGTCAGTGAACGCGGCGCGTGGAACGAGTGGCTGGAGTTCTTCGTGGACGCGGTGATCGCGCAGGCGGATGAAGCCGTGACCAAGGCGCACGCTCTCTCGGCCCTGCGCGACCGCATCAAACAACGCATTCTCGCGGCGCAGCCCAAGGCGCGCGCGACCCTGCTGGAGTTCGTGGACGTGCTTTTCCGTTCTCCCTATTTGACTTCCAGCTCCGCCGCGCGGACGTCGGGCCTGTCCGCGCAGGTGGTGAACAGCTATCTGAAAACGCTGTTGCGACTCGGAATCCTTGAGGAAATCACCGGCCATTATCATCACCGCATTTACCGCGCGGGAGAAATCCTCAAGGCTTTGGAAAGCTGAAAAAACCATGAGCCCTTACCATCTTCCCCTCGGAAGGAAGCCGCCCACGGAGATCAACGGCATCGCGGAGGGGAAGAAGAAGGGCGGAGGGATGAATCCCGCTCCGGTAGTGTCGCACGGCAGTGCACTCCGACCCGCACCCTCCTTTTGTCCCCCCGTGAACGGGGGGAGATCCGATGGTATTGCCGCACGTAGTAAGACAGGTATCCAATTCCCAATTCCGATAACAAAGGAGAAACCATGAAGACGGCAAGCATTCTAACGGTTCTGGCGCTGCTTTTTTCGGCGGTGCCCGTGTCCGCGCAAATCACGCTCACGCAGGCAAGCTTTCCGGCCACCGGAAGCCACAATATCGGCGAGGCGGTGAGCCCGGCGACTTTCAACGTGGGTTTGGCCGGCGCCAATCGAACCTGGACCTTCGGCGACTACGAGTGGGCGTATGCCACCCACGAGGAGTTGGTGGACGCAGCCACGTCGCCTTACCACGCAAACTTCCCCACCGCCAACCGCTGCGCGCTGATAACGGGCGACTTTACGCCCGAGTACGTCTATTTTCGGATGGCTGCCAACGGACTCTACTTTCTGGGTACGGGCAGCACTGACACCGTGATGACGCCGGTGAGCGAGGCGCGCGTGATTGCTTTCCCCTGCACCTACCAGACCAACTGGACGACCGTCATTCGCTTCGACTGGGAACCGGTTCCGGGCTATCACTTCTCGGTGACGGATTCGTCCTTGAACACGGTGGACGGCTGGGGCACGCTCACCACGCCCTACGGGAGCAATCACGCCGCCGCGCTGCGCCTTTTCGCCCACACCTGGACGATCACGCAAATTCCGCTGCTGCCGCCCACCACCACCCAGAACGTTTCGTACAGTTGGTTCAGTTCGCAGGGCGAACAGCTGTTGGTTATCACCTCGGAAGATGATGTAACCGACCCGAATTTCAGCTCGGGAACCTTGGAGATGACGATCGTGCCGGACGCGGTGGAGCCGGTGCGCGGGCCGGTGGCGCAGAACTTTACCGTGGGACAAAACTATCCCAATCCGTTCAATCCGTCAACCTCGCTGCCGGTGGAGATCGTGCGCAACGGCCGGGTGACGCTGGACATCTATGATGAAACCGGCCGGCTCGTCTCGCACGGTGAGTACGAACTGACGGCCGGGCGCCATGAGCTTCCGGTGAGCGGCAGCGACTGGGCGGCGGGGACTTATTTTGCGCGCGTTATGTCCGCTGCGCAGGCGCAGACGGTGAAGATGCAGCTCGTGAAGTGACCGAGGGTAGAAAAGGCCAAGAGACCAAAAATCCAAGAAGCCAAAAGGAAGAGATCGTGTAGCTAACTCGCCGCGGCAGGCTTCCAGCCTGCCCGGAAAAGCAAGACTGCGGGGCAGGCAAGATGCCTGCCGCCGCGTGTGTCCCTTCTCCCTCCACTTTAGTGGGGGGATAAAGGGGGGTTCTTCTCAATAGCCGCGAGGGGTGCCCTCACCCCTCGCGGCGGCAACGGCGCATGATACTTTCCTCCGACACCATCCCCACCTTTGTGCGCGACCTCTATGAGCGCGCGGGCCCGATCATCCGCTACCGCATTCAGCGCGACGTTCTGGGCCGCGACTTGTCGCATATCGCGGTGGCGCATATGGCCAAAGACGTGGCCGCACTCCCGCCGGCGCAGGAACTCTTGTCCGCGCAGCAGAGCAACGCGCTGTGGGGAAATTTCGTACAGACGTTTGAGACCTTTCAGCGATTGTGCGAATTCGGACTCGAGGAGCACGACGCCGTCACGCGCTGCCGCGACGAGGCGCTCTTCCCTACCCTCCTGCGCGAGGACGCGCTGTGGGAGTTGGAAGGCTTGGCACAGAATGACGCAGAGCGCCACGCCGCGCGGCAAGCCGTGCGCGACATGACGCTGCACCTGCTTTGCCGTTCGCGCCGCGAAACGGATTTGCTGCTGAAATCGCAGCTCGAACGCGTGCTCGCCGAGTGGGGATACTACCTCAGCACGGGCCCGCATCACGCGTGGAACGGCGCGGCCCTTCCCACCATTTACGCGTGGGCGGCGGTGGCCTGCTATCCGTGGTCGGATGAGGAGTTCGAGCGGGTGCGCGATGTGACGCTCAAGCTGGACGCATTCATCGAAAAGAAACAGCCCGCCCCGCCCGAGGCCACGCCCGAGGTTTTGGCCGCCATTGCGCTGCGCGACGTGGACAAGGAAATTTATCTGACGCAGCCGTGGCAGCTCTTCTACAGTCTGGAAACGGCGGCGCGTCTGGGCGTGGTGCGCGATCTGCCGTGGGCAACCTGGATGCTGAATGAAATGGAGGCCCATCAGGACAGCGACGGCTTCTTCCGCTTCGACTTCGCCCCGCTCGAGAAACCGCTCTACTTTTTTCCCATCGAAGAGACCGATCCCGCCCGCTACGAAATCGAATACACCTTCCGCGCGCATCACATCTACAAATTGCTCGAATACGATTTTTGACACATCTCCCCCCGTGGACGGGGGCAAAAGGGGGGTCTCTGAAATGATGAACGATGGAACCCGAGTCCGCCGAGCCGGGTTAAGCGCTGAATGTCCTTTCCGCGACGAACATCTGACCGCGCGCAACCCGGCCGGAATCCGGGACCGCAATGAAGAACCCCCCTCTGTCCCCCCTTGTCCCAAGGGGGGAGGAAGCATGAGCGGGGTCTGTCTCCCCCCTTAGAATAAGGGGGGATCAAAGGGGGGTCTCTT